>Ga0193726_1002538_pt1 | contig 12272 bp, 13 predicted proteins | sample H2c1metaG_FD_144928 | JGI IMG/M metagenome (GOLD analysis project Ga0193726, IMG submission 144928) | Soil microbial communities from a riparian zone of the East river system, Colorado, United States - H2c1 | ecosystem: Environmental > Terrestrial > Soil > Riparian zone | place: USA: East River... | reverse complement strand
GCCGCGCCATTTCCTCGAAGCTGAGCAACTGGTCGCGCGCGAGGAACGCGTAGTCGGGTCCGAACACGTCGCGCGGCATGCAGTAGATGCAGCGGAAGTTGCAGCGGTCGGTGACCGAGATGCGCAGGTCGTGCAGTTTGCGGCCGAGCGTGTCCAGGCCGCCGCGCGCGGGTGAGCCCGATGTCCCTTCGCTGGGGAGGGGTTTCGTCCTGCGCGCGTCCGTGATCGGGATGACCCGGTCGGTCATGTGCGTAGCCGCTTCATGAAATGCGGTTCATAATTTGCCGTTGCTCGACTGATGAGTATAGCTGGAAAAATGCCCTATCCCGTCCTCGCGGTCGCGGTCGTCATGGAGCTCACGCAGCTCGACAACCGCTGGCAATCGCACAAGTGGGAGCCCGTCGGGGTCGTGCCCGACACGGGTGAACATGATGCCGCCCCCCGCCTGTTGCAAGAGGACGGCAAGCGCACGCAATGGCTGCATCCGGGATTCAGACTGGAACTGTTCCACGACGAGGCCGAAGGGTATTACCTCAATCTTGCGTCGCCCCAACCCTTCGTGTTCGTGAACTGGCTCGACGAGGACGGCATGGCGGTTCCCCAGTCCGTGACGGTGAGTTACAACGAAGCGGCGCGGCAGATGGACGGCGGGGCGCAGGTCGACGGCGTTCCTTTGCTCGAGGAATGGCGTCCCTGGCTGGTGGATTACGTCGGGCGTCACTACAAGCCCGAGCCGAAAAAAAAGCGCATCCGGCCGCCTTCGTTCAAGGGCGCGCGCAGGGATTCGCAATGAGCGCCGACGACAAGGAGCCGTTTCTCTCGCGCTGGTCGCGGCGCAAGCTCCAGACCGATAAAGAGAGCGCGACACCGAAAACCGTTGCTGCGCCACAGTCCGCAACGCCGGCGGCCGCACCGACGAAGCCGCAAGCGGAGCTGCCTTCCATAGATTCTCTGCAGGGACTCGCGTCGGAGTACAAGGAGTTCCTGCGTCCTGAAGTGGACGTGAAGCTGCGTCAGGCGGCGCTGAAGAAGCTTTTCCACGATCCGCACTTCAACGTCATGGACGGCCTGGACACCTACATCGACGACTATTCCAAGCCGGACCCGATCCCGGATGACATGCTCAAGTTGTTGAAGCAGGCGAACCGGCTGCTTTTCCCCGAGGAGGCGGCGGAAAGGGACAAGGAGATCGAAGCCCAAGCCGCCAAAACGGCCGTCCCGGCAGTGGAGGCGCCGCCTGCGCTTGCCGCCGACGACAAGCGCGTGGCGCGCGAGCCCGAGTCTCCTTCCGCTCAGGATTCGAAGCTTCCGGCAAAGCCCGCGTAACCGCGCCGTCGGGCGCGGGTTCCCTGCTAATATGCTCAGGCCTTCATATGAAGCCTGATGCATGGCGCTCGACGACAAGACCCTCAAGCTCTGCAACTGCAACCAGACCATGGCGCTCGACGCCAAGGCGCTGGCTGGCGCGCTGAAGCTCAAGCAGCCGATCGAAATCCACACGGAGCTGTGCCGCAAGCAGGTCGCGAGTTTCCAGGGATCGCTGAAGGACGAGGCTTGCGTGATTGCGTGCACACAGGAAGCGCCGCTCTTTTCGGAGCTGGCGGATCAGGCGGGTTCCACCTCGGAGCTGAAGTTCGTCAATATCCGCGAGCACGCCGGCTGGTCGAAAGAGGGCGCGAGCGCCACCCCGAAGATCGCGGCCTTGCTCGCGCTTGCCGATCTGCCCGAGCCCGAGCCGGTGACGGCCGTGTCCTACAAGTCCGGCGGGCAAGTGCTGATCGTCGGTCCGGCGGAAGCGGCGATTCCCTGGGCGGAAAAACTCGCCGGGCAGCTCGACGTGAACGTGCTGATCACGAGTCACAAGGAGGGGGAGGGGCCCCTCCGCATCGTCGACGAACGCGGTGAGCTGCCCGCGGAGCGCCGCTATCCCGTGTGGTCGGGGAAAGTGAAGACTGTAAAGGGCTACCTCGGTGCGTTCGAGGTCGCCTGGGAGCAGGACAATCCGATCGATCTGGAAGTCTGCACGCGCTGCAACGCCTGCATCCACGCCTGCCCGGAGCAGGCGATCGACTTCTCCTACCAGGTCGACATGGATAAATGCAAGGCGCACCGCGAATGCGTAAAGGCCTGCGGCGCGATCGGCGCCATCGACTTCAGCCGCGCCGAGCGCGAGCGCAGCGAGCGTTTCGACATGGTGCTGGACCTGTCGCGCGAGCCGGCGGTCAAGACCGCGCAACCGCCTCAAGGATATCTCGCGCCGGGCAGCGACCCGCTCGAGCAGGCGCTCGCGGCGACACAGCTCGCGCAGATGGTGGGCGAATTCGAAAAGCCGCGGTTTTTCGCTTACAACGAAAAGATCTGCGCGCACAGCCGCTCCTCCAAAGTCGGCTGCAACCAGTGCCTCGACGTGTGCTCGACCGGAGCGATCGCGCCCGACGGCGATCACGTCAAGGTCGATCCGCACCTGTGCATGGGCTGCGGCGGTTGCGCTACCGTGTGCCCCTCGGGGGCGATGACCTATGCCTATCCGCGCGTCCCGGATTTCGGCGCGCGGCTGAAGCGGGTGCTCTCGGTCTACTCGCAGGCGGACGGCAAGGACGCCTGTTTGCTTCTGCACAATGCGGGTGAAAGCCGCGCGCTGATCGCAAAGCTCGCGCGGCGCGGGCGCGGGCTTCCTGCACGCGTGATTCCGCTCGAAGTGCATCATCCCGCCTCGATCGGGATAGACGTGCTGCTCGCGGCGCTTGCCTATGGCGCGCGCCAGGTCGTGGTGCTCGCCACGCCCAAGGAAGCGGGCGAATACGGCGACGCGGTGAAAAAACAGATGGGTCATGCCGCGACGATCGTCACTGCGCTCGGCTACCGCGGCGAACATTTCCGGCTGCTCGCAACGGACGAGCACGCGGTGCTGGAACAGGAACTATGGGCTCTCGCGCCCGCGGCCTCGGTATCGAAACCGGCGACCTACAATCTTTCGCTGGAGAAGCGCACCACGCTCGATTTCGCCATCGATCACCTCGCGAAGCAGGCGCCCAAGCCGCAGGAGGAAATCAGACTCGGCGCGGGCGCGCCCTACGGACAGGTGCTCGTGAACAAGGAAACCTGCACCCTGTGCATGGCCTGCGTCGGCGCCTGCCCCGAGTCGGCGCTGGTCGACGGGCGCGACCGGCCGATGCTGAAATTCATCGAGCGCAACTGCGTGCAATGCGGGCTGTGCGAGAAAACCTGTCCGGAGAACGCGATCACGCTCGTGCCACGCCTGCTGCTCGCGGCGCAAGCGAAGCAGGAAGTCACGCTGAACGAGGCGGAACCCTTCAACTGCGTGCGTTGCGGCAAGCCTTTCGGAACGCAACAGATGGTGGCCAATATGCTCGGCAAGCTCACCGGTCACTCGATGTTCGCCGGCGACGGTTCGCTGAAACGCCTGCAGATGTGCGCCGACTGCCGCGTCGTGGACATGATGGAAAACAAGAAAGAAATGTCGATCGGTGACGTCAAGCGATGAGCGCGACGGTCACGCCGCTCAAGTTCAAGCCGCCGGAAGTGCCCGAGGACAATGCGCGCGCAGGATACTACGCGCTGCTGGCGCGGCTTTTCTATTCCAGTCCGGACGCGGCGCTGCTCGAAACCATTGCCGGCGCCGACGAGATCGCCGGCGGGGCCGAGCAGTCGGCCCTGGCGGACGCCTGGAACCAGCTCGCTGCCGCGGCGCGGGCGATGGATGCGGAGGCGGCACGCCTGGAGTACGACGAGATTTTTGTCGGCACCGGCAAGGCCGAGGTGACGCCGTACGCGACCTATTACCTCGCCGAAGCGGGTCGGGAGAAGATCCTCGTTCGGCTGCGCGGCGAGCTGGCGGAGCTTGGGCTCGCCCGTTCCGAGGCGGCGCGCGAGCCCGAAGACCACTTCGCCGGATTGCTCGATGTCATGCGGCACTTGATTCTGTTGGGCTCAGATGATGCTGCGCTGCAGAATCAGGCGGCCTTTTTCGGCCGCTACCTTGCTCCTGCATGCCCTCGTTTTTGCAGCGCAATATCGGAAAACGCAAAAGCAAATTTTTACAAGCACGTCGCTCACTTCGCTTCGGCCTTCTTTGTGGTTGAAACCGAGGCCATGAAGGTGTTTTAATGAGACCCATGCAATAAGCTGCATATTTAAGATGTTCACGATAGGAAGGAGACCCCATATGAAAAACCATACAACAAGATCAAAACTCAATCGCAGGAACTTCCTCATCGCAGCAGGCGTCGGTGGCGCCGCAACGGCAGCCGCGATCGCCGGCCGGGCGCTCACTCCGGACGAGCCCAAGGCGTTGGCAAGCAACGACAAACGGCGCGGCAAGGGATATCAGGACACCGCGCACGTCCGCAGCTACTACAACACCGCAAAAGTCTGACCCGAGGAGGCGTGACCATGATGTTAACCAGGAAATCCGCTGGAGCCCCCGCTCATCTTTCTTCCAGCCGTCTGTCGCGCAGTCTCTCCGGGATGCTGGCGAAGACGATCGACCGCCGCGCGTTTCTGAAGCGCTCAGGCCTTGCCGCCGGCGCGGGCGCCTTCGCCAGCCAGCTGCCGTTCAACATGATCGGCAAGGCCGAGGCCGCCGACGACAAGGCGGGCAAAGTCGAAGTCAAGCGCACCGTATGCACGCACTGTTCGGTCGGCTGCGCCATCGACGCCGTGGTGCAGAACGGCGTGTGGGTGCGCCAGGAACCGGTGTTCGATTCGCCGCTCAACCTGGGCGCGCACTGCGCCAAGGGCGCCGCGATACGCGATCACGGCATGACCGAGAATTCGCACCGCCTGAAATATCCGATGAAGCTGGTGAACGGCAAGTACCAGCGCATTTCGTGGGACGTGGCGATCAACGAGATCGGCGACAAGATGCTCGCCATCCGCAAAGAATCGGGCCCGGACGCGCTTTATTTCGTCGGCTCGTCCAAGCACAACAACGAACAGGCCTACCTGATGTGCAAGTGGGTGAGGCTGATGGGGACCAACAATACCGACCACCAGGCGCGCATCTGCCACTCGACCACGGTGTCCGGCGTGGCGAATACCTGGGGCTACGGCGCGATGACCAATTCGTACAACGACATGCACAACACCAAGGCGGCGCTTTATATCGGCTCGAATGCGGCCGAGGCGCACCCGGTGTCGATGCTGCATTCGCTGCACGCGAAGGAGACCGGCGCCAAGATCATGGTTGCCGATCCGCGTTTCACCCGTACTGCCGCGAAGGCCGACCAGTACATCCGCATCCGCTCCGGCACGGACATCGCTTTTCTGTTCGGCGTTCTGCACCACGTGTTCAAGAACGGCTGGGAAGACAAGAAATACATCCACGACCGCGTCTACGGCATGGAAAAGGTGAGGGAAGAGGTGATGAAGGTCTGGGTCCCCTCCGAGGTCGAGAGAGTGACCGGTGTACCGGAAGCCGAGGTCTACAAGGTCGCCGAAACCATGGCGAAGAACCGCCCGAGCACCATCGTCTGGTGCATGGGCCAGACCCAGCACACCATCGGCAATGCCATGGTGCGCGCTTCCTGCATCCTGCAGCTCGCGCTCGGCAACATCGGCGTGGCGGGCGGCGGCGCCAACATCTTCCGCGGCCACGATAATGTGCAGGGCGCGACCGACCTCGGCCCGAACCCCGATTCACTGCCGGGCTATTACGGCATCGCTCCCGGAGCCTATGCGCACTGGGCGCGCGTGTGGAACGTGGATCTGAAATGGCTGCAGGGGCAATTCGGTTCGCCCGCGTTGATGGCCAAGAACGGCATCACGGTGTCGCGCTGGATTGACGGTGTGCTCGAGAAGAACGAGAACATCGATCAGGACCCGAACATCCGCAGCATGTTCTTCTGGGGCCACGCGCCCAACAGCCAGACCCGCGGAATCGAGATGCAGGCGGCGATGCACGCGCTCGATCTTCTGGTCGTGGTCGATCCCTATCCTTCGGCCACGGCGGCTATGGCGGCGATGCCGCTCGATGAACAGGGCATGAAGGTTCTCAAGGATGCGGGCAAGGAACCCAAAGCGGGCCGCGCGGTATACCTGCTGCCGGCCGCGACCCAGCTGGAGACCCTGGGCTCGGTGACCGCGTCGAACCGTTCGGTGCAATGGCGCGAGAAAGTGATCGAGCCCTTGTTCGAGTCCAAGCCCGATCAAACCATCATGTACCTGTTTGCCAAGAAGCTCGGTTTTGCCGACCAGCTGGTCGGCAAGCGCGACGGCAAGCAGAACATCAAGGTGAAGAACGACGAGCCGGATATCGAGGACATCACCCGCGAGTTCAACAACGGCAGCTGGACCATCGGCTACACCGGCCAGTCGCCCGAGCGCCTGCAGGCACACATGCGCAACATGCAGGTGTTCGACGTGAAGACGCTGCGCGCCAAGGGTGGCAAGGACGCCAAGACCGGCTATTCGCTGGACGGCGATTACTTCGGCCTGCCGTGGCCGTGCTTCGGCAACGCAGCGCTCAAGCACCCCGGTTCGCCCGTGCTCTACAACACCAGCCTTCACGTCATGGACGGCGGCGGCAACTTCCGCGCCAACTTCGGCGTGGAGAAAGACGGCGTCAACCTGCTCGCCGAGGACGGTTCGCACTCCAAGGGCGCCGACATCACGAGCGGCTATCCCGAGTTCGACCACGTACTCCTGAAGAAGCTGGGCTGGTGGGACGAGCTCACCGACGCGGAAAAGAGCGAAGCCGAAGGCAAGAACTGGAAGACCGACCTCTCGGGCGGGATCCAGCGCGTGGTGATGAAAAACCACGGCTGCTACCCGTTCGGCAATGCCAAGGCGCGCGCCGTGGTGTGGAATTTCCCGGACGGCGTTCCGAAGCACCGCGAGCCGCTGTACGGCATCCGCTCGGATCTTATCGCCGACTACCCCACCCACGACGACAAGAAAGCGTTCTGGCGCCTGCCGACTTTGTACAAGTCGGTGCAGGATAAGAACAAGGACATCGGCAAGCAATTCCCGATCATCCTTACCTCGGGCAGGCTGGTCGAGTACGAGGGCGGTGGCGAGGAAACCCGCTCCAACCCGTGGCTCGCCGAGCTGCAGCAGGACAACTTCGTCGAAATCAACCCGAGATCTGCCAACGACCGCGGCATCCGCGATGGGGAGTACGTCTGGGTGAAGACGCCGACCGGTGCCCGGCTCAAGGTCAAGGCGCTGGTGACCGAGCGCGTCGGACCGGATCATGCCTTCATCCCGTTCCATTTCTCCGGCTGGTGGCAGGGCAAGGACATGCTGCCCTGGTATCCGGACGGCGCGGCGCCGATCGTGCGCGGCGAGGCGGTCAACACCGCCACGACCTACGGTTACGACTCGGTGACGATGATGCAGGAAACCAAAACCACAGTCTGCCAGATCGAGCGGGCATAACGAAAAGAGGAAAAGGAGACAACCATGGCCAGAATGAAATTCCTCTGCGACGCGGAGCGCTGCATCGAGTGCAACGGCTGCGTCACTGCGTGCAAACAGGAGAACGAGGTTCCCTGGGGCGTGAACCGCCGGCGCGTCGTCACGATCAATGACGGCGTCGTGGGCGCCGAGAAGTCGATCTCCGTTGCCTGCATGCACTGCTCGGACGCGCCCTGCATGGCGGTGTGTCCGGTGGACTGCTTCTACCGCACCGACGAGGGTGTGGTGCTGCACGACAAGGACCTGTGCATCGGCTGCGGCTATTGCTTTTATGCCTGCCCGTTCGGCGCGCCGCAGTTCCCGCAGGCGGGCGCCTTCGGCCTGCGCGGCAAGATGGACAAGTGCACCTTCTGCGCGGGCGGCCCCGAGAAGGATCTCTCCAAGGAAGAGTTCGCCAAGTACGGCTCGAACCGGCTGGCGCAAGGCAAGCTCCCGGCCTGCGCCGAGATGTGCTCGACCAAGGCGTTGCTCGGCGGGGACGGGGACGTCATCGCCGACATTTATCGCCAGCGTGTGCTGAAACGCGGCAAGGGCTCGGAAGTCTGGGGCTGGGGCACCGCGTACGGCAAGCCCGACCAGCAGAAGGCCGCGCCGGCAGGGGCGAAGTCATGAGCGGAGTCCGCAAGCTCGCCCTCGCGGGCGTCGCTCTTCTGGTCGCCGTGGGCCTGGGGGCCTGCGGCGAGCGCGACCAAGTGACCGTCTACAAGCAGGGCAAGTACCAGGGCAAGCCCGACTCTCAGCCATGGCAGAACGACCCTTCCGCGAGCCTCTACACCAGTTCCAAGTGGGGCAAGGGCGACAAGACAGGCTGGGAGGCCGCACTCAAGTCCCGCAATCTCTCCCAGAACGAATACACCCGCGCGGAGTAGGGGAGCTTATGAAACCCATCGTGGTTGGGGCGCGTCTTTTCGCCGTCGCGTTCGCTCTGGTCTTGGCCGTGAGCGGCACATCGATTGCGCAGCAGCAGGAAAGCCAGCAGCAGCGCGCGCAGTCGCAGCCGGGCAACAACGCCCCGGTCTGGCGCGATGTGCGCTCGGGCAGGGAGGAGTACACCTCGGTCAAGGGCCGCGAGACGGGTGTGCTGGTGCAGACCTACGGAGAGACGTGGCGGCAACTGAAGAACGGCTGGATCACGCCTATCGCCGGCTGGCTGATCGCCGTTGTCGTGGTCGTCATCGGTCTGTTCTTCAAGTGGCGCGGCAGCATCAAGGTCCACGGCGAACCTAGCGGCCGGCTGATCGAGCGCTTCACGCCGTTCGAACGCTACACGCATTGGGTGGTCGCGATCAGCTTTTCCACCCTGGGCATCAGCGGCCTGGTCATGATGGTGGGGAAATACGTGCTGCTGCCGGTGATCGGCTATACCCTGTTCGCCTGGCTCGCGCAGCTCTCGAAAGTCTTGCACAACTTCATCGGGCCCGTATTCCTCGTGAGCGTGCTGATGCTCATCGTCATATTCATCAAGGACAACCTCCCGCGCCTCTACGATTTCAAGTGGTTCGCGAACCTGGGCGGCATGATCTCCGGGGAGCACGTTCCCTCGGGCAGATTCAACGCAGGCGAGAAGGTCTGGTTCTGGGTCGGCGTGGTGGTGTTGAGCCTCGTCGCGAGCGCCTCGGGTCTGGTGCTGCTTTTCCCCAATTTCGACCAGGTGCGGTCGGTCATGATCGAGGCGAACGTGGTGCACATGGTTACGGCCGGCGCGGTGATGGCTATCTCTCTGGGCCATATCTATCTCGGCACGATCGGCCTGGACGGGGCCTACCAGGCGATGCGCAACGGATACGTCGATGAAACCTGGGCCAAGGAACACCACGAATACTGGTACAACGACGTGAAGTCCGGGAAGGTCAAGGCCGGCAGGGCCACCGGAGCACCCGTCGCACCGCAGGTACAGCACTGAGGAGACGCCACAATGAATATCCGCAGCTTGATCATGACCGTGGTGATGGCCGCAACCGCAGGCGCAGTCTGGGCAAAGTTGCCCGCGGCGGCGCCCGCCGATCCCGCCAAGGCAGCCGAAGCCAAGAAAGTGGCCGATGACGCTGCAAAGAAGGATGCCGATCTGCTCGCGAAGTCCCAGGACAAGGCGGCGGCGAACTACCGCAAGCACAAAGGCATCAAAGGGCCGGCACCTACGGCGGTAAAGACACCCGCCGCGGCAAAGAAGTAGAATCCCGACCGGTCATCCTGGCCGGAAGGAGTCTGAACATGAAAAGAACGGTGTGGCTTGCTGTTGCATTGGCGGCCGGCTGGGTTTCGTGCGCCGCACTTGCGCAAGTGCCGAAATCCAAATCGGCAGAGGGCGCGCGGGTCTATTTCATCGAACCCGCGAACGGCGCCACGGTGGGGCAGGAATTCACCGTCAAATTCGGGCTGAGCGGAATGGGAGTGGCGCCTGTCGGGGTGGATGCGGAAAACACCGGACACCATCATCTGCTCATCGACGGTGCTGCCGCCGACATGAATGCGCCGATTCCCGCCGACGCGACGCATGTGCACTTCGGCAAAGGCCAGACCGAAGCCAGGATCAAGCTCAGTCCCGGCCAGCACACCCTGCAACTGCTGCTCGGTGACAGGAACCATATCCCGCACGACAAGCCGGTGATGTCGGAGAAGATCAGCATCACCGTGAAGTGAGGTTTTCGAAACCAATGAAAGGGGCGCCTCGGCGCCCTTTTCATTTTGCAGCGATGCCCGTGTTTGCAGTGATGTTCGCGCAGTGACGTTCGCGTTCAGGCCACGATCAGGCGGTAGATCAGTCCGGCCGCACCGCAGCCGAGGATCACCGGGATCATCCCGCGCTTGAAGCGCCACAGCGCAACGATCGCCGCAAGGCCGACCAGCAGGGAAAACCACTCGAACCGGCCCGAGAAGCCTTCCGGCCAGAACACGTGCCAGGCGAAGAACACGGCGAGATTGAGAATTACGCCGACCACCGCGGCGGTGATCCCGGTCAGCGGCGCCGTGAACTGCAGATTGCCGTGCGTCGATTCCACCAGCGGACCGCCGAGGAGGATGAACAGGAACGAGGGGAGGAAGGTGAAGAAAGTTGCCACCGCAGCGCCCGCGCATCCCGCGAGCGCGAGTGAATCGGGTCCGAGCGCGGCGTGTGTCCACGCGCCGACGAAACCGACAAAAGCGACCACCATGATGAGCGGCCCCGGCGTCGTTTCCCCGAGCGCGAGGCCATCGATCATCTGCGGTGCGGTCAGCCAGTGATACTGCTCCACGGCACCCTGGTAGACGTAGGGCAGCACTGCGTACGCGCCGCCGAAGGTGAGGAGCGCCGCCTTGGTGAAGAACCATCCCATCTGCGCGAGCGCGCTGTCCCATCCGAATAAAGCGACGAGCGCACCGAGTGCCGCGATCCAGATCGCAAGAAATACCGCGAGGATGAGGAAAAGCTGCCGCCAGCGGAAAAGCGCATGTGCGGGCGTGGGCGTTGCGTCATCGATGATCGCGGCGCCGTAGTGCCCGTCCGCAGGCCCGTGGCCTCCGGTGGCAAACTTGTCCGGGGCGATGCGGCCCCCGATGTAGCCGACAATGCCGGCGCCGAGCACGATCCAGGGGAAGGGCACGTTGAAGGCGAAGATCGCCACGAACGCCGCCAGGCTGATCGTCCACAGCACAGCGTTCCTGAGCGCCCGCGAGCCGATGCGCCAGGCCGCGAAAAGCACGATCGCGGTCACCGCCGGCTTGATTCCGTAGAACAGCCCGGCGACCAGCGGCACGTTTCCGAACGCGAGATAGACCCAGGTCAAAGCGATCAGGATAAACAGCGACGGCAATACGAAAAGGCCGCCCGATATCACCCCGCCCCAGGTCCGGTGCATCATCCAGCCGATGTAGGTCGCGAGCTGCTGGGCCTCCGGCCCCGGCAGCACCATGCAATAGTTGAGCGCGTGGAGGAAGCGCTTCTCGGATATCCAGCGTTTCCGCTCGACCAGGTCCTGGTGCATGATCGCGATCTGCCCGGTCGGACCGCCGAAGCTGATGAAGCCGAGCTTCAGCCAGTAGCGAAACGCCTCGCCGAGGCTGACGGGCGCCGGGGGGTGATTTGAAATCGCGGATTTGTCGGTGTCCATGGGCTGTCCCCGCGGTAGTGACTTTGCGCAGCGCTTGGACGGGACACCGTCTGGTGGGGAGGTCTGCAATCCCCGGTCAATGCAATATACTTTCCATACCGAAGACTGGCAAGCGTCGCCCACCCAATGGCAAAAGTACGAGCGCAGTTCCACTTGCGCGTGTTGAAAGGCAATATCAAGGCCATCGGTCCGGGAAAGATCGCGCTCCTGGAGGCGATCAGGGATACCGGATCGATCTCCGCCGCTGCCCGAAAGCTGCGGATGTCGTATCGGCGCGCCTGGATGCTCGTGGATGATCTCAACCGCCGTTTGAAGAAAGCGGTCGTCCAGGCTACGCCCGGCGGAAAATCCGGCGGCGGAACGACCCTCTCGCCGACAGGGCACAAGCTGGTCGATCTCTATCGAGATATCGAGCGCAAAGCTCTGCGGCATACCTCCACCGCGACCCGGGCGCTTCTCGGGCTGCTCACAGAATAGATGAATCACCCGAAGGGATGAGAGTTGTCTTTCCAAGCTACGCTATATATGGCAGGATATAGCGCTTAACTTTTGAAAGAGCCCGCGATGCGCATGATCTCCCGGTTCACCGGCATTTTCCTGCTGGGTTTTCTGGCGGCGTTCAGCGGGACGGTTTCCGCGGAAACCATCACCGTATTCGCGGCAGCGAGCCTGAAGGACGCACTCGACGATAACGTCAAGGCATACCAGGCCGGTACGGGCGACAGGATCGTCGTGTCTTATGCGGCG
>Ga0193726_1002537_pt1 | contig 12276 bp, 10 predicted proteins | sample H2c1metaG_FD_144928 | JGI IMG/M metagenome (GOLD analysis project Ga0193726, IMG submission 144928) | Soil microbial communities from a riparian zone of the East river system, Colorado, United States - H2c1 | ecosystem: Environmental > Terrestrial > Soil > Riparian zone | place: USA: East River... | reverse complement strand
CTTGATGCTGCGTGATTTGAAATTGGCGAAGATGACTGGCGAAACTGGCGAAGCTTTATCAGGCCGAGCGCGAGGATGGTAAAGCGCGTGGCGATTCCGGCGAGGATTATTACGCCGATAATTTCGGCGATGATTTGCGCGCTGGGAAGATGCCAGTGCGTGGCAGGGGCGGAAGTTGCCATAACGATCGGAGCAAAGCCGCCGATGCGCGGTGCAAAATTTATGACGCCGAAATTTTCCGGTTGATGCCACGGCTGCGCGAAGGGGAGAAGCAGGCTAACGACGATTAGCGCTCGCCAATAAATTAGAAGCACACGCGGCTGGCGGATTTTGAAAATGTACGGGAGAAATCCGGCGGCGAGAACCAAGAGCGCAACTTGCGCGCTCCAATAAGCGAGATTGGAAAACCAGTATGGCGTGTTCATCGGCGTCTCCGAAATTCTTTACACAGATGGCTTCGCGTAATTCCCTTTCGTTCGGACTACTTTGCGTCCTCGATCATGCGCGCGATTGCTTTTAGATCTTTTTCGCGGATGTGGCGATCCTTTACGAGATGGACGAGCAGAGGCTCGGCTGAGCCGTTGAAAACTCGATCCATAAATTCGCGGATCATTCCGCCGATCACCTGATTCTTGGGATGCGCCGGGCGATAGACGAAGGCGCGATCTTGGCGGCGTTTTTTCAGGTAGCCCTTTGTTTCCAGAATTTTCATCATGGTCATGACGGTGGTGTAGGCGATTTTTCTGTGCTCGAGCAGGGTTTCGTAAATGTCGCGAACAGTGGAAGTGTCGCGCTGCCAGACGAGCTTCATAATTTCGAGTTCTTGAGGAGTTAGAGTGGTGTGTTTTGGTCGCATGGTCGAGACTGTTATAGTACTAAGTAATTCGTATGTCAAGGGAAAGTTTTAAATGGAATCATGGTGCGATTTATTGCTCGATTCTATTGAATCGGGGTCCTGGGCTGCTTGGGAATTATTCCGGAGTCGATAACCGCGCCGGCGCGGGAGAGAGTTTGGAAATACATTTTGTCGGCGGCGATTTCGACGAGCATGAAGGTGCGGTCGGTGTCGAAGCCTTTGTCAGTGACGGCAGTTTTATTTAAATTATTCGGACGCAATTCCCCGGAAGAGCCTTCCGTAAAATAATAAATTCCATGTTGCGGATGGACGCGTTCGTAGACGTGTTCGTGTCCGGAGAAAACTACGTTTACGCCATATTTGATGAGGAGGGGCTCGAGGACCTGGCGCACGTCAGTGGCGGGGCCGTGAAATCGGCCGGAGGAATACAAAGGATGATGGAAATAACAAATTTTCCAGTCCGAAGCGGGCGAGCTTTTTAATTGTGATTCGAGCCAGGCGAGCTGTTTTGGATCCATGTAATTGCTATCCAGCACGAAAAAACGAACATTGCCTTTTTTGTAGGTGTAATAACTTTCGCCGCCCATGTTGAACGGTTTGTATTGGCGCTCGTTTGGATTGTCGTGATTTCCGAGGCAAGCGTAAAACGGAACACCCGCATCGAGCAACGGCTTGTAGGGGACCTGGAATTTCTGCTCGAAATCTTTGGATTTGCTTCCGCCATAAATATTGTCGCCGAGCATGATTACGAAATCGTAGGGAAAGCCCACACGGGAATCGATCATCTTCTGTGCGGTTTGATATTGCGCGGCGTCGCCGGTGCCCATGTCACCAATTACGGCAAAGCGGACGGAGTCTTGCGTTAGCGGAAATTTGAAATCCTGAGCGGCTAGCACGGAAAATGCCGCGCCGAAGATAATGCTGCAAACTATTGCGAGGAATGCTCTACGTTGAATGTATTTGGCCCGCATCACGATCAGGGAATTATTCCTGGGATCACGTCAACTACGAGATTGGCTTTCAAATCAAGAAGCAACAAATCGTGGAGGACGACGCGATAGACGACTTCGTCTGGCAACTTTGGAAAAATTAGCAGCAACGTTGGAGGAACGGAGGTGTAGGGCACTCCATCCGGATACGGTTCGTTTACGGTGATGCTCATTTTCGGCAGAGGAGCGGCTTGCTTCAGAGTAGCGTCAACATTCGGGCCGTGAGCGCTCTGCATAGTGCTTTCGATTACGTCTTGAAATGATTTGACGGCGGCGGGCGTGAAAATGTCTCCGACCTTTGCGTTGGCGCGAGCTTCGCGAATCTTGCGCTCGAGCGCTACTTGATGAGCGGCAATCATTTCGGGGAGTTCAGTTTGTTTCAACTTCGGAAGAAGCACTTCTTGCGATTTGTGGAGCTTCACATAATCGTTGACGCGATCTGAAAATTCCTTGAAACCCGCGGCATCGGCATTTTGCTGCTCGGCGGGAATTGGATTTTGCTGTTGCACGCTGCTAGTTTTGCGGCCGCAACCTGACGCGATGGCTGCGGTGCAGAAAAGGAACGTCAGGCCGGTGCGGTAAAACTTTTTCGTCATTTCAGATTCTTTCCGTTGAACTGCAAACCCAATTAATTCCCATTCGATTCCTGAACGGCTTCTTTTACTGCGTCCTTGACGGCTTTCTTGACCACTTTTTTCATGGTGTCTTTGACGCCTTTGTCGTTCAGAACATCATCACCGGCTTTGGCGACGGCTTTTCTGACGGCTTTTTTCACGGTGTCAGCGAGAGGATCGAGTTCTTGCTTCAGAGCTTCGACCGCGACTTCGGTTTGCTTTTCTTCCTGCTTCTGTTCCTTCGTCTCGGAATCTTCTGCTTTCTCTTGTTTGTTATCCGCGGCTTCTTTGTGAGATTTCTTTTCTTTCGGAACGGACTTTCGCTTCTTCGATCCGGCCGGAACCCAATCGGATTCAAATGTGTCGACTAATTTTTTGACGGCTTTCGCGTCATGAATAATCAGGCCGAGTTCGCGGCGCGAGTCTAGCTCAGCGGGGCGAAGGCTCTGGCTGCCGATGAAAGCCTGGCGGCCGTCGCGAATAATGGTGCGCGTGTGCAGGCGCTGTCCGGAAAGTTTTTGCGAATCGAAATCATATTTGCCGCTAACTTTTCCGATGATGCGAACTTCGACGCCGGCCTTGATGCGGTCCTGAATGATCTTCAGCATTTCTTTGTCGGAAATTTTCGGATCGTAAATCAGCAATTGTTTTTTCGCGCGCTTCAGAAATTCGCCGAACACTTTGCGGGAATTCGCGGGGCTGACGACGAACGTGTCCATTCCGGCTTTGTAAGTGGAGCGCGTGCAGTCAGCGCCGAAGAGTTTTGCGCTTTCGCGAACCCAGGCGGCGTTGGTGGTGACGATTCCGAAGCCGCGGCTATGGTCGATATCGAGATGCGTAAAATTAAAGGACAGGACGTAGAGAACGCGGCAATCGATAATCAAGAACTTATCGTGATAGCGAATTAGATCGTCGGCGGTGCGGGCTACAATTACGCCGTGTTCCAGAAAACGGATTTCGAGCTTGCGCAGATTATCGGCGCCTCCGCGATTCACGTGCGCAATGAGCGCGGTAACTTTCACTCCGCGCGCAGCTGCGGCGTTCAGAGCGCTTTCAATGTCCTTGCGATCGGCGCGAAAAATGGCGATGTCGATGCGCTTCTTCGCGCTTTTAATGGCGGCGAGGAGTGGTGAAACGCCGTCTTCCGGTTGAATAATTAATTTCACGTGTGGGCTTCTCCAAGTGTTCAGAGATCAGTGACGTCGCTGTACACGATTAGAGCGCGTTCAGAGCCGCGATTCTATCCTTAATTACATGCGTGTACTCTTCGACTTCGTCGGCTGTGTATCCGGCGGAGCGGAAGCAATCGCGAATTTGCTGGTCGGTGAGGTGGGACAATCGTTCGCCGAGCCATCGAGCGTCATCGTGGGGAATATGTTGAGTGACTTTCTCCATGTCGCTGCGCTCTTTGTAATTTCCGGCGTCAAATGCGGCGATCAGCGGCGGCCGGCTGTGCAAAGTAAAATCGATGTAGCCGCCTTTTTCTTTTTCGATGAATTTCGATTTCTCAAAACCTTTGGGATCGCTCTTCGAGCGCGTCAAAGGATCACCGGTTTTTCCGAACGTGGCGCCAACATCGGCTACAACGTAACGGCGCTCACCATTAATTTCGTAAATATCATTGTTCACTTCTTTCAAGTCCCAATTATTCAGTAACGACATCATGACGCGCAGGCCGTTGAATTCGCGGGTGCCAACGAAAGGATTTTTGAACCAATCCCAATTGCCCAGATCCTTTTGGCCTTTTATTTTCTTTTCAAATCGAACGCTGTGGATCGTGCTGTCTTTGACATAGTTTTCGCCGCGCTTCAGCTTGGGAAGATCCGCAACTTTTACATCGACGGCATAGTAGTCTTCGTCGACAAAATATCCGGCGGCGTAAAGAAGGCGCGTGGCGGCGGTTTCGGCCTGAGGCTCGGCGCCCATTTTCAGTTTCCATTCGACGCCATTTGCATCCTTAACTCTCAGCTTAGGGCTGGTGCCCTTCATGTCTTCTTCGACGAAAGTGTAGACGGCGTTCGGATCGGGCGCGTCTGCGGCGCCGCCGATGCCGTGAATTAAATCCAACGAGCTGATGTCTCCGGGATCGCGCCAAATAACTTCGGGTAAATTGGCGGATATTGCGCCCTTCTTTGGCTCGTTCTTTTTCTGCGCAGCGAGCATTCCTGTAGAAATCAGGAGCAGAAGAATAGCTGTGATTTTTATCGTGGCTGGCGTTCGATGATTCAAGTTGCACCTCTCAGATAGAATTCAAGCTTACTCGTACGGTGTAATTGGTGGTTTACGTTCTGGAACTGTCGCGATTGGTGGCACCGCGGCAATTTTTGTGGCAGCTGCGGCGTCATTTTCGGGCGGCGATCCGCTATTTTCACTATTTGCCAAGACAACGTCGGTGACTTGCAGCTTGTAAAGTTCGGCATATTCCTTCCCTGCCGCCAACAATTCTTCGTGCGTGCCGGTTTCCACTAGCTCGCAATCCTTGACTACGAAAATTACATCGGAGTGGCTGATGGAACTGAGGTGATGCGCGATGATGATGGACGTCTTCCCTTTCATCAATCGATTCAGCGCCTCCATGATGGCTTGCTCGGATGCGGCGTCGAGTCCGGTGGTGGGCTCGTCCAAAATTAGAATTGGAGTGTTGTGAAGAATTGCGCGCGCGATGGCGATGCGCTGGCGCTGGCCGCCGGAAAGAGAGACGCCGCGCTCGCCAACCATCGTTTCATATCCTTCGGGCATTTTTTCAATGAACTCGTGCGCGTTGGCCAATTCCGCGGCGCGCATAATTTCGCGGCGAGGTGCGTCTGGCTTGCCGTAGGCAATATTTTTCCAAATGGGTGCGTTAAACAGGAGTGCTTCCTGAAGCACAAAACTAATTTGCTCGCGCAAAGATTTCAGCGTGTACTTGCGGACGTCACCCCCATCGATTTTCACGGTGCCAGAAACGGGATCGTAGAAACGCGCGATTAAGTTAACGAGAGTGCTTTTTCCGGTGCCGCTGGGGCCGACAATTGCAGCGACCTGTCCGGGCTCAATTTTCAGGCTGATATTTTTCAGGACTTGATGTTCTTCGTCGTAGCCGAAGCTGACGTTATCGAATTCAATTTTGCCTTTGAATTTCGGGGCAGGGCGCGCGCCGGGAAGATCGTGGACACTACTTTCGATTTCGAGAATCTCCTGGATGCGCTCGTATCCAATAGTCGCTTTGGAAACGGTGTCGGTCATTTTGGAAAGATCGCGCATGGGCTTGTACATGCCGGCCAGATAAACGATGAACAGGTAAAGAGTTCCGGGATGAATTTCGCCGCGCAGAGCCATACGTCCGCCGAATCCGAGGACAAGACAAGTGCCGACTGCTGCGACAACTTCAACCAGCGGAGCGAGTTTTGCTTTTACTGTGCGGGCTTCGAGCGCGGCTTCGACATTTTCCATACTCTCCGCTTCAAAACGGTCCTGCTCATAGTCTTCACGAGCGAAAGCCTGCACGACGCGGACAGACGTTAAAACTTCCTGCACAACTGAAATCAGTTCGCCCTGTTTCTTGCGTACGGCGCGAGAAGCTTTCTTAATTTTGCGGGTGAAGGAGTAGACGACGGCCATTAAAACTGGAACAACGGAGAGCGCGATGAGAGTGAAACGCCAATTGGTCATGAACATGACCGTGATCATGCCGATGAGCGTCAGCACGTCGATTAAAATTCCGAAAAGCGCCGAGGTGATGAAATCCTGAACGGCTTCGATGTCTCCTGTGACGCGCGTGATGAGGTCGCCGGTTTGTTTTTCGTCGTGATCGGCAAGCGAGAGCCGTTGGATGTGATCGTAAACGGTGAGACGGAGATCGTGTGACACCAGTTGGCTGACGCTGGTGGTCATGTACTTTTCGAGATAGCTGCTGACGGCGTCGACAATCGCAATTATCGCGACGGCTGCGACGGCGAAATTCAAGATTGAGAGAGTGTTATTGCCGAAAAGGCGCGCGATGAAATCCGTCAGCCAGTGCGGCAACTTTGTCGAATCTTTGGAGAGAGTGTCGATGACAATTTTGATGGGCCACGGCGAGCCAACGTCCGCGAGGGTTTCGCCAAGAACGGCGAGCATCGCAATCGTAAGCGCCTTCCAGTGCGGGCGAAGGACTGCAGAGATTTTCAGTCGGCCTGACGCGGATTTAGCCGACGGATTTGGAATTGCAGTTGACATAGGGCGTTCGGCCGTTGCCGTTGAACTTTTTTGCACGGAACTATCTGCTACTGAATCGCTGGTCGCAGAACTGCTTGTTGCTGAAGCTGGCGAGACCTCAACTTTTACAAATGTATTGTGTGGGTCCAAGTTGGCTGCGACGTGCGCTGGCACGGCCTCTTTTCCGGGTTCCACACCGGTTGGTGTTTCGATGCCGTTGGTGGAGAATGCGTCGCAATCGAAGGACTTGGATGGCGCGTAGTGCGTAACGCTTCGGCTTGGGGCGCGTATATCCAGATAGACGATGGGGGGCGGTTCACCGTAGAGAGGATCACAACCGTGACAGAGAAAAAATGGATTTTAAAATTCGCGTGCGTCTTCATTCTAGCTTCCGGCATGGTGTTGCCGGTATTCGCTCAGGACAAAACAGCTCAGGTGAAAGACGCGCCGGTGAAAGTAAATGTGGGCGATGCTGCCATGGATGGGTCCGCTCTGAAACCGTATACGAATCTGTGGAAGCTGAGCATTATCGGTAAGAACGGCACGACGGCAACCGCCGGAGCCTGGACGGACGACCTGAGATGGGTAACAGTTGACGGACGAAAACTCCTGCAGCGCACCCAAATTTCCGCGGTCTCCATTAATTCAAAAGCTACTGAGACGATCAACGTTTTCGATCCGAAAACAATGGCAGCCGTGAGGTCGGAATCCCGCGGATTGGATGGCGATTACCGCGTACTTGAATTCGACAAAACAAAGATCAAGCGAAAAGTTATGGATCCGGCCGTGCGTCCCACGCCGACGGAAGACACATTAAATGTTGAAGCACCGGTATTTGATTTCTACGGAGGGATGTACGGTATGTTGCTGGTAAACCTTCCGTTAAGATTGGGCTATAGCGCGTCGCTGCCGGCAATCGAAGAAAATACAAATGCCTTCACATGGGTCACTGCAACCGTCACGGGCCGTGAGAAGGCGAGCATTGGGGGCGGTAAGCAAGTTGAGGCTTGGGTCGTGGAATCGAATACTTCTTTGGGACCGATGAAATTCTGGCTGACGAAAGAAGCACCGTACATTATTCGACTGACTTTCACGGGCGCAAACGGTAACACATGGAGTTACGACATGGTTTGAGACGAAGGAGAGCATTTTGATTAGCGCAAAAATATTTTTACGAAATTCCCGGAGCGTTCGAGCCGCTTTCTTCGTCAGTATGTTTATCGTAATGGGATTGGCGTTGGAGCGCGCTGGAGTCGCGCAGACTTCCACGCGCGGACCGCAGCCGATGCAACCGGCGGAACAAGTATTCAAGAACATTCAGGTGCTGAACGGAACGCACGCTGCGGATCTGCAAGGCACGATGTCATTCATTGCGAGTTCACTCGGAGTGGACTGCGATTACTGCCACGTACAGGCATTCGAGGATGATCATTCCAAGCCAAAGCTACGGGCGCGTGAAATGATTTTGATGGTACGGCGGATTAATCAAGAAACTTTTCATGGCGAGAATGTTGTGAATTGCTTCACGTGCCATCAGGGTTGAACCGCTCCTGTTTCGATTGCCACAGTTTTTGCGATAACTGCTCCAAGGCCTTCCGCTGCTCCGGTCGCTCAGACGGCGACTGTTGGAGCGCTGCCAAGCGTGCAGAAAGTGTTGGATGATTACGTAAAAGCGCTGGGAGGGCAGGCTGCTCTGGATGTGGTGAAAACTCGAATCATTAGAACGGCAACTCTTGCGCGAGCGAGCGCAGCCGACTCTTACGACGAAATTTCTCAGATGGCGCCGGGAAAAGTACTGCGGTTTCACAAGTCAGGAAGTTATTCGATCACCACAGGATATGACGGGCACGAAGCATGGTCCGAGGATTCCAGCAAAACATACTGGGGAATGCTCAACACATCGCAGCTGCACGCGACCATGCGGGACTCTGAAATGTACGCGGGAAGCCGAATCAAGAACGAGTACAAAAATGTGAGCGTCACCGGGAAAGAGAAAGTTGGCGACCGGGAGACATTCGTTATTTCCGGAATGTCGCCGGAAGGGGCGCGCGAAAAATTTTACTTTGATGCCGGCAGTGGATTTCTTCTGCGACGTCACATCGAAGAACCAACGGAGTTCGGCTGGTTCCCGATGGACATGAATTTCGAAGGCTATCGGGAAGTGGACGGTGTGCGGATTCTGTTTGTAGTGCGGTTATCGAGTGCCGGAGGAGCGTGGGGAGTGCGGACGTCGTACATGATTGTGGAATTACGTCAGAACGTGCCGATTCAGGACGAAAAATTTGAACGTCCGCGTGCAGCGAAGTAATTATTCTTGAGGTATGCAACTATCGTTTGGCAATCGCCTTGCCCCTTTTGGCGGTCACCGTTACAATCCAAAGCGGAGAGGTGTCAGAGCGGTTGAACGAGCTCGCCTCGAAAGCGAGTGTTGGGGAAACCCAACCGGGGGTTCGAATCCCCCCCTCTCCGCCAGAAAATTCCCCCCGAGTGACTGATTAAATCGAAATAGCTGACCCGATGCTTCGGGGCGGCGCTGCTAATTTCGCCATTCGCCATTGATACATTTTCGATTCAAAGTTTTAAGAGCGCGCAGCCAAGAGTGGCTACGCTACCAAAACATTCAACTCGAGCGGAGGGCTGACATTGGCTCGATGCGCGAGGCGCGGAGAGCGGGGACGTATCCGGCGGCAAGAGCTACTGCGGCGAGAACGGCTACTGTGATGGAGAGAGTTAGCGCGTCTCTGGATGTGACTCCGTAGAGAAGTGTGGTGACTAATCGCATCAACGCGAGCGAGCCGATGAGTCCTAACGCGATGCCGATTCCGGCTAGGCGCGTTGTTTCGGTGAGAATTAATTTGCGGACGTCGGCGGGTGATGCTCCGAGCGCCATACGAATTCCAATTTCCTGAACGCGCTGGCTGACTGAATATGAAATCACGGCGTAGACGCCGATGGATGCGAGTATTAATGCGAGCGCGGCGAAACCTGCGAGAAGTGAAACGATGAAGCGGCGCGGCGAAACGGCGCGGTCGACAATTTGATCGAGAGTTTCGTAATCATCGCCGGGCATGAGCGGGTCGATGGTTTTGAATGCGCTGCGGATTGATGGAGCTAGGGATTCCGGCGGCACGCTGCTGCGGACGACTAGCTCCATCGCCTCGTCAACACCAAGCTGCGCCACCGGCAAATACATTTCATTGCTGGATGTTTCGTCTAGCGCGCCGTGGCGAACATCGCCGACGACGCCGACCACTTGAGTATCCTTTCCATTCAATCTGGCAAATTGGCCTACGGCATCTTGATTGGGCCACATGGCGCGGGCCATAGTTTGATTCACGATGAGAACGGGATCGGCCTTCGCGTCATCGCGCGCGGTGAACACACGTCCTGCGATGAGCGGAATTTTCATGGCGTCAAGATATCCGGGATCGATGATGCGAGGCATTGCGCTGGGACGCTGGCCGCGCGAATAGACAACGCCTCTTACTCCGATACCCCAGTTGCGATTTCGTCCGAGCGGCAACGTGTCTGCAATACCGACGGCGGTGACTCCGGGAATTGCTGAAATCGTTTGCGTGACGCGATTATAAAACGGAACTTGATTTTCAATTTTCGGATAGCGATTCGCGGTTTCGATGCGCCACGCGGCGGCGTGGTCGGCGCGGAAACCGGGATCGACGTCGAGAAGTTTCACGAAGCTGCGAATTAAAAGTCCGGCACCTGCAACGAGAATGCAAGCGAGCGCAATTTCCGAAACGACAAGCGCGGCGCGGAAATATGCTTTGCGCGTGCTTGTGCCTACGGAACGCGAACCATCCTTCAATGTTTCATTCAAATCGCCGCCGGAAACCTGGAGCGCCGGGACGATTCCGAAAATAATTCCGGTAAGCGCGGCCAGAATTGTTGTGAAGATCAGCGCGCGTGAGTCGACGGTGACGCTATGAAGCATGGGCATCCGAACGGCTTGCAGTCCGGCGACGAGCCGAGCGGCGGCGAAGGCCATTGAAATTCCTACGACTGCGCCGCAGCAGGACAGAAGCAAACTTTCGGTGAGCATCTGGCGAATTAAGCGTGCACGATTCGCGCCAAGCGCCATGCGAAGAGCCATTTCTTTTTGGCGGGATGCGCCGCGCGCGAGCAAGAGATTTGAAAGATTGGCGCACACGATTAAAAGAACTGCGCCGACCGCGGCGAGTAGCACCCACAACGCAGCGCGGAACGGACCGCTGATTTGTTGTTGAAGCGGAGTCAATTGTGCACCGGCGGCGTTGCGTTCCGGATGTGCGGCAGCGATTTGAACTTTGAGTTGATTGAACTCTGCTTGCGCGCTGGCGATGGAAACACCGGGCTTGATGCGTCCGATTACGGCAAGCGTGTTGCCCTGACGATTGGTTTCTTCGGTGAGGGGAAATGGCGTGATGACGTCCACGTGAGAAGCAGGAGTGAAGGTGGACGAGAAATCGAAGGACGCTGGGAGAACGCCGATAATTGTCACTGGCTTGTCATTCAGTGTAATCGTTGTTCCGACGATGGCGGGATTTGCGGCGAAACGGCGAATCCAGAATCCGCGAGTTAATAAAACTGTGCCGGGCGCGTTGAAGCGGGATTCGTCTTCGGTGAAATTTCTGCCGAGAGCAGGCTGGATTCCGAGAAATGGCAGGAAATTCTGCGCAACGCCCATGCCGCCGAGGTCTTCAGGCTCGCCGGTGCCGGACATTGTGTAAGTGCCGTAATCGGAAAACGCGTAATAGCAGGTGAGTTCCTCGAACGAATGGTTGTAGCTGCGCCAGTCCAGAAAATTTCCCACCTGAGTTGTAGCGCCGGAAAGTCCAGAGGCGGCCGAACCGGAATTGCGAATCCAAACAAGTTGCGCTGAGTTGCGGAAAGGAAGTGGACGAAGAAGCAGCGTGTCGACGAGACTGAAAATTAATGTGTTTGCGCCGATACCGATTCCGATGATTAAAATTGCGGCGAGGAAAAATCCGGCGTCGCGGCGAAGTCCGCGAAAGGCGTAGCGAACGTCTTTAACGAGCGATTCGACGAATGAAATCGTACCGGGGTTTTGATTCGGTTCGCGCTGGAGATCGGCGGTGGGCGTCATGCAGGTTAGACGGTGGAATTGTGGAGAACGTCACGTTTGGCGGCGCAACGTAGAGAGGAAATAAAGGACTGGTCCGACGCCAATAAAAATTGCGCCGACGATTAAAGCGTTCACGTTGCCGATGCGTTCGCTGTGATTGCGGAAACCGGCGGCGAGCATGAGCGCGAGTGGAGGAAGTCCGATGGCAATGACGCCGAACATTCCGCCGGGGACGCGATATGGCCGCGCGAGATTTGGTTCGCGGATACGCAGGCCGATGAGCGCCCAAAATTCCAGCATGATGCTGAGTCCGGTGACCAGCACGTCGAGAATGATGAGGCGCTCGAAGCTGAGAAATGTGCACGCGGCCCAACCAAATGCGCAGACGATGATGGCGACGTACGGCGCTCCGGTCGATGCGGATGTACGCGAAAAAATTTTCGGCAGCGCGCCGGTTTCGCCCATCACCAGCGGCAAACGCGAGAAGGACATCATCAGCGCGTTGAATGTGCCGATGGCGCCGATAATTCCGCCAATCGTTAACGCGCCCGCAAGCAGCGG
>Ga0193726_1002536_pt1 | contig 12279 bp, 11 predicted proteins | sample H2c1metaG_FD_144928 | JGI IMG/M metagenome (GOLD analysis project Ga0193726, IMG submission 144928) | Soil microbial communities from a riparian zone of the East river system, Colorado, United States - H2c1 | ecosystem: Environmental > Terrestrial > Soil > Riparian zone | place: USA: East River... | reverse complement strand
GGATTGCGGCGCAACGCTCGCAAGGCTGTTTCCTTGGCGATATCACTGCCCAGCTCCCAATCCGGTTCCTCTTCCTGCCAGCGATCGACCAGATAGTCCTTCTCGAAACGTTGGCAGTTCCGCGACGTCAACTCCTTGATATGAAACTCATCACCTTCGGCAATGATTTGCGCGAGACGTTCATCGGTGGCATCAGCCGGCACAAGGACAGGAGCCCAAAAGGCAAGAAGATGAAGGCCGGTCGCGTAGAGGTATGCCGGGTCGCGATCGGTTAGCCAGCCGTTTACCTGTTTGTAGGCGCCGTGCATTAAGAGCATCGCGGCAATACTTGTCACGAAATGAACCGAAGCGAATTTGAGAGTTTGAAATCCCTTCCCGTGTGCGCGGCCGGCGCGCCACTTTGCCAAAACAACCGGAGACAAGGCCAGGATAGGCAAGAGCACAGCGCTTATTTGAACCAGCAAAAGGTAGCTCATCCGGAAACCTAGCAAAAGAACCCAGATTCCCTGCGCGATAACCAGGTGCTTAATGCGAAGCTGCTTTATGTAAAGGAACGCATAGTAGAGCCCCGCCATGTAGAAAAATAGACTGACAGTCTCAGTCATGACATAACGTTCCCAGACGAGTTGAAAGGGATCGAGTGCGCAAAGGAGCCCAAGTATGCAAGCGCTCCGCACGGATAGACCGAAGATCGATCTGCAGGTATACGCCAGTAAGAGAGCGGTCAACGCACTCACGAAACTCTGCAGGAGCAAAAGAGGTGTCAGACTTTCCGTGGAAAGGGCCACCCAGCGAATCAGAAACCCATAGAAATAGGATCTGTCGTCCGGGATCCAACCGACCAATGCCGTGGCAATATAGCAGGCTGAATCACCCATAAACATCTTGGGGCACGATGAGCAAACAAAAGAACCACCACCCTCTTCTCTCGCTCGAGCGAGGGGTGACACTCCTCCATTGCTCTTTCTGAATCGTCAGAGCTGACCTGGGATGATTGCGTTCGTCGCCCTCATCGCTGGTCTGCAGTAATGCCTCTAACTCCCCGGCAAGAGGAGTCGGGATTCGAGAAGTCGAGTGCTCGTCTGACCAGATCATTTAAACGTAGTAAGAGATGAACTCGCGATAGTAGTTCAGAGTAGATTCGATGGTCTCGCGCAGGGGCTTTTTCGGAACCCAGCCGAGTTCTTCCCGGATTTTTGAGAAGTCCGCGTAATAGTTGCCTATGTCGATGGGACGCCGGTCCGCCGGGAAATCGCAAACAGAATATTCACCCCCGCCGTTTATCTCCACCATGCGCCTGGCCAACTCTGCGAGCTCGATTACTTCAGTCCCACCCAAATTGTAGACCTGTCCCTTCGCCGCTGCGCTGGTCGCCACCATGAGAAAGGCGTCCACCGCGTCTTCCACATCGGTGAAGTCGCGCAGTTGCTTTCCGCCCCAGACTTCGATCGGCTTCCGCTCGAGTAACTGGCGAACCCAGAGGCCCGCGAACGTCTGCCGCGCGTCCTTGATGCGCATCCGCGGTCCGATCGTGTTCGTCAGGCGGAGGGCCGTCGCGTGAATCCCGTAAACGTCGCTGTAAAGGAGATGGTATTTCTCGGCGGCCATCTTGTTAATGCCATTGACGTCGACTGGGTTCAGGGGGTGCGTTTCAGTCACCGGCAGAGAGGCAGGTCGCCCATAGATTTGCCGCGTGCTGGCGAAGATAATCTTGATCTCGGGATTGCAGGCGCGGCACGCCTCGAGAATGGACAGTTGGGCGCGACAGTTGATTTCCAGGTCGGGCCCAGGATTGAGCATTGAATCAAGATGGCTCGTTTGCCCAGCCAGGTTGAAGAGAAAGTCTTGGCCTCGGACGAGATGCTGCATGCTGTAGGTATCCCGGACGTCGGAGACGTTGACGTGCACGCGGTCGCGCAGACCCTCAATGTTAAAAAGGTTGCCGCCATAATCGGGGATCAGGCTATCAACCAGAGTAAGGTCGGCCCCCAAGCCGGCGAGCCGCCGCGCCAGGTTGGAGCCAATGAATCCCAATCCTCCAGTGATCAGAACTTTGGCTCCTTCAAACTCGTTTTTCATGGACGGTAATGGCTTCGCAGGGTGGTAAATAACAGGAATGTCCCCCGATCCGCACCATTTATGTGGCCGGGACCCGCTTTACTACCTCCATTGACGGTTCTGCACCAATTTACTTCAACCGCAGGCGCGGCAGGAGATCATCGAGGATCAGTCCAATGGATTCCTGCGGCGACTGCTCATGCGTGTGCACTACGATCTCCGGATCCTCCGGCGGCTCGTAGGGGGCGTCGATCCCGGTGAAACCTTTAAGGAGGCCGGAGCGGGCCTTTTCATAGAGGCCCTTCGGGTCGCGTTCTTCGCAGACAGCCAACGGAGCGCTGACAAAGATTTCCACAAATTCCGCGCCAGCCTGCAAAGCAATCTCGCGCGCCAGGCGACGATCGATGCGATAGGGCGAGATAAATGAGGTGATCACGACCGTCCCGGCGTCAGCCATGAGTTTCGCCACTTCACTGACTCGCCGGATGTTCTCGGCCCGATCCTCCGGGGTGAAGCCGAGATTGGAGTTCAAGCCGTGGCGCAGATTATCGCCGTCCAGGACATAGGTATGCATCGAACGCTGGAAAAGCTCTTTCTCCAGCGCGGCCGCAATGGTCGACTTTCCGGCGCCCGAAAGGCCGGTGAGCCAGACGACGGCGCCGCGATGCCCGTTTCGAGCCGCGCGCCGCGCCGCCGTGATATCGCTTTCGTTCCAGAAAATATTCTCGCTCTTGATCCGTTTGCGCGTCGTATAAACAGCGCCGGAAATGATTCCACCGCCCACCAGATGGGGACCATCCACGAGGACAAACCGGCCCAGGTTTGGAATGCGATCGTGATCGTCAAAGACGAGGGGTCCCCGAGTTTGCAGGGTCACTTCCCCGACTTCATTCGTTCGAAGCTCTGATCGTCCGGTGGAAGTTGAATCGAGCGTCGCGGCGTCTACCACGTTCTCGACCGTCACGACCTGGCACTCGACATCCTGCGTGACCAGTTTGAGCCGAAATCCCGCGCCCGCCACGAGCGGCTCCCGCCCGATCCAAAAAATCCTTGCGTGGACCCGATTCGACTCGGCGGGTGCATCATTTGCGTGGGACGCGATATGCCCGCGCTCGATGAAGATATGATCGTTCAGCGTGATCCCGATCGATTCGCCGGCGCAGGCGGACTCCGTCGCTGGCGCCGCCCATCGCTCGATGGCCGCAACGCGGGCGGTCTTATTATGAGGCGAAAAGATGAGTTGATCCCCGATTCGTATTGTTCCCGACTCAATCCGGCCCGCAAAAATGCGGCGATTCTCCACCCGGTAAACATCCTGGATGGGGAAACGAAGCGGGAGTTGGGCGACAGAACCTGGCCCCTCCGCTTTGTCCAGCGTCTCGAGCAGATTGTCTCCGCCGAACCACGGCATTGCGCTCCGGCCATCAGTAACCACATTCTCACCGCCGCTCGCCGACATCGGCACAAAAGCGCGTGCGCGAAGTCCGAGGCTTTGCAGGAACGCGGTATATTCGCTCTCGATTTTGCGGAAGCGGTCTTCCGCAAAGGCGGCCAAATCCATCTTGTTCACGGCGACAATCACTTCGCGCAGACCGAGGAGACTGAGTAGTTGTCCGTGCCGGCGACTTTGTTCGCGCACACCTTCGTCCGCCGCGATCACCACGACCGCGGCATCGGCGCTGGCCGCCCCGGTTATCATGTTCTTCAGGAATTCCTGGTGGCCCGGGGCATCGATGATGACGTAATTGCGCCGGGCGCTTCGGAACTGAATCTGCGTCGTGTCGATCGTGATATTTTGCTCTTGTTCCTCGGAGAGCGCATCGAGGACAAAGGCGTATTCGAACGCCTGACCTCGCGTCGCACACGACTTCCGAAGGCTCTCGAGCTTCCCATCAGGCAGCGACCCGGTCTCGGTCAGAATTCGGCCAATCAGCGTGGACTTGCCGTGGTCGACGTGACCGACAAAAACGATCTTCAAGCTCGGGGCTTCGCCAGGAGTTTCCGGTCTTCCGTTTCCGCTTTCCGGTTTCACATAAACCCCCTGGCGCGCAACTTTTGCATGGCATGCGGCTCATGATGATCCTGCGCCCGGCCCGCGCGCTCGCTCGTCCGCGTGGCTTCGAGCTCCGCGATGATCTCCTCGATGGTCGAGGCATTGCTCGCAATCGGATGCGTGATCGGGTGACAGCCTAACGAGCGGAAACGTTTTCCATCCCGTGCGAAGTAAAGACTTGGGATTGGGATTTTCTCGCGTTGAATATAGCGCCAGATATCCACCTCGGCCCAATCGAGCAGCGGCTGCACGCGCACATGCTCCCCCGGTGTATTGCCCGTGACGAATTGCCCCCAGAACTGCGGCGGCTGATCTTTGTAATTCCATTCGGAATCGGTACCGCGCGGCGAAAAATAACGTTCCTTGGCCCGCGTTGCGTCCTCATCGCGGCGAATGCCAGTGATGAGCGCGTCCCAGCCATGTTCCGCGATCGCCTGTTTCAAGGCGACGGTCTTCAACTCGTGGGTCACGGTCACCGGATCATGCGTTTCATAGCCGATACCACGCGCGCGGGCCTCCGTGTTTATCTTCACGATCAACCGGATGCCGTATTGAGCGACAGCCCAATCCCGGAACTCCAGCATTTCCGGAAATTCATAAGTCGTATCGATGTGCAGAAGCGGAAATGGAATTCTGCCGAAGAACGCCTTGAGCGCGAGCCAAAGGAGCACGTTCGAATCCTTTCCCATCGACCATGGCATCGCCAGGCTCTTGAAGCCATGATTGGCTTCGCGGAGAATGAAAATGCTCTGACTCTCCAGCGCGTCGAGGTGTGAATTATTGCCTATCATCGAACTGGACCCGCCTGGGAGCATTCACACCCGGAGGAGAGAGCCGGCAATCGGGTTCGAACCGATGACCTGCTGATTACAAATCAGCTGCTCTACCAACTGAGCTATGCCGGCAATATTGGAAACCCCCGGAACGTATTACGTGCGCAGGAGGTCGTAAACCGTTTTATCGGCGCCTGCTCAAATCTGATCATTCGCAGACAGTGCTGATCAGGCCGCATTTCCATGATTGTCCGGTGAAAACGCTCCGGCATCTCGCGCCCAAAATATTTTATTTTTTTCTTGCCGGCGTTTTGCGGCTGTGGCAAACATGTCGTCGTTGTGAACTTTACGTAACTCCATTCGGCCCACTTCACTGATGGCAGGAGAACTCTGCCCTGGTGAGTTGGTGAACCCGAAAGGAAACATGAAGAGAGCAAAGTCTGATAGTAGCGAGCAAATCATCGCTCGCGCCGAGGCGGAAGTCAGAGTCTTGGGAGTCAAATTCGTCGGCTGCACGATGGTCGTGATCGCCTTGAGCGGCATCGCCGCCTTTTTCTTTAATCCGAGTGGTGCGCGCGACGTTTGGATGAGCATTGGGCCGATTCTCACGGCGGCAATGTCGGGAATGTTTGGTTTTTGGACGGGCAGCCGCCGGCGCCAGCAATGAGCGCCGGCCTGCCGCAGCGCCCGTTAAAGCAAGCGGGCGCCCACATCCTGTTTAATTCTCCGTCTTTCTTTCTCTCTCTCCAGTTTAACTTTTTCTCAACTTGCGCTAGGCGCCCACCAATCGCTGCCATTCCCCAAGGTTGCCACGGAAGCCAAAGTCGCACGCTGTCTGCCACCTCAGGCGGGGCCGCGCGGCGTGCCCGACCGATGCGACGATAAGCGGACGTGCGCCGATCAATCCTCGTGTCAAATTCGTGATCACTGGCAGTCAGCTTACAAAATCGCCATTTCGGCCCGTAAAAACCCTACATGTAGTGGGTTAACGTGGATTAACCCCACTGTGATATACATTTTGTAGCAAAAAATGATGGAAAAGTGTTGACGCTTATGCGACGGATTGAGTAAGCACAGCGACACGACAAAAGACAAAACGAAACCGGCGAGAATTTGGTGGCAGCGGGAGGAGTCGAACCTCCACATCAGAACCTTCAGCCCGTGCGCACGTGCCTATGTTAGCTCCGACTCTATCCGTTAATTTACGCTGCCACCAAATTCTCGCCGGGTCTCGGCCCGCCCTTCCCTATAGTCTCGAATAGACGAGAATAATGGTGAACGGCCCAGCCAATAAGTTGTGAATTGCGGTTAATTGCATTCGACAACAATTACTGGTGGAGCCGTTCTAGCGGACCTACAACATGCGGTGGAAAACGCCGTGGCGGCAAGAATAAATTTGTAACATTTTTTTACTGCTCACCCTGAGGCACTTAAGCTTAGGTCACGATTTCGCTTACCCTTGGTCGTTTCTGTGCATTTCTGGGGCAACGTGGTATCGTCGGGACGTGCCAGAGCGGAAATGGGGACAGGACGCGATTGAACAATGAAACGGTCCATCCTCGTTAGGCGACTATGATTGGGACCGCGGACGCTACGTGACTATTGTGGGGTTGTTCGCCGACAACTATAAATGGCTGTTGATGGGGTTCTAGTGGCAGTTCCCCTCGCGTTAATTGGATGGTTTCTGGTTGGTCGCCGCGGATCGAAGACGATAAATCAAAGACGGAGCGCCTTGTCCGCTTCGGCGGCGTGATCAGCCGCCAAAAGGTCACGCCGCCTATTGGTCAGTTCAATTCGGCAACTCGCAGGGATCATCGCTTCGCTCTGGATTAGCATTTCTGGTCGGCCCAGAGCCAATCTCTGGTATAAAACGAATCCCGACGATCCTCGTGATCCGATCGTCACCTTACCGCTTGTGCTCGACGCGCTCGGCCTGATAGGAATACTACTTGCTTTGACTCATCTCCAAAGCCGAGGCAAATTACATGTCGCGCCTAAACCACACCAATTCATGAAATGAGCGTGACGAAATTTGGACTTCGTTTCCCCAACAAGCGCGTCGTATCGGCCGACGCACGAGAAGTTAGCGTTGCTGTGCCGGGACTGGGAAGATCTTACCGGTTTCATGTTGACGCGGGCCACGTAAATTTTAAGGGACGGCGGCTGAGCCTTGAATATGCGCTCAAGAAATCACTCAAGAAGATATACGGCTCGGGCACAATAGGGATTGTAGAAAGGATCTCAGAACGTTTGCCGTCCGAGACCTTTGAGATCGACTGTGTCGTCCAGCTTACGCCTGAACATCTCTCCGAGAGAATCACGCCGTCATCTCTCGCGTCGCAGATTAAGGAAGCACTAGCAAAGTCGCGCAATAAACCAAGCTTGCGCGGCAATGAATCGGAACAGGAGCGGCTTCCTGCTAAAGAGCAAATAAAGCGTGAGCGCGCAATGATGTTATCAAAATTGGCATTAGAGCCGATCACCGAAGACGAGCAAGACGTCTTCGACCAAGCCTTCGAAAGCCTTCAGCATGAATCGAACTGACTAGAACGGTCAGAGTCGTTTTACTGCTGACTAAATGTTGTCCCCTCTCGAAGATTTCGCCAGTACTGCTCCGTTTTCGTGGTATGCCGTTCCGCGATCGCCGGCTGTGTTTCATCTGGGCATGCGGCGGAATCCTGAGGATTTCCGCGGTATCAGTATCGTGGATCAGCTACAGCTCGCCGAGTTTTTCGTCGAGGAAGCAGCGTCGCGAAAGATAATTGGACCCCGATTCCCGGTCTTGATCTATGGGGCCGGAGCAGCAGGAGTTTCGGCTGCGATGACTGCTGCGCGGCTTGGAGTGCCGGCGACGGTCCGCGAGAAAAGCGACGCGCCGTTTGGACCGCAGGCCCGATCCGGTACGCGTTGGCTACACCCGCACCAATATAGCTGGCCTAAGCCAGAATGGCGGAACCCTGAGTTTGAAGGACTCCACGCCCGCGCCCTCGCCTGGAAAGCGGGCTTTGCTCCTGAAGTAGCCAAACAGTTGTCGACACAATTTGACCACGCACAAAGGAGATACGACATCACGTTTGCTCCAAATACTGCTGCGGCCAGCCTTCCAGTGCGTAAGGCGGGTTGGGAGAAGCTGCCCGAACCGGAAAGGCGACAACTTTATCTCAAGCGCTATCAGAGCTTCGTTGCTCAAGAGGATCCAGAACAGCTTTTTGCTCTATATTTGATTTGCACTGGCTTTGGGAAAGAGAGGTGTTCGCTCCCACCACATAACGGCTTTCCGTTCTGGAGTACCGACCCCATACCAGCGAACGACTTCGGCTGTGGGAAGAAAGAACCGCGCATCTTACTGTCTGGAGGCGGAGACGGAGCGCAGCAGGATCTATTACGTTTTGCGTTCGGCGTGCCGCCGTTGGACGTAATCTCGAACATCCTTGTGGCAACGGAAGTCACGCGACGGGGCAGGAAATGGCGGCAGCATATGACTGCGGAGGTTCGTCGTCTACAAGAGATATATGACCTCCACGCCGTAGATGCCAATTTCGACGCTTTGGTAACTAGCATTCCATCCGAGGTGTGGTTTTGGATAAAGCGTGCTATCCAAAAAATGCTGCGCCCTGAATTCGTGATTAGCAGCACCATCCGGTTCGTATTTCCTCGGGCCTATGTTCCCAGATGTTATCCCCTAAACCGAATCCTAGTGTTATTTTTGCGACGACATATTCTTGAAGAAACAGGGGCTGACATTTTCTTATCTGAGACATCACTGGATGCACAGTCCATTCCCATTCCCCCGCATTCTTGTGCAAAGTCGGCATCTGAGTGCTGGGGCTTTCCGCACAGGGTTCAATTAGATAGATTGGGGAGCTCCGAGTCTTGGGATTTTGATATTTTAGTCGTGAGGCACGGACTCTTTCCACTTTGATATCGGGCATCGTTCTGCTTCGGCCCGGACCAAGTCAGTGCGAGCGCAGCGAGCCGGGCGCGACAAGCGCAGCGGCTAGGAGCGGGAGCGGATGTCGACGGTCAGCGGCTCCGCCGTCTCAAGGTTCTTGATCACCGTGCTCAGATAAACTGACTCCGGATAGAACGCCTTATACTTCGTGATCTCGGCCCGGTTCATGACCCGGAACCCGTAACGCTCGAACATTTTTTCGCCGCGCCGGCTCGCGAACGTGACGATTTGTCCGAAAACCTGCCTTTCGCCACACCGATACAGGTAACTCAGATAAGCGCTCATCAAGGCACGCGTGGTCGACATCTTCCGCGCTTCCGGCAGCAGGTTGATGTGAAAATGGGGCGTCCTCCGCGGCGCGGCCGGGACTTCGCGCCAGCCGTGGCTCAGCACCCACAGAACGAACCGGCGTGAGCGGTTGTTGTATCGGCGGTAACGCAGCAGCGAGCGAAAACCGAGCACAAGGTTCTGCTGAAAAGAGTAGAGTTGATTGAGCAACGGCCGGCGGGAACCGAGCAAATAGCCACAGAGCTCCCCTCCCAGTTCGAGCACGAAAGAGGACTCCGGTTCGTGGTCGGTGTAATAGGTCGTCAGAAAATCCGCGAAGAGTTCGCGGTCTTCGTAAACCGGATCGATCGGCTCGCCCAGAAATCCCGTCCGGCAGCAAAGCTCTCGCACCGCCTCGCGGTCGGAGGCGCGATAGCTGCGGATCACAAGTGCGCGTTCGTCTTTCATTTGGCCTGATGCTGCCGGTAGTGTGCGCAGACCTCGCGGTAAATGCAAAGAAGTCCCTCAAAAACTCGCGGCCAGGAATAACGCTCGGCCGCCACCCTCGCCGTTGCCGTCCCCAGGCCCTTGAGATCTTTGCCAGAGAATTCCTCGATTGCCTCGGCCAGGGCCTCCGGCGTGTTTTCGTCAGCCCACGATTCCTGTTCATGAAAAATAATCCGGTCCATGTTCGAGCCGCGAATTCCGACCACCGGTGTGCCGCACGCCTGACTCTCGAGCGCCACCAAGCCAAACGTTTCCTGGACGCCTGGATGAACAAACAGGTCGGCGGCGCGATAGAAGCGCGCGAGCTCCAGGGAATCGGTGCAATACGGAATCCATTTTACATTTCCGCTTTGGGTCTGGAGCTGGCGCAGGTGTTCGCGCTCCGGGCCATCGCCGATGATGAGCAGCTCGAATTCATGGGGTTGGCGCTTCTCCAGCATTTCAAACGATGCAAAAAGTGTCTCGGTGTTCTTTTCCTGAGCGAGGCGCCCAACGTAGAGGAGGAGTTTCCGATCCGGCTTGAGTCCAAACGAGCGCCGGGTCTCGAACCAGTCATCCGCATCCGGACAGAAGCTCTCCGTATTTACTCCGAGGTTGACCATGCGCACGTTGCGCACCCCCCAATCTTCCAGGACGCGCGCCAACGGTTCCGAAGGCACGAATGTCGCCTCGAATTGGTTGTAGAGTTTGCGCACATATTCCTGGGCGGCGGCGAGGAGAAATCGGGCTGGGCCGCGCAGATAGGCTTCGGGAAAATGGGAATGATAAAAACCTACGATCGGAATTTTCAGTAACCGGCCCACGGACACGGCTTTCCAGCCCACCTGATAAGGATCGCTGGACTCGATGATGTCGGGCTGCTCGCGTTCGATGATTTCGCCGACCGCGCGCAGATTCAGAAGGGCGCGGTAGCGCGATGAGCGGGAAACCAACGGCGAATGAATCGAGTAGATTCGGGAACGCTCTCCGACGATCAGCTCCGTTTTCGCGCCCGGGATGACGAGAACGTGTTCATCCTCCGGCGAATTCGTTTGGATGTAATTGATCTTTTCGTGGACGTAACGCTTCACCCCTCCGCTGAGAGGCGAGTAGAACTGGGTGAGGTCGCAGATCTTCAAGAGATTTGCGATTTTCGATTTGCGATTTGCGATTTCGCAAGCGAGGCAGACGCGGTTTTCCGGGATGCTGCGGTAATTGCGACTATTTGGCCGGCCTCAATCAGCAATGGCTGAATCTGCGCGGCGGTAAGCAAGGAGCCTTCGATGATCAATTCCAGCCAAAATGCGGTTTCGTCTGCTTCCTCCTCAACTGTTCCGAGCTTGGCGATGAATTCCGCCTTCGAGCGAGCGCGGCAAGCCGCACGATAATTGGCGGCGACCGACGTGCCGCTACGCATTAACTGGCTTGCAATGGACCGCCCTTGGATGCCCTTCGGCAAAGCACCAACCAGCTTCATGATCCGCAACGCGAACTGCTTGGTCCGTGCAATCATCTCGCGCTCGTTCATGGCCTCTCCGCAATCGCAAATTGCAAATCGAAATTCGCAAATTCAGGTCACTTCTCCAGCCGGCTCAAATATTTCTCCGCCTCCATCGCCGCGGCGCAGCCAGAGCCAGCCGCAGTGATGGCTTGCTTATAGACGCGGTCCGCCACGTCGCCCGCTATGAAAACGCCGGGATGCTTGCTCTCCGCCAAATGCCTGACGAGCAGGTAGCCGTCGGGGTCAGTCTCGAGTTTCCCTTGAAACGCTTTCGTGTTCGGATCGTGGCCAATCGCGACGAAAACGCAGGCCACGAAAAGTTCTCTCTCTTCGTGTGTCTCCACATTGCGCAACATCACCGCGCTCATTTCGCCTTTTTCGTCAGGGACGTACCGAGTCACGACCGTGTTCCAGATCGGTTCGATCTTTTCACACGCGAGCACCCGGTCTGCCATGATCTTGGAAGCGCGGAGTTTGTCTCTCCGGTGGATGAGATAGACCTTCGAAGCGAAACGCGTGAGGAAGAGAGCTTCCTCCGCCGCGGAATCGCCGCCGCCGATGACGCACACCGGCACATTGCGATAAAAGGCGCCGTCGCAAGTCGCACAGGAAGTCAGCCCATGACCCACCAGCTTTTCTTCGTTCTCGAGTCCCAGCCAGCGGGCGGCCGCCCCGCTGGCCACGATGAGCGCGCGCGTCTCCAGCCATTCGTCGTCCGCTTTTATCCGGACGTGGCCTTCGAGGCCTTCGAACTCGGTCACTTCAGAATATGAAAAGCGTGCGCCGAATTTCTCGGCCTGCTCGTGCATGTTAACGATCAATTGCGGACCCTCGATGCCTTCGGGGAACCCGGGGAAATTTTCGACCAGGGTGGTCGTGGAAAGTTGCCCGCCCGGCTGGCGCCCTTCGAGCACGAGTGGACTCAGGTTCGCGCGGGCGGCATAAATCGCCGCCGTCAATCCCGCGCAACCGCTGCCGACGATAATCACTTTTTCCATCGGCTGAAAGTAGCACGGCCCGCTCCGCTTCAAAGGCCGTGACTTCCATTGCTCGGCGCGAGGGCCGCTCTATTTTGCCCGATGCCTGAACTGGCCGAGGTGGAATTTTTCCGAAAGCAATGGGACGCCGGCCTCGGCCAGAAGATCATCGCGGTCCAACTCCATTCGAGAAAAAGGATTTTTCGCGGGAC
>Ga0193726_1002535_pt1 | contig 12279 bp, 12 predicted proteins | sample H2c1metaG_FD_144928 | JGI IMG/M metagenome (GOLD analysis project Ga0193726, IMG submission 144928) | Soil microbial communities from a riparian zone of the East river system, Colorado, United States - H2c1 | ecosystem: Environmental > Terrestrial > Soil > Riparian zone | place: USA: East River... | reverse complement strand
CTGGGTGCGAATGAAATTATTGCCGTAGTCGTAGAGCTCCTGCTCCGGCAGCGTCTTGCTGGTCAGCGCGAGCTGCAAGATCGGAACCGTGGATGCGTTGTAGGCGAGAATCAGCGGCGGCAATGTTCCGGGCGGCAGATTGCGCAACAGCGACGAGGAATTGGCTGCCGCTTCGGCGATCGCACGATTGATGTCCGCACCTGTGTGAAAGAACACCTTGATCACCGCGACACCGTTCATGGTCTGCGACTCGATGTGCTCGATATTGTCCACGTCCGTCGTCAAGGCGCGCTCAACGGGCGAGGTAATACGATGCGTCATGTCATCCGCGGAAAATCCGTTGAAAGACCAGACGATGCTCAGCACCGGAATATCGATGTTGGGAAAAATATCGGTCGGCGTACGCAACAGGCTCAAGGGACCGATGATCAAGATCGCGAGTGCGACCACGATGAATGTGTACGGCCTGCGCAGCGCAAGTTCAACGATCCACATGTACCGTCCTCCCTACAGATTCAATCCCATCAGTACTGGCTAGCAGCGTGCCTCGAGCCTGTTGCCCGTCGATGTCACCTCGTTCAAGGGTGTTTCGGCTGTAATTCAGTCTCAGCGATGGCCGCCGCCGCCCGCGTGGCCCCCGCCCCCGCCCGCATGGCCGAACCCGCCGCCTCCGTGGCCGATTCCGCTTGAGTGACCGACTCCGTCTCGCATTTCATTTCCTCTGAAATGATCAATCTGGTCGAGATGCTTTGACGGGTCAGGGCTATCGCCATGATTTGGCATCGGGCCGCTATATCCGTGATGAGCATCGAAATGGTTATCCACGTGGCCGCGAAAATGTCTCGGACCGTGGAACCACGGGCCCGTACCAATGAAGAAGCCCCCGTCGAACCACTCCGGGCCGTAGTAGCCATACGGAGCGCACGCATAAGGAGCGTAGTCGTAGTAGCCATAAGGGCAGGCGGGCTCGTCATCGAGTCCATCGTCGGACACATCGTCCGCGTTGGCAGCCGCCGCGAAGAGTATTCCCGCAACTGAAGCGGCCAGAGCAAGACGTTTTAATGCGTACATAAATCCTCCGAAATCGGCAATTAGCGATTGATCACGTGAGGACAGCATCGGTCCGCCGCGTTACGCATCGATTTCGGGATTCCGAGATTGGGTTACAGCCGTGACTTTGACGGACACGGCGGTAGCGCTGGCTTTGTTTGACAATGTAGCCTCATGAGGCTACATTCCCTCTATGAAAACTGTAGGCATCCGCGAGCTGAAGAACCGACTGAGCGAATACCTTCGTCGAGTGCGCTCGGGCGAGAGTGTGCTGGTGACGGATCGGGGAGAGGTAATTGCTGAATTCTCGCCGCCGGGGCGCGTGCTGGCTGACGCCTCGGTGCCGGCCGGCCTGCTGGGGCTCGCGAGGCGAGGCCTTCTGACTCTCGGTTCTCCACGCGATGACAGTGTTTACGTGGCGCTACCGCGCGCACGTCGCGGCCGGCGCAGCGCCTCTGAGCTTCTCGACGAAGAGCGCGGCTCGCGGTGAACTTGTACGCCGAATCGAGCGCAGTCCTTGGTTGGCTCCTGGATGAGAACTCGGCGGCTGATGTGCGTCGATCACTTGTCGCTGCGGAAATCATCGTTGCCTCGGATTTGACCCTCATCGAGTGTGATCGCGTAATACTACGAGCGGCGGCACTTGGTGAATTGACGGAAGCTGAGGCGGCGGATCGACGCGCGCACCTGACGGCGGCCGCATCTCACTGGCAGATCCTGCGTATCGCGCCTGAGATTGTGGAGCGTGCCCGGCAACCGTTTCCTGGCGAACCGATTCGAACATTGGATGCGATCCATCTCGCGTCAGCGCTCGTGGCCCGGACTGCGATCGTGGGATTGACGCTCCTCAGCCTCGATGATCGCGTCCGCAAGGCCGGGAAGAAACTCGGGCTGGACGTTATTCCGGATTAGAGCGAACATGGCGCACGCGTCGGAGGCAGCGAGGATCAAGCCGCCGGCGACGTTTCGTGATCTGCGCCGCAGCTAAGTGAGTCTGCTCATCAATCGGGGTACCGATGCCGCGATCATTCATGAACTCTTAGGGCGTGCGGATCTACGGATGACTTTGCGCGCGTACGCCCACCTCTTGAGCCGCACGGTTGGCCATTTACGACAATTCTGACCGCGAACCGCAATTACTGGAGAGAGGCTCTTGAAAGCAAAGAGGAGACGTCCGGTACAAAGTTTTGCCGCAGGAGTCGGGCAGGCGCTGCGTAAAGCCGCGAAGGATGCGGCAAAGACCGCGCGCATGCATGGAACACCCGTGTACGTGTGGGAAAACGGGAGGGTCGTCGCGAAGAAGCCTTAGGACCCCTGCATCACTCTCGCTCCGGCGCGATCCTGCAGCGGCGAAATTCACTTAGTACCAGGGCTTAGAGCAATTCCCGCGTGGGGGATCGGTGTGATGTTCCGGCGTCGGAGCAGCCCGCCCGCGGGCCGGGCGCGCCTAGAGGGCTGTCAGGATTCCACCTTTCGAAATCCGACCGCGTATAAGATATTGATTTTATGGCGCTCCCTATGGGATTCGAACCCATGTACCGGCCTTGAGAGGGCCGTGTCCTAGGCCTCTAGACGAAGGGAGCGGACTGGCGGATCTTTGGGCCTTGGGACCCAAGAGGGCTGGTAGTATACGGGCCAATTTTTTGGACTCAAGCGGAACCCCCCTTTTTGAACGCATCGTCGACTCCATTTCCACCAGTAGTGATTCCCAGGTCGGAGCATTCCATATCGCGTGCGGCAATCTCGCCGAACGCCTTAAAGGTGCTCTATCGCCTGAAAGAAGCGGGGTATCAGGGCTTTTTGGTGGGCGGCGCGGTGCGCGATTTGCTGCTGGGACTGCGCCCGAAAGACTTTGACGTGGCCACCAATGCGCTGCCTGAAGAGGTGCGGCGGCTGTTCCGCAATTGCCGGCTGATCGGCCGGCGTTTTCGCTTGGCCCATGTCTTTTTCGGCAACGAGATTATCGAGGTAGCCACCTTCCGCGCCGCGGCCGCTCCGGAGCGTGAGGACGCGGAAGACTCGGATGCCGACGCTGGGTCTGGCGCCGACACCGACGCCGACACTGGGCCTGATGCCGACGCCGAAGGCGGCGCAGATTCGGGTGCTGACCAATCCGTCGCCGAGTTCTCTCCGCCCAGCGATTCCGAGCATCGCGCCTTCGACTTGAGAGGCCGGATTCTTCGCGACAACATCTACGGCACCATTGAAGAGGATGTTTGGCGGCGCGACTTCGCCGCAAATGGCCTCTACTACAACATCGAAGATTTCTCGATTTGGGATTTCGTCGACGGTGTCAGCGACATCAAGGCGCGGCGCCTGAAGTTGATCGGCGATCCGGAAACTCGCTATCGCGAAGATCCGGTGCGCATGCTGCGCGCCGTGCGCTTTGCGGCGAAACTGGATTTCTCCATCGAGTCCAACACCGAGCAGCCGATCAAACGCCTGGCGTACATGCTGGACGGCGTGCCTGCGGCGCGGCTGTTCGATGAGGTCTTGAAGCTATTTTTGTCAGGGTTCGGGTTGAAGGCGTATCGACTGCTGCAGCAATACCGTCTCTTCGAACATCTGTTTCCCCAGTCCGCCGCAGCCTTTGCTCTGCCGCCCTATGCCTACGCGGCCGAGATGCTGGAGCGCGGGCTTGCCAACACCGATGAGCGAATCGCCGCGGACAAACCTGTTACGCCGACCTTCTTGTTCGCGGTGTTGCTGTGGAGCGCGGTGCTGCGCGAACTCAACGAGAGGCAGGCGGGTCCGACTCCCGATCTTGCGCTTCTCATGCAGGCCTGCGACACGGTGCTGCGCACGCAGCAGTCGCGCGTGGCCATTCCGCGGCGCTTTGCCATTCCCATGCGCGAGTTGCTGATGCTGCAGCCGAGGTTCAATCGGCGCAGCGGCGTGAAAGCCTTGAGCATCCTGCAGCATCCGCGCTTTCGCGCAGCCTATGACTTCCTGTTGCTGCGCGCACAGGTGGGAGTTGCAGATCCGGAACTCGCGAAGTGGTGGACCGATATTCAAGTGCTGCCGCAAGAGGAGCGGGTGGCGCTGGTACAGGCACGTCCCGCGGAGCCTGCGGCTGAAGGGACTGCTGCACCCGGCCGTCGACGCCGCCGCCGGCGACGCGGCGGAGCGGCGCGCAGTTAACAATGACACTGCTCTGGCGCCCTGCGTATGTGGGGATCGGCAGCAATCTTCAATCTCCGCGCGATCGCGCGGTAGAAGCCATCGAGCGCATGAGCACACTGGATGCGACGCGCATCGTGCTGCGTTCACAGCTCTATCTGACGCGGCCCATGGGACCTCTGGATCAGCCCGATTTCATCAACGCCGCAGTCGGATTGCTCACGCAGCTGTCCGCTCGGGATTTGCTGGCCGGATTGCTCGGCATTGAACGCAGCATGGGACGCGACCGCCAGGAGCGCTGGGGACCTCGCGTGATCGATTTGGACTTGTTGTGGATGATCGATTCGGCGATCGATGAGCCGGGATTGACAGTGCCGCACCCCGGAGTGTCGACGCGTAACTTCGTCCTGTATCCTCTGGCGGACATTGCCCCGACGATCAAGATCCCAAGGGTAGGCATCGTGCTCGATCTCAAACGGGACGCGGGCGGCGACGGAATTTCTGTCTTAGGGTAAAAGAGTTTCAAATGCCAGCTGCAGCAGCGCGTCGATTCATTGTCGTGGAGGGACCGATTGGCGTCGGCAAAACGAGCTTGGCACGCCGCTTGAGCCAGTCCTTGGGCGGCCAGCTCGTGCTGGAGCAAGCCGACCAGAATCCCTTCCTCGAGCGCTTCTACAAGAATCCGCGCGCGGCCGCGTTTCAGACGCAATTGTTCTTTCTGTTTCAGCGGGCGCGTCAACTGGAGGACGTCCGCCAAGAGGATTTGTTCGGCGCCGTGCGCGTGGCGGACTATCTTTTGGAGAAGGACCGGCTCTTTGCACGGGTCACCTTGGACGACGCGGAATATGCGCTCTATGAACGCGTTTACGAGCGTGTGGTGGTGGATGCGCCCAAGCCGGACCTGGTCGTTTACCTGCAAGCACCGGTGGATGTGCTGGTGGATCGCATCCACAAGCGTGGGATCCGCTATGAGCAGCATATCGAACGCGCTTATTTAGAAAAGCTGACCCAGGCCTATGCGCGTTTCTTCCATAGCTACAATGCGTCGCCGTTGTTGATCGTGAATTCGGCGGCCATCGATCCAGTCAGTAGCGAGAGCGACTACGCGCAGCTGTTTGCCGAAATTACCAAAGCTCGACGAGGTCGGCATTTCTTCAATCCCGGGAGCAGCTTGCTGCCGGCGAGCTAAGCACGACCGGGGCCGCCTATGGGTGCTGCACCGATGGGCGCTACGCCGATGGGCGCCATGCCGATTGGCGCCATGGCGATGGGTGCTGCGCCGATGGGCGCTACACAGCCCGGTGCTGCTCCAGCGCCCACTGCACATGCTCACGGACCATGCTGGATGGGTGCTCGGCACGGGCTGTGAGAGCGGCGAGCACGGCGGGCGAGGTAGGCGCGTTCCCTAACGCAATGGCGATATTTCGAAGCCAACGCTCGTGGCCAATCCGCCGAATCGCGCTGCCTTGGGTCTTCTCCAAGAAATCCGTTTCACTCCAGGCGAAAAGATCGACGAGCTGCGCCTGGTCTAGCCCAAGCCGAACGGCGAAGTCGTTCTCCACCGTGGGGCGCGCGAATTTGTTCCAAGGACAGACCAGCTGGCAGTCATCGCAGCCGTAGATGCGATTGCCTATGGCTTTGCGAAATTCCACCGGGATACTGCCGGCCAGCTCAATCGTGAGATAGGAAATGCAGCGCCGTGCATCGAGACGATAAGGCGCGACGATGGCGCCGGTGGGGCAGGCCGGCATGCAGGCGCTGCACGAGCCGCAGTGCGCGGTGCTGGGTTCGTCGGTGGGCAGTTGCAGATCGAGATAAATCTCGCCCAAGAAAAAATACGACCCGGCCTTGCGATCAATCAAATTCGTGTGCTTACCGATCCAACCCAATCCGGCATTGCGCGCCAGCGCCTTCTCCAACACCGGTGCGCTGTCGGTAAAGACGCGATGACCGAAAGGACCCACCGCGTCATGTATCCGGTCGCAGAGCTTTTGCAGCCGCGAGCGCAGCACCTTGTGATAGTCGCGGCCCAGGGCATAGCGGGAGACGTAGGCGAGGTTGCCATTGCCAAGCACGCCTAAGGCGTCGGCCGATTCTTCCGGCCAATAATCCATCCGCACGCTGATGCAACTGACCGTTCCGGGAATCAGCTCCTTCGGCCGGCTGCGCTTTACGCCATGGCGCGACATGTAGCCCATTTCGCCGTTGAATCCTGCGCGCAGCCAGTCCAGAAAAAAGGCTTCGTCGGCCGGCAGATCCAGGGTGGCTACGCCGATTCCGGTCAACGCTAACTCCGTGGCCCAACCTCTTATAGAAGCCGACAGTGCGGCCGGGTCGAGGCGTGCGGCGGGATCGAGGTGTGCGACCGGGTCGAGGGGTGCGGCCGGATCGAGGGGCGCGGTCGGATCGAGGCGCGCGCCGGCGTTGAGGCGTGCGGCGGGTGGTGCGGGAGCAATCATGGCGGTCAGTATAATAATCCAATGGCTAAGACCCTCTTGGATTTGCACCTACCCGACAGCGGTATCACGGAAGCGCTCGGCGCGGCGCTGGCTCAAGCCTTTACAGCTTCGAGCACCGGCGCGGTCCTTTACCTGCGCGGCGAATTGGGCAGCGGCAAGACCACCTGTGCGCGCAGCCTGCTGCACGCACTGGGTGTGACCGCAACCGTGCGCAGCCCGACCTACACCCTGGTCGATACCTACACCGTGGGTTCCTTGAATTGCGTGCATGTGGACCTGTATCGCCTGCGCTCCTGGCCTGAGGTGGAGGAGTTGGGACTGCGCGATCTCACGGGTCCTGGCTATCTCATGCTGATCGAGTGGCCGGAGAAGGGCGGGGCAGCTGTTCCCCATGCCGACGTCGATTTGCAGCTTCTGTACGCCGGTGAATCGCGGGTGGCGTCGTTACGCGCGCTGAGCGAGGTGGGTGGTGTGTGGATGGCAAAGCTAGCACTTGACACTAGCTTAGTGCCCTATGTCTCTAATTTAACTTGAAAAAGAACTGATTCGGCGTTAACTTCAAGGTATGAAGGGTTTGCTGCCGCATTGTTGCCTAGGGTTGTTGCTTGCAACCATAGTCTTGCAGCCCGCCTTTGCAGTCAGTGTCCGCGACGTTCGGCTGTGGGCAGGACCTGACAACACACGCGTCGTGGTGGATCTGTCCGGCAGCGCGCAGCACAGCTTAAGTGTGCTCCACAATCCGGAGCGTATTGTTCTGGACGTGCCGGGGGCGCACTTAAGCCAGGGCGCGCGCACGCCGGCCGGCGCCGGTGCGGTCAAGCAGGTGCGCATGTCGCGCAATCCTTCCGGGAATCTTCGGGTGGTGCTCGATCTGTCGCGCCCAACCCAAGCCAAAAGCTTTTTGACCAGGCCCAATGCGCACTACGGATACCGCTTGGTCATCGATTTGGGTGCCGTTGCCCTTGCACGCGCCGACAAGCCGATCAGGGTGAAGCACGCGCCGGCGGATGCACGCGATCTCATCATCGCCATCGATGCCGGTCATGGCGGCGAGGATCCGGGAGCGATCGGCAAGAACGGCACGCGCGAGAAAGACATCGTCTTAGCAGTTGCCCGCGATCTCGCGGTCAGGATCAATGCGGAGCCGGGTATGAAGGCCATGCTCACGCGCAACGGCGACTACTTCGTACCGTTGCGTGATCGCATGCGCCGCGCACGGGCACAGCAAGCGGATCTGTTCGTGTCCATCCACGCGGATTCGATTCGCGACCGCAGCATCGACGGCTCATCGGTGTACATCCTGTCGCAGCGGGGCGCAACCGATGAAGCATCGCGTTGGCTCGCTGAGCGGGAAAACGCCTCGGACCTGATCGGCGGTGTTTCCTTGGATGACAAGGACGATGTGCTCGCCTCGGTGCTGCTCGACCTGTCGCAATCGGCCTCACTGAATGCCAGCCAAGTGGCCGCTGAGCGGGTACTGCATCAACTGACTCAGGCCGGCGAGGTTCGCAAGCACGAAGTGCAGCAAGCGCGATTCATGGTATTGAAGTCGCCCGACATCCCCTCGATGCTGGTTGAAACGGCCTACATTTCGAACCCACAAGAGGAGCAGCGGCTGCGCACGCCGGCGCAGCAAGCGCGGCTCGCCGCCGCGATTCATCGAGGCGTGCACGATTATTTTTATGCCAATCCGCCGATGGGCACGCGCATCGCGCAGCTTGCGCTCGGAAGCTCCGCGCGCCCTGTTCTCGCCACCGCCGGCGGTGGCGGCGGCGCGGGAGAGTAGGCGGGACGGCGGGAGCAGCGCGCGACTGATCGCACGCGCTTCAGCCGCAAGCTTGTGCGAAAATGCGCGACCGAAGAGGTCGCCATTGCCCATCCAACTCCTGTCCGACTCCCTGATCAGTCAAATCGCTGCCGGCGAGGTCATCGAGCGCCCGGCTTCCGTGGTCAAAGAGCTTGTGGAGAATGCACTCGATGCGGGCGCCCGCCGAATTGAAGTCGAGCTGGAACGCGGCGGTTGCGGATCGATTCGCGTTCGAGACGATGGCGGCGGCATCGATGCGGCGGAAATCGCCTTGGCGTTGGCCCGGCATGCCACCAGCAAGATTGCCTCGCTGGATGATCTTGAGCATGTGTCGACCTTGGGATTTCGCGGGGAAGCCTTGCCCAGCATCGCCTCCGTCTCCCGCCTGTCGCTGGTATCGCGCTCTGCCGACGGAACTCATGCCTGGGGCATCGAAGCGCGCGACGGCGAGGTTGGCGCGCCGACGCCTGCCTCACACTCTCAAGGGACCACGGTCGAGGTGCGGGATCTGTTTTTCAATGTTCCGGCACGGCGCAAATTCCTTCGCACCGAGAACACCGAATATCAACATATCGTGCGCATGCTGGAGCGCTTGGCGCTGTCGCGCTTTGACGTGGCATTTACCCTCGTGCACAACGGCAAGAACATCTGGACGCTGCCGGCGGCGACGAGCGACCCCCAGCGGCTGGCGCGCGTCGCCCGAGTTTGCGGCGAGGAATTCGCCGCCCATGTCATCGAGCTGCGTCATGAAACGGAATCCTTGGTGCTTTCGGGATGGCTGGCGCTGCCGACCTTTTCGCGCAGCCAGCCGGACCTGCAATTCACCTTTTTGAATGGGCGCTTCGTGCGCGACAAGGTGTTGATCGGCGCGGTGCGCCTGGCCTACCGTGACGTGTTGTTTCACGGCCGATTCTGCGCGTACTTGCTGTATGTGAACATGGATCCGAGCCTGGTCGACGTCAATGCGCATCCGCAAAAACTCGAGGTGCGATTTCGCGATTCGCGCCGCGTCCATGACTTTGTGTTCAAGACCTTGGAGAAGGTGCTTAGCGGTACGAGGCCCTCGACGGAATCTGCCGGCAGCGCGCCGGCGGATTGGCTGACCGGCACATCGCGCTTCGCCGGGGCGCAAGGTCCCGCGCAGGCGCGCTTCACCCTGCCGGAAGCGCCGCAACGCGCATCCGCGGATGCCTATCGCAGCTACTTGAGTCCCGCGACTGCCGAGGTGCGGGAGCAGTGGCCGCGGCCGGGTGCCGTCAACGGCAGTGCCACTGGGGCCGCCGCCGGGGCCACCGCGCCCTTGGGCTATGCCATCGCGCAGCTGCACGGCGTCTACATCCTGGCGCAGTCCGCCGAGGGCATGGTCCTGGTGGACATGCACGCGGCGCATGAGCGGATCATGTACGAGGGCATGAAGAAATTACTGGCCGGGGAGACCGCGCAACAGCAACTCTTGATGCCGGAAATTCTGAATGTCACGCCCGCGCAGGCGGATGCCGCGGAAGGGCACGTGGAGGAATTCGCGGCGCTGGGATTCGGCGTGACGCGTTTAGGGCCGGATCAATTGGCCTTGCGCGCGATCCCGACGCTGCTGGCCGGCCGTGATCCTGCGGGCATCGTGCGCGACGTGCTGTCGGATTTGCTGGAGGCGGGTCACTCGCGGCGCGTCGAGGAGTCGATCAACCACCTGCTCGCCACCATGGCCTGTCATGCGGCCGTGCGCGCCCAACGCACTTTGAGCTTGCCGGAAATGAATGCGCTGCTGCGCGAGATGGAAGGCACCGAGCGCGCCGATCAATGCAATCACGGGCGCCCCACCTGGGTGCGTTTATCCATGAGCGAGCTGGATCGACTGTTTCTGCGCGGGCGGTGACCTTGACGGCGCCGACACGCCGCTCGGCGGTGTTGCTGATGGGTCCGACCGGTTCCGGCAAATCGGATCTGGCCGTTCAACTGGCTGAAACATTGCCCTTGGAAATCATCAGCGTCGATTCGGCGCTGGTGTATCGCGGCATGGACATCGGCACGGCCAAGCCGAGTTTGGCCACCCGCGCGCGCGTCCCGCATCACCTCATTGATACTCGCGATCCGAAAATGGGCTACTCCGTGGGTGAGTTCCTGCTCGACGCGCAGCGCGCGATGCAGGACATCTGGTCGCGGGGGCGACAACCCCTGCTGGTCGGCGGCACCATGATGTACTTCCATGCCTTGACGACCGGGATCGCCGATCTGCCTGAGGCAGACGCCGCGGTGCGCGCGCACATTGATGCCAGCGCGGCAGAATCGGGCTGGGCGGCGCTGCATCAACAACTTGCCGAGGTTGACCCGCAGGCCGCGGCGCGCATTCACATCAACGATCCGCAGCGTATCCAACGGGCGCTGGAGGTTCACCGCCTCACCGGCCGGACCATTACGCAACTGCAACAACACCGCGTGTCGGCGTTTGCCGACGTCAAAGTCATCGAATTTGCCCTTGCGCCCCTTGAACGCGGCGAGTTACACACCAAGATCGATCTGCGATTTAAAGCAATGCTCGAGGCCGGTTTCGTGGAGGAAGTCAGGAGCCTGTACGAAAGAGGCGATTTGAGTGCGGAACATCCATCCATGCGTGCGGTCGGATATCGGCAACTATGGCGATATTTAGCCGGACACAGCGCGTTGAATGAAGCCACAGAACAAGCGATTGCGGCGACGCGACAACTCGCGAAGCGGCAACTCACTTGGCTTCGTCGGCGCGCTGATGCGCAGTGGATGGATTCCATGCGTTCGGACGTTGCACGTACGATTTTTGATGCACTGTCCGAGGGCGGATTTGCAAAGTGGCCTAACATTTAACCAGGGTCATTGCGCTGTGCTAGCATTAATCGGGTATGTGCCTCGTGCCGCATGGAAGTGATACGGCAGTACAATTGACTAAAAACAAGGAGCTTTACCCATGGCCCGTGGCCAGTCTCTGCAGGATCCATTTTTGAATGCCCTGCGCAAAGAAAGAGTGCCGGTTTCCATCTATCTTGTGAACGGCATCAAACTACAAGGACAGATCGATTCATTCGACCAGTTCGTCGTGTTGTTGAGAAATAGCGTAAGTCAGATGGTCTACAAACATGCCATCTCCACTGTCGTGCCCGCACGCAACGTGCGATTGCCGACGGGCGAGGATGGCGAAGTGACGGAACCGGCCATCGTCGAATGAGTGGGTGGCGCTCTGCAATTATTTGAACGCCCGGGGGGCGGTGAGCGCGCCGTTCTGGTCGGCGTCGGTATCGGACATCCTGTCGATCCGAATGACATGGCGGAATTCTCCGCACTGGCCGCCTCCGCGGGTACGACCGTGGTGGGCACGGTGCTCAGCACGCGCGCGCGCCCCGACCCCAAATACTTCGTGGGATCGGGAAAGGCTGCGGAGATTCATGCCTTCGCGGAAGCAAACCAAGCCGACTTGGTGCTGGTCGATCAGACCCTCACGCCCAGCCAGGAGCGCAACCTCGAGAAGCTGACCGGTCGTCGAGTATTGGATCGTAACGGATTGATTTTAGATATCTTTGCCCAGCGCGCGCGGAGCTTTGAGGGCAAGCTGCAGGTCGAACTCGCCCAGCTATCGCACCTGGCGACGCGCCTGGTGCGCGGCTGGACCCACCTTGAACGGCAGAAGGGCGGCATCGGATTGCGAGGCCCGGGCGAGACGCAGTTGGAGACCGATCGACGCCTGATCGCGAAACGCATCCGCACCTTGCGCTCGCGATTGGAGAAGCTCGATCGGCAGCGCGACACCGGCCGCCATGTGCGGCGCGAAGTGCCGGTGCCGACAGTTGCGCTTGTCGGATATACGAATGCCGGCAAGTC
>Ga0193726_1002534_pt1 | contig 12287 bp, 7 predicted proteins | sample H2c1metaG_FD_144928 | JGI IMG/M metagenome (GOLD analysis project Ga0193726, IMG submission 144928) | Soil microbial communities from a riparian zone of the East river system, Colorado, United States - H2c1 | ecosystem: Environmental > Terrestrial > Soil > Riparian zone | place: USA: East River... | reverse complement strand
GGGATCCGGCCGATTTTGGCGTATCTGGTGGCGATGTTGATTGGGTTGGTCGTGGTGGCGGCGGTGCCTTGGATTTCGACGGGGTTTTTGTGAGGTGGGCGAGGGCGGCGGGGCGGACTTCAATGCCACCGACCCGCCCAGGATGCAGCCAACGACCAATCCTACTACACTCCCCGCACCCGCCGCCCACGTCCCGGAAAGGCAGCCGCCATGCCACCCCAACCGACCACCCTCACTGTCCGCGACGTCACCGTCAAACTCCACCGTGCCGGCCACGGCCCTACCGTCCTTTTCCTGCACGGCGCCGGCGGGGTCCCCCAATGGCTGCCGTTCTTCGACGCCCTGGCCGAGCGCTACGACCTCCTGGTCCCCGAGCACCCCGGCTTCGGCGGATCCGTTCGGTGTCCGACCTTGCCCTGTTCTACCTCGACCTGATCGAGGAGGCGCAACTCGACAACATCCACCTCATCGCAAACTCGCTCGGCGGCTGGCTCGCGGCGGAAATCCTGATCCGCGACCGCTCGCGTTTCCGCGGCCTCGTGCAACTGGCCCCCGCCGGCATTCGCGTCAAAGGCGTGCCCTGCGGCGACAACTTCATCTGGGGGCCGGAGGAAGCGATCCGCAACCTCTACCACGACCAGGCCTTCGCCGACCGCATCCTGTCCCTGACACCAACCGAAGCCCAGATGGACATTATGCTGCGCAACCGCTTCACGGTGGCGAAATTCGGCTGGCAGCCGCGGTGGTTCAATCCGGACCTCGAGAAATGGCTGCACCGGATCAAACTGCCGTCCCTCGTCATCTGGGGCGACGACGACAAGATCATGCCGCCGGCCAACGCGGCGCTCTGGCAACAGCGTCTGCCGGACGCCCGCCTCGTCATGATAAAAGACTGCGGCCATCTTCCGCACGTCGAGCAAGCCCCGATCGTCGCCCGCCACGTCCTTACGTTTCTGGAAGGAGTCGCGTCATGAAACTCGTATCCTTCCATCTGATGCCGTATCGTCCCCTCGACCTGGCGGAGGCCGCGAAACATCGATCCCCGTGGGTCGTGCTGCCCAACAGCCTCTACGACCCGATCAAAGGCGCCGAGGAATACGCCGCCCACATCGACGCCCTCGTCTATGCCGAGGAGCTTGGCTTCGATGCCATCGGCGTCAACGAGCACCATCAGACCGCCTACGGCCTGATGCCCGCGCCCAATCTGATCGCCAGCGCACTGATCCAGCGCACCAAGAAAGTCCAGATCGCTATCCTCGGCCGAGCGTTGCCGTTAACCAACAATCCGATTTACATCGCGGAAGAATTCGCGATGCTCGACAACCTGTCGAAGGGCCGCATCATCGCCGGCTTCGTGCGCGGCATCGGCTCGGAATACCATTCCTCGGGCGTCAATCCGTATTTTTCCCATGAGCGGTTCCATGAGGCGCACGACCTGATCATTCGCGCCTGGACCGAGCCCGGCCCGTTCGCCTTCGATGGCGATCACTTCAACCTGAAATACGTCAATCTCTGGCCGAGGCCGTACCAAACCCCGCATCCGCCCGTTTGGATCCCCTCCCAAGGTTCTTCCGAAACCGTCTCCTGGGCCGCCGATCCGAAACGCAAATACCCGTTCCTGGTGACGTTCTCATCAGCGGATCTGGTGGCGCGCTATCACAACGCGTATCGCGACCAGGCACGCCAACACGGCTATGAGGCGTCGGCCGGGCAGCTCGGTTGGGCGTGCCCGATCTATGTCGCCGAAACCGACGAGCGCGCGCGTGCCGAGGCGGGACGCGCGGTGGAAACGCTGTTCAACGATTTCCTGCGCCAAACGTTCGAGATGCTGATGCCGCCTGGCTATACGTCAATGGCCTCGATGAAGAATTTCATCTCCAGCCGCGCCGCGCTGCGCGGAGTCAAAATGACCGCCGACGCGCTGATCGACAGCGGCACCGCGCTGATCGGCAGCCCGAAAACGGTCCTGGCGGGCATCGAACGGATGCGCGAACGCACCGGGTTCGGCATTCTCGTGGCATTGTTGCAGTTCGGCATCCTGTCCGACGAACTGACCCGGCGCAACATGGACCTGTTCGCAGCCGAGGTGATGCCCCGGCTGCGGGACTGAGCCAAATATTGCGAATTTGCATCAAAATCTCCGATGCCGCCGACCAGCAACGAAGGGCCACTTCACCATCATTCTCGGGCTTGATCCGGGAATCCGCTGACAAGCGTACAATGTCGATTTAGAGCGGCTTCCGATCGGATCGATCCGGTACCCATTCGTCCCCCGTCATTGCGAGCGAAGCAAAGACAGGGGTGCGACACGATCGGAAAGCGGAACATGGTCGCGACGCCAAACCACCAATCTCGGCCACGCGGCTACGCCAACCTATCCAACAGGGCCCTCGCGGCCCGCAAATCCATTGTCTCGAAACCCTCGGTGAAACGGGCATGGATTGGCGCCAGGATTTCGCGGGCATCGACCCGGCGATCCCGCTCGATCATCAGGCGTGCGAGCCCGATGGCGGCCCGCAACTCCCAACGCAGCGCGCCCTGCCGATGTGCGACCGAAATGGCCTCGAAGAAACTGGCTTCAGCCGCCGCGAGCGACTGACTGGTATCGACCTGACGCAGCAGTTCGCCCTGGATGCGAAGCAATTCCGCCGTGTACCAGCGCGCTCCGCCCCGCTCGGTCCGCTCGAGCGCTTCGCCGACAGTCGCTTGAGCTTCCTCGGGCCGGCCATGGCCCGCCAAACCTTCGGCCAGCATGCCGAGCATATCGGGAAAGCACATCGTCCACCCCAGACCGAAGAACGTATCGAGCGCGCTGCTCAACAAGGCCGTGCCGGATTCCAACTCGCCGCGCCGGAACGACAGCATACCGAGCATGCTCTGTCCGACCAGCCTCACAAACGGCGACTGAGTCGGCGAGGCGTCGTTGAACATCCGTAAGGATCGCCCGACGATGGCGAGGTCCCCGGTCATCAGCGCGACGGGAAACATCCCCCACCGGAGCGCATACCGTATCGACAGCGTATGTTCCCTGGCGAGCGCCTCTTCGAGACCCACTTCCGCGGTCCGCCTGGCCTGGTCGGCGAATCCTCGCAGGCAGAGCACGCGCGCCAGCATGGCGCGAGCCACCACACGCTGGTCGTGATGGAACCAATACATATGTCGTTGATCGGCCGGCTCCTCATAGGCGGCGAGCATGCGTTCCAGGTGGGACCGCGCCGCCATTTGGTTACCGAGGTGATGCAGCGTTGCACCCGTGAGCCGATCGCCGATCAGCGCGTCCGCCGGATCGCCGGTGCGATCCGCGATGCTGACGAAACGGTCCGCGAGCCGCTCTCCCGCCCGCCAATCGCCGTTGTAGAACTCGTAATTCCACATCCGCCAGATCGCCCGCGGCAGGGCGGCCGAATCATCCAGACTGTCGGCGCGTTCGAGCGCTTTGCTCAGGCTTTTCGGATCGGCCCATTCCGAGGAGCCGCCGACTTCGGCCATGAGATCGTCTTTGATAACGACATCGACCTGACCAATGCCTCGACGATTTCGAAGGCGCGGCCACCGATCGGGACCGGCCTGCCGCCCGCCGGCTGTTCGCGCCGGCCAAGATCGACGGTCCACCGGCCCGTCGCGTACACCAACGGTTGAACCTGCGCGGACACCGTCACGACTCCGGGTGACGGACCGGGCGCGACCGCTCTACCATGGTCGCAACAATCCCGAGGTGTCATCATGCTCGATCTGGTCCTGGCGATCCTTCATCATCTGCTGGTTTTCGCATTGTTCGGCGTATTGTTCGCCGAACTGATGCTGGTACGAGGCGGCATCGACCGGCCGTCCCTGAGGCGGGTCAGTGCCATCGATCTTTCCTATGGCGTGATGGCCGGACTGATCGTGATCGTCGGCTTCAGCAGGGCCCACCTCGCGGCCAAGGGCTGGCTGTATTACCGGGAAAATGCATTTTTCTGGGCCAAGATAGGCACCTTCGCGATCATCGGGCTGTTGTCCATTCCGCCGACCGTCGCATTCATCCGCTGGAAGCGGGCGGAGCTGCTTCCGACCGACACGCAAATCGCCAGCGGATCGAGCTTGGGCTGTTCGCGCTGCTGCCGGCTTTCGCGGCGGCGATGGCGCGCGGTTACGGAATGTTCTGACCGCGGCCCACACCCGAGCCGTGCGCCGCTTATCGGAACTTCGTCAACGTCGTGTCCCCGTCATCATCCCCCGGATGTCTCGGACGCAATGTCGCTGCTGCTGCCGAGCGTCTCGCGGTCCGGCGGCATCGTCACGATCGCCGCCGCCTTGCTCGGCGCCGTCGCGTATACCCGTCAGTACGCCACGAGGAGCCAGACTGCCCAACGCGCGATGAGCGCCCCGCCGCGATAAGCCAACAGCCCGCCGGACCCGCCGATGACGGTGCCAATACCTAACCATCAGGGTCGAAGGTTCCCCGATCGGCAGTACTCACCCTGTTCAGTACTCGAACTGATATGTCAGACCCACGCTCGTCCCATTGCTCACCCCCGCTCCGCCATAGGCCGGCGCCGCCGCCGAACCCGTCCCCGCGGTCGTCTCCAGTTTCAGCCCCTTCGCGATATCGATTTGCACCGTCGCCTGTGCCCCACCGCCGCTCACGCTCTGCGACGCGCCCACCCGGACGCCGGGCGCCAGGTACCGTCCAGCCTCCAACCGCGTGCCACCGCCGGCATCGCTCCCCACCCCCAGTTGATCCAGCCCCAACGCCGAGCGCACCCCTCCCAGAGGATCGCCGATCGACGGCCCGACCCCGGACAGCGATGCCAGTGCCGCGGCGATCTGCGCCACCTGGAACGGGCTGAGCCTGCCTTTGGCGGTGTTGAACAGCAACGCCGACAGAATCTCGTCCTGCGGAAGATCGGGCACGCTGGCCAGCGCGATCTTCGGGCTTCTCACGTCGCCGCTGATGGTCAGCGTACTGGTCAACGCCGCCGAACGCGACGTGGCGACCAATTTCAACGGCGGATTGGTCAGCGGACCACCCGAAAAATCGATCGTGCCCTCGGTCAGGTTCAGCGACACGCCGGCCAGGCTGAACGTCCCCCGGCGCAGTTGCAGGCCGCCGTGAGGCAATGGGTGCGTGGCCGTCCCCGCGAACGTGACCCTCCCGCCAAGTTCGGCATCCACACCCCGGCCGCGAATGTAAATCTGCCCAGGCGCGTCCAGGGTCACGTTCAACGCGACGTCCGGCGCGGCGGCAGGTGGCGGCGACGGCTTCCGGGTCGGCCGAGCCCCGGCCTCGCGCACCGGCAACACCGCGATACTGGGCGGCAGCCGCTCGGGCACGCGGATTTCCGCGGTCCGGACATGCAGGGTTCCGCCCAGTACCGGAGTGGCGATCAACGTGCCGCGCAATGTCAGATCGGCGTCAATCAGCGCTGTCATCAAATCGCTCGACAGAATCCGTGCGTTGCTTGCGCGCAACGAAAGCTCCACCGCCGGGGCCCCCGCGAGAACCACCGAACCGCCGCCGGAGATCGTGCCGGGTCCGGCTTTCCCGTCGAACCGGTCGAGCCGAACGGTATTTCCGTCGATCCGCGCCGTCGCGGTCATCGCCGAGATGTGGACACCAAGGCTGGAATCCTGAAAGTCGCCGCCGGCCAGTCCCACCGTCCCACTGGCCCGGGGCACCGCCAGGGTCCCACCAACAGCAAGGCTCAAATCGAGCCGGCCCCGCACATTACGTCCCTGGGCCGCCACCAACGGATTGAGCATCGCGAGATCCACCGTCCCGCCGACCCGTACGGCCATGGTGCCGGCGAGGCCCAGAGGAACCCGCCCACCCAGCGTTACGCTCGATGCGCCCGCGATCGCTTTGGCATCGACGCGCGCACCCGATCCGTCCAGCGCGGCATCGACCGTCGCGGATGCCGCCGGCAGCGCTCGCCCAGTACCGGCGCGCAGGCGAAGCCCGGACGCCTGAATATGGACGGTGCCCGCCGGCCGGACGAAACTGCCGGTCAGCCGGGCCTCGCCGCCGATCGAGCCGTCCGCGGCATAGTCCGGCGCCATGACCGCGAGCATGTCCGCCGGCAGGTTCACCAGAGTGGCATGCAGATCGAGACCGTTGACCGCGCCACCCGAGCGGCCCTCGATCGCCAGTTCACCCTGACGAAACCCCAACCTCAGCCGGTCGAACACGACACCCGGCGCGAACACGATCCGCGCCGGGGCGAGCAGCCGGACGGTTTCACGCCCCCAGGTGCCCCGCAACGATGCCAGCGACAATGTGCCGCCGGTGGCGTTCAGCGTGCCGGCACTCTCAAGACGAGCCGGCTGGCCGGACAGCGCGGCGCTGTCCGCGGCGAGCGTCAGTGCCATCGCATCCAACGGCCCGTTTCCGGCCAACCGTCCCGAGGCCCGCACGCCGCCCGCCGCGATTCCGTCCAACGTCAAGGCGCCATCGATCATGGGGGTGCCGGCCGGATCCGCGATCGTCGCGTCGAGCGCCATCCTGGTCACCGTTCCGGCCGCCGCAATCGCCCCGCCGGTGACCACCGCTTTGATCCGCGCGGCGCCCGGCGAGGCATCGACCGAGGCCGTTACATCGCCCGCGATGGGCTGCCCCAGCAGCGGCGCGAGGTCCGCCAGGTTTGTCATGCTCAGCGAGACCTTGCCGGAAGGCAATGATTCCCCGGCGGCGAAATCCAGGGCGCCACCACCGGTCAAACTCTTCCAGTTGATGCGATCGATAGCGATGTGGACGATGCCATCCTTCCGTTCGGCGCCGATCGCGAGGTCCAGCGGCGCGTCGAGCAGGGTTCCACCCGCCGTAAACCGCCCTGACGGCGCAGTGGGCAGACCGTCCAGGGTCAGATGCGCGCCGACCTGCCTCGGGCGATCGCCCGCGACGGCGAGATTCCCCGTCAGGTCGCTGTTGATCGATAACGACGATAGCGCACCTCCGGCGTGGCCGCTGGCCGCGATCGTCCCCGTGAGCTCAGGCCGGATCGCACTCAGGTCGTTCAGCCCGAGGGTCCAGTCCAGGTTCAGAACCTGGTCCACGAATTGTCCGTTGGCGGTCGCGTTGAAACCGGCACCGCTCAGCGACAATGAGCGCAACCTGACGTCGTCGCCGCGGACGGATGCGGCCAGCGCGAGCTTGCCCGAGTCACCCACCAGCGCGTCGATCGGTGGCTTTCCGCCCGCGATCCCAATGCCGCCGGTCACCGTCAGATCGATCGCGCCATTGGATCGCGACGCCGTGATTTCGAACTCCGTGTGGCCGCCCAGGTCCAGGTCATCGATCGCGGCGAAGGGGACCAGATCGGGCACGGTCAGCCGCATCCGGCCTCGTTCGGTGTCGCCGGCACCCTCGGCCGAGAACAGCGCGTGTTTCACGCTGAATTCGATCGGGTGCCTGGCGTCAGCCAACTGGATGGACGCGTCCATTGTCAGCGCCCCGCCCGCCAGCAAACCGGGCGAAGGGCCGGGCACGCGCACCCCATCGAGGCTCGCGTGAAGTTTGGTCTTGCCGGAAGCGTCACCGCTGATATCGGCGCGCAGCGACCCGATCTCGGCGCCGGCGGCGGTCAAAGCGTCGGCTGAAAATGTCCCCGCTGCCTCCGGAGCGGCGAACGGGCCGTGCGCCCTGCCCTCAAGCCTGATCGAGGACCAGCCGATCCCGGACCCAGGAGTCATCGCCGGAGCCACCACGGCAAACCGCAGATCGGCGGTGTTGGCGACCAGGTCCGCGCGGCCGTTGACAGTACCACGCAGCGATCCCGCCTCGATGGCCGCCTTCGCGGCGAGTGCGTTGAGTGGGCCATCGATCGACGCGGTGAGGGCGATGGCCCCGAGGTCGGGCAACTGGGCGAGACCCGCGATAAGCCCATGCGCGGCTTCGGCGACGCTCAGGGTGGCGTGCAGATGCGCCGGGTCGATTGAGATCTCGATCAGGTAATGATCGAGCGGCGCGTCGGCTCGGGGCTGCAGAGCGGCGACCGACAGATGCGCCTCGCCGGTATCGCGGGCGGCGATTTCGCCGGCCCCATCCACGGCCAGCGCGATCGGCCGGCCGGCAATCGCGGGGGCGATCTCCAGCCGCGCCACACGCAGACGGGACAGCGTCCCGCGCAGCGCGGGCATGCTGACTCCGCCGCTGCTATCCGATGCCGGCACAGGCAACCGGCCGACCGTCACGCTCGCGGCCTCCAGCCGGCCGATCGTGACCTCGCCCTGGACCAGACGCAGAGGCGACCAGTCGAGCGCCGCACCATCGACAGTCAGCCAGACGCCGTCACGATCCGCGACGGTCAACCGGTCGATCCGGACCGCCGTGGGGAAGCGGCCGGCGAGACCTTCGATCCGGACCGCGTCGCCGGTCAGCCGCGGCGCCAACGTTTCAATCAATCGCCGGCCTGGACCGGTATTCGCGCCGAGCAGGATCGCGCCTGCCAGCAGAAGCGGGAGCACGATGAGACCGGCGGCACTCCAGGCCAGAATTTTCGCGGCGCGGCGCATCAGAAGGCCTGGCCAATCCCGAATCGCCGCCCCGCACCGGGTTCAATGGCATGGCGAAATCCAGCCGGATGGGCCCGATCGGGGTGTAGTACCGCAGGCCGGCTCCGGCGCCGGCCCGCCAGCCCGCGCTGAACAACTTGCCGTCCCCGCTCACCTGACCCAAATCGACGAACGTGGCCGCGCCCCAGTGTTGCAGGAAGCGTTGGCGGAACTCGATGGACGCCGCCGACACCGCGGTGCCTCCCGTTGGTTTGCGATCCGCGAACTGTGGGCCGATCGACTGGTAGCGATAGCCTCGCACCGTGCCACTGCCGCCGGCATAGAGTCGCTGATCCGGTGGCAACCCAAACACGCCAACGCCTGACGCCTGGCCCAGAAGGCCGCGCACCGCGATCACGCTACGTCCGCTGTGGCCCAGATCGAAGTAGGCCGACCCGGACAGTTGCGTGATCAAATAGAATCCTCCCCCGCTCAACGATTGGACCGGCGTGACCGACAGCGCCGCGCGAATGCCGGCGACCGGGTCAAGCAGATTCGTCGTGCTGTCGAATTTGAGGCTGATCGGCAGTCCAACGAAATTGTAACGGCGGCCGATGTCTTCCTGCGTGACGCTCTCCTGTTCGGCCAGAATGCCGGCCTGCAGCGACCAATGCGGCGACAGCTTCCGCGTCATGCCGATCCGCTCGATCAACGCGCGCTGATCGTAGGCGATCAGGTTCTGATCGACCAGGTTCACGCTGACCTCGAGCGATTGATCGTGCCGCAGGAAGTCCGGCTTGATGAACTGCGCGCCCAACTGAGCACCCGGTTTGTCCGTCGCGCTGCCGCCCAGTTGCACGGCGGCGGTGAGATTGAGTTGTTCGGCCTGGCCGAACAGGTTGCGGTGGTGCCAGGCCGCGTTGAGGTTGGCGCCCAGGTCGGTTGACCACGCGGCGCCGAAATCGACCGCGTGCGGCTTACGCTCCTCGACGGTCACGTCCAGGGGCAGGTCGCCATGCGAGTCCAGCGCCTCCGCCGGCAGGATGCGCACCGACGCGAACACCCCGAGCGACAGCAGTTCCTGCCGAGCGGTCTCGATCCCGGACGGGCTGAACGGATCGCCCGATTTGAGTGCCAGCCGCGCGCGCATGAAGGTTTCACTCACGTCGCGCAGGCCGGTGAAGCGGATCGAGCCAACCGCGGCTTTGGGCCCGGTCGCGACCTGGAACGCGACGTCCAATTCCCGGCGATCGCGGTGCAGAACCGCCGGGAGCAGGGTCACGGTCGCGAGCGGGTAGCCGGCCTCGCGCAATGCCGCCAGCAACTGCTCCTTCGCGGCCAGCACATTCGCCGCCAGCGCATCCTGCCCCGAGCCGATGCCAAGCGGCGGCCAGATGTTTGGGGGTGGCCCGGCGTTTAGAGGCGGAGTGCCGTCGATCGTGACCTGGCCGAGATGGAACCGCGGGCCCGGGTCGATTGCGACGGAAACCGGAAGCGGCGGCGCAGCGGGCGCGCGATCGATCGTATCGACCAGCGCCGGGTCGCCGATCGGATGGCCGCCGATCGCCACCGTGACAGTGCTGTCGTAGTAACCAAAGGCGTGCGCCGCTGCCTCGAAACGCGCGGCGTCGTCGCGCGCCCGTTGCACCAGGGCGAAGCCTCCGACCGGCGATTTGTCCTTCAGTTGGGTCAGCGTGGAGCTGTCCTTGACGGCGGCGTCGAGGGCATCGTCGCCGGATGGGCGCAGCACGACCTCGTAGGGCTGCGGATCCGCCGCGCGCGCCGCCGGCGGCCCCAGACACGGGGTCGCCATCAGGAACGTGAATGCCGCGGTCCGGCGGAAGGCAGCGAAACGGCGCATTCGGCTCGATATAGAAGCGTCACGGTGTAACGCGAACCGGCAAACTTCGTCCGGGGGGCGCGCGGGCCGTTAACGGTCGGTTAACCTATCGGTGGTACATAGCACGAACACAACCCGCGGCTCGTGAGCCTCGGATTGGAACATGGCGAAAAACTCGCACACCACTCTGACAAGCGAGTTGCGTCATGAACCTCACGACCAGTCCCTCAATCAAAGGCACGCCCGCGGCCGGACGGCCGCCGCACCCCGGAATCGGGACGGACGGCTCCCTCCCGAACGATGCGTCCGATTTCTGGGTCAGTGCCGACCCGGGGGCAGTACCGCCGTACGATCCTTATTTGTTTGGCCATTTTTTGCCGTTGACCTCGGCGATATCGCTGGGCCTTCCGCCGCTGGACAGCCCACCGCCGGCCCTTGTGTTCCTCTCCGCTTCAGGCGCGTCGACCGCGACAGTCGCCACTGCCCTCACCCAGGTGTTGTATTTGCAGGAAAGCGGCACCGCGGCGGCGATCAGCGTCGCCGACATCAATCAGGGCCAGATGGGCGACTGCTACCTGTTGTCTTCGATCGGCGAGCTCGCGCTGTTTCACCCGAGCTGGATCACGAACATGATCCACGCCGACGCCGATGGCACTGAGACCGTGACACTCTACCGCGCGGCGAACGGCAGCCTGCCGACCTTTGGCACGACCATGTACGCGCCGATCGCGGTCAATGTGGTCAACAGCTTCCCGAGCAACTCCGTCAATAACGGTTCCGGCCAGGACGTGCTCAACGGGCAAAAGGAGATCTGGGTCCAGGTCCTGGAGAAGGCGGTGGCGTCGCTGTACGGCGGCTATAACGGGATCGCCAATGGCGGCATTCCGAGCATCTCCATGGAGGAGTTGACGGGCTGCTCGGCGTATTCCACCTGGCCAGGCGCGATTTCGCTGCAGCAGTTGCAGACCGCCGCGGCAGCCGGCGACCTGATCACCTTCGACACCCCGAATCAGGGGCTGCCCTACGGGCTGTTTGGCGACCATGCCTACATGTTCCAGAGCCTGAGCACGGTGAACGGCACCGTGATGGTCAACCTGCTCAATCCATGGGGTTTCGATCAACCGGCGCCGATCCCGTTCGCTCAGATCGGGACGGTCATCGACGAGATCGACATCGATCAGTTCACCAAGGCCACGAACCTGGGCCCCTCGCTGGCCCAGCAGACCCCGGATCAGACCTGGGCGCAGGGCTCGCGCGTGTCGCTGACGCTGCCCGCCGGCATGTTCAGCGAGCCGTCGGGTTTGAAACTGACCTACTCGGCGACCCAGGCGAACGGACAGGCATGCCCGTCCTGGCTGAGCTTCAATGCTTCCACCATGGCGTTCTCCGGCACGGTGCCGGGAGGCATGGAAACGTTGTCGCTGAAAGTGACGGCGACGGATTCCAGTGGGCTGTCCTGCTCCGAGACTTTCAAGGCGACGGTTCCCGCCGCCGCGCCGACGTTGGCGCATCAGACCGCCGCGCAGACCTGGACGGAGGGCACCGGCGTCTTCTTCATGCTGCCGTCAAACACGTTCGCCGACCCGAACGGCGAAGCGCTGAGCTATTCGGCGACCTTGTCCAGCGGGCAGGCATTGCCGACGTGGCTGAACCTGAACAGTACGAGCGGGACGTTCACCGGCACCGCCGGCTACACGTTCGGCCCACTGTCGATCAAAGTGACCGCTACTGACACCAGCGGTTTGTCGGTCTCGGAAACGCTGCAGGCGACGCTGGTCGCGCCGCCGCCGAAGCTGACGGATCAGACCCCAAATCAAACCTGGACGGCGGGGAAGTCGCTCTCGTTCGCGCTGGCCTCCGACACGTTCACGGCGGTTCCCGGCCAAATCCTGAAATATACCGCGACGCTCCCGACCGGGCTGGCAATCAACGCCGCCACCGGCACGATCAGCGGGACCGTGCCAGTTGCACTCGGGGT
>Ga0193726_1002533_pt1 | contig 12289 bp, 10 predicted proteins | sample H2c1metaG_FD_144928 | JGI IMG/M metagenome (GOLD analysis project Ga0193726, IMG submission 144928) | Soil microbial communities from a riparian zone of the East river system, Colorado, United States - H2c1 | ecosystem: Environmental > Terrestrial > Soil > Riparian zone | place: USA: East River... | reverse complement strand
TTGGATGCAGACAGGCATATGGTACTTAGATAATTTTCTAAAAAGACAACAGGAAAATCAGCAAATTGCACCATCATATATTTATAAATTCCATCCCGATAGCTATCGGCACAAACTTCCCGGATGCAGATCATTCCACTTAGTGAAGGCAGTTTTACAGTTGACAAAACAAAACGTTTTGTACCATTTAATGAACACCAGGACGAATTAGAAAACAGGCCAACAGGAAGTTTATTGGTGGAGATACAACCTTTCATAGTCATCACTTCTACGGATGTTTTACTGCTTGATACAGGCCTGGGTTTCAAAGACAATGATGTATTGCAATTGCATCTGAACATGAGGAAAAATAATATCAACCCAGGAGATGTTACAAAAGTTTTATTAACGCATTTGCACAAAGATCATGCTGGTGGCGCAGGAGATGGCGATCAACTGAGTTTTCCAAATGCTACCTATTATATCCAGGAACGAGAATTGGATTTTGCTTTTCAAAAAGGATTTCCATCATTTATACTTGAAGAATTGAGTGTATTGAAACGATCCACTCATGTGGTCATGATGAAGGAAGACCATGGAAATATTAACGATCATATTTCTTTTGAGGTTACGGGAGCGCATACTCCTTATCACCAGGTATTTTATATAAAAGAAGGGGAGGAAATAATTTTTTTTGGTGGCGACGATGCTCCGCAATTGCAACAAATGAAACATCGGTTTGCTGCTAAATATGATTTCGACGGTAAAAAAGCAATGGAATTAAGAAAGCAATGGTGGGAAAAGGGACAAAAAGAAAAATGGATTTTTTTATTTTATCACGATGTAAAAAATCCAACCTGGAAATTCTAAATCATGATACAAATTGAGATAATAAGACTAAAAAGGCCCGCCCTGAAAAGAGCCGGCCGTTGCTAACCTATGAAAAACACCAGGTTCAAAGATATAAGAAATTATCTTTTTATTGCAACAGCGAGCGATTTCTTTGGAAGGGCTTATCTCCCAAACGGTCCTTGCGGGTTTCTAAGATCTTAATGGCCTCCCTTCGAAATTCGTCTTCATAAACGAAAACTTTGTTTGCCTTGGGTTCGTCCATTATCTGCCTGAATTGATCGCGATAGTGAATGCGGAGGTCAATAATCTTTTGCTTAAGAACAAGATTATCAGTTCTGTTTTCCCGATGAATTTGCCTGAACTCCTGGAAATATCTTAAAAAAACAGGGGTAAATCTTTCAGCTTCATTCTTAGAAAGATTCAGTTTGTACTGAATGTATTCATTCATACGATCCCGGATCTTGCCCCCTTTATCTGCATCATCTGGCTGGGCATAGGTGGCGACCCCTGAAAAAAATAGGATTAATATGATAAAAAATTTCTTCATTCTCAAAACTAGTTAGTCATCATCACGTCTTCAATATCCTTAGATTGGTCGTCAAAGTCTTTCAATTCATCAGTTGAAACATCTTTCAAAAGCCGTTGCACGTCATCGGTCTTAATAGGTTTGGTATTACTTGCAAGATCTTCCTGGTTAAGACCATCATTCATAAGATCGATAAGATTTTCAGTCTGTTTTACATCGTCGATCTTCTTCACTTCCTTTTCAAATTTTGCCATAGTATTTCCGGCAGCGTCCTTGTGGTTATTATTATACACCATTAATCCCGCTAAGACAATGACACCAGTTACCACGGCTGCCGCCGCATACCTCAGCCATTTTCTACCTGTAATAGAAATGATTCTTGCTTCAGTTTTCTTTTGTTTGCCAGTGACGCTAAGATTTTCAAAATATCCTTCGGGTACGGAGTAAACGGGCCTTTTATTTAAATTGTTCAGGAACGGCGAAATTGATTCTAATTCCTCCCTGCTGTTTTGATAATCAGGATGTTCGCTAACAGTTTTCATGATCTTTTCAGCAAATACATCAAAATAACCCACCGGAACCTGGTATGGGGTTATTTTTGGAAGGGAAGCAAGCCAGCCTAAACTTTCATCTGCTTTTACAATACCCAAAACCTGGTCGGCAAACCCTTCAAAATAGCCATTGGGGACCATATAGATATTCGTAGGAATACCTTTACTGAGGCTGCTTTCTAAGTCATTGAGTTCTTGTATGATATCCTTATTTTCCATTTTGTCCTTAGTGAGACGCTATCTGAAGTGTAAAGTTTAATGATTTTTAATGTAATCTTCAATTTTTTTGACCGCATGATGATAACTCGCCTTCAATGCCCCCTCGCTGGTTTCCAGGACCCTGCTCATTTCTTCATATGGCATCTCATCGTAATAGCGAAGGTTAAAAACGATCCTCTGTTTTTCTGGCAACTGCTGGATGGCAAGTTGTAGTTTCCATTCCAGCCTGTTAGCATCAAAATGGCTATCCGCTTTTATCTTATTGCTCAACCCACTTTCCACTTCGTCAAAAGAAACTGATGCTCTTTTTTTCTGCTGTTCAATATAGGTGAGGCACTCATTGGTAGCGATCCGGTAAAGCCAAGTGTAAAGCTGGCTATCTTCTCTAAAATTCTCAAGCCCGTTCCAAACCCTTATAAAAACATTTTGTAATACATCATTTGCGTCTTCATGTTCAATGACCATTCTGCGAACATGCCAATATAATTTTTCCTGGTATTTTTTAATGATAGATGTAAAGGCTCTTTCTTTGGTAGCCGGGCTTCGAAACTGAATCAATAATTCTGTATCACTTGTGACGATCAACGACATGATTTTGGGTTAATAAATTTAGAATATTGGCTTTTACAATCGGCCTTTATTTTTATATTTTCCCTTTGGCAATTTCGGGAATTCCATCCGGTTTCCGCCCACCATTTTTACCGGGTGAGCTTTTGAACAAGATTAAGTGAAGTTAATTTTGGATTTGCAGATAAAAATAAAAATGCAGGTTCAATATTTTAGAGAACCTGCATTTTTTTGATATTGGGCTCAGCCATTTTTTTTCCTGTTCAAGACCTTTTCCGCCGCACTAATGATATCGGGAATATCTAACCCGTATTTTTTCAGGAGCTCCATGGGTGTACCGCTTTCACCGAATGTATCTTTTGTTCCTACATATTCTATCGGCGTCGGAATAAATTTAGCGGCAACCTGTGCAATGGCATCGCCAAGGCCCCCGATTATATTGTGTTCTTCTACGGTTACTGCGCACCTGGTTTTTTTGAGTGAGCTGACCACCGCATCCTGGTCAATAGGCTTTATAGTATGGATATTTATTACTTCCACGCCAATTCCTTTCTCCTGTAGTGCAACACCTGCCTGGATCGAATTCCATACCATGTGGCCACAACAAAATATGGTAACATCAGCTCCTTCGCTAAGAACCTGAGCTTTACCAATTTCAAATTTTTCTTTGTCTGAAGTAAATATGGGCCAAACGGGGCGGCCAAATCTTAAATATACCGGCCCGACATAATCAGCAATTGCCATCGTTGCGGCTTTTGTCTGATTGTAATCGCAGGGAACGATCACTGTCATTCCTGGTAACATCTTCATCAACCCGATGTCTTCCAATATCTGGTGGGTAGCTCCATCTTCACCCAAAGTAATACCTGCATGGGAAGCACAGATCTTTACATTTTTGCCACTATAGGCAATGCTTTGGCGTATCTGATCATAAACACGACCTGTTGAAAAATTTGCAAAAGTGGTTGTATATGGGATCTTTCCTCCAATCGTTAACCCGGCAGCGATGCCCATCATATTTGCTTCTGCAATGCCGACTTGAATATAACGATCAGGAAATTCCTTAATGAATTGATTCAGTTTTAATGAGCCGGCAAGGTCAGCCGTAAGTGCAACGACATTTGGATTTTTGCGGGCCACTTCTACAATACCATCACCAAATCCACTGCGGGTATCTTTCTTTCCGGTTGGTTGTATATCCTTTAGCATAGTTCAGATTAGGGGCACAAAAGTAAGTGAGAAAAAACGTATTGAAAAAACAGACATTCCCGCTAAGTGCAGCAATCAGTTAGCATACCTGGTATTTATCAATTCAATTCTTTAGGTTGACCCCTGAAAATCTTATTATCGGTTTTCAATACCTGTTCCCATTTCCATGCCGTTGACATCATATCATCCAGTGAATATTTTGGTGACCATCCTAATACGGTTTTTGCAAGATCATTATTTGCATAAATAGCAATGATGTCCCCCGGTCTCCTGGGCCCTATTTCATAATTTAATTTTATATTATTTACTTTTTCAAAAGAATGAATGGCCTCAAGAACAGTTACTCCATTGCCTGTTCCTAAATTAAATACTTCACAAAGCAGGTCGTTCTTTTCATTTTCCAGGTATTTTATGGCAAGCGTATGAGCGTGCGCTATATCACAAACATGGATAAAATCCCTGAGACAACTTCCATCCCTGGTAGGATAATCATCGCCGTGTACAAGCATTTTTTTGATCTTACCAACAGCTGTTTGAGTAATAGCTGGAACTAAATTTTCCGGTTTGTCAACGGGCATTTCTCCGATATAAGCAGATGGATGCGCGCCAACGGGATTAAAGTACCGGAGCAAAATGCATTGTGTTCCGGCAGATTTTGAAAACTCGTTTACAATTTGCTCTCCCATTTGTTTAGTGTACCCGTAAGGGGATGCAGCTGGCTTTGGAGTAGTCTTCTCTGTTACCGGGATTTCATCGGGGTTGCCATAAACCGTACAAGAAGAGGAAAAAACGAACCATGGTATCTCAAACTCCTGGACACATCTCAGGATATTGATCAGGGAAACCAGGTTGTTCTCAAAATACAACAAGGGCTTTTCAACCGATTCTCCTACCGATTTAAAAGCGGCAAAATGTATGATCCCTTCTATGTCTTCATTTTCCTGGAAGATGGCAAAGGTGTCGTCGAAATTGCAGAGATCAACTTTATAATTCTTGATTTTTTTTCCTGTTATTTTTTCTACACCGTCTAAAATAATCGGGTTGGATCTTTTATTATTGTCAACCGAGATCACATCATATCCATTTTCAGTAAGATCGACAAGGGTATGAGTGCCGATATAACCACAGCCGCCGGTAACCAGAATTTTTGCCATTAATCATTTTTTAACTGTGGCAAAAGTCTGTAAATTTTTTAAGAGTAAACCAATCAGAAAAATAATCTCATAAGTGAATAGACACCCGCCGCCACAAGAGCACTTACCGGGATCGTTAAGATCCACGCCCACAGGAGGTTTATGGTGATTCCCCATCGAACGGCGGATAGTCGTTTTGTGGCTCCAACGCCTATGATCGATCCTGCAATAGTATGCGTAGTGCTTACGGGAATGCCCAATAGTTCTGTAAATATCAGGGTACTTGCGGCTGCAGTTTCAGCACAAACACCTTCAAGCGGAGTCACCTTGGTAATTCGGGTGCCCATCGTTTTTACAATTTTCCACCCACCGAACATCGTTCCACATCCCATTGCAATATAACAGGTAAGCGGTACCCAAAAAGGCATGTCTTTTATGCCTGGAATCACATGCTCCGTCGCAAGCGCGAGGGCGATTAATCCCATCGTTTTTTGAGCATCATTGCCACCATGCCCGATGCTAAATACAGCAGAAGTCAACAATTGGAGACGCTTAAACCATCTGTCCGCTTTGGCGGGGTGCGATTTTCTACTTACCCAGACAACAGCTAACGTGATCAAAAAGGCGAGGATCATTCCAATCAGCGGAGAAAGGAAAATAAAAGCTACTGTCTTGATTAGGTTTTGATAAACGATTACATCAAAACTCCCAACTTTTGCGATGGCTGCCCCAATAAATCCACCGATCAGGGTATGTGAAGAACTTGAAGGGATACCAAACCACCAGGTAAGTAAGTTCCAGGAGATGGCAGCAATAAGACCTGCAATTACAAGATGAAGATCCACAAACTCTTTATGAACAATGCTGGCAACTGTATTGGCAACCTTGTGATCATGGAAGATAAAGTAGGCTACAAAATTGAAAAACCCGGCCCACAAGACTGCCTGGAATGGCGTCAGAACTTTTGTTGAAACAATAGTCGCAATCGAATTAGCCGAATCATGAAAACCATTAATAAAATCAAAGATCAGCCCCAATGCTATGATGATGATTAACAATACCGTCATACAGATAAATTTTCGATGGGGTCTATGCGTACTTAATAATGATTGATTCGATCACATTACTTGCATCTTCACATTTATCTGTAACGATTTCCATTGCCTGGTAAATCTCTCTTTTCTTGATCACCTCTTTTGCATCGGGTTCTGTTGCAAATAACCTTTCAATGCTCATATCAAAAATATCATCGGCCTGGTTCTCGATGCTGTTTATCTTGACCAATGCTTCTGTCATTTTTCGCATATTTCTCATGTCCCTTAACTCTGCCACAGCATTTTTTACCTGTTCCGCACTTTGTTCGATCATGTCGGCAAGTTTTTGTAACCCGCTGTCATTAGGATTGACCCTGTAAAAGTTGATCTTTTTCCCGGATGCATAAATATAGTCGGCTATATCATCAAGGGCCGTCGCGAGGTAGTGAATGTCTTCCCGGTCGAAAGGGGTAATAAAATTCCGGCTGAGCTCTGTGAAAATCCTGTGAGTCAATTCATCATTATCATGTTCAAGATCCTCCAACTGGCTTATCAGGGCTGCCCTTTTATCAAAGTCAGGCTCTTCTATAACATGCTTGAGCTTCGTTCCCATGATAGCCACATTGCCCGCAACATTTTCAAAAAGGTCATAAAAGACCTTGTTCTTGGGCATAAATATTTTCATGAAAGAGTTCAGGGCCATAAAGGAAATTTTGTTGGTAGCGAAGGTACGGGTTGGCTATCGGGCATTGGGTTGCAAGGCAGAATTAATAATAAATTAATATAGAGATAACCCAAGGTTCATGATTTAATAACATTTTTTTCATAGTGCAAAGTTTCTATATTGCAAACGCTAAGTTTAGTTCCTAAAGAAATATGATGACAAGATCGGTTAAAAAAAGATTTTTGATTTTTATTTTACTGGTTTCTCCCTTTCTCGCTACCTCGCAGCGCTATCTTTCCGATCTTGATTCTTCACTTTTATATGTAAAAGATACCGTACGCCCTTTTTTGAAACGGTTTGAAAATTTACAGTTTTCAGGATATATACAGCCACAATTTCAGCTTGCAGATACGGAAGGAGCCAAATCATATAATGGAGGGGACTTTTCTCCGTTTTCAAAAAGCCGGTTTATGCTTCGCCGGGCAAGAATAAAACTTGATTACCTGCTAGCTACAGAAAACAGGTACCCCAAAGCTTTATTTACGTTCCAGGTAGACGCTACGGAAAGAGGCGTAAATGTGAGAGATATGTTTATGAGGCTTTATGAAACAAAGGGACACAATTTCTCATTTACTGCAGGACTTTTTGCAAGGCCTTATGGATACGAATTAAATCTTTCATCTGCCTATCGTGAAACTCCCGAACGGGGCCGAATGTCCCAGATTTTGATGCCAACAGAAAGAGACATCGGGGCCATGATCACCTATGAACCGCTTCGTAGAGCCGCAAAGAATAAATTTATAAAATTAGATGCCGGTTTATTCAATGGGCAGGGCCTTTCAGGTACAACAGATTTTGATAGCCGAAAGGATTTTATAAGCAGGCTGATCCTGAAGCCGGTTTCATTAAAGAAGATCTTTATCAGTGGGGGCTTATCCATCCTGTATGGCGGATGGCGACAAGGAACAAAGTATGTATATGAGATGCAATCTTCAAACACCATTAAAACATTTACACTCGATTCTTCATTAAATAATATCGGGAAAATTGCACCGCGGCATTATTACGGAGCCGATATGCAAATTATATTAAAACATAAATGGGGGCAAACCGAATGGAGAGCGGAATATTGGAGAGGCCAGCAACCTGGTACTTCCATCACCACGGTCAATCCCGGTATCATGCCAACTACTCCTGTTTATCGCCGGAATTTTGACGGGGCATTTTTATATTTTCTTCAAAACATCATCAATAAGCGAAATCAATTGATGGTAAAATATGATTGGTACGATCCGAATACAAAGGTTTCAAAAAGTGAAATTGGAAAACCGGGGGCCAACTTTACCCCGGCAGATATAAAATATTCGACTATAGGATTGGGCTATGCCTATTATTTCAGTGACTTCATAAAAGTCATTATATATTATGAATGGGTGAAAAACGAATCAACCCAATTGGTCGATCATCTATCAGACCAAAAAGATAATGTACTCACACTCAGATTGCAGTTTAGATTCTGATTTCCGTAACATTCCCGTAACATTCAGGTTATGATTCCTTAACGTACGAGTAACATATGGATAATATGAGGAACATTCCTTTGCTCAAAATATAGGAATATGACTGCAATTGTACGAACGGCGGCACTGATGATTTTTACACTGGTATCGTTGAATGTTTTTTCACAGGAAACTACCGCAACGCTTAACGGTACTGTTACTGACTCAAAAGGTGAGCCCGCAAGCGGCGCCACTGTTTCGCTGACACATGTGCCCACAGGTTATCAAAGCATTACACAAACTAATAATAAAGGGTTGTTTGTAATTCCAAATCTCAAACCCGGAGGTCCCTACACCATTGTTATTTCGTTCGTTGGTTCTGAAGAACAAAAATTTGAAAATGTAAATCTCACCCTGGGAAGTAACCCGGAATTGAATGTTGCATTAAAAAGTAATGATAAGAGCCTCCAGGAAGTAATCGTGAACGCATCAAGCCGTCGAACCCTGGCTGGAATCTCGATCGGTCGCGTGCAGATGAATACTTTGCCCACATTAGGAAGGAGCTTATCAGATTTTACAAGGTTAACTCCTCAATCAAACAATAATTCATTTGCGGGCAGCAATTTCCGGTACAATAATCTTACCATTGATGGTGCTATAAATAATGATGCTATTGGTTTCAGTAATTCATTTGGCGGTGTCAGTGGTGGTGGACAATCCGGGGCTGCAGGCTCTGGTACAAGAACGAATCCTTATAGTTTGGATGTGATCCAGGAAGTCCAGGTGCAATTATCACCCTACGATGTAAAGCTTGGAAATTTTACTGGTGGTTCGGTGAATGCTGTCACTAAGAGCGGTACAAATGATTTTCATGGTTCAGTATATGGATATGGTCGCACTCAGTCACTTGTCGGTAAGAGTGTGGATGGATTAAAAACAAAGATCGGTTCAACATTTCATGAATACCAGTATGGCGCCACCATCAGTGGCCCTATAAAAAAGAACAAGGCCTTTTTTATTGTGAATTTTGAACAAACACGCAGGAAGGAACCAACTTTTTATAATGCCGGCGACCGCGGATCGGCTATTACTGTTGCAGATGCAACCAGCATCTACAACCAGCTTAAGACAAAGTATAATTATGATGCGGGATCCTACGTTGGCCCTTACACCATTTTTACAAACAGTGATAAATTATTTGCCAGGCTTGATTTTAATTTGAATCAGAGAAACACCTTAACCATACGAGGAATTTATACAAGCGGCACCGGAAACAACCTGGAACGCACATCCACAAACTTTCAATTTGGATCAACGGATTTCACACAATTTGATAAGAACATAAATCTTGTTGCTGAATTGAAAACAAAAATCTCGAACAATTTCAACAACCAGTTTAATGTCAGCTACATTCATGTGCACGAGTACAGGGACTTTCCCGGCACCCTTTCCCCATTCATGGATATTGGCGGTGGTGCAGTTTGGGCCGGTACCTGGCGCGAAGCGTCAATATATAATATGACGCAGCAAACTATTGAAGTAAGCGATAATATGACGCTGACCAAGGGGATCAATAAATTTACTTTCGGAACCCACAATGAATTTTATAATCTTACCTATGGCTTCATCAATTCCTGGAATGGAAGGTGGGAATATTCCAACCTTGCAAATTTCCTTGGTGATAAACCAAGTCGTATCAGGGGAGCCTACACTACTGATCCAAAATTTCCTAATGACAGAAATACTTTGTTCAACAATCCCCCAAATCCTTACACAGTGGCTCTCACAAGTGCATACGGCCAGGATGAGATCTCTGTAAATAAAGATTTTAAAGTTACAGCAGGGTTGAGGTTGGATTATTCATTCTTAGGGAATAACCTTCCTGTTGATAAAGATTTTGCAACTGCAAAGAATAATACAACCCATCCTACTTATGACAATACGCCGTTTAATGAGATTGACAATAAATGGCTCGGAAAGGTCAGCCTGTCACCAAGAATTGGATTTAACTGGAATGTGAATGGTAGCAAAAATGTTGTGATCAGGGGCGGCTCAGGAGTATTTGTTGGAAGAATGCCATTTGCGTGGTTAGGTTATGCTGAAACATTGAATGGTGGGGTTTATAATAATATCGATTTCAAACCAGCTACTTCGAATACTGTTGGCGGCAGCGTGGTCGTGCCGTTGGCTATTAATCCTCTTTTCCTCAAGGATTCCATCAATGCACATGCCCTTGCCAGTGCCAATGCTGCGAATACACGCGAAGTAGATGTGATCGACAACAATTTTAAGATGCCACGCATCTTACGCTCAGATCTTGCAGTTGACTTTAAATTTGGCAAAGGATATAAAATAACGCTTGATGCCTTGTATACAAGAACATTATACGATATAAGGTTTCAACAAATCAATATCAAGGACAGCGTTCAATATTTTTCCTCCGGACCCACATCATCTCCAGTCTATGTAGGCGGCAAATTGAATGGCCAGTATTCAAATGTGTATCTTTTAACGAACACATCGCAGGGTTACCGTTATAACCTTACCGCACAGATAAGCAAAACAAACAGTGATCTTAAATTAGGCGCACACGAATTGGATATTAATTGGAGTGCGGCTTATACATATGGAGTAAGTAAAGATATCAGCAATGGCATCAGGAATTCATTCCAATCAAATTTCGAACTCAATCCTGCTATCGTAGCCAACAATGCCCAATTGGAATATTCAAATTTTGATCTGAGACACAGACTAGTCGCCACATTGGGAGGTACCATGATTTGGAATAAATCAAATTCAACTTCACTTACCTTCTTCTATTCCGGTCAATCGGGAAGCCCTTATTCTGTTGTATATAATTCCGGTGGCGCTCCTTTTGGAAATGCAGCGAATACCAACTTACCCTATATTCCAAGAGACCAAAGTGATATCAGGCTAAAAGATTATACACTGAATGGCCAGGTATATACTGCAGCACAACAATGGCAGGATCTTGATAACCTGATTAGCAATGATAAATATTTAAATAAAAGAAGAGGCCAATATGCCGAAAGAAACGGCTTGCGCACACCCTGGAACCATGAATTGGATATGAAACTGATGCACGAATTCAAATTGGGTAAAGACAAGAAACAATCAATACAGCTCAGTTTTGACCTGTTTAACCTGCTGAACCTTTTGAGTAATGATTGGGGCCATATTTATTTTGTAACCAATGTCAACAATTACACGGTGAACCTTTTAACCTTTGTAACGGATGCAAATGGTGTAGCTGCCAGTAAACCATCATCGGGATATTTACCAACGTTTAACTTTATCAAACCAACAGGGTTGGATGGTCACTACTACACTGTTGATCCTCTCAACAGCCGTTGGCAGGGACAGTTTGGAATCAAGTATAATTTTTAAGGATAAATTTTTGTATACACAGAAGGAGATTGCAAAGCAGTCTCCTTTTTTATTATATAGGAAGATCATATTTTGAGTCAGTAAGATAACGCAACAGCTATCTTCCTGGAGGTGGGTTCAATTTATTTTCTTCGGCGAAAGATCAATATCTCTCCCCGGGTCGCTCCCAACAGTGAACAGAAATATTTTGCCATAATAAACTTATTCTATATTATTGTTTCATTATTTCTCGCTACGATCTGCTATTAACTATTGCCCCATATTGATAATAATTTCTTAAACCCTTTTGAATACACATAACGTTGTTTGCCATGCACCTTTGTACCAAACTACTACGTTATGAATAGATTGAAATCGATTTTATGTGGCATCACTGTCATGTTGTTCAGTGCCTTGTTATGCGCGCAGGAAACAACATCGGAAATTCAGGGAATTGTTACTGATGATAAAAATTCTCCGCTTGCGGGAGCTACAGTAACAGCATTACATACTCCAACGGCTACGCAATACACTACAACAACGCGGAAAGACGGCCGCTTTAACCTTGCCAACCTTCGCATAGGTGGCCCTTATACGGTTACAATTAGTTTTATCGGATTCAAGGAAGAAAAACAGGATAACATTACTTTACTGCTGGGACAGGAATTC
>Ga0193726_1002532_pt1 | contig 12290 bp, 20 predicted proteins | sample H2c1metaG_FD_144928 | JGI IMG/M metagenome (GOLD analysis project Ga0193726, IMG submission 144928) | Soil microbial communities from a riparian zone of the East river system, Colorado, United States - H2c1 | ecosystem: Environmental > Terrestrial > Soil > Riparian zone | place: USA: East River... | reverse complement strand
CCGACCGGCCGATCGTCGCGTTGATGGAGGACCTCGACTCGTTGGTGCAGCGGCAAGGGGGCGAGTCCGAATTCCTGGCGCTGCTGGACGGCGAAACCCAGGTCGATCGCATCTGCTATATCGCCACGACGAACTACCCCGAGAGACTGGATAAGCGCTTCGTCGACCGGCCGTCGCGGTTCGACACCGTCGAATTCATCGGCATGCCGAGCCCCGCCGCGCGCCGTATCTATCTGAAGGCCAAGGATCCAACGCTCGAAGGCACCGAGCTGGAACATTGGGTTCGCGACACCGACGGATTTTCGGTGGCGCATCTCCGCGAACTGATCATCCTGGTGCGGTGTTTCGATCGGCCACTCGGCGCGGCGATCAAGCGGCTCGAGGGGATGAGGATCAAACTGTCGAGCGAGACCGCGCCTGACAGGCCGACGTTCGGCATCAGAGGGCTCTGATCACTGGTACCAGGTCACCGTGGTGCCAACGATTGTCGGGCGGAACGTCACATCCGTGTTCGTCAGCATGGTGAAACTGGCGTTCACCGCGGCGGTCGTGCCGAGCGCGGTCTCCAGCGCGGCGCCAACCGACGGCCAGATCAGGCAAGAGCCGCCGGAGCGGTTGATGAGCAGGATCGCCTCGAACCTCTGCACCGCGGGCAGGGTAAAGCCAGTCGTCCCGGAACAGGTCGTGATCACCGTGGTTTTGGTCGTGATGACCTGTCCGGTGAGAACCTCGCCGCCAGGGCCGAAGGTCGCCTGCGCCGTCGAGGTGGCCAAAGCCACGGCGGCGGAGGTCAGGCTCATTTGGTTGAAGCCGGCGGGGTCACTGTTGTTGTTGAACACTGACGGACTGATCGCCCCGCCTCTGGTCTGGCCAACCGGCGCGACCTGGGCGATGGCGACGCCGGAACAGGCGAGCAGCAGTGCGACGACAAGCGTCTTGAGGTAGCGTTTCATTGGGGGACTCCTGGGTTTAGGGTGAGGATGGAGGGCGCGGCGCGCGCCGCGATTGATGTCGATCCCGAAAGCCCGATTTTCTTTAAGTGCCGACCGCCGTCCGTCTGGTGGAAGCCATTCGCCCGGCGTCAGATGGCGGACGTTCGGCCCAGGCACGTCGCCGACGCGATCGATCGTTACCTCGCGCGAAACCCCATCGGCACCCGATCGGCCACGCGGTAAATCTTCACCCCGGCCGCGTCGACCAGCCCGGTATCCGTCGTCCCGTCGCGTTCGTGCACCGTGATCGTCCGCTGTGTTTCGCGGTCCTCAAGCGAGGCATCGTCGTCGATCCAGGCGCGGGTGACGTAGCGGGTCATCCGCCAACCCGACGCCGATCGCCCGGGAACTCACGGAACGGATTGTGGTTCGAAGGTTTCGGTTCGGCGGGGGCTGGACGCTGGCCCAACGCATCGTGCGCGGCGCGGAGTTCGGCGCGGAGGGCAGTGATCTTTCCGACGTACTGACCCGCCACTATCAGGGCGTTGTTCCGCTCGGCTCGCATCTGGTCCGCTTCAGCCCGGGCGCTGCCCCGTTCGGCCCGCGCATCATCTCTTTCGGAATGCGCTTCGTCACGTTCGAGATAAGCGTTCACCAGTTGCCGCTTCAAATCTTCGACTTCGGCGAGTGCGTCCTGCGCCCAAGGCGGAACCCCGTCGCTCGGCGGGGATTGCAAAGTGTCGGGCTCCATCGCCTTCATGGCGCGGTAGATTGTCTCGATCATCTCACCGTTGGCGTTCATGATCCCGTTGGCCTGCAAGATCGCGTCCGCGTGATTGAGCATGTTCAAGGTGACCGGCCCGAGATTGGTGCTGATCCGCTTGTCGCCCCAATAAAAGCCGTCCGGGCGCAGATGGTAGGGTCGTTCGGAGGACCCGGGATCGTTCGGCGACACGGATGGCAACGCGGCAAGCCCGGTGATGCGGAGAACATATTCGTTGACGGCCGTGATCAGCGTGGCCAGCTCGCGCGAAGGCTCGCGATAGGTCAATGCGTTGATCTTTTCCACGTCGGCGGCGGAGGGGTTGAAGGACGCGGGATCGTTCGGCGCGCTCCACTTGATTTTCCGAACCTCGCGCGCCGTTACCCTCCGGCGCCAATCCGCCCATGCCAACGTGGAAACGGATATGTCTCGCTCCTGAGCGGGATCAACTGACGGCGGCACATACTCCAAGGTCAGCGATATGCATCTGATCTTGGCTGGACCCTCGCTGGCCTCGCGGCGCATCGCGGCGAGCTGCTCCGGCGACCACTCGGGGCCATCGGCGAATTCGAAGTCGTTGATCTGCCGCGCCCAGAGGGACGGGTCCGAGCTGGCCAGCAGAACCGATCCGCCGGAACTTTGGAGCGTGTTCGAATAATCGAGGTATATCCACCCGTCGGGAAGCTTCGTCTCAGCATCAGCCATCGCGATCACTCCCTGTCACGCGACATAGTATATCACGGACCGGCCGGCGCGGGCGGGGCCGGCGGCGTCATCGCCTGATGCACCGCCAGCGCGTGGCCGGCGACGTCCATGGCCTGGTCGTGCGCCTGTTGGTCGGCAGCTAAAGCTAGTTTTGACTTATCAATGGTTTGCGCGTGGTATTGCTGATCCACCGCCAGCGGATCGAGCGGTGCGGGAGCCGGCGGCATCAGCGCGTTGTCCGGCGGCGCGTTACCGGCCGAATGATCCAACGCCATGCCATGCAGCCGCTCGACGGTCTGCGCGCCGATGTCCTTCGCCTGGGCGGCGGTTTTGGCGATCTGCGCCTGCGCCGCGCCGGTTTCCAGAGCCTGCTTACTGTTCGCGTCCCGGGCCTGCGCCTGTTGATGCTCGTCCAGCATTTTGATCAGCTCATCCTTGTTGCGCAGCGAGGATGCCTTGATGATGAACGCCGGCGGGAACTGTTGCAGTATCTGAATGGGGAGTTGCATGATCGTCTGGAACTGCTCGGCCTGCATCGTTGGGTTGTCGGGTCCCTCTTCGACGGTAATATCGACATCCATGTCGTTCACGTCATTCTCGATCTTGACCACCGTCTGCAGGCGCGGATCGTTCGGCTGGAGCCGCAATCCGTACATGACGGCCTTGGCGTCCAGCTTCGGCAGGCCTTTGATTTGCATTTGAATCGGCTGGGCCTGATCCAGGTTGCCGAGCAGATCGGCGATCGTAACGGGATGGTTCAGGCCGACGAACTTCACGGTCTTGTCCGAGTCCGTGACCCGGATCCACTTTTCCTCGGTCCAGAATTGCTTGATCCGCATCCACATGGCTTCCGCCACTTTGTGCGTATGCTGGCGGAGGGCGTCCGCGATCGGTTCGTGCTCCATTTGGCCACCGGCCTGTTGCGCGATGATCGCCCTTCCGGATTGTTCTCTCGGGTCCTTGCCCGCCATGGACGCGTTGGGGCCGGTCACGTTCATCTGCTGGATGGCGTGCTGCAGCAGCTTGAACTGGCCCTCGATCTCCACCTGATTCTGGATGATCTTGAACTCGAACCCCTTGTTGTAGACCAGGACCCCGTCCGGCTTCGCGGCCTCGGCTCTGATCAGATCGACGTCGGGGGCGGCGCCTTCCTCCATCAGCACCTGGTTGACGCTCAGCAGATGCATGAGCTTCGACAGGCGCTTGTTGATGTTATCCTGCGGCGAGATCATGTCCTTGACCACGCCGTAACGTTGCAGGTCCCGGTCGCAGTAAGCGGAGCGCAGGATCAGCGGGCATGTCGCGTTGCCGTGCCGGTCGAGGTAAGGCGACTTCGACGGGCTTTCCAAAAAACCGCCGTGGGTAAATGTGGCCGTCCACCAGTCCTCGCGGAGCTTCCACCAGATTTGCACGACCCGGACGCGCCGGCGCCTCGCGTCGGACCAGGTGTAGGTTGGCTTATCGCCATAAGTCTGGCCGCCCGCATAGTCGAACGTTTCGCTTAGTATATCCTCGCAGCCGGGATATTCGTCGAGCATGTCCTCGCGATCCGACCAGATGCAGATGCCGAGGAACTTCGCGTCGGTGAAACCGGGGTGCGCGCTGTGCGGGTCGCGGAACAAGCGATCCCAGGTCAGATGATGGCAAACGACGTTATAGCCGCCGGTGGCCTTGTCCCTTTCGACCACGACCTCGCAGCCGCCCATGCCTTCGATCAGGATGTTGTCGAAAACGCTGGACCGAACGACGTCGTAACGTTGATCGTCCATGACGTAGCGCAGCGCCTGGGTGGCGGCGTCCGCCCGGTTGTCCTCGGTTGGGGTGCGCGGATAAGCCTTCGGGTCCGACCGGCCCCGCCTTTCCAGGCCCGCGAGCAATTCGATCTTGCGCTTGACGTAATTATCGACAGAGGCTGGCTGATGGCGAGCCCGCAACACGCGCATCTCATCAGGCGTCCACTGGCGGCCATCGAAATAATCGCGGCACTTCTCGGCCATTTCGCGTTCGTCGAGACTGGCCAACTCGGCCGACTCGAAGTACCCGATCAGCTTGGCCAGGAGCTTCGTTTCGTCACCGGGATAGGCATCGATCGTCGGGCCGCCATTGTGGCCGAGGGGCGCTGGCCTGACAGCGAGGGACGTCGATGCGCTCAAGCGATGCCTCCCGCTGAAAATAACAGAATTGTGATAGGATCGGCTCAATGCCGAAGCACCCGACCAACAGCGCCGTCGCGAAAGGCATCGGAACGACCGAGCCGAACGCCGCGAGCTGGGCCGCGTTCGACGGGCTGCCGCGCCTGTTGCGCCGGGTGCTGTGGGAAGCGCCGGTATCGATCAATCCGCTATCGGTGGCGGCATTGGTTGAGGACGGTGACGACGACTACGCGCGCATCGCACTGGGTCAGGCGATCGGCGAGGAGGTCCTGCGGTTCAACGCCGAGCACAAGCGGGACCACGGCTATCCGTTGCCGGCGATCGCCGCGAGAGTTAGCCCGCAGAGGCATAGGGACGATATACCGCCGACGAAGCCGAAGGCCGGGAAGCGGGAAATCATCCGGCGGCGAAAGAGGAGGCGCCAGTGAACGAGCCCATCGACATCCTGGACGTCGCCGGCACACTTCGCGCCGACGCCTGGAGCCGGGTGTGCGCGGCGATGGTGATGCAAAACAGCCCGGCCGCGGAGCGCTTCATGAACCAATCGAGAGCCGCCCTGTTGATCGCCAACCGAGACTATGAGGCGGTGGAATGCCTGATGATGGCATTGCGGGCATGAGCGAGATGGTCGAACGCGTCGCTCGTGAAATCGAAACCGAGTGCGCCGGCATCATGGGGCGGCGCATATCGACGGAGCGCGCTCGCATCTTCGCGAAGGTCATTATCGAGGCGATGCGCACACCGACATTCACAATGTGCAAGAGCCAAGAACTGGCCACGCCAGGGGAGGCGGACTTTATCTGGTGCGCGATGATCGACGCGGCGCTGAAGGAATGAAGATGCGAACCGCTCTGGCCTTTGGTCTGATCCTCATGCTCACCGGGTGTGACTCAGAAGAGAAGCGAGCGGCCGTCTTCATGCCAAAGTGTCTGGCGGCGAATTTCACTCAGGAGCAGTGCATGTTCCTGTTCGCGGTGGCGGAACAATCGAAGTCAGACTCGGACAACGCGCTCCTGCTTGCCGCTTCCGCGAAACGGTGACCCCTCAGGCGGTTTTCCAGTCCTGATCCCCGTCCGCGTCGCGATTGAACGCTCGGTCCCATGAATCGCGAGGCGGCGCATCCGGCTTCGGCCCGGGCGGGGGAATCATGATATCCAGGAGCATTCCGCAGAGTCCGAGGCTGTCGACGATATCGTCATGCCTTCCGGCCGGGAAACTCAGCAACTCTCCCTCGATATCCGCGCGATCCGGAAAATTCTCCGGGATGTGAAATCCGTTCAAGGCGATCCTGCCCCTGAAACTCTGAGCCCGGACTGACTTATCGCCACGGGTCGGAAACGCCGTCCTCGCCACATAAGCCCTGCGCTCGCGCGATCGTTTGTCGATCAGCGGCCCCATCGCCGCCTTGATTTGCCCCGTCTCTTCGGCCCAGCCCATCGGTTTCCATTGGATGACGAGATCGCAGAACGCCTCGACCCACACATCGGAGGATGTTTGGCCACGCCACATGTCGCACAGATAGAGCCGGTCGTCTGAGTCGACTCCCACAACGATGTGTACCGTCCAGTCGCCGCCCTGATCCGTCACGGCGTAGTCTGAGGCGCCGAACACCCGCAGGCTCGATCGCGGTGGAAGTGTCGGAACCGAGCGCAGCCACTCGCGGCGAAAGTAATCACCGGTGTCTGGAACAGGCCTGCCCTGATACTGCGCTGTCCACTCGCGCCCGGCGCCGCGAGCGGACAATGCTTGCTTGATATCCGCCAGCTCGGCGCCATAGGGATAACTCTCGTCGTCGGACCACAGCCATTCGCCCGGCGCGCGGCCGAGCATATCGTCCGCCTCGGCCTCGGCCGGCATACGCACGACCCGCCAGCGGTGCGCCTCAAGCCGGAGCAGCTCGCCAGCGAGGTCGGCTTCGTGCCAGGGGGTCATGATCAGCACGACCCACGATCGCGGCGTCAGGCGGCGCTCCAGGTCGCCGTTGTACCAATCCCAGACCTGCTTGCGGTCGGCCGGGCTGTCCGCCGCGCGCCGTCCGCCAATGACATCATCCAGCAACGCGCCGTCGGCCCGGAACCCGGGGATGCGCCCCTGGACACCGGCCGCGAGGTACTCGCCGCCGTTCGTGGTTTTCCAACGTTCCACGGCTTCCGAGCGCAGCCCATAGCCAAGCGTCGCCGCGTTGTCGTGGATCAGATCGTGGATCTTCCCGGAGAAGTCATGCGCCAGCTTGGCGCCGTGGCTCGCGCCGAGCAGCTTCATTCCGCGCCGCCGGGCGAACAGAAACGCGGGAAACAACTGCGACGTATACCGGCTCTTGGCGGACCCGGGAGGAGCGAGCATCATCAGCCGCCGCGTCAATCCATCGGCGACCTTCTGCAACTCGTCGATGATCAGCCGATGATGCGCCGCCGGCGTTTGCCCGAATGGTTTGAGCGCCTCGATGCACCATGCGAGAAACGAACGGCGGCATTCACGGCGGCGGGCGATTTCGGTAAGGAACGCCAGCTCGGTGTCCCGAGCCGGGCGTTCGCGGAGGCCGAGAGGTGACACATTTAATCCATGCGGAGATGCCGCGAGCTATTCCGCGTCGACTTCCCGTTTCGCCAGGTCGCGCCGCAGCGCTTTTCGGTATGAGGCCAGCGCCGCGCGGAGTCCGTTACTCAACTCTGGCGGTTCGCGGGGCATGTCCGTTCGGGTGATTCCCAGCGCGATCTCGACGACGCTCAATCGTTCGTCGATGCCCTCCAAGGTCAGCGATTTGCGCCGAAAGAACATACCGGGAATATAGGTCCGTTGTGGGTTGATATCAACGGTTTTACGCTGTTTGGCGCTACGTTTTCGTGAGTTTCGGTGGGGTTAAATGACCTCAAGTCTGGTGCCACCGGCGCGGCCTTTCGACCCGGCGATCACGAGTCCGATATGTTCCTTGCCGATGACAAGATTTGGCTTCGCCGGTGTGCCGTCAGTCTCGGTCACGCGTACCATATGCGTCCCGCACGAGGCGACCGTCGCGCCACCCATGGCCTTGATGATCTCGTCCTTCAGTAGCTTGTTCTCGGCGTCGGCCTTGTCGGCTTTGGCTTTGTTGAGGGCATACTGATGCACGGTGGCGATGATCGCCTTGCCGCGGAGGACGGTGGTCGGCATGGTGGCGGCGGTTGGCATGCGGGAACTCCGAACTAAGGAAGACTTCTGGAACCTGAGAGGTACGCTCGCGCCGGTCGGAAGATCGAAACGAACCGGGCGGAGGGCTAATCCTTTCGGCCTAAGCCGAACGGCCTGCCGCTTCGCGCGCGTCGTCGAACCTCGTTTGCTCGGCGATGACCAGGCCACTGCGTGTCAGATCGTCGGCGGCCAATAGCCGGACAAAGTTGAACAGCGCCACGATCGCGGCGTCACGAGCGGCGTCCATCGGATCAGCGGTGTCGCTCATCGGCGTCGTTTCCCTTGTAGCTTCGCGATGCGCGCGGCGATCTGGGCATCCGAGAGAGACGCGATATCGGTATCATCGATCCCGCCGTCAGCGACGACGAGGCGTTCGCTGCGCACCCACCCGTGACATTCGAGGTAGAACTGAATCATCTTCTCACTACCGCCGCGCGCGAGCGTGACGCATTTGCCGGCGATCTCCGCCAGGATGATGGCGTACGACACGTCGAGTTCCCGCCGGTAGTGCTTGCGCAAGGTGCCCCGGCTGATCCGCAGGGCGTGCGCGATCATGTGCTGATCGATGGAGGCGATCGTCATCGCGGCGACCTGGGCGCGGCCCTGTTCGGTGGGGACGTAGGCCGGCCGGTGCGCGGGGCGCTTGGGCGTGGGCTGTACGCTTTTGGACTTCGGCGGTTTTCGGGTGGGCATCAGGCGGCGCGTTTCGCAGTCCGCTCGGCGATCTCACGAAACCTCTTGTCGACCGTCGCAAATTCGTGGCCGCAGGACGGGCAACAAACCTTATCACCCGGCGCCGCGTCGAATGCGACGGGGCCGGCGTCATCTGCCGAGCCGGGATCCAACAAGCCGCCGATTGGGCCGAACAGCGCATCCAGTTCCAGCCCGTCGAACCCTGTCAGCGCCAGATCGAACCCGGCGTCGCGCAATTCGCCCAGCTCAAGGGTCAGCAGCTCATCGTCCCAGCCCGCGTCCAGGGCCAGCCGGTTGTCCGCGAGCACGTAGGCCCGCCGCTGGGCCGCTGAGAGGTGCGACAGCTCAATCGTCGGCACCTCGGCCATCCCGAGTTGAGCCGCCGCGAGGACGCGCCCATGCCCGGCGATGATCCCCCGCCTGCCATCCGTCAGCACGGGATTGGTGAAACCGAACTCCTTCAGGCTCGCGATGATCTTGTCGATTTGCGCGGGAGTGTGCGTCCTGGCGTTGTTCGCGTACGGCACCAAACTGTCGGTTTTGGCCAGACGATATCGAGGGAACGGGGACGCGGTGTCGGGCAGAGCCTCGCGCGCGCGCGCGGAGGGCAATAAGTCGGGGGCGGGGGCCGAAACGGGCGTGACCTTCGGCTTATTCGGCGTGCCTTTAGTTCGCCCGCCAGTCTTGGTGCGAGTATTCATGCGACCAGATACTTCGAAATTGAGTCGTCAGGTCTGGCGTGAGAATAACGAGTTGTCGTCGTCAAACTGCTGTGACCCAGGCTCGACTGCACCACGTGTACCGGCGCACCACGCGAAAGCGCGTGAGAACAGGCTGCGTGCCGCAACCAATGGGCAGAAACCGCCGCCGAAAGCCCAGCGCGTTTCGCCGCCGCTTTGACAATTTGGTGAACCCGAGACGGATCCAGGCCGCCGCCGTAGCGGGCGCGGAATACATGGTCATCCAGCCCGGCGCTTCCGCGCAGCGTAATGATCCGGTCCCACAATGACTTACTCAGGAGAATGGCCCGCGTCTTGCCGCCCTTGCCAAAGACGTTGGCCTGGCCGGCGTCATCACGAGGCGTAAGATCGCGCCAGAGCAGGCCGCAGGCCTCAGATATGCGAAGGCCGCATCCGTAAATCATGCGCAGCATCGCCGCATCGCGCGGCCGGCGCACCAATTCCAGCATGCGCTGCACCTGCCACTCGGACAGAATGCGCTCGGCCAGCGTGTCCTTGATCGCGGGCAGCATGATCACGGCGCCAACGTCAAACGGCAGGTATCCGAGACGGTGAGCGAGGGCGATCAGGCTTTTCACCGCGGACAGCCGGCGCGCGGCCGTTGCCGCCGCCAGATGTTCCAGAGATACGGCGAACGCCTGAATCACGCGCACGGTAACAGCGGCCAGCGGCATTACGGCGAAGGCGCGGAAGGCGGTCACGTCGATCGCGTAGCCACGCCGGGTATGCGGCGAGCGATAGCCGCGGAGCCAGAGCGCGACCATGTCGTCATCGCTCGTGGCCTGCGCCGGAATAGAACCGGGCGGCAGTGAAAGTAGCTCGTTCGCCATTACAGATAATGCATCTTGTCTGGAGTCCTGGAGCGGGCATAATCCGCTGATGGCGAAGGGGCGCAAAACAGGTGGACGCGTTGCGGGAACGCCGAACAGGGCCACGGTGCTGCGCTTAATAGAGAGCAGCGATGTCAACGTTCCCGAGCTGGCGTCTATCTTGCCGCCCTCGCCAGCGCCAGGTGGTCGGGGTGGCCGGCGTCCGGGAGCTGGTCGGAAACCCAATCCGTCCGATCACGCGTCAACGCCGCCCATCGCCGCGACACTGGACCGGCTCGTGTCAGTCCTGGAACTACTCGCGCCGTTGTTGGCGAAACTGGTGACAGTCAGGTGGCCGGATGATCCACCGCCGCCACCTCTCGAATAACTTCACACAGCCTCGACGGCGGACTGCGACACGTGCGTTCGGACCTTGTCGCGGTTGAACCAGCCCATGAGCATGACAATCCGGGCGCCATCGCTCGATTCGCAGATGCCGGTGCTGTTTCCTTCCGGGCCGTCCGGGATCCGCAATGACGTGCCAACGCCGATCGGCTCGCCGCGCGTGTGAAAGTGCGCTTCCGGGTAGTATCGCCCGTTCGGCGCGACCCGGTAGCCCTTCGGATAGAGACAACCGTCCGGCGAGAGTTCTTTGCGCAACCCTTCAATTTCGGCGTCACGGACGGCGATCGGTATGCCGATGCCGTTGTTGCTCGAATGACCGCCTGAGATAATGCGCTCGACGCTGTCCATGTTCGGGATTTCACGCCAGCTCGGGTCAGTGAGATCCAATGAAACGATGACGTAACGCACGAAGAGAGGATCGAACCGTTCGCCTCTGGCGTGGACGAACACGCCCGCGAAGTCGCGATGTGCCGGGACGGCGGGCCTGAATATTTGTGGACTGAAGATCTCAAAGCCCGCGGCCCAGATATCGGACTCGGCCACGTCGGTTTGAGTGTGGACCGCGCGGGCCACGTACCAGAGAAACCTGCCGGTGGGCATGCGAATCGGAATCACTTTGTAAGGACGGCCAGCGCCTGCGCGGGCGCCTCCGGAATTCTCGCGCGCACCGCCTGAATTGGGGCGGGCTCCGCCGTGACCGGCGAGCTTGCTGCTGATTAAATCGGGATTTTCGACGTAGCTCACGCACGACGCGATCGAGGAGAGCGGCGGCCCTCGTGCATCGGGGAGGGCATAGGGAGGCGCGTGATTGGCGGCGATGTCAAGCTGCATGAACGGGTGCTCCAGCGACAGGGTCGGCTCCGCTCATATGGTGCGGTGCACGCCAGGGCCGATGAATTAGGTCCGGAACGGCCCTGTGCGGGTGTAGCAAGGCATTCGGAACGCATTCGCGACCTGGCAAGCAAAGGCGCGTAGGCTCTGACGATGTTCATGGTCTCGGAGACCGACGCGGCTCTGGTCCGTGCCGCTTACGAGTTCGGCGGCGAGTTCGACGCGATGCTCGCGCTGCGCCGGATGGCACCGGGATTGTCGGTTGAGCAGGCGCGGGAATGCGCGCGAACAATCGCCGGGTGGACGCCGCTGGCCCTGCCGGTGCCGAAGATCAGGCGGCGCGACGATAAGTAATTGACTTATTCGCACACCGATTAAGCAAGGCAATCGGTTCGCATTCGCGACCGGGGAGGCAAAGGCGGGTCAGGGCCGCGAGGCCCAACGCCCGGCGAGAAACCCCAGCACGGGCACAACGATCCAGGTAATGGCCTCCTCGATCAGGTGCATGATGTCCGGACAACTCATCGCGTCGCGGCCTTCGGTTGCTCGCCGGTCGCGGCGAGGTGCTCCAGGTCGTCGAGCATCTCGGTCCGCATCTCGGCGACCGTGTATTCCCACTTCGGGAGCAATGCGTGCACGTAAACGCGGCGGCCGCCAGCCCGGACGAAGCGGATGCGATGGGAGACGTCGGGCCAGTCGGTGCCATACAACGGCAACAGTTCGTGGCGGATGGGCATCAGTGCCGCGTCGCCGCGACCCATTCGGGCGCACAATGGACGCAAACCTTTGGCGGCGCCGATGGGGCCTGAGGACGATGCTGCAAGGTGCAACGGCATCCCATGCACGTGGCCTTGATGTTGTCGGCGACGACGGGTGGATCGCTCCACGGCATGCAGATGATGAAGGGCGCGCGTTCCGCCTCGGCCAGTTTGGCGATGGCCATCGAGAAGCCGCCCGCCACCGCCCTGCCTCGGACGACTTTGAGCAGTGGATCCTCCAATACCAGCATCCTGACTTTGGGCCTGGCGCGGCTCACAGCGGATCGATCCCCGCGTTCAACGCGCGGTCCAGCCAACGGTCGACGTCGAGAC
>Ga0193726_1002531_pt1 | contig 12292 bp, 10 predicted proteins | sample H2c1metaG_FD_144928 | JGI IMG/M metagenome (GOLD analysis project Ga0193726, IMG submission 144928) | Soil microbial communities from a riparian zone of the East river system, Colorado, United States - H2c1 | ecosystem: Environmental > Terrestrial > Soil > Riparian zone | place: USA: East River... | reverse complement strand
ATGGAGTTGCAGCGCAAGATCGATGGGCAACGGCTGACGGGTGAGGGGAAAGCGCCATTCCTCGATCGGAGCCAACCGAGTGAGTTTCCCGTGCCGGCCTTTGGCGCACACGACCTGCAGCCGCCGGCGAACCCCGACGTATTTCGGCCGCCGGCGATTGAACGCAAGTAGCGATGGAATCACTCGAGGAAATCAAAGCCCGCGTTGAAGCGGCGGTGCCGGGGACGAAGATTGCGATTGTTCCCAATCCGGGTCCGGCGAATCAGCCCTCCCTCCTGCTGGACCACGAACATGCACCGGCTGTTGCGCTGTTCCTGCGAGATGATTCCGCGCTGCGACTCGATCACTGTTCGAACGTGACCGGCGTCGACTGGCTGGATCGCAAGGTGTCGAAAAAAGTGAAGGTGAAGAAGGTGGTAGAGGGAGAGGAAAAGGAGGTGGAAGAAACGCAGGAGGAGTTTTTCCCCGGTTATCTCGAAGCGGTCTATCACCTTTACTCGATGGTGCATAAGCACGGTCCGGTCGTCATTCGGATGCGTACGACCGACCGGGCCGAGGGAGCACATTTGCCTTCGCTCACTCCGATTTACAGAAGCGCTGAATTCCAGGAGCGCGAGATATTTGATCTCTACGGGGTCCGTTTCGAGGGCCACCCGGATCTGCGGCGTATTCTGATGTGGGACGAGTTTGAGGATTTTCCGATGCGGAAAGATTATCGGGAACCGGATGATTACGAGTACGAACCGACGCCGCACGACGACGTACTCGTGCGAGCGAAAGAACACTACGCGGCGCGGCCGCAACTAGACGGCGCGGAAAAACTGACAACCCAAACATGAGCGTGTCATCCCGAGCGGAGCGTAGCGCAGTCGAGGGCCCCCGCGATGAAACCTCGCCGGCAATTCCTCGGGATCCCTCGACTCCGCTCGGGATGACCTCCAGCTTCCAAGGCGAGCTCCTGGAAATCTCGATGGGTCCGCAGCACCCATCGACCCATGGCGTGTTTCGGATGAATGTCGCGCTCGAGGGCGAGATCGTGCGCAAGCTCAAGCCGGTCTTTGGCTATCTGCACCGCAATCACGAAAAGATCGGCGAGAACACGAGCTACCTCGGCTCGATGCCGTACACCGATCGCCTCGATTATTTTTGTTCGATGACCAACAACTGGGCCTACGCGCTCAGCGTGGAGAAACTCGCCGGCATCGAGGTGCCTGAACGGGCGGAATATCTTCGCGTCATTCTGGCCGAGCTCACACGACTCCAGAACCACGCGTCGCTGCTCGGGTTTCTGCTCAGCGACATGGGCGCGTGGGGCACTCCACTGATGTATGCTTTCCGCGAGCGCGAGGTCATTCTGGACTTGTTTGAATCGCTCTCCGGGTCACGCATGATGTGTGACTACATGCGCTTTGGCGGCTGCCGCTGCGATCTGCCACCGGGTTGGATGGAGCGGGCGCGAAAAGTCGTCGACGCCTTCCCGCGCTTTCTCGATGAGTTTGAAAAATTGATTGTCTCGAATGAGATCCTCATCGCCCGGACGCAAAATGTCGGCAAACTCTCGGCCGAACTGGCGATCAATGCGGGCATTACCGGGCCGATGTTGCGCGCCTGCGGCGTGAACTACGATCTGCGGAAAGTGGACGGCTATGGGTTTTACCCACGCTTTAAGTTTCGCGTGCCGCTCGGCGAGCACGGCGATTGTTACGATCGTTTGATGATGCGCGTCCTGGAAATGCGCGAGAGCCTCGAAATTCTGAAGCAAGCGATGCCGCAATTACCCGAGGGCCCGATCATGAACCCAAAGGTCAAGATCCGCGCCTTCAAGCCACCAGCGGGTGAAGCCTACGGACGGATCGAAGGGCCCAAAGGAGAACTCGGCTTCTATTTGATCAGCGACGGCAGCGCGAATCCGTACCGGTATCGGGTCCGGCCGCCCAGTTTCATCAACCTGACTATTCTGGAAGATCTCTGTCTCGGACACACCGTGGCAGACGTGATGGTGATTCTTGGGAGCATCGATATCGTCATGGGAGAAGTGGACCGCTGATGCGGCATTAGACCGGCGAAGCTCCGATGCTTTTAACCACGACCATCCATGCAAACCAACAATATCTTCCGAAGCCTTCACCAAGGCCCTGAACTCCTTCTCCTCCCGAATGCCTGGGACGCCGGCAGCGCCCGGTTGATAGAGAGCCTCGGCGCTGCGGCGATCGCGACGACCAGTGCTGGGGTTGCCTGGTCTCGCGGTTATGCCGACGGCGACGTCTTGCCGATCGAGCAACTTCTCGCCGCCGTCCGCGAGATTGCACGCGTCATTCGCGTGCCGCTTTCTGTCGATATCGAAGGCGGCTACTCAAGCGACCCGACAGTCGTGGCTCAGCTCGTCACTCGCGTCGTCGACTTGGGAGCCGTCGGCGTCAACGTCGAGGACGGCGCCGGTTCTCCGGATCTTTTGTGTGCCAAGATCGAGGCAGCGAGGCGAGCGGCCGCAAGCAGCGGCGTTGATTTGTTCATCAACGCCCGCACCGATGTCTACCTGCGTGAGTTGGCGACGGGCGACGCAGCGGTCGAAGAAGTGATTGGGCGGGCCAAGCGTTACCAGGCTGCTGGTTGCGACGGAATATTCGTGCCGATCCTCACCGACGACCGTTCCATTGAAGCCATCGCGGCCGCGGTCGCGCCTCTGCCACTCAACATCATGCTCATGCCCGGTTTGCCATCCAATAGCGTCCTGTACCAACTGGGGGTGCGACGCTTGAGCGCAGGATCAGCCATTAGCCAGGCAGCTCTGGGTTTCGCCGGTCAGCTTGCCAAGGATTTCCTCGCTGGTTCGTCGGATGAAATGTTCGCAAAGGCCGCAGATTACGGTTCCCTGAACCAGCTTTTCTTAAAGACGACGCCCAAGGCTTAAACGGGCTCCGATTTCTCCGCTCGCGTGGCTCAGACCAGAAAATCCGTTGACCAGGAACTAGTGCTGTTCAGCCGGCGCATTTCGCTCTAAGAGTTCGGGCGGAAAACAAGCGATGATCGGCACAGGAATCCTCAAGGGCATGGCAGTGACGGCGCGGAACTTCGTCGGGAGTTATTTCGAGAAGGATCGATTGACTACCGTGCAGTACCCGGAGGAACGCGAGAGGTTGCCGGAGAATTACCGCAACTTTCCTTTCCTGATTTTTGACACCGACGATGCCGAGGCCGGTCTGCGCTGCGTGGCCTGCAAGATCTGCGAGAAGGAATGCCCGCCGCAGTGCATCTATATAGTGAAGAGCGAAGACAAGAAGCCCGATTACATGGGCAAGCAGCAGTTTTATCCCGCGACCTTCGACATCGATATTTCCGTCTGCATGAGCTGCCAGATCTGCGTCGAAGTCTGTCCGTTTGAGGCGATCAAAATGGACAAGGTTTTTGAATTGAGCCGGCGCGAGAGGTTCGACGCCTTGCTCATGCGCAAGGACGAGTTGGCCAAGTCCAACACTTATTACCATAACATCCATCCGCTCGAGGCCGCGGAGGTCGACGCCAACCTTGCGGCAGCAGCAGCGAAAAAGAAACCTGCGGCCGAGCCTCGACCAACGCCGAGCGCCACGACCTAAGATACGCGATGCCCGGGAAGGGGATGGCATCAAAGCGCAGAATAAGAGATGGTTAGGCAGTGCCAGAAAAACCAGGGGCCACGAATTCCCCCACTTTACTAATCCCCATTCTGGGTGAAACATCTGCCATTCCCAGCCTGTCGCGTCCCGACGGCACCTGAGACGTAATATGATGGCGGTTGCATTGAAACACCTGTTGGGGAACGCGATCAAGGAACAGAGATCTGCCCTGGGCATATCTCAGGAAGAGCTCGCATCCCGGGCGGGTTTGCATCGCACTTACGTTTCCGAGGTCGAGCGTGGAGAACGAAATCCTTCGATCGCGAGCATTGAGAAGCTTGCCCAGGCGTTGGAAGTTTCTTTCACGAGCCTTTTCGATCGGACGGGCCAACCTTCCGGATCACGGGAAGCCGTCGAGATCCTCCTGGTGGAAGATAACCCGATAGATGTTGAGTTGACGAAGAGTGCATTCCAAAAAGCACAAATCACGAATCCTCTGCACGTAGTGAATGATGGGGAGGCGGCGCTTGACTTTGTTTTCGCCAGGGGCGCATACGCCGACCGGTTGAAGGCGCGTCCGCCGCAACTGATTCTGCTCGACTTAAATCTCCCAAACAAAAGCGGACTGGAAGTGCTGAGAGAAATCAAGGACGACAAGCGGACGCAGAATATTCCCGTGATCATCCTCACTATCTCGGATCGGGATCGGGATATCAACGAGTGCCGCGAGCTAGGGGCGGAGACCTACATTGTGAAGCCGGTGAGTTTTCAGAACTTCAGTAAGGTCACTACTTTTTTGAGTCTTTCCTGGGTATTGGTAGAGCCGAACGGGACACTCTCGGCGCGACCAAACGTGATGCCGACCCGCGCGACCACACCCTGATCGTCCTGGGCGTGTCCATCCGGGATCGCGATATGGCCGAATACCGGCGGCGCGAGGGGATTTGACGACAGTCACGCCAGTCGGCTTTCACTCGCGGAGCAGGTAATATTCATGCTCGCGGGGGTATTTGACGCCCTACGAGGCCAAGCGAAGTTATCTGCTCGTCCCCATGGAAAATGCTTATCCGCCACCCGCCGATCGACGGGAATTGTGTGGAGCAAGCGCCTATCTAGTTCTACCGCGTTCTCTGGCCTATCTTCCGCGTGTTGCGTCGGTTCTCTTATTTGGGATCGCTCTTTCCTGCTTGTCGGCCTGGCTGGCCGATTATCCTCCGGTAGGTGTGGCGATGAATCCTCTGACCACTATTGGATTCATGCTCGCTTCCGCGGGCCTTTGGTTTTCCAGCTGTTCGCCTCCGAGCAGCAAGGCTCTTTGGCTGGGGCGGTTCTTTTCATCTCTTCTCATTTTGCTGGCGCTCTCGAAGCTCGCCCATTTGCAATTCAATTTTTCCCCCGCCCCAGATCGTATTCTTTTTTCGCACCGCTCATATTTGCTGGAGATGGACGGGATTACCGCCGGCGCATTTATGTTCGCGGGGTTAGGCTGTATCTCGATCGATCTTTTTTACAAAAAGGTCTCGCTTGGCCAGGTGCTCTGTATCCTGGGTCTCTTTCCGTCTCTTTTGATTGTGACCTCGTACTGCTATGGGGTCACCTGGTTTTACGGTCAGGAGCCTCAGATTCCTGTGGCCCCTTTCGTGTCGATTTGTTTTGTCCTTTTGTGCCTTGGGGCATTCTTCGCCAGGCCTCACACTTATCTTTGCCAGATCTTCGCAGCCGACGACATCCGCGGTATCCTGGTTCGGCGCCTGATTCCTCTGTTTTTTCTTATCAGCCTGCTGGTGGGGTGGTTGCGCCTCCGCGGCGAGCAGGCTGGAGTTCTTAGTTCTCAGGGTGCCACCGCCATCTTTTCGGTCATGCTGGCGGGTCTTTTCTGCGTGGCTCTTGCGTGGACTCTGGTGGCTGTTTCGCGCCTGGAGCGTTCCCGGGACGAGGCACGCGCTGCTCTTCTGGAAGCAAAAGAGGTCGCCGAATCACATAACCGGGCCAAGAGTGACTTCCTCGCGAATATGAGCCACGAAATTCGCACGCCGATGAACGGCATCATTGGCATGACGGCACTCACGCTCGAAACGGAGCTCAGCCGGGTGCAGCGAAAATATCTCGATATGGTGCAGAGTTCCGCCCATTCCCTCCTGAGTCTAATCAATGACATCCTCGATTTTTCGAAAATCGAGGCCGGCCATCTGAAGTTGGAAGCGATCGACTTCAGTTTGCGCGATTGCGTGCGCAAGACGCTCGATCCCCTCGGGATCCGCGCTCGCGCCAAAGGCCTCGAACTCTTCGTGCGGATCAATCCTCAGATACCCGAAACACTCGTGGGCGACGCAGCGCGGCTTCGGCAAGTCATCACTAATCTCGTCGATAACGCGATCAAGTTTACCCCTCACGGGGAAATCGCGGTGGAGATCAATAGTGAAAGCTGTGACGCTGCTGAGGTGTCCCTGCACTTTTCTGTCCATGATACCGGGACGGGGATACCGAAGGATAAACAGAAGCTGATCTTCGAAGCGTTTGTCCAAGCGGATGGCTCTACGACCCGGCAATATGGTGGAACCGGTCTCGGTTTGGGAATTTGCATGAAACTTGTGGAGCAGATGCGCGGAAAAATCTGGGTGGCGAGCGCTCCGGGCGAAGGAAGCGTGTTCCACTTCACGGCGCTTTTTCCCATCTCGAAGACAGCGGCATCCTCGAGTAAAGCCAGAGAGGAGGCGATCGGAAACGTGATCGAGCCAAAAGCTGGGCCAGGCGAGACCATCCACGCAATGCCGGAGCCTTTCGCCGCCGGGAGGCCTGACTCGCGAGGATTGCGCATTCTTATCGCGGAGGATAATCCCGTTAACCAAGCGGTCGCGGTGGGCATGCTCCAAAAGCAGGGACACACAATTACGCTGGCGGAAAATGGCCGGGAGGCAGTCCGGTTCTATCAGCTGGACCGGCCAGATCTCATCCTGATGGATGTACAAATGCCCGAGCTCGATGGGATCGGCGCGACGCGAGAAATTCGCGCGGCCGAGGAAGGTTCCGACCGTCACACTCCCATCATTGCGATGACAGCATACGCCATGAGCGGCGATTCGGAACGCTGTCTCCTCGCCGGCATGGATACATATTTCTCAAAGCCATTAACCCAGGAACTCTTGCTCGAGACTATCGAATCGATAGCCAAAGACGGCCCTTCCGCAATTGCATCTGCATCCATAACCGACACGCCTTTCAGTCGCGCGATCTTGCTCCACAATCTCGGTGGCGATACGGAATTGTTCGACCGAGTGACCACCCTGTTCAAGGAGAATACTCCGTCGTATCTGGCCCAGATGCGCCAGGCAATCGCTCAGCGCAATGGCCTCGCGCTCGAGAAATCGGCACATACTCTTCTCAGCTCTCTCGCAATTTTCGGCGCGCGTCGTGCCAGAGACATCGCCAAGACTCTGCAAGTCGCTGGTCAATTGGAGAACTTCGATGAAGCGGAGAAGTGCTTTGCAGAACTGAAGAATGAAACTGATCGAATCTACGCCACCTTGGCGTCCCCCTCCTAACGCGAGGACAAGGGTCGTCCCCCGGGCATCCGATTCCGAAGATTTACGCCCCCGGGGGAAGAGTCCTCTCGGCACGCCGGGCGAAGCCGCTCCATCCGCTGTTTGGGAAATACGAGCGCCAATTACGATCGCCGGATGACGATCCCGCCTCGCGCGGAAGTGGCCGGCTCGAGGTCGAAAAAGTTTTTGGCTTGACAGCGGTAACACCGAACAATATTTCTGATCACGCATGTCAACAGACGATCGACGGCTAACGAGGCGGCTGTTTCCCCCAGGCAAACGGGCAACGTTGGCCCTACATGACCCGAACTCGAGCCAGCAGCAATTTTGGTTAGCGAGGTGTCAACAGTCTATTGTCGGCTGCGCCCCGCGGCCCGCGCCTCATCAACGGGAGCTTATGGAGGGCAACATCAGCTAAAATTGCCTACTCGGCCCTTCCAATTCCCCCCATGGAAACGGTAATCCCCAACCAATCTTCGACCGCCGCGAGTCATCTCGAACGAAACGACGCCGTCGATTTGCCCCTTTTCCGAGAGGAGGTTCTGCAAAGCAGACCTCAATGGATGGGCAGGATTACTCTTTCCCAACCTGTCTCGTCCTGGTTGCTGACCGCGCTCGCGCTCTTCTTCGCCTCCGCGGTGTTGACCCTCTTGTTCATCGGCACTTACACCCGACACGAGAGTGTTCAAGGCCAGTTGATCCCTTCATCGGGTCTTCTCCCCGTCACAGCCCGCTCGGCCGGGACGGTTATTTCGACACTGGTCAGAGAAGGCCAGGCTGTCACGAAAGACCAAACCCTGGTCGAGCTATCTAGCGAGGTCAGCAGCCTTTCTCGAGGCCAGACTCAAGTGGCGGTCCTGAGTGATCTCCAGGCACAGCTGACGGAACTGGAGGCGCTTCTGAAGAACCAGGAGAGCTTGGAAACTCAACAGCAAGAAGGTTTGGCGGACCGAATCTTCATGCTGAACAAGCAACTGTCTGAAGTGGACCGGCAGTTGTCCACCCAGCGAGAAGTAACCGGCATCGCTGAGTCCCGCTTGGAGAAGCTAAAGCCAGGCGTTCAGGACGGCACGTTCTCTCAGATTGAATTTGAAAAATACCAGGCCGATGTGCTTAACGGACATGCTCAACTGAATATCCTGGCTCGGCAGCGCCTCGATATCGAGCAGCAACTAAGAACGCTTCAGGATCAGCTCCAGCAACTTCCACTCACCAACGAAGCTCAACGCAACGAGCTTCGCTTTCGCCTCTCAGGGATCAATCAATCCCTGGCGCAGAATGAGGCGCAAAGAGCGGTCGTCTTGCGGGCTCCCCGCGACGGCGTGATTACCAATCTAATCATTCAGAACGGCCATGCGGTGACGGCAGGTCAGCGCTTGCTTTCCATTCTCCCCGAAGGATCGCTTCTCCAGGCCGAACTTTGGCTTCCCAGCCGGGCGGTGGGATTTCTTGAAACCGGGAACCGGGTGATTCTGCGTTATCCCGCATTCCCGTACCAAAAATTTGGCCAGAAAGGTGGCCGGGTCCTGGAAGTGTCTCGAAGCGCCACCGACGCCTCCGAGCTGACCAGCCTCCTAGGTCGAACCGTCTCTGAGCCTCTCTATCGCGTCCTTGTGGCGCTCGACCAGCAGACCGTGAGTGCCTACGGCCGGCTGGAACCGCTCAAACCTGGAATGACAGTTGACGCCGACATCCTGCTCGATCGGCGGCGTCTCATCGAGTGGGTGCTCGAACCGATCTACGGAATTAATCGCACCTTCGGGGGACCTGGTCCGGCGAAGTAAGAGCTCCGCGTAGAACCGCCATGGTATCACTCACTGAGCAACTCCAACGTCTCGGCAAACGGAGATATCTTCCCGTGTTCCTACAGACGGAGGCGGCCGAATGCGGAGCCGTCTGCCTGGCCATGATCGCCAATTATCACGGCCATAGGATTGACCTTCGATCGATGCGGCGCCGTTTTCCAGTCTCGTCAATCAAAGGGAGCACTCTGGCCCACCTGATCAACATCGGCCACCGGCTGGGGTTTAATCCTCGTCCACTTCGCGTCGAGCCGGAGTATTTTTCGCAGCTGCAAGTCCCATGCGTCCTCCATTGGGATATGAGCCATTTCGTAATTCTAAAACAGGTTACCGCTCGGCAAATCGTCCTTCATGACCCCGCGCGCGGCGTGGTCCGACTGTCCCACGAAGAGGCCAGCAAACACTTCACTGGTGTCGTCCTGGAACTGGACCCGGCTCACGATTTCGAGCCGATTCAAGATCGCCGGTCCGTTTCCATTCGCTCGGTCACCGGTCGAATTGTTGGGATCAAGCGATCGCTTCTCAGGATCCTCCTCCTCTCTCTGGCACTTGAAGTATTTGTTCTGGTCTCTCCCTTTTTTCTGCAAGGGGTAATTGATCAGGTGCTGGTGTCCGGAAACCGGCAACTTCTTACCGTTCTTTGTCTCGGCTTTCTCGTAGTAGTCCTTTTCCAGGGTGCTGTGACCGGATTACGCGGATGGATTCTCACCTGGATTAGTGCGCGGATTAGCACGCAATGGAAAACAAATCTCTTCCATCATCTCCTGCGCCTGCCCATGGATTTTTTCGAAAAGCGACACATGGGGGATGTCCTTACACGCTTTGCTTCGATCGAAGCTATCCAGCACACTCTGACTACCAGCTTTGTCTCGGCGATCCTTGATGGCATTACCGGGTTGCTAGTTCTCATTCTGCTGGCTGCCTACAGTCCCTCCCTGACAGGCGTGATCCTGGTAGTTTTTGGAATTTACGCACTCTTGCGCTGGTTTTCATCGCAGCAGCTCCGAAACGCTCAGGCAGAACAGATTCATCACGCGGCCCATCTGGCCACCTCATTGATGGAGTGTGTTCGCGGAGTTCAAACGATCAAACTCGCCAATGCCCAGCCAGAACGAGTTACGCGCTTCGCCAACATGAGCGTCGACGTTGCGCACCGTGAGATCACCATTCAGCGCATCGGGATCACCTTTGAAGTATTCAATTATTTCCTCTTTGGAGCGCAGCGAGTGGTCATCATCTGGCTTGGAGCTCTCAGCGTCCTGAATCAGCAATTCTCTGCGGGTATGCTCGTAGCGTTCCTCGCCTATGCGGAGTTATTTACCAGCCGAGGCAGGAGCCTTGTCGACAAATGGGTCGAGTTCAGGCTTTTGCTGCTTCATGCGGAACGGATCGCCGATATCGCACTGAACGCGCCGGAAAAGCATTTGGAAATTTCCCACACGGGTTCTCTTTTGGAGTCGGCGCTTGAAGTGGCCGATCTAAGCTTTCGTTACGCGGAAAGCGAACCCTGGATACTAAGGAACTGCTCCCTTCGGGTGGAGCCGGGAGAGTCGGTTGCATTGGTGGGCGCTTCCGGCTGTGGGAAGACGACCCTGGCCAAGCTTCTCCTGGGACTGCTCGAGCCGGAGGAAGGAGCGATCCGCATCGGTGGCGTCGACATTCGCAAATACGGGTTGGAAGCCTACCGGAACCTGTTCGGCGCTGTTATGCAGGAAGATCAGCTCTTCTCCGGTTCCATCACCGACAACATTACCTTCTTTGATCCAAATCCTGACCTTCCCCGGGCAGAGTTAGCCGCTCGTCAGGCAGCAGTTCATGAAGAGGTCCTGGCCATGCCGATGGGGTATGAAACTCTCATCGGGGACATGGGTTCTGCGCTTTCCGGCGGGCAGAAGCAGCGGCTGCTCCTGGCTCGCGCGCTCTACCGCCAGCCAAAATATCTTCTTCTCGACGAAGCCACCAGTCATCTCGACATCTTTAATGAGGAGAAAGTGAACGCTGCGATTCGTGACCTTCAGATAACTCGCATCGTCATCGCGCATCGTCCCGAAACCATCGTTAGCGCCGATCGAATCTTTACCCTGCAAAATGGGTACATCAGATCTTGTACGAACGTCGAATATATCGACGCGTCCAGGGCGGAAAGCATGATCCGCTTCCATCATGCAAACACAAGAGAAAGCATAACAAAATGAAAAAGAGAGAAGAAGAACCCAAACAAGCAGTGCCAGTCATGAAACAATTGGCACGGCCAATATCCCAGGAAGAACTCGCAGCCATTAGCGGAGCCGTTTCCCGGCCGTGCAGCGGGGATTTCCCCGGTGACATCGATTTCCAGAACTAGGAAATCCGAGGAGTGGATTTCCCTTGAGTAGGGTGATTCTAATCCTCACAGGCTGTGCTCCCGGAGTTCCAAGCTCCGGGAGCACACAATCCAACTGACTTTCAGACGTGGTAGTTGCACCAGAGCGGTCTCTTTTAGGAGATCAGGAACGACGCAGTAACATAAAGATATTTGCATGAAGCCTTTCATAATCCTCGGGCACCCTAATGACATACACGCGCACTATGTAGGCTGGGCGCTACAAACGGCCGGTCATCCGACAGCATTCATTAACTCTTCGCACGACAATTGTCCGACCGGCACGACCTTGTATTTTGATAACGCTACCAATGACCTCACAGGCGCGGATTGGGACAATGCCCAGGCTGTTTGGTGCCGGCGACTTGGTCCGCCTCCTGTTGTCGACCAAGGGGATGGGGGAGCTGACGAATACACCTTTTCGGAGGAACGACGGTTCACTAAATGGCTCGTTCAGATGTTGGAGCGATCTTCAGTGCGCTGGATAAATCAGCCGACGGCTGGTCAAGTAGCTGAAAACAAGTTCTTACAACTAAAGTTAGCCAGGTCATGCGGTATCGACATTCCACGCACGCTCGTCACAGCGCGACCGGATCGCTTTAGAGCTTTTCTAAGGATAGAAGGAGTAATCGTTGCGAAACCGCTCGATGGGCACTTGTGGAAGAATGAACGTGGAGAAACGCTATCGGCATTTGCGAGTATTCTGGACGTTGAACGCGGCTCGCAGCTATCTGACGAAGATGTTGCACAGTGCGTGACAATGTATCAGCAGCGTATCGAAAAAAACGCTGATGTAAGAATGGTCGTAATGGGTGCAGATGTGTACGCTTACAGAATTATACAAGATGGAGAACAATATTTCGACTTTCGGATCGGTTTCTACCAGGAAAACCACTTGAGATATGAAGCTATTCCGGTGCCGGCTACGCTTAAGACGAAGATGATCAAGCTGATGGGCTTATTCGGGATTAACTTTGCTAGTGCCGACTTTGC
>Ga0193726_1002530_pt1 | contig 12299 bp, 12 predicted proteins | sample H2c1metaG_FD_144928 | JGI IMG/M metagenome (GOLD analysis project Ga0193726, IMG submission 144928) | Soil microbial communities from a riparian zone of the East river system, Colorado, United States - H2c1 | ecosystem: Environmental > Terrestrial > Soil > Riparian zone | place: USA: East River... | reverse complement strand
AATCGCCAGCTGATGTTCGTAGCCTATGTGCTGGTAGGCGCATCCGCCGCATTGGCCAAAATACGGGCACTCCGGTGTGACGCGATGCGGGGAGCTTTTCCTAACTTCCACCAATTCCGCCTCGGCGAACTGCTTTTTCTCGCGCACGATCTCAGCGGAAACCAGTTCGTCCTCGATCGTGTATGGAACGAAGATAGCCTTCCCTTGCTCGCGTCCGACTCCTTTCCCGCCAAAAGCGATGTCTTCAATTTTCAAATCGACAACGCGCATATCAAAGATTTCAACCGAGCGAATCAGAAATGCCAATTGAATCTGATTTTGACATTCCTTCGTGATTCGTCATTCGTGCTTCGTCATTCTCATCATGGCCTGGCGACTTCACGAACATGTTTTACGCGGCAAGATCGACAACCGCACCCGCGGCCAGGTGTCCGGTGAGATTTGGCTGGCCGGAATCGACGAGCCGTTGGTTCTGGAACTGACTGGCGATTGTGCGCCTGACCTCGCCGGCTGCGAGTTGACCTTTCAAAATCCCGATCCCATCCCAATGGCGACGAAACCGCCCGCTCCTCAGCAGCGGGGCCCTGCCGGCGATATGACGGGCGCGCGAAAAGTGCGCGTGTTCGACGTTCCAATTGACGAAGCAATCGCGATGTCCCGCCGCGGCGAGACGCCGCCCGAATACATGGCAAACGCGGTCTATCTGGAATGGTTCAGCGAGCGGAGCGGGAGGGTGGTCATTGAAAGCGCCGATTATCGTCTGCAAATCTCCGAGCCAGCATGGCGTTATGCAAAAGAAGAAATTGCCGAGCGCGACCGCCGTATCGATGAAAAAGAAACCCCGTTTGCTGTTGCGATCACCCGGGACGGCGAAACGCAAGAATGGGACGAAGTTCGCTATGAGCAATTTCTCCGCGAAAGCGATGCATTAACAGAAAAATACGGACGGTTACTGGAGAAATACGCCGACCATCCCGACAGCGAACGGATCATTGCCCGTGAGCTGGGATGGTCGTGGCTCGAGGAGGCGCTCGATCAGCAGGACGACGAAAAAGAAAGCAAGAAGGAGAGCGAAGACGAGGATTTGGAAGTGAAAGTGGACCAGGAAGAGAAAGATGGGTCCGAGGACGACATTGAGGATTATGAATTGCCACCGCCCGATCCAATACGTGAAGGAATTGATTGGGTGCGCGACGAGCGCGGCCACATCTTGCACCCCATCGAGAAACGCGCCCATGATGCGTCGCATGGCCTCCTCGATGAATTAAGAGCAAGAGAACGCTTTCAGGAGGAAGAAGATGAGCAGGTTGTCGATTTTGTCAGCGCTTTCATGACCCTTAGTGCAAAGCTTGCCGGCGCTTTGGGCGGAGTTGCACGCGGCGAAGATTTTTTTGAACCGGGCATGGTGATCGCATGGCTCAAGCGGATTCTGGAGATTTTGAACAACACGATCGCAGCCGCGGAGGCTGCGAGAGGGAAGGACTTTCTGCCTGCACTGCGGTTTGCATACTATCGAATCGAGCTTTTTGCGATCCGCGAAGAGGTGTTGGAATTAATTAAGGATCTGCGATCCCGCTGATAGGCGAGGCCCAAAGTAGCGCCTGTTTCGCCTGAGCGGCTGAGTCTGGCAATGAGACGGCCTTATGCCGCCTCAGTAATCCCGCACGTAAGGATATTTGGATTCGTTGCCGAGCTCGGGCGGAAATTCCGAATAGCCAGCGTGAATGTACGGAATATCTGGAGGTAACATAGGATAGTAGCTGTCACGCCATATCGGAAAAGGAAACGTCAGCATCTCAATCAAACCGGCGATATGCCGCGCGCCAGAGCGACCTACGCCGCGTACGACACCATAGCCGGCCGCCGCGGAATTTCCGTCGTAAGTGTTGACAGTGGTTACGGTCACGAAAACCTCCGCAGGAGCGATAAAGAAATTCGATAAACCGCGACCAAGCTTGCGGGTCGGCCCGTAGTCGTTCGCAGGGGGATCCTGGATATCGCCCAAAACCGTTCCCACTAGTCCGAGCATCAACGAAATGGCAGTAAGCCTTTTCATATTAGGGGTCCGGCTTACGGGTTCAGACTCAGTTAACCAAATCGTCGATGACGAAGGCAATACTTATTTTCGGTCTTCGACTGCAGTAGCATTCTTTGTCCTGATCATCGAAACTGCAATTGTAACTCCAAGAATGAGGGCTATGACTCCGAGAGAGAGAGCACGCGGCAGCGGAAAATAATCCACGAGAATCATCTTGAGGCCGACGAAACCCAGCACGAGAGCGAGGCCGGTTCTCAAGTAAATAAATCGGTCCATCAAACCGGCGAGCAGGAAGTAGAGCGACCGCAAGCCGAGAATCGCGCAAATATTAGATGTATAAACAATGAACGGGTCACGCGTGATAGCGAAGATCGCAGGAATCGAATCGACCGCAAAAATCAGGTCTGTGACCTCAATCACGATCATGGTTAGAGCGAGCGGGGTCAACATCCACCGCCCATCCACGTGCACCTTGAAGTCCTCGTCATGAAATTCGCGCGTAATCGGAAGGATCCGACGGCACATCCGCAACACCCAACCCTCGGCGAAATCGTGCGCTGGACGTTTTCCAAAGAACATCTGCGCCGCCGTGATCAAAAGGAAGAGACCGAAGAGATAAAGAATGAAATGAAAGCGTTGCACTAGGGCGATGCCGCCCAAGATCATCGTGCCACGCATGACCAGTGCCCCGATTATTCCCCAGACAAGGACGCGATGTTGCGCCTTTGGCGGAACGCGAAAGTGCGCAAAAATGAGGACGAAAACAAAAATGTTATCCATGCTCAGCGAGTACTCGATGAGGTAGCCGGTGAAAAAATCCAGCCCGTGATGTGGTCCTTTGATGCGCCACACCAGCGCGTTAAATCCAAGTGACACGATTACCCACAGCACGCTGCGTCGCGCGGCAGCAGTCATGCTTAATTCCCGGCCGCGCTGATGGAACGTGAAGAGGTCGATCCCAATCGCAATGAACACGCCAATGTGAAAGGCGATCCAAAACCAGATACTCGTCGTCACGGCGGGGAGACTTTCATGCACCGGGGCACACAGCAAACGTAAATTGCGCGCCTGACCCATGCGACTTATAGGTCATACTGGACTCATTAGCCTCATTGATGGATACAGAATTAGAAAAACTGGTCGAAGCCGGCAAACTGACTTCCCGCGCCGCGCAGCAACTCGAACAACTAAAGCCGGGCACATTTTGTTTGCATAAAAGCTGGGGATTCGGTCGCGTGAGCGAATGGAATCTGCTGCTCAACCAGATCGTAATTGATTTTGCAGAGAAAAAGTCGCATCCGATGCAGGCCGAGTACGCGGCGGAGAATGTCACGCCGCTCGCGCCAGAGCACTTCCTCGTACGCAAAGCGACCGACCTTGCGTCGATCAAAAATTTGGCAAGAGAGAATCCAGCTGACCTGGTACGCAATATTCTTGAAAGCTTGGACGGTAAAGCCACGGCGCAGCAGATCAGTGAATGGCTTGTGGGTGATGTTTTCACTGAGACGGAATGGAAACGCTGGTGGGAGTCAACCAAGAAGGCGCTCAAGGCAAGCGGCGTTTTTTCTGTCCCTGCAAAAAAGACCGAACCCATTCAAATTCGCGGCGAAGGCGTGTCGCAGGCTGACGAATTGCTCGATGCTTTCAACAAGGCACGGCAACCAAAGGCGCAAATCGCAGCGCTCGAGCAGATCATAAAATCCTGCGACCAATTCAGGGAATCCGAAAAACAACTTCAGCCGATCATCACGACGATCGAGAATATGACGGCGCGCAATCAGAAAATGCACCCGGAGTTCGCGTTCGAGCTCATCATCGCGCGAGACGATTTGATTGGGCGCGTCCCATCGTTGCACACAACGCACATCGGTTTGACCCTTTCGACACTGATTCTCGAGGAAGACAAGCGCCTGATCTCGGTCCTGGCGAAATTACCGGCGGCAAAAGAGAAACGAATCTTGCAAGCGTTGCCGACCGCGCTTGGTCCGCTCTGGACAGAACGTGGTTTGGATTTGATGCAACAGAGTCACGGCCGGATGGTCGCCCAAATTCCCCGCATCTTGAGCGAAGCCGGAAAACATGACGAGCTTCGGACGATGCTGGAGCGGAGCATCCGCGAACATTCAGCCACGAGCGAGATGCTTGCCTGGCTTTGTAGCGAGCGGGAGCAATGGAGCGAACTGGTGACGCAGGAATTGCTTGGCGCAATTTTTGCGGCGCTGGAGCGCGAACAACACAGTACTGCTGGCCGAACCGGCAAGTTGTACCGCACGTTGGTCGAAGATCGGCAACTGCTTGGGGACATCTTCAGGAAAAGCGACGTCGCTACCGCGCGCGATTGGATGCGGCGGCTACAACTTAGCCATCTGTTCGATGAGCTGACGAAACGCTCACTTCTCGCCCGACTCGTCAAAGTGTATCCAGAACTGGAAAGCATGATCACAGGCGCGCAGACCCAGGGAGAGACCGCGTCGCTAATCGTTTCCTGGAGCAGCCTGGAAAGACGCAAGACCGAATACGAAGAGGTGGTAAAGACAAAGATTCCAGAGAACACCAGAGAAATCGCGCTCGCCAGGTCTTATGGCGATCTGAGCGAAAATTTTGAATTTAAAGCGGCGAAGCAGATGCAAAGCGTGCTGATGCGACGAAAAACCGAGCTGGAACAAATGCTGCACAACGCGCGCGGTACATCGTTTGAAAACGTCGATACGTCGCGTGTTTCCATTGGCACAATTGTCACGCTGCGCGAAGTGGAGACTGACAAGCAGGAAACTTACACGATTTTAGGCGCGTGGGATGGCGATCCCGACCGACACATTATCTCTTACCAAACCGCCATTGGACAGGCGCTACTTGGTCATGAAATCGGCGAGACCATTTCTCTAAACACAGAACATGACTCAGCTCAATTCACGATTGTTTCGATTCATGCAGCGCCGCCAGATCAGGGTGCAGCAACGCCTTCCCCTCCCAGTGAGTCCCCTGTTGAAACAGCCATAGCCGAGTAGGCGCCACGCGAGCACGTCTAACCGGGATCGAATCCCGGCCAGGCAGAGCATAGTTGGCGAGCCGGCACCAACGTTGCCTGCTACAAAAGTTTTCGGGATCCTTCTCAACTTCGACTCGTTGCTAGATCAGCAATTCGTAGGAGAGAATGCTCAGGCAATAGATTGCTGCGGTTTCCACTCGCAGGATGATTGGACCGAGCGTAATTGGCTGGCAGCCGTGACGACGCGCGAGCGCAAGTTCCGCGGGCGTGAAATCGCCTTCGGGTCCAACAAGCATCAAGACACTGCGAGCACCATGTTGATGCTCACCCGAATAATCTGCGAGAATTTCCTTTAGGTGCCGCGCGCCAGGTTGGAGCGATCCGATCAGTTGTAGATCGAATGATTCATTCGACGTTACAGAAAACAATTCTGAAAGTTTTCTCGGCGCATGTACGTGCGGCACCCAGTTCTGGCCGCATTGTTTGGCCGCCTCAACTGCGATTTGCTGCCATTTCGACTGTTTTTGTGCCGCGGTTTCGGAATCGACCTGCACAATCGTGGGAATCGACCTGCACAATCGTGCGATCGGAAATGATCGGCGCAATTTCGGCGGCGCCGATCTCGACCGCCTTTTGCACGATCAGGTCCATGTTTTTCCCTTTAGGGATTGCCTGTCCCAGAACGATCCGGCATTGCAGCGGTGGCGTTTCCGCTTCGTGCAATTTTCTCAATCCAATTTCGTCGTTGCCAAGATCGACGATTTCCGCAGTGATTTCGCGTCCGCGTCCGTTGAAGATCACAAGTTTCTCCCCCACCCTCATGCGCAGAACGTCGCGTGCGTGGTGTGCTTCCGCCCCAGCTAACCCGAGTGCACCAGTGTTCCAATTCTCCGGCGAAATGTAAAAGCGATGCATGTGACCTGTAGGATTAATAGGACAAAGAGACAAGCAACCTGATTTCCCTACTGGTATTCGGAGGCGATGAGCGAATTCATCGCCAGCACATCCGTCAGCGATTGGCTTATCGGCAGCTCTATCCCGCGCTCTTGAAGAGCTGAGATTACGCTCTCGGTGGGAATGTTTCCAACTAGCGCGTCCTGCGCGAAGGGGCATCCACCAAGACCACCGATGACCGAATCAATTCGCCGACACCCTGCATCGTAAGCAGCGAGCACTTTGGTCGCCGCTTCTCCTGGCGCGCTGTGAAGATGAACGCCAATATCGTAATCGGCATACTGGTTCGTGATCGATTGTACCACACGACGAATCAGATCAGGGCCGGCAATGCCGACGGTGTCAGCCAGAGAGATTGATCGGATACCAAGCGCGGCCAGTCTCCCTATCGTTTGGCGCAACTCGTTCTCATTCCACGGATCGCCGTACGGATTTCCGAACGCCATCGAAATATAAACGACCATGGCCAGCCCAGCGGCTTCAGCTCTCGTCTTAATCGATTCCACCGCTTTGTAAGAGTCTTCAGTTGTCTGGTTTTGATTTTTGCGCAGGAATGTCGCAGAAATCGAACAAGGATAGCCCAGAGTGGTAACAGCTCCCGTTGCGATTGCACGGTCGGCTCCCTTGTCGTTTACCACGATACCGATCATTTCAACATCGTCCGGCACCTCAAGTTGCTCGAGGACCTTCTCGCTATCGGCCATCTGTGGAACAGCTTTGGGAGAAACAAAGCTTACTGCATCGATGTGCTTAAATCCTGCAGCAATCAAAGCACGAAGGTAACGCGCCTTAAGTTCCGTTGGGATTTGTCGCTTCAGGCCCTGCCAGGCGTCACGTGGGCACTCGATCAGTTTAACGGCATGATGAAACACGGAGAGACCAGGGCCCTATTTGAAAAATTCCTTCGCCCGTTCGAAAAAACTCTTGCGCAAGGGCGTGTTTTCGTCACCACAAAGCGCTGCGAATTCCTCAAGCTTGCGACGTTGTTCCGCATTCAAGCGCGATGGCACTTCGACTATTAGGCGCGCGAACAATTCGCCATGCCCGCGCCCGTTGGCGTTTGTAATCCCTTTGCCGCGCAGTTTAAATATTTGTCCGCTTTGCGTGCCGGAGGGCACTTTCAGATGCGCCCCGCCCTCAAGCGTGGGCACGTCAATCTCACCCCCCAAGGTGGCAACGGAAAAAGGGATCGGTACTTCACAATACAAATCATCGCCTTCGCGCTGAAAAATCTTGTGCTCCTTAATGTGTATGACCACATAAAGATCGCCCGGAGGCCCGCCGCGAGTGCCCGCCTCACCGTTGCCTAACGAGCGCAACCGCGAACCCTCCCTGATTCCAGCCGGTATTTTCAGTTTAACACGGCTCAATTTTTCCACGCGTCCTTCGCCCCGGCATTTCTGACACGGTTTCTCAATGACTTCGCCAGCACCGCGGCAGCGAGGACAGGTCTGCGAAACGTGAAAAAATCCGCGGGAACTAATCACTTGTCCACGACCGCCACAGGTAGAACACGTAATCGTGCGCGAGCCTGGCTCCGCCCCGGTCCCCTTGCATTTGTCGCAGGTGTCGAGTTTCGCGATCTCGATCTCTTTCTCGGCGCCAAAAGCTGCCTCCTCAAGCTTGATCTGCATGTCGTAACGCAAATCGGAGCCGCGCCTACGATCTTCTGCACTTTCGCCGCCCCCAAAGAATGTCTCGAAAATTCCGCCGCCGAATCCGCCGCCGCCAAAAACTTCCCGGAAAATCTCGAACGGATCGTGGAAACCGCCGTCGCCAAAACCAGCGCCGCCCGGTGCAAACGCCGCGTGGCCAAAGCGATCGTAGGCGGCGCGCTTATTGGAATCGATCAAGACATCGTACGCTTCGCCTAACTCCTTGAACTTTTCCTCGGCGTGCGAGTCGTCCGGGTTCTTATCTGGATGAAACTTGACCGCCAATTTGCGATAGGCGCGTTTAACCTCCTCATCGGTGGCGCTTCGTTCAACGCCCAGCACTTCATAGTAATCGCGTTTCTCAGTAGCCATTTTCTAAATCCTACTCTTCCTCATTCTCATTCCCCTGGTCGATAAATCGACATAGAGCCAGATTGAGAGCACGAGCAGGAAGAGTTCCAGAGCTACTTTGCCGGGCCACTGGAAACAACCACTTTCGCAGGCCGCAGCAAACGGTCCTTTAATCGGTAACCGCGCCGGGTCTGGCGCACGACAATTCCTTCGGGAAATTGATCACTCGGCTCATGAGCGATTGCTTCGTGCACGTTCGGGTCGAACGTTTTCCCTTCAGCCTCGACTGGTTGGAGTCCACTTTCAGCGAGCAAATCGCTAAGTTGTTTTTGGACGAGAACCATTCCGGAATAGATGGGAGAGTCCGCGCCCTGCTCTTTTGCCGCCGCGAGACCAAGCTCAAAGTTGTCAATAATTCCCACCAAGCGCTCCAGTAGGGAGCTGTTGGCATATTTGATCGCCTCATCCTTTTCGCGCGCAGAGCGTTTTTTGTAATTTTCGAAGTCGGCCTGACTTCTCAACGCGAGGTCGCGAAACCGGTCGAGATCGGCTTGCAATCCACCCATCGGATCCTCCCCTTCGCTTTGCGCGGCATCGGCGCCGGGCGCAATAGATGAAGGGATCGAACCTGAAGAGGCCGATTGTTTCATTTGTTTGTCTTGTCCAGTAACAGGAATTTTTTTCATGTTTTACGAATGGCAATCAAGGTGATGTCGTCGTTTTGAGGAACCGAACCGGTAAAGTCGCGAACGTCCTCGATGATTTTCCTTACAATTGCTTGTGCCCCGTTGCTCGCGCTGGCACGGAGCGACTGCATCATGCGCTCGACGCCAAACTCGTCTCCCTCCGCGTTGAGCGTTTCGGTTACGCCGTCAGTGTAGAGAACGAGGCAATCGTCGCGTTCGAGCGAGACAGCGAAGTCAGTCGTCAGCCTATCGAACACGTTTCCACTGTCAATGCCCACGACCATTCCGGGAGATTTTATTGGCGTAACCATTTCTGACTGACGCTTGTAAAGCAATGGAGCATCGTGTCCGGCGCGCGCGAGGGTGACCACCCCGTCGCGTTGGTGATTTAGGATCAGATACGCCATGCTGATGAACATATCTTCCTTAATATCGGGGTAGAGCTGGCGGTTCACCTTTCGCAGAACATCGGCTGGAGAAGGATTGCGAGCCGCCTCGGCGCGTAAGACGCTGCGGCAGATCGCCATGATAAGCGATGCGGGCACGCCTTTGCCTGACACATCTGCGATGGCTACACCGAGCCGTTCTTCGTCGACCTGAATGTAATCGAAGTAATCGCCACTCACCTGGCGGGCAGGCGCATTAATCCCGCTAATTTGAAATCCGTTAATGGCCGGAGCTTCGGATGGAAGCAGGATACGCTGAATATCCCGCGCAATCTCGAGATCATGATCGAGTCGCTTCTTCTCGTTCGCCATGGAATAAATAATGGCGTTGTAGAGCGCAAAAGCGGATTGTTCGGCGATTGATTTAAAAACGACAAAGTCCCCCTGCGAAAAAGGTTGGCCCATTGGGCCCTGCGCGAGCGCCAGAACGCCCAAGTCCTGGTTTCCATACCGAAGTGACGCAGCCATGATCGACGCACTGCCAAAAGCGCTGCCACGCAATTTTGCTAGCTCCGGGGTCTCTGAAAACTCAGTCAAGCAAACGGACTGTCCGGTCTGCCAGACTCTTCCGATGATCCCGTCACCCGGGCCGATGGTATGCAATCGTAAAAAGCTCTCGAGTGCGATGGGAGCGGCCGCCGCTTCTTGCAAGATATTTGGGGGAACATCCACCAGCGGTGGACAGCCTTTGGAGATAAACGTTGGAGTAAGTTTCCCGCCTGTTCGATCGGTCACGTAAAGCGCGCCGCCGTGCGCGTCCAGAATACGCGTTGCGCCTTCGACGATGAGCCGGTGCAATTCCTGAGGCCGAATGGTCTCCCGGAAAGCTTCGCCGAGGCCATGCAAAAAATCGAAGACAAGCGTTTCCTCGACCTGAATTTCTTCATGGGAGCGCTCCAACCTTCGAATCCGCCGTATCTGAAACCACGCGGTAATAGTCCATCCGGCGACAGACGCAACAAGCAGTCCGAGAAGAAGAGTCGGCCACATCATGCAAGGGCCAGCTTACTTCGAAGGCGTCTCGTGATGAAGGTCTTGTCTTAAGAAATCGAGAACGTCTTTAAAGCGAAGGATATTTTCCGGCGCGGCCTCGCAAAGCGCCTCATGCGCCGCCAGCATCGTCTCCGTTTGTTCCTTTTTCCTATCCGTAGGCGACCGGACCGCAGGGGTTCGCGCGAGGGCTCCGCAGTCAGGGGGACTGGCACCGTTAGCACGAATATCAAATATCTGATCCAAGCCCAACCCGGAGAGAAGATCCTGGCTGCGATTTCCACAGTGAACGATATGAAGATGTCCGTGTCCTAGCTCCTTTAATCGAAGTGCCACGCTGGCCATCGTTCCCATGAATGTGGAATCCATCATGGGGCAATCCGCAAGGTCCACTACAAATTCGCGATAACCGCGGTCCAACATCTTACGCGCAAACTCCTTGAGATTGCCGCTCCTTGAGATTGCCGCTGTTGAGGAAACTACCTTTCCCCTCCACTTTCACCCATACGGTTGGGCCGCTCACCCCTACTTGAATAGATGAATCCACAATTACTACCTAAAAGATACCAGCCCGGACCCCATGCTGTCAATGCTCGTCAGACTCAAGAAAACCCCAGAAAATGTTTCGGAATCCGGAGCACGACAGGCTGCGTCAGGCAACATTGGCTGAGGGATGAGACGGGCCGTTCGATCTTACTCCCACATAAAGGAGCGATTCTCCGCCACGATCCGGCCGTTTTCGATTAACAGACACCGCCATGCGATTACGCGACCGTCGTCCAAATAGTCATCTCCAATGACCTTGAATTCGGTCTTATGAGTGCCGCGCGCATTTCGATATGAAATCTCCTGCGCCTGGACGTGCTCGTGCAGTTTCTCCTGGCGATATTCCAAACGCACTGTGACATCGGAAGGGCGCTTGGCCCGCCAATAGAAGTCGAGGTAATTGCCGAAACGCTGACGTTGGTCTAGTGCCGTTACGGCTCCAAAGAGCCGATACTGCCGCTCAAAGGTAATCGGAGCGTCCTGCATTGTCGCGGTTTTCTGGCCTGGGGAATTATTCGATTTTCCGCCAAGCGAGCTCGTTGTCTTCCGGGCGCCCTCCCCTGGTTTTGGCGGTTTATCGCTTAAGAAGAAGAGCTTCGTTTTTCGAAACTCGAAATCGTTGCTTAACGCCACTGGTAGTGGTGAGATTTTTTCCACGATTCTTGGTTCTACGCGCTCACGCGCAGCCTGACTGGAGACGGCGATAGTTAAGGAGCTCAAAGCGAAGAGAGCAGAAACAAGCCTCACTCGCCTAATAAAGCCGGATTTTGAATGGGGTGTCAACGAGCAACCGCACATCCAGGTTCTTTCGCTTTTATGGAACTCACGCGAATCTGGAAGTAATTTCGACCTCATGATTGAAGTTCGTTATGCGCGCGGAGTGTATCTGCCCCATCAGGATTTATGGCTCGATCCGTGGGACGCAAAGCGATTCGCTTTTGTTTCCCATGCGCATGGCGACCACATTGCACCACACCAGGAAATTATTGTTTCCCAGCGCACAGCACGCTTGATGCAAAGTCGGCTGCCAGGCAACCGCACGGAGCACATTCTGCCGTTCGGGGAAAGACGAACTGTGCACGGAGTCGACCTTATGCTATTGCCGGCCGGGCATATTTTTGGATCGGCACAAACCGCACGGGGCACATTCTGCCGTTCGGTGAAAGACGAACTGTGCACGAAGTCGACCTTATGCTATTGCCGGCCGGGCATATTTTTGGATCGGCACAGTGTTTCCTTTTTGCCGGCAACGAGACATTGCTTTACACCGGCGATTTTAAGCTGCGTCCCGGGAAATCTGCGGAGCAAGCCGAGTGGCGCAAGGCGGATACACTCATCATGGAGACGACATTCGGCCTGCCACGCTATCGATTCCCGCCGGTGGAACAAGTCATCGAACAAATCATTGCTTTCTGCCGGGAAACCATTGATGACGGTGGAGTACCCGTGCTACTTGGATATTCGTTAGGCAAAGCGCAGGAGATCCTCTGTTCGCTCGATGGAGCTGCGTTAACGCCAATGCTCCACGGTTCGGTTTATCAGATGACCCGAATTTATGAGCAGTTTGGCCAATCATTTTGCAAATATTTTCGCTATAACCCAAACGATGTTGCTGGAAAGGTTCTGATCTGCCCACCCAGTGCG
>Ga0193726_1002529_pt1 | contig 12302 bp, 10 predicted proteins | sample H2c1metaG_FD_144928 | JGI IMG/M metagenome (GOLD analysis project Ga0193726, IMG submission 144928) | Soil microbial communities from a riparian zone of the East river system, Colorado, United States - H2c1 | ecosystem: Environmental > Terrestrial > Soil > Riparian zone | place: USA: East River... | reverse complement strand
CACGCCCTCGGGATCGAGGCCGTTGATCGGCTCGTCAAGGATCAGCGTGCCGGGATCGCCGAGCAGCGCCGCGGCGATCCCCAGCCGCTGCCCCATGCCCAGGGAGAAACTGCGCACCCGCTGGCCGGCCACGTCGCTCAGGCCGACTAGGTCCAGGACCTGATCCACCCGCCTGCCCCCGATGGCGTGGGTGGCGGCCAGGGCCAGGAGGTGGTTGCGGGCCGAGCGTCCGGCCTGGACGGCCCGGGCCTCGAGGAGGGCGCCGACCTCGCGCAGCGGGGCCGGGTGGTCGTCGTAGCGGCGGCCATTGACCCGCACGTCACCCGCGGTGGGAGCGTCCAGGCCGAGAATGAGGCGCATCGTCGTCGACTTGCCCGCGCCGTTGGGACCCAGGAAGCCGGTGACGATCCCCGGCCGGACGGTGAAACTGAGGTCGCAGACGGCGGCCCGGTCACCGTAGAACTTGGTGAGTCCGCGCGCCTCGATCATTGGGTTACTCGGCTGAATTGCATACCGGCAAGCGTAAAAAGCGGCCCGCGCCAAATCATCGGGCCGCGGGATGAACTGGCTCCTGGCCCCGCGTCCCACCCCGGGCGGAGGCCTCCGCCTAAGGAATGAGGTGACCGGCCTTTACCCCGGCCGCGGCGCGGGGTCTAGCGTTGTTCACGGGCCAGTGTCGGGCTGGCCAGGAAGGGGTGAGCACATGGTGATTTGGGACCCGGTGACCCGTGATGAGGTGGTGCGCGCCACGCAGGAATACGACCGGCTGGGGCCGGAGAAGTTCTTCTCCGCGCATGGCTTCGCCCCGACCACGACTTATGACCTGGTCTGGGAGGAACGCCGTTACCCGCCGAAGGCCATCCTCGGCACTGCTTATGAGCTCGCCACGGGAAATCGCCTGGCCTCCGGTGATTTCGAGGGCGGCAGGGCCGGCGCCGTCAAGGTGCTCGGAAACCTGGGATTCACCGTCCAGCCCCGGTGACCGTCGCGGCGGCCAGGCTCGACAGGACCTGGGCGATCGCGGCCTCGAGGGTGGCGGACCGCCCGGCGGCGGTCTCGGCGCCGTACTCGGTGGCGGGCAGCCGGGCCTGGATGCGCCCGGTGACACGGCGCTCGGCCTCGGCGACGGCCGGCCAGGGCAAGAGCCCGATGTCCTCGCGAGCACCGGCGGTGGCCCCGGTGAGCCGGGCGGCGAGCCGGGGCTGGCCGCGATCCAGGGCCAGCGCGCTCAGCATGGCCAGGCAGCGGGTCAGGCCGTCGCGATGGTCAATGTCGGTGTAGTAGCGCGCGGCCGCCTCCAGGTGACGGTAGGCCGGGTCCGGGTCGCCGGCGGTCAGGCTGTCCATGGCCAGGAAGTAGTGCGCCTCGGCGCGCAGGTTGTCGTCGCCGTGGGCGTCGGCGGTGCGCAGGCTCTCCTCGTGCATGGTCCGGGCCGATGTTAGGTCGCCGTCGATGCAGAGATAATTGCCGTAGTGCGACTGGACGTAGCCGGCCACCAGCGGGCTCTGTGCGTCACGGGTCACCGTCAGGGCCTCGCCGAGCTCAGCGCGGGCCGGGCTGTCCGGTGCGTAAGGCCGGGCGAGCGCCCGGGCCGCGAGCATGATGCCCCACCTGGATGGCTCCTCGATCCGCCGGGCGGCGGGCAGGACCTGGTCCAGCAGCGCGCCGAGCTCGGCCCAGCGGCCGTCTCCGCTGTACCCGATCACCTGGAGATAGTGGCGGGCCAGCTGGTCCCGCTCACTGCGGAGGCTGGCGGCGGGCCAGGCATCGATCTGCTGGCGCATCCCCGTCGAGCGCCGCAGGTTGCCGCGCACCAGCGACCACACCCACACGTCCCCGAGCCGCCGCAGGATCTGGTCGGAGACGTGCTGCTGCGCGGCCCACTGGAGGGCGACGGCGAGGTTGGCCGCCTCGCTGTCCAGCAGGCGCCGCGCCCAGTCCTGCGAGCCCTGCTCGGGGCCGGCCGTCTCGAGCACGTCGAGCATGTGGCGCTCGAGACGGCCCACCGTCTCCGCGGGATCATCCAGCCGTTCGGCGGCGAAGGCGCGGATAACCTCCAGCAGCCGGAACGCGGGCCTCCCGTCGGGGCGCCCAGCCGGGGTGATCATGCTGTGGTCGAGCAGCGTGGCCAGGCTCTCCGTCGCGTCGGTACCGTCCTGCCCGCACACGGCCTCGGCTCCCTCCGCGGTGAACGGCGTGGCGAAGACCGACAGCCGGGCCAGGATCCGGCGCGCCGGCTCCGGCAGGAGCTCGTAGCTCCATTCGAGGGTCGCACTCAGCGTCTGCTGGCGGCGGGGCAGGTCGCTGAGGCCGCCGGGACGCTCCATCCGCTGATCCAGCCGCTCCAGTACCTGCTCCGGCGTGAGCAGCCGCATCCAGCTGGCCGCCAGCTCGAGGGCCAGCGGGAGCCCGTCCAGCCGGCGGCACAGCTCGGCCACGACCGCCGCATTGTCGTCGGTCACCTCGAACCCGGGCCGGACGTCGCGCACGCGCTCGACCAGCATCTGCACCGCGGGCGTGCGGGCCAGCGCGGCCAGGCCGGAACCGTCCGGGCTGAGCCGCAGCGGCTCGACCCGCCATTCCTGCTCGCCGCGCAGCCGGAGCACGACCCGGCTGGTGACCAGCACGTGCAGCCCCGGCGACCGCTCAAGCAGCTGGGCCACCACGGGAGCGGCGTCCAGCACCTGCTCGAAATTATCGATCACCAGGAGCATGTGCCGGCCGGCCAGCCGTCGCGTGAGCGTCTCGGCCGGCGTCTCCGTGCCCTGCCCGACGAAGCCCAGGGCCGACGCCATGAACTCGGGCACGGCCCGGGCATCGCTGACCGGCGACAGGTCCACGAACGCGACGCCGTCCCGCCAGTGCCCGCGCGTCCGCTCCAGCACGGCCAGCGCGAGCCGCGTCTTGCCGATGCCGCCGGTGCCGGTCAGCACGACGAGCCGGTGGCGCTCGGAGCGGGCCAGCCGGGTCAGCGCGTGCACGTCATGATCACGCCCGACCAGCCGGGTGGCCGGGGCAGGAACGGAGTAGCCGGAGCCCTCGCGCTCACCGGTGCCGCCGAAGCGCTCGGCGAGCAGGGTGGCGAGGTCATCGAGCAGCAGGTCGTGCAGCTGCGCGGCGTCGGCGAAGGCCTTGTAGGCCACCCGGCCCTCGGACCGCATCTGGCCGAGCATCCGGCGCAGGCCGGGTTCAAGGTCGGGGCTGGGCCGCTTGACGTACAGCAGCCGGGGCAGGCCCTGCGACCGCCGGAACTCATCCTCCAGGCCCGAGATCGTCATGTCGGGCCCGACCCAGCCGTAGCGCTGCCAGTAGATGCCGACGAACACGTCGGACTGGTCCAGGTAGGCGCGGTACACCTCCTGAGCGGGATGCGGTCGCGCGCCCGCCTCGAACATGACCGGGGCGAGCCGCAGCTGCTCGATGGCGCTGCGGGCCGCCTCCCGCTCGGCGGTCAGCTCGCCCAGCGTGGACGACACGAATACGCGCAGGTGCTGGTCCGGCGTCCTGATGCCGGCCTGCGGCGCCTGCTCGTTTTCAGGCATGAGCCTCCCCCCGGCACGGACTGGCCAGGATAGGCTCTGCGCGCTACGTTAGGCAAAGATCCGGTGACGGATCGTTACCTCCGCTCCGCTACAGGTCGGGCAGCGGCTGCTGGGTGCTGGGCGCCTGCAGGCCGCCGTGGACATCCAGGACCGCGCCGGTCAGGTAGGAGCCGGCGGGCGAGGTCAGGTAGACGACCGCTGCGGCGATGTCGGCCACCGTGCCCAGCCGGCGCAGCGGGGTGGCCGCCTCGACCCGGGACCGGAACCCGGCGTCACTGGTGATCACCTCGGTGGCCGCGGTGGCGATCGTGCCGGCCGCGATCGCGTTGACCCGGATCCGCGGTGCGAGATCCTGGGCGGCGAGTTCGGTGTAGTGCACGAGGGCGCCCTTGGCGGTGCCGTACGACAGGAACCCCCGCCCGGAGATCAGCGCCATCACGCTGGAGATGCTGACCACCGAGCCGCCGCCGTGCTCGAGCATCAGCGGAACCGCTGACCGCACGAGGGCATGCGCGGTGGAGACGTTGAAGTGGAAGGCTTCCTCGAGCTGATCGGCGGTGGTGTCGAGGAACGGCTGCGGCATGGCTCCGCCGACATTGTTGACCACGATGTCCAGGCGGCCGAAGGCGTCCCGGGCGGCGGCAGCCAGGCCCGCGACCTGCGCGAGGTCGCTGAGATCGGCGACTACCACGTGGGCCGCCCGCCCGGCCGCCTTGATCGCGTCCGCCGTGCGGCGCAGTTCCGCCGGGGTGCGGGCGGCGACGACTACGTCGGCCCCGGCCTCGGCCAGCGCCAGCGCGGTCGCCGCGCCGATGCCCCGGCCGGCCCCGGTCACCACTGCGACCCGGTCATCAAGTCGGAAGAGATCCAGTACGCTCATTCCCGCTACGCTACCCGCCGCTGGCGAGCCATTCTCCGGCCGCGGCGCGCTCGCCAGCGAGCCAGTCCCTGCGTAGCATGGCGCGTAAGGGCCTGGCCTGCGAGATCGCAGGATGAGTAGCCCGTATCCGCGGCAGGTCACCGGCTGTCAGCAGGAGGGCCGGTCCGGCCGGAGCACATCGGGGGCAGCATGGCTGGCCTGACTGCATCGGCGGGAGACGACGGGCCCGCGGTACGGCTGGCTGAGCTGGTGGCGGCCCTGTCCCTGGGCGTGGACCTGGGCTTCGGGCAGCCGATGGAGCATGTGCTGCGGCAGTGCATGATCGCGCTGCGCCTCGCCGAGCGGATCGGGCTGAGCGACGCCGAGCGTTCGGTCGTCTACTACACCGCGCTGCTGGTCAATGTCGGCTGTCATGCCGACGCCCACGAGCAGGCGAAGTGGTTCGGCGGTGATATCGAGCTGCGGTCGCACAAGTACGACCACCCGCCCCGGAGCATCGCGGGAGTGGCCGCCTCGCTGCGCCTGGTGGGCAGCGGCAACCCGCCGCTGCACCGGTTCCGGGTCGGGCTTGAGTTCGGGCTGTCGGGCTTTCGCGATCTCGGCGGGATGATCGCCGCGCACGCGGCGCTGGCCCGGGCGCTGGCGGTCGAGCTCGGGCTTCCCGAGGGCGTCCAGGACGCGGTCGGGGCCTCGTATGAGCAGTGGGACGGCCGCGGCTGGCCCGGCCATCGTTCCGGCGAATCGGTCCCGATCGCGTCGCGGCTGGCCCAGCTCGCCGAGTACGCGGAGGTGGCGCACCGGGTCGGCGGCCTGGCGGCCGCGGAGCTGCTCGCCCGCGAGCGCGGCGGCTCCCAGTTCGACCCGCTGCTGGCGAAGCTGCTGGGCCAGGATGCCGAGGCCCTGCTCGGCGGCCTCGATGACACGCCGACCTGGGACGCGGTCATCGCGGCGGAGCCGGCGCTCGGCGTGACGCTCCGGGGGCCGCAGCTGGATGCCGCGCTGCTGGCGGTGGCCAACTTCGTGGACCTGAAGTCGCCCTGGCGGCTCGGGCACGCGCGCGCCACGGCCGAGCTGGCCGGCGCCGCGGCCGCGGGCCTGGGCCTGACCCCGGATGACGTGCGGGCGGCCCGGCGGGCGGGCCTGGTCTGCGGCTTCGGCCGGCTCGGCGTGTCCAATTCCATCTGGGACAAGCGCGGGCCGCTGGGATCGGGCGAGCGCGAGCGCGTGCGCCTGCACCCTTACCTGGCGGAACGGATGCTGCACCAGTCGGCGTGGCTCGGCCCGCTGGGCTCGCTCGCGGTGCAGCAGCGCGAGTGCCTGGACGGATCGGGCTACCCGCGGGGACTGTCGGGCGCGGCGATCTCGGCGCCCGCCCGCATCCTCGGGGCCGCCGACGCCTACCAGGCCATGCGCGAGCGGCGTCCCTACCGCAGCGCGCTTCCCGCCAGCGAGGCGGTCAGCGAGCTCCGCGCGGAAGTCCGGGCGGGGCGCATGGACGCGGACGCCGTCGAGGCCGTGCTGTCGGCCGCCGGCCACCGGGCGGCCCGCCGCCGCGGCGGCGCCGGGGGCCTGACCGGGCGCGAGCTCGAGGTCCTCCGCCTGGCCACGCGCGGGCTGTCCAGCAGGCAGATCGCCGCGGGCCTGGGCATCTCGCCCAAGACCGCGCGCAATCACATCGAGCACATCTACGCGAAGATCGGCGCTTCCAGCCGGGCCCAGGCGAGCCTGTTCGCGATGCAGCACGGCCTGCTTCCGGAGGAGGAGTACCTCCAGCCCTGAAGATGGGGCAACTGCCTCATGCGGGCCGTGCGGCCTGGTCACTAGCGTCAGTCGTGCCGCGCGGACCGCGCGGGGGGCGCCCGGGAGATCCGGCGCCGGAGCCGACCCGTGAGGGGACTAGCCATGCCGAAGATCTCGAAGCAGAGCGCGCCGGATGTCATGGACGCCGGGCCGGCCGTGGACCGCGGCGGTCACCTGGACGACTATGCCGTCGACTTCGTCACGATCCAGCAGGGCCACTCGCTGGCCCCGCTGCTCGCCGGGCTGCCCGGGGACAGCTGCCCGTGCCCGCACTGGGGCTACGTGTTCGCCGGGCAGATCACGGTCACGTACCCGGACCGGGAGGAGGTCTTCGAGGCCGGCGACGCCTTCTACATGCCGCCGGGGCACGTGCCGGCCGCCGTGGCCGGGACCGAGCTCGTCCAGTTCAGCCCCGGCGCCCAGCTGGCTGAGGTCATGACGGCGATGGCGGCCAACGCCCAGCGGCTGGCCGCCCGCAGCTAGCGGCGGCGGCTCGGGTCGGCCAGCAGGAGCAGGCTGCGCAGCACGGCGTCCAGCAGCAGCCCGGCCACGGCGATGGTGATGATCCCGGCGAACACCAGGGCGGTGTCCAGGTAGTCGCCGGCCTGCATGATCATGAACCCGAGGCCGCTGGTCGCGGCGAGCAGCTCGACCGCGACGATGCTGCTCCACGCCCCGGCCATGGCGAACCGCATCCCGGTCAGGATGAACGGTAGCGCGGACCGGATCTGCACGTGCAGCAGGGTGTACCGGCGCGACGCGCCCAGCGTCCGGGCGCACAGCCGCAGGTCGTCGGGGACCTCGTCCAGGGCGGCCACGGTCGTCACGGCCATCAGCGGGATGACCCCGACGATGATCAGCACCTCCTTGGGCAGCTCGCCGATGCCCAGCCAGACGATGAACAGCGGGATGAAGGCGAGCGGCGGGAGCGGCCGGAGCACCTCGATGACCGGGTCGACGAGGTGGCGCACGACCCGGCCGGCGGACATCGCGGCGCCGAGGGCGATGCCGGCCAGCACGCCGATGACGAAGCCGATCAGGATCCGCCGCAGGCTGATGTACAGGTCGTACCAGATCGGCTTGCCCTGCGCCGGGTACGGGCGGTCCAGGTAGTGCACGAACTGCGCCACGGTCTGGGTGACCGAGGGCAGCGCGACCTGGTCGCCCAGGATCATCGCGGCCAGCTGCCAGAGGATAAGCAGCCCGGCGATGCCCGCGGCCCCGGTGGCCAGCCGCCGGGCCCGGGCGCGGCGCCGGGCCCGGCGCTGGGCCAGCAGCTCGGCGCGGTCGTCGAGCTCCTCGCGGCCGGCCGCGTCCGCGGGCCGGTCCCGGGTGGCCACGGCGGTGTCCGCGGCCGCGCTGTACGGGGAGTACCAGTCAGAGTCAGGCATCGCTCCAGCTCCCGCCGGTCGTCAGGGATGCGCGGATCCGGCGCTTGACGGCCACGAACTCCGCGGTGTCGACGTCCTGGGCGTGCCGGGGCCGGGCCAGCGGGACGTCGATGACCTCCCGGATGCCGGGCGGGCGCCCGCCCATGACCGCGACCCGGTCGCCGAGGAGCACCGCCTCCTCGATGTCGTGGGTCACGAAGATGATGGTGATCCGGTACTGCTCCCACATGGCCAGCAGGAACTCGTGCATGCGCAGCCGGGTGAAGGAGTCCAGGGCACCGAACGGCTCGTCCATCAGCAGCACCGACGGCCGGGTCATCATGGCCCGGGCGAAGGCGGCGCGGTGCTGCATGCCGCCCGACAGCTCGTGCGGGAACGCGTCGCCGAACTGCTCGAGGCCGACGGTGGCCAGGATGGCGTCCGCCTCGTCGTCCAGTTCCGGGTCATCCCGCTCGTCGAGCCCGGCTGATCGCAGCGCCTTCGGGCCGAAGAGCACGTTCTTGCGAGTGGTCAGCCACGGGAAGAGCATCGGGCTCTGGAAGAGCATGCCCCGGTCGGGAGCCGGCCCGGTCACCCGCTCGCCCGCCGCGGTCACGCTGCCCTGGTCGGCGGGCAGCGCGCCGGCGACGATGCGCAGCAGGGTGGACTTGCCGCAGCCGGAGGGACCGAGCAGGCAGACCAGCTCGCCCGCCGCCACCTGCAGGCTGACGTCAGAACAGGCCACGGTCCGGCGGCCGGCCCGGCGGAACGTCTTGCCCACGTGGTCGAGCACCACGTGGCCGGCCCCGGGCGGGCCGGGCGCGGAAGCGCCCGGCCCGCGGGCCGCGATGGCGTCAGCAGTCACCGGCCAGGGCCTTCTTGACGAACGTCGGGTCCACGTGGGCGGCGACGGCCGTCGCGGTCGGCGCCGAGGCCAGGCGGCCCTGCCCGACCAGGAACTGGCCCGTCTGGACGTAGGCCCTGACGATCGGGCTGCTGGTGTCGCCCGCGGTGCTGCCCAGCCAGTGCAGCTGCTGGCTCAGCGGGATGAACGGGAAGGCGCGGGTGGCGGCCACGATGGAGCCGGCCGGGACGCCCTGCACCTTGGCGCTCTGGGTCAGGTACTTCTTCGACTGCGACCCGGTCAGCAGCCGGCTGGCCGACACCTCGGCGCATACGTACTTCTGCACCACGGCCGGGTCGGACTTGACCAGCTTCTGCGAGACGGCCACCACGTTCAGGCCGGGGATGCCCAGCTTGGCGATCTGCTCGGCGCTGATGAGCGGATGGCCGCCTTGCTGCTCGAGCTGGGCCTCCGGGCCGGCCTGCACGTAGGCGGCGCCGACGGAGCCCCCCAGGTAGGCGGCGGCCGCCGCCTGCTCGCTGGCGAAGCCGACGACCGTCACCCTGGACGTCAGGTGCTCCAGGCCCAGCCAGCCGCGCAGCTCGTAGTCCTCCGAGGAGCCGACCAGCACGCCGATCTTCTTCCCGGCCAGCCCGGCGGCGGAGGTGACCGACGCCGGGACGATCAGCGCGTCGGCGTCGAAGCTCTGCGCGATGACCACGGTCACGGCCGTGCCGGTGCCGATGGCCCCGACCACCGGCGGGTTGCCGACCCCGCTGATGGCCTGCAGGCTGCCGCTGCGCATCTCGGCGATCGCCGTCACGCCCGCGTCGAACGGCACGAAGCGCAGCTTGGCCGGGATCGTCTTGGCCAGGGCCGGGCTGCTGTCGATGATCGAGTCGGAGTTGGCCACGGTGCCCTGGCCGTAGGCGATGGTGAAGCCGGGCAGCGGGCCGCTGCCGGACCCGCCGGAGCGCGTCACCGCCCAGACCACCACCACGATGATCACGACGAGGGCCGCGGCGATGCCGCCGTAGATCCGGCGTCTCTTGCGCTTGTAGACCGGCACCGGCTTGCGCCGGGAGGCGCTGACGTCAGCTGAGGTACTCATGATCTTCCGCCTTCGGGGGTCGCAGTTCCGGGATCAGGACGAGCCGCCGGCGTAGTACGCCTCGGCCTCGCCGGAGATGGCGACGCTGGGCCGCCCGTCCACGCCGACCGGGACCGGGCCGGCGACGGTGACGCGCTCGCCGCGGCGGTGCTCGGTGCCGTAGTCGAAGATCGCGTAGTGCTGGGTGGCCCGGTTGTCCCAGATGGCCAGGTCGCCGACCCGCCACTGCCAGCGGACGGTCTGCTCGGGCCGGGTCACGTACTCCTGCAGGATGCGGATCAGGTCCCGGCCCGCCTGCGGCGAGAACCCGGCCACGGAGCGGGCGAACCCGCCGAGGACCAGCGACCGCTCGCCGGTCTCGGGGTGCACGCGGACCGCCGGGTGCTCGGTCTGGTAGACCCGCGACACGAACTCCCGGCGCCGCGCCTCGGCGGCCGGGTCGGCCCGTTCCTCGCGCCCGGCGGTGGCCGCGTAGTCGTAGGCGTTGGTGTGCACGATCCGCAGCCGGTCGGCCAGGTCCCGCAGGTCCGGGGGCAGGCTCTCGTAGGCGGTGACCGTGTTGGCCCAGATCGTGTCGCCGCCCACGGGCGGGATGACCACGGCCCGCAGCAGGGTGAACGCGGGCGGGCGGTCCACGAACGTCACGTCGGTGTGCCAGTAGTTCGTCCGCCCGCCGGCCCTGGAGTCGATCTCCTCCAGGAACGGCTGGCCCGGCGGCGAGGCGAGCGTCGGGTGGCCGAGCGTCAGGGATCCGAGCCGCTGCGCGAACGCCACCTGGCGGTCGTAGTCGAGGCGCTGGTCGCGCAGGAACACCACCTTGTGGCGGAGCAGCGCCGCTCGGACCTGGCCCACGGTCTCGTCGCTGAGGTCGGCGGCGGCGTCCACGCCGCCGAGCTCGGCGCCGATGCTGCCCGCCAGCGGGCGGATGTCGAGGGCGGCGGGCGCCCGGAGAATGTCAGTCATGTTCAGGCCTTTCGGCCGTCCAGGGCCGCGCGGGCAGCACGAGCTACCGCCACGGCGAGGCGGCGGGCACCTGGTACGGCGGATGGTCGGGCGGAGGTCGGGCGGGAGGGACGAGCGGCCGTGGGGCGGCCGGCCCGGGGGGCCGGCAGCTAGCCCAGCGGACAGATCGCGCTGGCTACGAGGAGCAGGTCCACGTAGCGGCGCTCAGTGCCCTCGTAAGTCGTCATGAGGCCAGCATTCCAGCGCACCGGAACTTAGTCAATATTTCCGATCATAATAATAGCTAAAAGGTCTGGCGTTGCGCCGGAGACCGCGACCGCGTGGCGGCCGGTACCGTACTGCCATGGGGAGTTCTCCCCATGGCAGTACAGTGACGCAATTCCCTAACGTTTCTGGCGAGCACTGGTTAGGCTGGCCTTTCAGGTCATTGGTTACTCTTAGTCAGACCACGGCTACCATTTGGCCTGGCAGGTGGAGGTGCGTTCGTGACATTCCCCAGGCGCCCGGCTGCGTACATCCCCGCCGCCTCGGAGCCAGGGGCCTTAGTCACCGAGCAGGCCATGGCGCAGGCGGCGCGGCAGCGCGGCTGGCCTGCGCCGGAGATGTACGCCGACGGCCCTAGCGCGGCCGGCGAGCCCGGCCCGGCGCTTCGCCGGCTCGAGGCGGCGATCACGGCCGGCCGGCACGACGGGCTGCTCATACCGCTGCCCAGGACGCTGGGCGATCCCGCCCCGCTGATGCGGCTGCTCTCCCGGTGCACCCAGCACGGCGTCGCCGTGAGCCTGGTGCTGCCGCCGGCCGCGGACGGCCCGGACCTGATGCCCCGGCCCGCGGCCGCCTCGGCCGCCCCCGCGCCGCCGCCGGCCCGCGAGGCACGGAGCCTGCTGGACGACGCCCGCCTCGAGGCGATGACCGAGATCTACCCGGGCTGGCGGACCTGGCTGGATGAGCACGGCTGGCACGCCCGCCGGCGAAGCTACGGCTTCGTGCAGGGCTACCGGCCCGGAGCACCGGTGTTCTGCGTCCACGCGGGCACGGCGACCGAGCTGGCCGCCCAGCTGTGCTGGCAGCAGGCCGCCGACACCCACGCCCCCGACGGGTGCCAGGCCAGCGTCCTCCCGCCGCCGCCGTGGGGGCACTCGACTCGGGGGCAGCCCCGCTCAGCCTGACCGGCGCTCGCCGGGCCGGCCCGCGGGCCGGCCGGCGGAACGGCGATCAGCATGGCGGAGACCGGCTGCCGCCGAAGCCGTATCTGTGGCACCGTTTCGGCTATGAGCCCCAGCGTGGTGAGCCCGGTGTTCATCGGCCGCCGAGCGGAAGTCGCACGCGGGGCCGCGCTGATGGAGCGGGCCTGGGCGGCCGAGCCGGCCTTCCTGCTGATCGGCGGCGAGGCCGGGGTCGGCAAGACGCGCCTGGTCAGCGAGCTGGCCGGGCAGGCGTCCGGGGCCGGATTCCGGGTGCTTACGGGCCAGTGCATCGAGCTCGGGGCCAACGGTCTGGCGCTGGCCCCGCTGGTGGGCGCGCTGCGTGAACTGGCCCGCACGACCCGGCCGGAGGCGCTGGCTGAGGTGCTCGGGCCGGCTGGGCCGGGCCTCGCGCGGCTGCTGCCCGAGCTCGCGCCCGGTGCCGCGGGCCGCCCGCCGGGCGAGGACCTCCAGGCGGCGCAGCTGCTGGAGCTGGTCCTGGGTCTGCTGGTCCGGCTCAGCGCGGTGCAGCCGGTCCTGTTCTTCATCGAGGACCTGCACTGGGCCGACCAGTCGACCCTGGACCTGGTCGCCTTTCTGGTCCGGTC
>Ga0193726_1002528_pt1 | contig 12305 bp, 10 predicted proteins | sample H2c1metaG_FD_144928 | JGI IMG/M metagenome (GOLD analysis project Ga0193726, IMG submission 144928) | Soil microbial communities from a riparian zone of the East river system, Colorado, United States - H2c1 | ecosystem: Environmental > Terrestrial > Soil > Riparian zone | place: USA: East River... | reverse complement strand
CATTGCGGTGGAGAGCGCGAACATTGCGGCATCCCTCGGCAGTACGACCCAGGTTAATTTGCGGCGTGAAAACGAAGTGCGTCAAGCGCTGGAGGCACAGAAAAAGCGGGTCCTGGAGTTGAAATATCAACATGACCAAGCAGCGATGTTCCAAAGCGACGTTACCTCGGGGCAGCGCGATCTGGACGAAGTGTCCCAGCGGTTGGCACAGAGCAACTTGGAGAGCCTGACGCAGCAGACCAACGTGGTGCAATTGAGTACCGCATCGGTACCGAAGGGTCCTTCCAGTCCCAAGCTCATCATCAATTTGCTGCTCGCGGTATTTCTGGGCGGCGTGCTGGGAATCGGCGCGGCTGTGTCAACCGAGATGCGTAACCGCTGCGTGCGCGAAGACGAGGACATGGTGGACGTCTTGGGCGTGCCCTTGCTCGGTAAGATCCCCTTGATCCAAGTGCGGGCAATCGATGTTCGGGCGCCGCAGACGGCGCCTGGGCGACTAGAACCGTCGGTAATTTGAATTTCCTTGCTGTTAAAGCCAAGAGCCTAAAATGAATAAAATAGCCGAAAGGCCCATCAAGCGCCGGGACGTTCCGCAGGACCGCGGCCGTGCGATCGGCGCAATACTGGTCGAGCAGGGCCGGCTGAATTCCCAGGATGTGGATGATATTCAGCGTTTCGCCAATGCCCACGGCGTGCGTTTTGGGGAAGCTGCGGTGCAGATGAAACGCATTTCGGAGCACGACATCGAGTCGGCCCTTGCTCAACAGTACAACTATCCGATTTTGGCGCGAGGCGGCGTGGGTGGGGTGGCCGACGATGTCATCGCGGCCCATCAGCCGCAGAGTGAAACGGTAGAACCACTGCGCGCGCTTCGCAGTCAATTGATTCTGCGTTGGTTCAATAGCGCGAGCCGCAAGGTGTTCGCGGTTACCAGCGCGGAGCGCGGCGAGGGCCGTAGTTGGATTGCCGCCAATCTGGCTACCATGTTCGCGCAGCTCGGCGAGCGCACGCTGCTCATCGACGCCGATATGCGGCATCCGCGCCAACATCGATTGTTCAATATCGACAATTCAGTTGGTTTGTCCGCGCTGCTGACGGGACGCGCCGGCCGGGAAATTGCGCGCCGGATTCATCCACAACTGCGCTTATTCGTCCTGCCCGCGGGTATCATTCCGCCCAACCCTCAGGAATTGCTGGCGCGCCCGGTGTTCGAGGTGATCCTGGATCATTTTGCCGCTCAATTCAGCCTGGTGATCATCGATACGCCGGCGGTGTCGGAAACCGCGGATGCGCAAATTCTGGCCGCGAATGCCGGCAATGCCGTGATAGTTGCGCGCCGCAATCATACGCGGCAGTCGATGCTGGTGGCGGCGATGGAGATTTTGACGGACACCGGTGTAAACGTGATTGGAAGCGTTCTCAATGAGCATTGAGCGGTAGATGGCGTTGTCGTTTTGCGAACCCCCGTTGATGTGGTTGAGGTTCGGCAACTGATGAAGACCAAAGCATCGATCAACCTCTTTGGCCCGCGGGTGCTGCTGGCGCTGATCATCGTGTTGATCGAAGTCATGTTCATCAATAGCTTGGCGTCGGCGGGAATGGAATTCATTCTCTCCAGCGTCGTGGTGACGATTGCGGTATTGATACAGCTGCGGTTTGCCATTCGGCCTACCAGCGGTTCCCCGGCGGATATCGTCGTTTTCATTTTCAGTTGGCTGTTCCTCGATTTGGCCCCAAAACTCCAATTGATCAGCATGCCGCAACGCCTCATCAACACTTCTACGATTGCGGTTGATAGAGTCGCGTTGACGAATCTGATTTGCGCGCTCTTCATGATTGCATTCACGCTACTTTACGAATTCTTGAGCAGGCGCGCTGAACAGCCGCAACCAGCCCGGCCTGCGGCAGCGGACTCGCAGCAAGAGTTTACGTGGGCCGCCGTCGCTCTGACGCTTGTTATCTGTGTCATCGTGGTTGGATTGGCGGCGCCGGGCGCCTACCACTCGGTGGAAAATGCGGTGGCCGCCACGCCCACATCGTTGGTCATCAAGCGATTTTTGTTGTTCGTTCCTTCGGCGACGCTCCTGATCCTTCTGAACGAGACCGTCCGATCGGGCCGCAAGGTGCTCTTCAGCCGCGTCTGCGTGTTGCTGCTGTTGCTGCTGTTGGTCATGATTACCGTCAACCCGTACACCGAAAAGCGCAACGCCATCGGGCCGGTATATATCGCTTTGCTGATGGTGCTGTTTCAAAATTGGTTTGCCAGCCGAACCAGGCGGTTGCTATTGCTGGTGAGCAGCATGGTCTTGATATTTCCGGCGATCACGATATTCACTCACAATCACACACAAACCATTGGCAACGTGTCGCTGAGCCAATTCTCCGATCAAATTGCGGATCACTACTTTTCCATCAACTATGACTCTTGGGCCAATATTTATACGGCGGTCGAAATCGTCAAAGTGCACAGTATGCAATGGGGTCATCAGTTGATGGGTTCCCTCTTGTTTTTCGTGCCGAGTTCGCTTTGGAGTTCAAAGCCGCTGGCGACGGGTATTTTTTTGGCTGACTATTTAATCGCCAATTACAGCATGTGGTTCACGAATCTGTCGGCCCCTCTTATCGCCGAGGGTTACCTTGACTTCGGACCGGGCGGGGTCGTTCTCTATGCGGCCGCTTTGGCCTGGTTCGTCGTGTTTCTGAACAGACTGGCTTTGCGCCGCGACAATTATCTTGCGTTTCCAATGGCCACGTACGCGGCTGTATTCCTGATGATTGTATTGCGCGGCTCATTGATGATTGCATTGGGGTTCGCAGCCGCGGCATTTCTAGCGTTCTGTTTCGCCTCCGCGCTGTTGTCGATGAAAGTGGGCGTGCGTCACCGGCTTGCGAGACTATTCGGCGCGCGTCCCGTGATGGTGGCTTGAAGCGCGCCCCTGCGGGTCTGACGACTATGCGAGTAGCGATATATCACAATATTCTTTGGTCCAAATACAAGGGCGTCGTATTCTCGCAGGTGCATTTGGACGGCGGTACGCGAGGCATCACCCCATCGTTCATTCAGATTGCGGAGACGGAGGAAATCCGGGTAGGCCTGGGCACCGTCGATCTTTCGTATCATCAATATCCGTTCAGGCTTTTGTTCCGGGGCTCATACACCAGCGCTCCGCTGGTCCGGCGCATTGGCGCACTCGCGCGCGATCTATACAAAAACCCGGTGGATTTGGTGATCATGCCGGGCTATCACCGCGCTGAGTATTGGGCCATGCTGGTGGTGTGCATTTTGCTGCGCCGCAAGCGCGCCGTGTTTTGCGATTCAACCACCATCGATCGGCCGAAAACAGCCTGGCGGGAATTTGCCAAACGCAGGTTTTTCGGCTGGTGCAACGGGTTCTTTTGCTATGGAATCAGAAGCAAAGAATACTTGATGAGCTACGGTGTCAGCGAGTCGAAAATCGCGTTTCGATGCCAAGCCGCGGCGTTGCCGCGCGGATATAGCACAGCCAAAATCCTGGCGCATTACGAGTCGAACTGGACGGGCCGCGTCGATGAACCCCACTTCCTCTATGTGGGCCGATTGTCGTCCGAAAAGGGACTCGAAGATTTATTCGCGGCATTTTGTGCCGTTTACAAGAGCTATCCGAAGGCAAGGTTGGACCTCGTCGGCTCGGGTCCGCTGGCCGAGCAATTGAAGAGCCGTGTGGTCGCGCTCGGCATGGACGGTGCAATTGCCTTCTTGGGCTCCAAGAGCCTGGATGATATTGCCGTGTTGTTCTTGAAATGCACGGCCCTGGTGCTGCCGAGCCATAGCGAACCATGGGGATTGGTGGTCAATGAATCCCTCAGCTACGGTTGCCCAGTAGTCGTCAGCAGTGCGTGCGGCTGCGTGCCTGACTTGGCAATTGACGGACGCACGGGATACTCATTTGAAGTCGGCGATGTCGATAGCTTGACCAGGGCGCTGCGCTCGGTGATGCAGTTCTCGAGCGACCGATTGACGGTCGCTCGAAACTGCCTGGAAGTAATAGCCAACTTCACGCCGGAACGGGCGGCGACCCAAATTCTGGACGGATGTTTGCGCATGGCCGGAGACAGCGGGTGACACGCTGTGTGTCATTTGTCGGACCCCTGCCGCCTCCCGTCAACGGCTTTTCAAATGTATGTGCGATGATGCTGGATCGCCTTAGAACGAGAATGCCCGTGGAAGTGTTCAATCGCGCGCCCAAGTTGCGCGCTCGAGCGCTTGGCATCCTGCAGCAGCTCGTCAATCCGGTAAAGTACTTGAGGTTATGTCTGGTAGGACGCGACGTGGTCCTGTATCTGGCGCTGTCCGGCGGCCGCGGTCAGCTTGTCGATCTTATGTATGTGCTCATCAGTAAATTATTCCGGCGATCGATCTTCGTCCACCACCATAGTTTTGTTTATATCAATTCACCGTCATGGCTCAATCGATGCTTCTTTTCCCTGGTCCGCAATGAAGCGCATATCGTGCTGAGCCCCAATATGGGTGAATCGCTGACGCAGATATACCGCTTGAATCCCGGCGCGATCAGGGTGGTGTCGAATGCCGCGTTCTATGATGCGGACGAAGCGGCGGGCGTGCCCGGCAAGGAGTCTGCGCCCCTGCAGTTGGGGTTCTTGTCGAACATTACCTTTGAAAAAGGCATCGTTGAGTTCTTCGATATTCTGCAGAAGCTCAAGCAACGCGGCGTTGCCTATCGAGCGCATATTGCCGGCCCGTTGGCGCCCGATGCGCGCCAGACATTCGACCAACTGCTCAAAGCTGCAAGCGACGTGGAGTATGTGGGACCTCTGTATGGCGAGCATAAGGAGCGTTTTTATCGCCAACTGGATGTTTTTTTATTCCCGACGAATTACGCGAATGAGGCTGAGCCGCTGGTTATCTACGAGGCGATGCGGCAGGGTGTCCATGTCATTGCGTGCGATAGAGGGTCCATAGCGGAGATGCTCCGCGACGGCGCCGGTCTCGCCTTTTCCAGGGAGCACATTGTGGAAGCAGCTGCCGCGCACCTCGCCAAGTTCAACGATGATCGGCCTGCATTGCTGGCTGCAAAACGCATGTCGATGCTGCAAGCCCAGCGGGTTCGATGCGCCGGCAAAATTGCATTGGAAAATTTGCTGGCCTGCATGCAAGGCACGTATGAACCATTGAGAGTATCACCGTGAAAATTCACCCAAACCGGATCTTGTTTGCCGTGGCCATGTCCGCGTCGGCGTCGACCTCGATGGGCGGCGCGATTGAATATAAAGATCCGCTTGATCTCGCGGTGGCGGCGCCCGAGACTTCGGCAGCGGCGCAGCAGCGAATCGACCGGCTGATCCTATATGCGGGCGATACCTTCGCTTATGACAATAACATTTATCGACTGCCCGCTTCGGTCACCGACCTGACCCCACTGCCGGGCATCGGCTCCAACCCCAGCCGGGAAGATTTGATTGAAAGCGTAACGGGGGGGCTGAGCGGCGAATGGTTCGCCGGAGCCCGACAAAGCTTCGATGTGGATTTGCGCGCCGACTACAACCGATACATCCGAAATACCGATCTCAACAATGTATCAAGCAGCGACCGCGTAGCATGGAATTGGGACTTGGGCGGTGTGCTCTCGGGCAAGGTAGGCGCGGACTACAGCCGGTTGCTCGGCGGATACGCCAACACGCAGGTCTATAACCGCGACATCGTGAACAGATCCGATTATTTTGCTTCGATGCGCTATCAGGTAGGTCCGCGCTGGGGCATTTTCGGCGGTTTGATGGGTACCACCTACTCCGTGAGCGCGGCGCAGGCGAATTTTAACAATTCGACGTCAAAGGGTGTCGATGTAGGCGCAGACTACGCCACTGAGCTGAATCGAATAGGCTTCGACTATCGTTACAATGATTCGCGTGCTTCGAATAGCGCCGTATTGAACGGCGTGGTATTCGATCCGGATTATCGAGAAGAAAGGGCTCGTGTGCTTTTCAGGTATGCGCTGTCGGAAAAAACGATTTTCGACGGAAGCGCCGGGTATCTGAAGCGCGACTATCCCAGCACCGCCATAGGCAGTTTTTCGGGTGAAATCTGGCGGGCGTCCTTTCAGTGGCAGCCGACCCCCAAGACCCAGCTGCTGGTGGGTGCGTGGCAGCAGCTCGACGCGGATTTAACTTCCCAGACCGACTACTTCGTCGACAAGGGCTTCAGCCTCACGCCCGAGTGGATTGCATCGGAAAAGGTGACGGTTTCATTCTCCGTCTCGCATGATACTCAAAATTATGTCGGCTCGAATCCTGTCGGCCCCATCCCCGTTGATTTCACAGGGCAAGCCCGCCACGACACCCTGACGGGCGAGACCGGCAGCGTGATTTACACGCCCATTCAAGCGATTGTATTGACCTTTTCCGCGGGCCATGTGAAGCGAAACTCGAATTTTTCGCAGTTCGAATACAACGATTTGCAGAGCAGCGCCAACATTACATATAAATTCTATCGCCGCGGCGATTATCAATGATGAGCGGGCAGTCTTCGTCTGGTCTCGATTAGAAACAAGACGCCAAGAAGTATTGCCTGCAATGCGCAGCCCAACAGTCTGATCGTCGTTCCTTGGTTCGGGTTCAGCTGGCTGTACAAGGAGGTGGCGGCAATCATGAACGCCGCACCCGCCGTCGCGCTGATGATTTCACGGGAGGCCTTCAGTTCCGAAAGAAAGTACAGTGAAAATGGCGATTTCACGATCTGAAATGCGGCCGCGATCGAGGCGATGAGGCCGGTTTCAAGAGCCACCGCATAACGAGGCGGCAAGAAGGGAATTCCGAGGCGAAGCCCGACGAACACCGCCAGGCACGCGCATATCGAGATTGCAGAGAACAGACGCAAGCTTTGAAAGCAGATCTTGCGGCGTAGGGCCATGTCGCCGTGCGCGGCGGCAAGCTTGGTGATGATGATCGGCGTAATGATCAAGGGTATGAAAGTCATCATGTTGAATATTTGATTGCCGATGCTGTAGATGGCGTTTTCGGACGCTCCGCCGTCGCCAAATATGATTTTTCGCTGTATCAGCCATTGCGAAAACGTTAGCGCCGACACGACCAGGATCTGCTTTGCGCCATAGGCGAACAGCGTCTGAGTTTCGATCCATGTGTCGGGCAACAGGTGCCGAAAGGAACCGCCTGTTTGCCGGCCATTGGGCTCGAGATGACGCTTGAAAAGTGCGATTGCCATGTACGAAACGCCGACAACCTGTGCGCAGATCAAAAAAAACATCAGATCGACACCGGATGTGGCGCTGCCGGCGAAGAATGCGAAGCCCACGAAAATGACCGAGGTGGCCATGTAGCAGATGCCGACATTGATGCTGGCATCCAGCGCAAATGACATCGCCGTCAACAGCGATGTCGAAATCATGAAGGACGAGTAGATGCAAACCGCCAGGATCGCCAATCCCGGGGAACTCGATACCTTCAGCTGGGAGGCGAATACGGCGCAAATGACGATGCAGGCGAGAATCGTTCCGGCGAGCGCCAGGGCGCAGCCGGCGGCAATCGTTGGACCCAAAGGGCCCGCCTCTTTGAGTTTGCGCGTCAGTTGCGCATTGATCGACAGCTCGATGCCGAACGAGCAAAAAGCGACGGTCGACACGGCGGTAGCCGTCAAGTAGCTCATTTCTCCAAAGCTGCTGGGCGCAAATCGTTTGATGGCCACGAACATCCCGGCGGCGTTGAGCACCCGCGCGATGAGCGACAGGGCCAGGTAGATGCTGTTTCTTTGGCGGGCCTTGGCTGCGATCTTGCCGAACGCGACTCGATAATTATTAACGCCTTGCATGGATTGGGCGTGCAGGAGATCCAATGCAGACCATCATTTCCGGCAGGTTGCTGAACACGGAGCTGCGCGAGCCGACTACCGCGCCTCTACCCACCGTGACGCCCGGCGCGACGAAGACATCCGCCGCCAGCCATGCTTCATCTTCGATGACGATCGGGAAGGCCTGGATGTCGAAACTCGGTGTGCGGAAGTCATGCGTGCCGGCGCATAGATAGCTCTTTTGCGAGACGACCACATTCTTGCCGATGGTAATGTCGGCGAAACAATATAGGACTGCATGGTCGCCTATCCAGGAATAGTCGCCGATCTGCAGCTTCCATGGATAAGGGATGGTCACGCTGGGGCGTATGACCACGCCTTTGCCAATTTGAGCGCCAAATCGGCGCAGCAGCCAGCGCCGGAATCCGTACAGTAATTGGGGCGAGCCCCGGAATAAGGTGGCCTGAACGAACCACCATAGCTGCACGACCAAACCGGATCGGCCGCGAAAATTAGGCGGCAGCCGAAAGGTCTTGAGGTCTTGTATTTCCGGGGTACTCAAAGCGAGCAGACCCCGTGCTGCGACGCGCTCCCGCTCCAATACGTCATGTCGATCACGCCTGAGGGAAGTCCGCTTTGGCCGTATATTTGTATGGGACCCGGGAAGGAGAATACCGCGGCTCCGCTGCGTGACAGCGAAAAAATGGGCGTGCCCGGCGCGGTATGCACCTTGAATGAGGTCATACCGGCAGGCGCGTTCTGCGTGAAGGTCTGCCCGCCAATGTTGATCTTCAATTCTCCGGGGGCGGTTAAAAACGCCAGCAGCTCGATATTGTCCTCCGGGGAGCCGTTGACAATTTTATTGGGCGCCGATTGCGCCGGACTTGCGGCATTGGTGGGTTCACGCCGGTAGAAAAAATAAAGCACATCATGGGTGATTTGCGGCTGCTTGCCCGTTAAAAACCAGGCTGCGTAAAAGGCGTTCAGGTTGTAAAACCCGGTACCGATATCGGTCCGCAAAGTCGCATCGGTGTACGGCTCAATTTGACTGGATTCCGAAAAATCGCTCCAAGTAACCAGCTGCACCCAATCGGCATTCCCGCCGATGGAACTCGTCCACGCATTGCGGAAGGCCGCACTATTGCCGGCCTCCCAATAAATAGAGTCCTTGGGGCGGTATTGCTGGGGACCGACCGGCATCATGAAGGTCTTTCCGTAATTGCGGCGCGCCAACTCCGGATCGCCTTTCATTCCATCAGAGCTGCTCGCGGTCGCCGTGCCCCAATCGCTGAATCCGTGACTGATCGGCGCGAATGCGCCGGCTTGACGCTGCCAGCCCAGAAACGTGGGTACAAAGGCTATGGAAATGCCGCGTGACTTGAGCTGTGCAATGACCGATGCCCACCAATCCGGCGAATTTGCGCCTGCGTTGAAAGCAGAGACCACCAGCCGCCCGTCATCGAGCCGGTATGCGGCCGGGCTGGACGCGACCGCGGCGATGCTGTTGACGACCCCCGCGCTATCGGTCTTCAAGGCGGAGATGTCGGGCATGACGACTATTTTGAAGCGCGGATCGACGCTTTGCGCCGCAGTCAAGAGCATTTGCAGATGAGTATCGCCGCCGGCCGCTTCTTTGGCCGACAGGACATCGAAGGTGAAGCCGGTAATGCCGCGGGCAATCGCCACCCGCACCTCCCGCTGCATATTTAACAATAGCCATTTAGGGTCAGAGCTGGGCTGCACCGGCAACGGGCGTTGGCGCAGATAACCCCCTTTGGCGGACCACTTCCCGGACTCGCCGTTCCTGTTCAGGTAGTGGACGTTGTAGTAATCGTCTGACGCTGATTTGTTCCCCACTGACAGTGGAAATGGATAAAAATAGTGGGCGAACACCTTTTTGGAAGAACCAAATAGGACGTCCGCAGCAGGCATCGTGAACGGCAAACAGGAACCTTCATCGGCGATGCACTTTGGCACGGAAAGGACAGTGGCAAGAAAAATCAAGGAACCCGCCATGGCGGTATTTCGGCGCAACATATTTTCCCTCCGAGTAGTTACCATTGTGTGGCCGCGAGGCATCGAATTCTGATGTCTCCTATGAGCGTCAGCTTACAACATCAGTGCCCGGAAGCTATGATCGCAGAACCGTCGGGACCTAAACCTTTGCACCAGCCGCTAACTGCAGAACAAGTCGAGAAATTTTTTCAAGAAGGCTTTCTCGTCATCGAGAAACCTCAGATAGCGGCGGCTGAGCTCGAATGGTGCCGGGATATTCTGATGCGCATGATTCTCGGCGGCGAGCGGCGCAGCGAGGGCAGAAATATTGATCTGACCGCGAGCGACGGCGCAGGAGACATGACCTCGCCCAGTGTGCTGCAGCCATCCATGTACGCAACCGAGCTGCGCAAACTGTCCTATCGAAAAGCCGCGCTTGCCACCGCGCGGCAACTGCTGGGAGCGGACGCCGAATTTGCCGGCGACCACGCGATTTTCAAGCCGAGTCAGCGCGGGCATCCCACGCCGTGGCATCAGGACGAGGCATTCCGCGAGCCGGGCTTCGACTATAACGAGTTGAGCATTTGGATTGCGATTACCGAGAGCACGGTCGATAACGGCGCCATGGCCTACATACCCGGATCGCACCTGTTGGGATTGCTTCCGCACCGGCTGCATGGCGGCGGGAAAAACGCGAATACGATCGAGTGCTACGAGGGATTTGATCCGCAGACCGCGGCGGTGCGGCCGATTCCGGCGGGCGCCATGATCATTCATCACGGCCTGACGGTGCATGGCGCTTTCGGCAACAAGACCGACTCATCCAGGCTTGCGTATATTTTGCAGTACACCACGCCGGTCAAAATGAGCAAGCACATCCACAAGGCGCCATGGCTTGATCATTTGCGCAGCGGGAACCAACAGCAACGCAAAAGCTACTTGATGCACGGCGGCATTTTCCCGGAGTTGTGGCGGATTCTGCGGTCCGATCGCCACTCACATCGTCATTTCTTGTCATTTTTCTGGCGCCGTCGAATCAACAGCCTTCGCGGCTGGTTCAAGGATTAGCCGCTCTCATCTCAGCCGCAACCGTTCACCATATCCGGTCAATTCCAAATAGCCGCGGCCCACGAGGTTGTCTTGCTCGTAAGCGCGCACCGCGCCTTCCCAGTAGATAGCGCCCGTCGACAAGCGCGTATCGTTTTCCTGATCATCGAGCAGCGGCTGTAAATGGATGGCGCGCGCGCCTGCGCGAACCGTCCACTCGACCGGATAGTCAATGCCGGTGCGCGGCGACAGCCAGCGCCGTTCTGCCCGGAAATCCACATCCGCGACGCCAAGAATTTGTGTTGCGCCGTCAGCGCCGCGAAAGGTGCCGCCGGCCCAACGCTGCTCCCCCTCGAGACCACGAATACGGAATGCCATGAGCGCCGCACCGTCATTCAGATTGATGCCGATCCAATCCCAGCCTGACGCAGCCGCGTCGAGATACTCACTCGACCACTCGTGATCGAACCAGGCTTCTCCGGTCACCTGATTCTTGGCCCCGCTGCGCGAGATGATTCCCGCAACCCGCATGTGCGGCAGGCTGTAGTAGTAGCTCGCCGCTTGCGGCTCCGGTCCCTTGCGGCTGATTCCGCCATCGCCGTTGATCAGCGCGGGCTGCGTCTCCGCGAGCGCCAGATCGAACGAAAATTCGTCCGCATCGATCTTCGCAGCGTAAGTCTGATTCGTGCGCTTGAGAGACCATCCATCGATCCAGACATTCGTACTGCCTTCGGCCGCGCCGGCGAGCCCCAACCCGGCGCGCCGAATCCGCTGGTCCTGCCAGAGCTTGCCGCGCTTTGGATCGCTCAAGGCGCAATGGGCGATCAGCAGCTGGCGCGGCGCGAAGGCGCTCGGATTGTTTTCGTCGATATCCGGCTTGGTGCGAAAGAAGGTCACTTGAAAACCAAGAGACTCGCCGCGCTCAGTCGTCAGCCAACCCGTGACGTACCACCACTCGGTCCGAAACTGCGGATGACTGCCCAAGTCGTCGGGAAACTTCGGCGGGTGTCCCGGCGTAACCGGCGCATACGCAGTGCCCGCCGCAGCGGCCATCCCGAGCAGGCAGCACGCCAGCAGCAGGATGACTTTCCTCACCAGTCCTCTCGCACGGCGCGCACGGCGTCTTGACTGACTGCGGCGCGACCGCTCCAAATCGCCGTGACCGCTGCCGCGCCGATCAATACCACGCTGAGCAGGGCCAATTGCCACACGGGCACCGCCAAATCAATGCTCCAATTGAAGGACTGACGATTGATGACGTAGACCAGGACCAGGCTCAATGCGATGCCGAGACCGAGGCCGTAGACTACGCCGAAGGCACTGGTCAGAATCCCCTCGTCGGCCAGCATGGCGATGACTTGCCTGCGCAGCATGCCAATGTGTCTCAGCATGCCGAACTCCGCGCGGCGGGCGAGGGCGGTTGAACTCGCCGCGAAGCTCACCCCGGTAAGTCCGATGATGACGG
>Ga0193726_1002527_pt1 | contig 12316 bp, 14 predicted proteins | sample H2c1metaG_FD_144928 | JGI IMG/M metagenome (GOLD analysis project Ga0193726, IMG submission 144928) | Soil microbial communities from a riparian zone of the East river system, Colorado, United States - H2c1 | ecosystem: Environmental > Terrestrial > Soil > Riparian zone | place: USA: East River... | reverse complement strand
GAACAACTCGGCGATCGGGACCGTGCATAATCGGGTCAGGCGCTCGCTGGTCTGCCACTCGTGCGCGGCGACCGATAGCGACCAGAGAATGGAGCCGATATCGTTTTGCGGCCATTCGCCATGCAGGCTCGGGCTGAAGTAATCGAGATCGAGATCCCAGAACGACGTGCGGAACAGCTTCGCCGGGAGCGCCTGGAGGCCCGGCTGATCCATCGCCTCGCGTCCCGCCCGCGTGGTGCTGAGATGGCCTTTGAAGCGGCGCGCCAATTTGGCCACCTGAAGAACGTGACGCAGAAAGAACAGCGGGTAAAATTCCGGTTCGTTGATGACTTTGCTATATTCGCGGTGCAGTTCTTTGTCGAAGCCGGGGAATTCGGCGCGGTCGAGCATGTCCGACACCACCGCGCGCGACAGGTTCCCGGTCGCGGTCAGCTTCAATCCTGGGCCCGCGGCGGCGGCACGCAGCACGATGAGTGCGTTGCGTGCGATCGGCGATTGCTGGATCTCGTCCGGCGTAACGTCGGTGGCCAGCCGGATCGGTCCGTGGTTGGGCGACGGCGGAAAATGCAACGCCAGGAAACTGTCCCAGTCGAGCATGGTCCAGGCGGGCTGGAGGCCGCCGAGCCACTTCACGACAGCCGGGTTCCGCGGGTCCGGGATGGTGCGCATGCGGACGAGTAAAGGCCGCCGCCGGGAAAAGGCAAGAGCGGTGGCCGGGTGCTGGTTTGCCGCGCGACTTCAGGTTCCGGCCGGAACCGCCGGTGCGACGACGGAACAGGGTCAGCTTGCCGGGGATACGACGCCCGGCAGGTCGGTGCCGTTCAGTCGCGGGCGCAGGGCGGCGTAGATATTCTGGGTGATCTGACTGTGGTCGAGCGTGCCGCCGGTCATCGCGACGGGGTGGAAGCCGTCGAATTGGTGACGCTCGTTCTGGGTTCGGCCCAGTCGAGGAATTCCTCGTGCGTCATGCGGGGTCGGAGGAGGGCAAGGTTCGTGGGGGAGGGTGATAGCACGCTGTGGCTGTTGCTGTCGTCCTTGGTTGTGACGGGATAACCGGGATATCGGCAGGTCCCGTGGACCGTCCATCGGAGATCGGTGCGCGGAACGTCTTGTTCGATACCGCCAGTGATACTATATGGCTCGAATGGAGATGCCACGACATGGCGAGAGGCGACAAGACGCTCGCGTCAATGCGAGCGAATCCGCGCGATTGGCGGATCGCGAGCCTGGAGGCCGTTGCGGCCGCCTCAGGCGTAAACGTCCGCAAATCCGGCGGCAGTCATGTGGTGTTCGAGCATCCGGGCTTGCAAGAAGCGCTGTCGGTGCCGGCTCGACGGCCGATCAAGGCGATCTACGTGCAGCGGTTCGTGCGATTTATCGATTCGGTAAGAGGAGCCAATGAGCGAGACTGAATATCGGTTCACAGTGCGTCCCCTGACGGTTGAGGAGGGCGGCGGTTACCTGATCGAGTTTCCTGACCTGCCAGGTTGCATGTCCGATGGAGAGACCGTCGAGGAAGCCATCGCCAACGGTGCGGAAGCGAAACGGGACTGGGTAGCGGCGATGCGCCAGGCTGGCCGTGCGTTGCCGCCACCGACAGTGGAGGCGACTGAAGCTTACAGCGGCAAGTGGGTGGTGCGGACGCCAAAATCGTTGCATCGGGGGCTTGCCGAGCGAGCGCGGGAGGAAGGGGTGAGCCTGAACACTCTGGCCATAGCGATGTTGGCACAAGGGCTCGGGCAGGAACCTCGGCGAAAGGCGCGAGGCGCGGCGCCAGGTTATACCGGTACCAAAAGGAACGGCAATGGCCGCTAAATGAAGGCACTGGCGGCGTTCTACAAACTGAGGTACGTGAACAGGGGCGCGGCATGAGCATGGAAACCGACATTTCCTCAGCGGTTGTTCAATGCGGCCGAGGCGTTTTATTACGCTGGTGTCCTCACCTCGCTTCCCTTTGATGCAATGAATGTGGAGGCCGGGAATTATCGGCGCGCTGAACCAGCAGCCGAAGCGGCGGCGGGAGGGAGGAATAGGAGAAACATTCTTGGGGCCCCGCCGATTGTCAATTTTGGCTTTGCGATAGAGCTTTACATGAAGCTTTTGCTAAACTTAGCGTCAGGTAAGCCCAGGCGTGAGCATGATTTATTCAAGCTATTTTTGGCATTGGGGAAGACCGATGCGGAGGTTTCCCAAAGATTGATTGTGAATCATCCGCCCTCACGCGGTTGCCGAGAGGATTTCGTCGAGTTCTTGAAAACCGACGCATCAGTCTTCGACGACTGGCACTACGCTCACGAAAAGGAGTTTCTCCTGGCCTCGTCAGATACCCTCCTGATGCTTGTGTTAGCCTGCCGAAAAACAGTTCGAGAATTGAGGCCTGATGTCCGTAGCGCGTTCGGGTGGCAGGGATGAAGAGCAATAGCTGCCATAGTGCGAACCGAGCCTTGGTGCTCGATTTGTCGGACGACGGGCATGTGTTGGGTCGTCGGCCCCGGGTGAAAACGAAGGGTGACCTCGCTGCGTCACGTCCTGGGTTCGCTCTTCCGACAGGGTGCGCCGAGTCATGATCCGTCTCGGAGCAGCGCTACTTGCAACACTTCGATGCTCGCGCGCAGTCTGACGAGGCTTTTCGTCGGCGCTCTGTTCGCGGCGGCCATTGTGGCACCGGTACTGGCCGCGCCGAACAAGTATCTCTGCATTTCCGACAAGGCGGCTGGCGTGCGCTATGACAGTAAGACGGATGCGTGGCTATCGCAAATTTTCGAGGCAAATCACAAGTTCATAATGCGCCGCTTAAATTACGACGATTGGAAACAGTGGGGATCATTGATACACGCCATGAATTACGCATCGAAAATCAAGCCAGACCTTGAGCCGGCATGGGGGTTCTTTGATTTTGATGGCACGTATTTAGAGGTAACTTGCAACATTTACTGGTCGTGTCAATCCATATTGGGCTCTTTGAGAATCGATATAATTTCACTGCGCTTTTCGCTCACTCTGCAGGATAATTATGTTACGCAAGGCAAGCTGGAACGCTTGCGACGCGAAAACCGGCTTCCAAATCCGCCCAAAAACTATGACCCCTCACGACCTGGCGATGATGTTCTTATGATTGGTACCTGCTGTCCGATCTAAGCCAATTTGAGTAAGAATGGAACTCACAAGACGACTTGGACCAAATCGCCCGGTGACCGCAACTAACCGACTTAACCCATTGCATTTTACTCAGGCACTGAACTCGAGAACGCCGGGGCATCCCCACCGGAACACCCCAACCCCCAACCCCCAACCTCACGCATCAACCCGTGCCGTCGCACTCCCGCTCACCACTTCTTTCCCGTCCTGATTGACCGTCGACAGTTTCAAATCCACGACCTTCCCGCCGTCCTCGTCCCGCACCGCCTCCACCGTCGCGATCGCGTCCAGCGTATCCCCCGGCCAAACCTGATTGGTGAACCGCACGCCGAACTTCTTCAGCCGCCCCGCCCCCACATAATTCGTCAACATCTTCGACGTGAGCCCCATCGTCAGCATCCCGTGCGCGAACACGCTCGGATACCCGGCGACCTGCGTCGTATAAACCTCATCCGAGTGCAGCGGATTGTAATCCCCCGAGGCGCCCGCGTACTGGACGATCTGGGTGCGTGACAAATTCTCGCACACCCGTTCCTTATGCGTGTCGCCAACCTTCAACGCCGAGGCCTTGAGTGCCATGTCCGTCTCTCCTCAACTCTGGTCCACGGGACGTTCCGTCGTCACGCCGACGCCGCGCGCCGTGACCACAAGTTCACCCTTCTGATTGCGATATTCCGTCACCCGCTCGCGGAACGTCAGCTTGCCGGCGCGCTTGCTCTCCCGTTCCCAGGTCTTGCCCGGTTTGGTTTCGGCGGTCAGCACGTCGCCGGCATGCACCGGCAGATGATACTCATACGACTGCTCGGCATGCAGCCCGCCGGAGGACGTCGGCTTGCCCTCCACCCCGGACGCCGTCTTGCCCGAGCCGAACCACTTCTGGTCCGGCTTCGGGCGCAGATTGTAGTTGGGGTCGAACTGCGCCACCGCCTGCACGAACGTGGGCGGGGGAATCACGCCGCCGACCTCGGATTGCTTCGCCGCCGCCGCGTCGTGATACACCGGGTTGGTGTCGCCGATGGCGCGCGCGAACATCATGATGTGGCTCGCTTCGACGGGGAATGTGATTTTGGCCAAGAGTTTCCTCCACGATCTATGGTGCGCGCAGCCTACCACGACCGGCGAAAAGCGAAACCTGGGCGCCTCCGGCCGCTTCCCGGGATGGCCTGCCCGCGCCGGAAAGGCCCGCCCATGAGGCGGCCGGCACGCCGCGGCGTCCGGGTCCGCGCCGCACTCGACGCCGCCGCGATCCCGACCTGGAGCGGACCGCGCGACGCCGCCCCGACCGCCGCGGCGATGCATTTCCTCCGAGCCCCGGGCACGTTGCCACGCGGCCGCCGCGTGTACGCGATCGGCGACATCCACGGCTGCCGCGCGCAACTGGAACGATTGCACCACGAGATCGGGTTCGACCTCGCCGCGCGCCCCATCGCCGCTCCAATCCTGCTGCACCTGGGCGACTACATCGATCACGGCCCGGACAGCGCCGGCGTCATCGAGCACCTCGTGTCCCAAAGGCCGCCGGCGCCGATGATCAACCTGCTCGGCGATCACGAGCGCATGCTGCTCGACGCCCTCGCCGGCGATCGAGCGGCGGCCACCGACTGGCTCTGGGCCGGCGGTAAGGCCGCGCTGGCGAGTTGGTCGCTCGACCCGGACCTGCCGCGCGAGCACTGGGAAGCGGCATTGCCGCCCGCGCACGTCGCGTTCCTGCGCGGCCTGAAGCGGATGCACCGGGCCGGCGATTACCTGTTCGTCCACGCCGGCATCCGCCCAGGCGTCGCGTTGCCCGAGCAGACGTTGGACGACCTCGTCAGCATCCGCCAGCCCTTCCTGTGGACAGAGCAACCGCTCGGGGCGATCGTCGTGCACGGCCATTCCTCGAGCCCCGCGGTGGTACGGACCGAAAATCGGATCGGCCTCGATACCGGCGCCGGCATGGGCGGCAAGCTGACCTGCGCGGTGCTGGAGGACGATCTGATCGGGCTGATCGCCGTATGAGGTGGCCGAGAGCCTCTACGTGTCGGGTACGCATCGAAATTCCCGCGTGCCGCGGGAGGCGGCAACCCGCGGACGCGTTCGCCATCGCCCGCTCCCGCGGATTGGGTCATCGTCGGCCAACCTGCTGCTGACCCCGGTGCCGGGTCAGGGGCGACGCGAACCAACGTGACCCGACGAACCGCGTAATGCCACAAGACGGATCCAGGGAGACTTCGCCATGCGACGCCGTCATTTTCTCACCGGAATGAGCGCGCTCGCCGCGCCGTCCATTGTCCAGGCGCAGAACAGCCGCGTGCTTCGTTACGTTTCGCCAGCCGGGCCGGTTCTGTTGGATCCCCTGGCGACGACCATCTATCCGACACTCGTATTGGGTCTGCAAATTTTCGAGTCGCTCTACGGCCTCGATGAATATTTGCGGCCTCACCCACAGTTGGCGTCTGGGCACACAATCGAAGATGACGGCAAACGCTGGGTCATCAGGCTGCGCGATGGGCTGCGGTTCCATGACGGGGAACCTGTGCTGGCACGGGACTGCGTGGCCTCGATCAATCGCTGGATGAAGCGTGACGGCCCGGCGAAGACCCTGGCTTCGCGTCTTGATGCTTTGGAGGCGCCGGACGACCGGACGGTTGTCTTCCGCCTCAAACGGCCGTTTCCTCAACTGGCTTTTACTCTGGGCAAGGCGTCGCCGAATTTGTTGACCATCATGCCGGCGCGGCTGGCGGCGACCGATGCGAACCAGCAAGTTCCCGAATTGGTCGGCAGCGGTCCGTATCGTTTCGTCGCCAACGAGTTCTCGGCCAACAGCCTCGCGGTACTGGCCCGGTTCGAGGCGTACCAGCCGCGCGACGAACCGCCCAGTGGAACGTCGGGCGGCCGGATCGCGAAGTTGGACCGGGTCGAGTGGCGGGTCATTCCCGATGCCGCGACCCAGGCGGGCGCACTGCAGACCGGCGAGGTCGATTGGATCGGTGCGCCGGCGCCGGACGTGGTTCCCGTGTTGCGGCGAAACCCCAATATCGTGATCGAGGTTCTCGACCGTTTTGGGGTCTATCCGTGGGTCCGCCCGAATCACATTTCCGGACCGACCGCGAACGTCGGTGTCCGCCGTGCGGTCATGGCGGCCCTCGACGCCAAGGAGATCATCGCGGCGGCGGTCGGTGACGAACCGGACATGGTGACGGCACCGATCGGTATTTTCACGCCTGAATCGCCCTTCGCGGGCAGCGAGGGAATGGATCGGCTGGGACCGAAACCGCTCGCCGAGATCACGGCGATGCTAAAGGAAGCCGGCTATGCCAACGAGCGTCTGGTGCTGTTGCATCAGTCGGATATAGTAACCCATCATGCGATGCAGCAGGTCATAGCCAAGCGCCTGTCCGAGGCCGGGTTCAACGTTGATGACGGGATCATGGACCTTGCCGCCATGGTGAACCGCCGCAACAGTCGCGAGCCGCCGGACAAGGGAGGTTGGTCGCTGATCTTCGGTACCGCCACTTGTTCCGACCTGATCAGCCCGTTGCTCAATCTGGTCATACGTACCGGCGCGGCCGCATGGATTGGTTGGCCGGCCGACCCGATCATGGAGGAACTGCGCGAACGCTGGCTCGATTCGGCCGATGCGGCGGAGCAGAGGCAATTGTCCGCCAGAATGCAGGAAACCGCGCTGGCGGACGTGCTTATGATCCCGCTGGGGCGTTATCGGCAATATTCGGCATGGCGGTCGAATTTGTCGGGACTTTTGCAGATGAATTTTCCAATCATGTGGAACATATCGAAATCGTGATTTCGCCCGAGCGGGATATTGGACCGATCGGCCTATCGAATGGATCCCGATGCTTCCGGCCGGGCGCCCGGCGATGCCGCGGACGGGTGCGGCCCGCCATGAAAACCCCCCGCGTCCCGGGTAGTGGGTCAGTTTGAATGTCAGTAGACAATAATCCTATGGGTTCCGCTTTGAACCGCTGGGGCGGCGTGCCATATTCCATGGATGGTCACTTACACAATCGTCCCGCACAATCGAGCATACTGGGTGGATGCGTTTGATACAGACGGTTCGCGTCGCCGGGTTGATCGGTTCGAAACTGAGGAAGGGGCGGTTAAGCGCCTTAGCGCGCTCCGGGAAAAGGATGGCGTAGTGGTGCAGGAAGTGACTCGCTTCCCTCGGAGGGAGCGGTACTGATGGCAACCAAACGCATCCCCCGGCCCCGTGATCCGATCGCCCTAGCGAGGCTGATTGGCGATATCGCCACGGGGCAGGTGATAGATGTGTTGGAAGACGGCAAGGACGAAGCTGCGGCCAGCATGGGGAAACGGGGCGGCCAAGCGCGGGCAGTAAGCCTATCGCCAGATCGACGCCGCGAAATCGCCAAAGCTGCTGCGAAGGCTCGCCACAAAAAGCCTTAACTGATGCCGTATTCACCGGAACCAGCGCCGCTTTTAGCGCCTGGGAGGCACAGGATGTCTCTTCCGGTATTCCAGACGCTTTGTCTTGACCCATTCGCCGCGCCCACCACGCGGGGTGCGATCTGTGCTGCACTGGAATTGATGATAGGTGACTTAATGCAGTGGGGTATTATTTGTGAATTATGGATAGACGGTGACTTACTAACAAGTATTATAGATCCAGAAGTTGCGAACTTTTCAGTAATAATAGAGGACGATGCCTTATAAATACTTGAAATAGGCCTAAAAAATGAAATATCGACCATGATGGACGAAAGGAATTACCATGAACGCCTTGAGATATTCACCGTCGTTTCGAAGCCAAGAGGCCATCCTGACTATGAAGCAGTACAACCCTATCTCGATGACTGGATGCAGTTTTGGTCCATCGCTCAGAGCAGATGGCTCAAGGGAGTCGCGATAATACGAATAGGAGAGACGGATGTCGGACTACGGCTTCTATCTTGAGCGGGCGCGGACTGCCGCCGCTATGCTTTCCTCCATGGAGGCGACAGCCGCTCGCAATCCAAACGATCTAAGTTTGCGTCTTAACGTCGCATCGGCCCAGAGATTAATGGCCGGCGCTGAAAGGTCGCTCGCAGACATCACACGTAGAGAGAGTGTCGACGTCTGTCGCTATCGACTTGTACCCTTGATCGCAGAAGAATTCGCCGTGCGGGGGGTAGCAAGGTCTCTCGAATCATTTCAGGAAATGTTTTCGCAGGTCCACGACGCTATCATTCGCGGGGGCCGGGATCGTGCTGGCGTTCCTCCGGAACGTCGCCAAGAGACGACGCTCGAATTTGGCTACAGCTTCTCAGGTTCGCTGGGCGTGGTCCTCGTCATGCCCGGCCAGCTATCTTTATTCGAGGGGAAATTCGATCGAACATTGGATGCTATCAACCAGGTATTTGAGATTGAAGATAACGACGGTTTGCGGGATGCCGCACATAAGTTAGGTCGCGCGGCGATTCAAAAAGTGTTCGAATGGTCACAAGCAAATTCCAGGGAGGGATTTGAGGTTGATCTAAAATGGACCACGCCAGCTACCCTGGAAAAGGGGCGTTATATAGATCATCAGCAATTCGCTCGAACGGCACAAATAATCTCCCAAACCACCGAATCTGAGTCTCTTCCCTTGCGTGTTATCGGAACTCTTGTGGGGATAAATGTGAAGACTAAATCATTCCATTTTGTAGAGCCCGATGGAGAATCATTCCGAGGGCAATTAGATGATGACTTCCCCGCAGATCGGGAGTGGACCGTAAACCAGGAGTACATTGCCCTCATGTCGGTCGAGACAACGGTTCGATTCGCTACGGGCCAGGAGACGAAGAGATACAAACTTCAGAGCCTCAAATAGACAGAAAGTACTTGGCGCTAAGAAGAATAGGTCATATTCATGGGGTATGAACAAGCTCCCTTCCGCCAAGCGCGCCAAAATCCTGGGTTTGATGGCCGAGGGGGTCTCGCTTCGCGCCATCACCCGCCTGGAAGGCGTCAGCAAAAATACTTTGGCCAAGCTGGTTGAGGATGCCGGGCAGGCGTTCAGCGAGTACCAAGACCGCGCGTTTCGCGATCTGCCGTGCAAGCGCGTTCAGGTCGATGAAATTTGGAGTTTCGTCTACGCCAAGCAGAAGAATGTCGCGGGCGCCAAGGCCGCTCCAGAGGATGCCGGAGATATTTGGACCTGGACCGCGCTCTGTGCCGACACGAAGCTGATCCCGTCCTGGAACGTTGGGCGCCGAGACGCTGATGCCGCACACGAGTTCATCAGCGATCTGGCCAGCCGCTTGGCCTCACGGGTCCAGCTAACCAGCGATGGCCACGGCCCCTACCTACAAGCCGTGGAGGATGCGTTCGGGGCCGACATCGACTATGCCATGCTGATCAAGCACTATGGCGAGCCGGTTGGCGCCACAGGCCGCTACAGCCCAGGCGAGTGCATCGGTATCCAGCAGCGTCGCGTCGAAGGGCGTCCCGATCCGGCTCACGTCAGCACCAGCTACGTTGAAAGGTCGAACCTTTCGATCCGCATGGGCAATCGCCGGTCCACGCGGTTGACGAACGCATTTTCGAAGAAAGCCGCGAACCACGAATACGCGATGGCGATCTACTTCATGCACTACAATTTCGTTCGCATTCACCAGACGTTACGTTGCACGCCCGCGATGGCGGCAGGCGTGACAACCACACTCTGGGAACTGGCGGACATGGTGAAGGTGTTGGAGGACTGGGAGGCGTCCCGCCCCTAAGTCTGTAGGTCGCGGCGCCTATGTTCGTATTCGGCCTGGTCAATTTCGCCCCGCGCATATCGTTCGTCCAAAATGTCTCGCGGTGATTTACCCGCGCCACGGCTCCAAGGCATTTGCATGCCGCCGCGCATCATCATGAACATCACGACGGCACAGACGATCATCATGCTCATCATGATGATCGGCATGACTGGCCAGAACGACCACGGTCCCCATCCCCACCACATCATCGAAAAACCCTCCTGCCTGGAGCCAATACGATGGATGAAGGGTGGTTCTCGCATTGACCTGGATCAAACGGCGTACAGGGGGATAAATTCGTTCGCATCAAACATCATTTTCAAACTGACCCACTACCGCGTCCCGAGAGTACTTGCGGCCGCATCCAATGACGCCGCGGCTTGCCGCGCCGTCCGGACCAGGGCATCCGCTACGCCTGACCGCGGCATCCGCCACGCCGGTCAGAACCCGGTTCGGCGAGGGGCGGCGGCCGTGCCCGCCTCGACCCCGTTCGGAAATGCCTCCCGGCGCAGTCCGTCGGCCGAATAGTCGATCTCCTCCGGCCAGGTCAGGCCGATCCCGTCCGGCAGCAGGACCATCGTCGCGATGAAATAATCGGGGTCGCGCAATGGCGTGAACCAGCCGCCCCGGTCGATGATCGGCAGGAAATCCACCACCGCGCGCACGTCGTCGGACCATGTGATGCTGACGGTGTGATCTGGATGCGCGACAGCGTCGACGATCTCGTACAGTACCGCCAACCGGAACCTCGCTTGTTCGAACGGCCTCACTGGCGCCTGTGGCGACGGATAAAGCCTCGCGCGGCCACCGGATAAGCCCTCCCGGGCATCGATAAAACCCCTCGGGTTGCGTCCGCGTGACGCGCTTGACACCCGCGGGGACCGCGACTAGGTAAGGCGCCCTTGGCCGGTCCCATGGCGTTTTGGGGAGGCTGTCGTTCGCAGGCAACGGATGCACGCGGTGCCGCTTCCCGTAACGGGTAAGCCCAGGCCGTATGTCTCATTCAACCCGTGGGGTGGAATTGGTCCACCCTGACGGGTCGTCACCTGTTAAACGGCGGTTTTTCCACCACGGGGTCGGACTTGTCGCGAAGGCGGGCCCCGCCGGCAGGTAAATGCGGACCGGGCCCCGCCGGAATGCAAAAGCCGACCCGGCCCCGCCGGAATGCCAACACTGACACACGGAACCCAGATGCCGACCATCAACCAGTTGATCGCCAAGGGGCGGGAGCCGCAGAAGGTCCGGAACACCGTCCCGGCGCTGCAAGGCTGCCCGCAAAAGCGCGGCGTCTGCACCCGCGTCTACACCACCACGCCCAAGAAGCCGAACTCGGCGTTGCGCAAGGTGGCCAAGGTGCGGCTGACCAATGGCTATGAGGTCGTGTGCTACATCCCCGGTGAGGGCCACAACCTGCAGGAGCACTCGGTGGTGTTGATCCGCGGCGGCCGGGTGAAGGACCTGCCCGGCGTTCGGTACCATATTCTGCGCGGCGTGCTCGACACCCAGGGCATCGCCAAACGCCGGCAGCGCCGCTCGCTGTATGGCGCGAAACGGCCGAAATAAGGGGGGCCCGGAGCAATGTCTCGCCGTCACCGCGCCGAAAAGCGCGAAATTCTCCCGGACGCCAAGTTTGGCGATGTCGTGCTCAGCCGGTTCATGAACGCGCTGATGTACGACGGCAAGAAGTCCGTCGCCGAGGGCATCGTCTATAATGCTCTCGACGTATTGAAGCGGCGCGGCGGCGCGCAGGCCGATCCGATCCGGATGTTCCACGAGGCGCTGGAGAACGTGAAGCCGGCGATCGAAGTCCGCTCCCGCCGGGTTGGCGGCGCGACCTACCAGGTGCCTGTCGAGGTCCGCACGGACCGGCGTCAGGCGCTGGCGATCCGCTGGATCATCGATGCCGCCCGCAAGCGCGGTGAGCATACGATGCAGGACCGGCTGTCGAACGAATTGCTGGACGCGGTCAACAACCGCGGCTCGGCGGTGAAGAAGCGGGAAGATACCCACCGGATGGCCGAGGCCAACAAAGCCTTCAGCCACTACCGCTGGTAAGACCAACAGCAACGCAACGGACCCCAGGCCCAACAGGGATCCACGGAGAACACGACGATGGGTAAGGCGAAATTCGAGCGCAACAAGCCACACTGCAACGTCGGCACGATCGGCCACGTCGATCACGGCAAGACGTCGCTAACGGCGGCGATCACCAAGGTGCTGGCGGAAACCGGCGGCGCCACCTACACGGCCTATGACCAGATCGACAAAGCGCCGGAGGAAAAGGCGCGCGGTATCACCATCTCCACCGCGCACGTGGAGTATGAGACGACGAACCGCCACTACGCGCACGTCGATTGTCCCGGCCACGCCGACTACGTGAAGAACATGATCACCGGAGCGGCGCAGATGGACGGCGCGATCCTGGTGGTGTCCGCCGCCGACGGTCCGATGCCGCAAAC
>Ga0193726_1002526_pt1 | contig 12319 bp, 12 predicted proteins | sample H2c1metaG_FD_144928 | JGI IMG/M metagenome (GOLD analysis project Ga0193726, IMG submission 144928) | Soil microbial communities from a riparian zone of the East river system, Colorado, United States - H2c1 | ecosystem: Environmental > Terrestrial > Soil > Riparian zone | place: USA: East River... | reverse complement strand
GTTTGCGTCCCGCGAGGACGCGCTCAGCGTCAACCCGGTCGAGGCCGCGGCGGTCAGCGCCATCGTCGCCGGCATGCCCGATCCGGCCGTGCTGCTCGACCGCGCCGGCCGCGTCGTTCATCTCAACGCTGCGGCGTCGCAACTGGCGCCGGCGCTGCGCAAGAACGAGTTGGCGCAGTTCGCGCTGCGCTCGCCCGCCATCATCACAGCACTGCGCGAAGCCATCGCGACCGCGGAGCCGCGGCGCGCGACCTACCTCGATCATGTTCCGGTCGATCGCTGGATGGAATTGATCGTCACGCCGGTGCAGGTGCCGACCACGTTCGGCGGTTCCGACTACTGCATGCTGATGACATTCCACGACCAGACGCCGCTGCGCCGGGTCGAGGAAATGCGCGCCGACTTCGTCGCCAATGCCAGCCATGAATTGCGCACGCCATTGGCGGCATTATCCGGCTTCATCGATACGCTGCAGGGACCGGCCAAGGACGACGCCAAGGCGCGCGAGCGCTTTCTCGGCATCATGCATGCGCAGGCGACGCGGATGGCGCGGCTGATCGACGATCTGCTGTCGCTGTCGCGGGTCGAACTCTCCGCGCATGTCCGCCCCGACACGCTGGTCGATATCGTGCCCATCATCCGTCAGGTCGCCGACGGGCTGGAGCCGCTGGCAGGCGAACGCCAGGTTCGAATCGAGATCGATTTGCCGGCAACGCCGGTGACGATCGCCGGCGATCGCGAGGAGTTGCTGCGGCTGTTCGAAAACCTGATCGAGAACGCGCTGAAATACGGCGCCTCCGGCGGCAAGGTCATCGTATCGCTGCTGTCGGCGGCCTCGCCCGATGGCGCGCCTGAAGTCCGCGTCATGGTGCGCGATTTCGGCCCCGGCATCGCGCCGGAACATCTGCCGCGGCTGACCGAACGGTTCTATCGCGTCGATGTCGGCGACAGCCGCGCGCAGGGCGGCACCGGCTTGGGTTTATCGCTGGTTAAACATATCGTTAACCGTCATCGCGGCCGTCTTTTGATCGAAAGTGTCTTAAAAAACGGCGCCACTTTCACCGCTTGTTTTCCCCAGGCCAGGACGCCAGCGGCGGCCTGAACACAAGCGATTTCAAGCGATTGCTGCCTTCATCTTACCGTCATCGAAGTTTCATAGAACGATGATCGCGAGCTCGTACCGGTATCTAGCCCGCATCGGAGCGTGAAGTCGATGGAACAACCAATTGCCGGCGGCTTTTTCGTCGGAAGTCTCCTGGCTGTCAGCTATTTGCTGTACGTCGTAAGCGACGGTCTGCCGTTCTAGCTCGGAGAGCTTCGTCTGCGACGAGCTCAAGTGGGGCTCACGGGACCAGCCTCAGCGGGCTTTGCGATTCCACAGCAGACGTGTCGTCTCGCCATCGCAAGCGTCGTCCTTCAGGACGAAGAACGCGGGATAGGCGACGACCAGCCGCGGCAGCGACGGCATCCATTGGATCGCAAAACGGCGGCGAGGCGATGTATCGGCCTTAGCGGCCGTCACTCCGATGCGCGTTACGACGTCGCTAAAATCAGTGTCTGCCATGGGTCGTTCTCCGCGAGGAAGGCCAGCACGGCCGCATCTTCCCCTCGGGTATTTCGCCCACGGTTTCATGACAGGGCTGTGACGCCGATCGTCTCCAGCGTCAGAGCGGTTTTCGCTGCATTGCCCACCGTTTTCCGCGGCGATCGGTTCCTCTGTGGATAACTTGGACCCGGCGGCAACTTCTTGGAAACGTCAATAATTATAAATACTTAAGAAAAATTCGACAGTACAATAGGCGCTTCTTGCGCTGCCTTCAGGTCAACGCTTGTCACAACACTGTCATCTACATTGCCTACGGTTTTCCCGTCGCGCCTCTCGCGGCGCGCAACCCTCCAATTCGCGTACCTCGCCCTAGCGGCGCGCGTTCCCCAAGTACAAGTAAACAAGAGCGTCCCACTTCGCTCACATGGAGAAAAACCAGTGAAATTAATTCACATGCTTGCTGCTGTCGGCCTCGTGGTCGTTTCGGCCGTTCCCGTTCGCGCCGCCGACATCACCGGCGCTGGCGCGACCTTCCCATTCCCGGTCTATTCCAAATGGGCCGACGCCTACAAAAAAGAGACCGGCAACGGTCTGAACTATCAGTCGATCGGCTCCGGCGCCGGCATCAAGCAGATTCAGGCCAGGACCGTGACGTTCGGCGCCACCGACGCGCCGCTGAAAGCCGAGGTGCTGGAGAAGGACGGCCTGCTGCAGTGGCCGATGGTGATGGGCGCGATCGTGCCGGTGGTAAATCTCGACGGCATCAATCCCGGCGAACTCGTTTTGTCCGGCGAAGTGCTCGGCGACATCTATCTCGGCAAGATCACCAAATGGGATGACGCCGCGATCGCAAAACTCAATCCGAAGCTGAAGCTGCCGGACGACGCCATCACCGTAGTGCGGCGCTCCGATGGCTCGGGCACGACATTCAACTTCACAGACTATCTGTCGAAGTCGAACGCCGAATGGAAAACGAAAGTCGGCTCCGGTACCGCGGTAGAGTGGCCGGCGGGCGTTGGCGCCAAGGGCAATGAGGGCGTTGCCGGCAATGTCGGCCAGACCAGGAACGCGATCGGCTATGTCGAATATGCCTACGCCAAGCAGAACAAGCTGACCTATGCGGCCATGATCAACAAGGCCGGCAAGACTGTGCAGCCCAATGTCGCAGCGTTCCAGGCCGCTGCCTCCAACGCCGATTGGGCCAAGGCTCCCGGCTATTACGTGATCCTCACCGACCAGCCCGGCGAAGCGTCGTGGCCGATCACGGCGGCGACCTTCATCCTGATGCACAAGGACGCTTCCGACAAAGTGGCGTCGCAGGAAGCCATCAAGTTCTTCAGATGGTCGTTCGAGAAGGGCGGCAAGATGGCGGAGGAACTGGATTACATTCCGATGCCGGACAACGTCGTCAAGATGATCGAAAAGACCTGGTCCTCCGAAATCCGAAGTTGATCGACCGGTGCAAGACTTGCGACCGCGTTCCGCAAAGCAAGTGCAGCGACAAAATTGACGCCGCTCGCGTCAATTTTGGGTCGAACGGGTGTGCCTTTCGTCTGCAATCACGATTGAGAGTGTGAACTCCTGGCCGGCGCCATCCAAGCCGGTTGTTGCGGGCCAGGACAACGATACTTTCGAACTCGGATCGCCCGTGGTCGATTGGTGCCCCCGGTTAGATCGATCGGGCTGGAAATTAGAGCGCTCGGCAAGTTTCGCGTAGCGTTGACTACATACAGGGGATCGGCGTGACGGATATGGCCGTTCAAGGCTCTTCGATGGAAGCTGCCGGACCTTACGATCGCGCGAGAGCGTTGAGCGCGTTCAAGTTCGGCGACAAGGCGTTCTACTGGACCACGCGGGCCTGCGCGATTTCGGTCCTGCTGATTCTCGGCGGCATTATTCTGTCTTTGATCGCAGGTGCGTGGCCGGCGATGAAAGAATACGGCTTCTCGTTCCTGTTCACATCGCGCTGGGCGCCGTCGGCCAATCCGCCGGTGCTCGGCGCGCTTGGTCCGATCTACGGCACGCTGGTGACCTCGGTGATCGCGATGATGATCGCGATCCCGGTGGGCCTCGGCATCGCAATCTTCCTCACCGAGATCTGTCCGATCTGGCTGCGCCGCCCGATCGGGCTCGCGGTGGAATTGCTCGCCGGAATCCCATCGATCATCTACGGCATGTGGGGCTTCTTCGTGCTCGGCCCGTTCCTGGCCAACACCTTTCAGCCGTTCATGATCCGGCTGTTCGAAGGCTGGCCGGTGCTCGGCACCATCTTCGCCGGCCCGCCGTCCTATCTCAGCCTGTTCAACGCGGCCTTGATTCTCGCGATCATGGTGCTGCCGTTCATTACCGCGATTTCGGTCGACGTGTTCAGGACCGTGCCGCCGGTGCTGAAGGAGGCCGCCTACGGCATCGGCTGCACGACGTGGGAAGTCGTGCGCAACGTCGTCATTCCCTATACAAGGGTCGGCGTCATCGGCGGCATCATGCTGGCGCTTGGCCGCGCACTCGGCGAAACCATGGCGGTGACCTTCATCATCGGCAATTCGTTTCGGATTTCGTCGTCGATCTTCGCCCCGGGCACCACCATTTCGGCGGCGATCGCCAGCGAGTTCGCCGAGAGTGACGGGCTGCATCAGTCCGGCCTGATCCTGCTCGGGTTATTGCTGTTCGTGCTGACGTTCTTCGTTTTGGCGGCGGCGCGGCTGATGCTGCGGCGGCTGGAAAACAAGGCGGGAAAATAAATCATGAACCCGATTTATGCATCTCGGCGCCGCAACGACATCATCGTCAGAATACTGTGCGTCGCGGCCGCGATGTTCGGCGTCACTTGGCTCGCGCTGATTCTTTTTACGCTGTTCTACAACGGCCTCGCAGGCATCAGCCTTCAGCTCTTTACCCAGAACACGCCGCCGCCGGGGTCGACCGAGGGCGGCTTGCTCAATGCCATTACGGGCTCGGTCATCATGACCGTGATCGGGGTCGGTATCGGTGCGCCGCTCGGCCTGTTTGCCGGCACTTATCTCGCCGAATACGGCAAGCACGACCGGCTCACCTCGGTGATCCGCTTTATCAACGACATTCTGCTCAGCGCACCGTCCATTATCATCGGTCTGTTCATCTACGGCGCGATCGTGGTGCCGATGGGCGGATTCTCCGCCTTTGCGGGGTGCCTCGCGCTTGCGGTGATCGTCATCCCCGTGGTGGTGCGGACCACCGAGGACATGCTGCTGCTGGTTCCCAACCCGCTGCGCGAGGCGGCGTCCGCGCTGGGCCTGCCGCGCTCGCTGGTGATCAAGCGGATTGCCTATCGTGCGGCGCGCGCGGGCCTCATCACCGGCGTGCTGCTGGCGACGGCGCGCGTCGCCGGCGAGACCGCGCCGCTGCTGTTCACCGCACTCTCCAACCAGTTCTTCAGTCTCGATCTGACCAAGACCATGGCCAACCTGCCGGTCACCATCAACAACTTCGTCCAAAGCCCCTACGTCTACTGGAAGCAGCTCGCCTGGAGCGGCGCCTTGATCATCACCCTGACCGTACTCGCCTTGAATATTGGCGCGCGCATTCTTGGCGCCGAGAGGACCGAAAAATGAATAATCTTTCCGTGTCCGTCAGTGTTCCCAATGCACCGGTGCCGTCGATAACCGGAGAGCCCGACCTGCCGGCGAAGGTCAGCGTGCGCGGCCTAAATTTCTATTATGGCGAGAATCACGCGCTGAAAAACATCAACCTCACGCTCGGCACCAATCGCGTCACCGCGTTCATCGGGCCGTCCGGCTGCGGAAAGTCGACGCTGCTACGCGTATTCAATCGCATGTATGACCTTTATCCGGGCCAGCGCGCCACCGGCCACGTCATGCTGGACTCGACGAGCATTCTTGATCCCAGGCTCGACCTCAATCTGCTGCGCGCGCGGGTCGGCATGGTGTTCCAGAAGCCGACACCGTTTCCGATGACGATCTATGAGAACATCGCGTTCGGCGTGCGGCTGTACGAGAAGATTTCCAAGTCCGAGATGGACGGCCGGGTCGAGAAGGCGCTGCGCGGCGGCGCGCTCTGGAATGAGGTCAAGGACAAGCTGAACGCCTCCGGCCTTAGCCTCTCCGGCGGGCAGCAGCAGCGGCTCTGCATCGCGCGCACCGTCGCGGTGCGGCCGGAAGTGATACTGTTCGACGAACCGTGCTCGGCGCTGGATCCGATTTCGACCGCTAGAATCGAGGAACTGATCCAGGAACTGGCGGAGGAGTATACCATCGCCATCGTCACCCATAACATGCAGCAGGCCGCGCGCGTCTCCGACAAGACCGCCTTCATGTATCTCGGCGAACTGATCGAGTTTGACGAGACCAACAAGATATTCACGTCGCCGACCGATCGCCGCACCCAGGATTACATCACCGGCCGTTTCGGTTGAGGAGAACTTAAGATGGCTTCAGAACATACCGCCAAAGCGTTCGACACCGATCTGCAGGAACTGACCCGGCTAGTCGCGGAAATGGGCGGCCTGGTCGAACGCATGATCGTCGACTCCGTCGATGCTTTGGTCCGTCGCGACGCGGCGCTCGGCAAGCGCGTGGTCGCCGCCGACGTCGAAATCGATCAATTGCAGCGGGTGATCGAGGAGCGCGCGGTGTTGACCATCGCGCGGCGCCAGCCGATGGCGATCGACCTGCGCGAAATCGTCGGCGCCATGCGGGTCGCCACCGATCTGGAGCGGATCGGCGATCTCGCCAAGAACATGGGCAAGCGGGTGACCGCGCTCGACAGCGATTTTCATCCGCTGAAACTGATCCGTGGCCTCGAACACATGACCGACCTCGTGCAGAGCCAGGTGAAATCGGTGCTGGACGCCTATGCCGCGCACGATCTGCCGTCGGCGATGGCGGTCTGGAAGGGCGACGAGGAGATCGACGCCATCTGCACCTCGCTGTTCCGCGAACTCTTGACCTATATGATGGAAGACCCGCGCAACATCAGCTTCTGCATTCACCTGATGTTCTGCGCCAAGAATATCGAGCGGATCGGCGATCACGCCACCAATATCGCCGAAACCGTGTTCTACATGATCGAAGGCCAGCAGATGCTGGAAAAGCGCCCCAAGGGCGACATGACGACGTTTGCCAACGCACCCGGTAATTGAAGAAAGCCAAGCACATGAACGCGCGCATTCTGGTAGTGGAAGACGAGGAAGCGCTGACCACGCTGTTGCGCTACAACCTCGACGCCGAAGGTTATGACGTCGAAACGGTCGGACGCGGCGACGATGCCGACACCAGGCTGAAGGAGCACATTCCGGACCTGATCGTGCTGGACTGGATGCTGCCCGGCCTGTCCGGAATCGAATTGTGCCGGCGCTTGCGGGCGCGGCCGGAAACCAAGGCGCTTCCGATCATCATGCTGACCGCGCGCGGCGAGGAAAGCGAGCGGGTCAGGGGCCTTGCCACCGGCGCCGACGATTACATCGTAAAACCGTTTTCGGTGCCGGAATTGCTAGCGCGGGTGAAGGGCCTGTTGCGGCGCGCCAGCCCCGAACGCCTCGCCACCGTGCTCACCTATGGCGACATCGAGCTCGATCGCGAAAAACGCCGCGTCGCCCGCGCCGGCCGCCCGATCGATCTCGGTCCGACCGAATATCGGCTGCTGGAATTTTTCCTGGAGCATCCGGGCCGCGTGTTCAGCCGCGAGCAATTGCTCGACAGCGTCTGGGGACGCGACATCTATATCGACGAGCGCACCGTGGACGTGCACATCGGCCGCCTGCGCAAATTGCTCAACCCCGGCGGCGAGCAGGACCCGATCCGCACCGTGCGCGGCGCGGGCTACGCGCTCGACGACCGGTTCGCGAAGGCGGAGTGATTGTGCCCCGGACGCAGCGCAGCGCGTAGCTCTTGCGAAGCGGTGCGCTGCAGAGCCGGGGCCGTAGCAAAAGAATCTCGTCATGCGCGGGCTTGACCCGCGCATCCATCTTCTTCGCAAGACTCTTTTTAAGATGGATGGCCGGGTCAAGCCCGGCCATGACGCTTCAATGTGTGACGATCCCGGCTCTGCGGAGCGGCATAAAGAATGCCGCACCGCGTCCGGGACACGAGACCTACCTTGTCGGCTTGGGCGGCTGCCGGCGGCGGTCGGAGGCCGGCTGGTAGGCGATGCGCGAATGGTGCGCGCAGTAGGGCAGGCTCTGCAGCGCCTTGCCGCCGCAGAAAAAGAATTCCGTACTGGAGGGATCGCCGATCGGCCAATGGCAGGTGGCCTCGTTGAGTTCCAAGAGCGACAGCCGCTGGCTCATCGGCACCACATTGTCGTAGGCGATCGGATCCGGCTCCATCTCGACTTCGAAGGCGTGGGCCAGCGCGGTGTTGCCGCGCGACTGCGGGCGCGACACCCGCATCATGTGCTGGGCCGGACGTGCCTTGCGCTGGCGCGGCGCCGATGACGACGGGCTTTTGGCGCGGCCGGACAATCCCAGCCGGTGCACTTTGCCGATCACCGCGTTGCGGGTCACATTTCCGAGTTCCGCGGCGATCTGGCTGGCGGAAAGTCCGGCTTCCCAGAGCTTCTTCAATTGCTCGACGCGATCGTCGGTCCAGGTCAATACCGTCATCGCACTTTATCCCTTCGTGTCGCGCCGGCCATTTTCGGCTGCAGCGCTGCGAGTCCAATTCCTTGAAAATCCCTTTGGGCAGAATCCCTTAGCCCTCGCCGGGCGCAGTTGCGCGCCCGGGCGTTTACGCCGAACACTGGACCGTTGAGATCAGAACTGCCGCACGAGATGTCGTACCCGACAGCCCTTAAGCTACAATACGCAGTGACTCACGCGCAAGAGTCAGCGTTGCAGCGTCCACATCTATCCATCAGATAGGCCTTGAAACCGGTTTGTCCACGGTGCTGCCGCTCACCCCAGGTTCCAACGACAGGTTGACAGCACTCGCCGCGTGCCTAGAATGATCGCCACGTGCCGCCCCGAAAAGGCGGCACGTTTTGTTTTTCCGGGCGGGTTTCGCGCCGACGCGAGCCCGTCCAAACCTTCAGTGACCGCCATGACCAAGAGCGCCGGGTCTTCTTCTATCGGGCAGCCGCATCTGCTTCCGGTTTTCGCCAGAGCCGACCTCGCCTTCGAGCGCGGCGAGGGCGCGTGGCTGACCGGGACCGATGGCGAGCGCTATCTCGATTTCACGAGTGGCGTCGCGGTCAATGCGCTCGGCCATTGCCATCCGCATCTGGTCGCGGCCTTGCAGGAGCAAGCGACCAAACTCTGGCACATGTCGAACCTGTTCAAGAGCCCGGACGGCGAACGGCTCGCCGCGCGGCTGTGCGAGCAAAGCTTTGCCGACTTCGTGTTCTTTTGTAATTCCGGCGCCGAGGCGATGGAATGCGCGCTCAAGATGACGCGCCACTATCAATTCTCCAAGGGCAAGCCGGAGCGCACCCGCATCGTCACCTTCGAGGGCGCGTTCCACGGCCGGACCCTGGGCACGCTGGCTGCGACCGGAGCCGCCAAATATCTGGAAGGCTACGGCGCGCCGCTGGAAGGCTTTGACCAGATCCCGCTCGGCGACCTCGAAGCGGTCAAGAAGGCTATCGGTCCCAACACCGCCGGCATCCTGATCGAGCCGCTGCAGGGCGAGGGCGGCGTGCGCGCGCCGCCGCATGCGTTCTTCCGCGCACTTCGCCAGCTCTGCGACGACAACGGTATTCTCTTGGTGTTCGACGAGGTGCAGACCGGCATGGGCCGCACCGGCGAATTGTTTGCCTACAAGCGGCTCGGGGTGACGCCGGATATCATGTCGCTGGCGAAAGCGCTCGGCGGCGGCTTTCCGATCGGCGCGTGTCTGGCGACCGCGGAAGCAGCAAGCGGCATGGTGCCGGGTTCGCATGGCTCGACCTTCGGCGGCAATCCGCTGGCGGTGGCGGCGGCCAACGCCGTGCTGGACGTGATGCTGAAACCCGGCTTCTTCGAGCACGCGCAGAAAATGTCGCTGCTGCTGAAGCAGAAGCTCGCTTCCGTGGTCGACCGCCATCCCGGCGTGCTCTCCGAGGTCCGCGGCGAAGGCCTGCTGATCGGGCTGAAGGCCGTGGTGCCGTCGGGCGATCTCGTCAATGCGCTGCGCGGCGAGAAGCTGCTCACCGTCGGCGCCGGCGAAAACGTGGTGCGTTTCCTGCCGCCGCTGATCGTCACCGAATCCGAAATCGAGGAATCGGTCGCCCGGCTCGAGCGTGCTTGCGTGGCATTGTCGGGTGCGCCGTTGAAACGGGCCGCGCAATGAGCACGACGCCGCGGCATTTTCTCGATATCAGCGAGCTGCCGAGCAAGGAACTGCGCAGCATGCTCGACGCCGGCGCCGCGATGAAGGCGGAGCTGAAAGCGCACGAAAAACGCGACAAGCCGCTCGACGGCAAGACGCTGGCGATGATCTTCGACAAGCCCTCGACCCGCACCCGGGTGTCGTTTGACGTCGGCATGCGCCAGCTCGGCGGCGAATCCATCATGCTGACCGGCGCGGAAATGCAACTCGGGCGCGGCGAGACCATCGCCGACACCGCGAAGGTGTTGTCGCGTTATGTCGATGCCATCATGATCCGCATTCTCAACCACGATGCGCTGCTGGAGCTCGCGGCGCACGCCACCGTGCCGGTGATCAACGGGCTGACGCGGCGCTCGCATCCCTGCCAGGTGATGGCGGATTTGATGACGTTCGAGGAGCATCGCGGCCCGATCAAAGGCCGCACCATCGCGTGGAGCGGCGACGACAACAATGTGCTGGCGTCGTGGGCGCACGCGGCGGAGCGATTCAAGTTCAAATTGAAGGTTGCGACGCCGCCGCAGCTTGCGCCCAACAAGGCGATGAAGGACTGGATCAAGGCCACCGATGCGCCGATCATGCTCGGCAACGATCCGGAAGCCGCGGTCCGCGGCGCCGACGGCGTCGTCACCGATACCTGGGTGTCGATGGGCGACAAGGACGGCGAGAACCGGCACAACCTGCTCAAGCCCTATCAGGTCAACGCCAGGCTGATGTCGCTTGCAAAGCCCGACGCGCTGTTCATGCATTGCCTGCCGGCGCATCGTGGCGACGAAGTCACCGACGAGGTGATCGACGGTCCGCAATCGGTGGTGTTCGACGAAGCCGAAAATCGCCTGCACGCGCAAAAGGGCATTCTGGCGTGGTGTTTCGATAAGGTGGGGTGAGGGTCTATCGTGCCCCGGACGCTGCGCAGCACGAAGTGATGCGCTGCAGAGCCGGGGCCGTAACGGACTCCGGCGTTTGGTACGGTCCCGGCTCTGCGGAGCGGCATGAAGAATGCCGTACCGCGTCCGGGACAAGAGTTCGCGGGGACGACAGCGCAGATGATTTCGCCATCCTTCCGGGCCTTTCGATTCCCGCTCTCAGCCCCCAAATAAAGCGCCATGACCCCAATATCTCCCGATCAGAAACCCGTCGCTGAAACCCCCGTCCGCGCCCCGTCGGCCATTCCGGTCGACGACGCCGTGCTGCCGTTTGAAGTGGCGTCGCTCGACCTGCGCGGGCGGCTGACGCGGCTCGGTCGCGCGCTCGATGAGATTCTCACCAAGCACGATTATCCGGCGCCGGTCGGCAAACTGCTCGGCGAAGCCATCGTGCTCACGACCTTGCTCGGCTCGTCGCTGAAGTTCGACGGCCGCTTCATCCTGCAGACCCAGACCGACGGTCCGGTGTCGTTTCTGATCGTGGATTTCCAGGCGCCGGACCGGTTGCGCGCCTATGCGCGTTTCGACGCGGCGCGCCTGAAGGACGGCCAGGACTCCGGCGAGCTGCTCGGGCACGGCCATCTTGCCATGACCATCGATCAGGGCCCGGACATGAGCCGCTATCAGGGGCTGGTGGCGCTGGAAGGCGGCAGCCTCGAAGACGCCGCGCATGAATACTTCCTGCGCTCGGAACAGATTCCGACCCGGGTGCGGCTCGCGGTCGGCGAGGAATGGCGCGGCGGCGGCGAGGGTCCGAAGCATCGCTGGCGCGCCGGCGGCATGCTGCTGCAATTTCTGCCGAAGGCGCCGGAGCGCGCGCGACGCGATCTCGATCCCGGTGACGCGCCCGAAGGTACGATCACCCACACGGTGGCGGAAGACGACGCCTGGGTCGAAGGCCAGTCGCTGATCGCAACCGTCGAGGATGTCGAGCTGATCGATCCCGATCTGTCCGGCGAGCGATTGCTGTATCGATTGTTTCACGAACGCGGCGTGCGGGTGTTTGCGCCGCTGCCGCTGCGCGCGCAGTGCTCATGCTCGCGCGACGCGGTGTCCGCGATGCTAAACAGTTTTGCAGCCAAGGATCGCGCCGAGATGGTGAAGGACGGCAAGGTCGCCGTCACCTGCGAGTTCTGCTCATCGGTGTACGAATTCACGCCGGAAGAGGCGGGCGTGGAGTAGAGAAGAGCTGGCAACAACGAGTCCGTGTCCCGGGCGCGATGCAGCACGCAGTGCTGCTTCGCAGAACCGGGACCGTACCAGACGCCGGTGTTCGGTACGGCCCCGGCTCAGCAGCGCACCGCTTCGCAAGTGCTGCGCGCTGCGCTGCGTCCGGGGCACGAAAGTTTTGTGCAGGTTGCCATTCACGAACTTGTGAATGTATACCTATCCCCGTCCCCCAAACCTCGACTATTTTGATCAGGTCCTGTCCAACGAGGGGGCGCTTCTAGAGGCGTTACTGAAGTGGGACAGAGCGAAAGCTTGGCTGGCAAGGGGTAACCCGAACCAGTCGGATGCGGCGCCTGCGGCTGTGTCTCGCACACATGGCA
>Ga0193726_1002525_pt1 | contig 12320 bp, 8 predicted proteins | sample H2c1metaG_FD_144928 | JGI IMG/M metagenome (GOLD analysis project Ga0193726, IMG submission 144928) | Soil microbial communities from a riparian zone of the East river system, Colorado, United States - H2c1 | ecosystem: Environmental > Terrestrial > Soil > Riparian zone | place: USA: East River... | reverse complement strand
CATTCTTCAAAGGCTACCGGCCGCAGTTCTACTTCCGCACCACCGATGTGACCGGCGCTGTGGAGCTGCCCGAGGGCACCGAGATGGTGATGCCGGGAGATAACATCAAGATCGTGGTGGAACTGATTGCCCCGATCGCGATGGAACAAGGCCTGCGCTTCGCCATCCGTGAGGGCGGCAAAACCGTCGGCGCCGGTGTGGTCGCCAAGGTCATTGCTTGATCTTACTTCTAAAGGTCGGGGCCGCAGCGGCCCCGTTAATTGTGTGCGTTAGCACTTGAATAGGGCAGTAGCTCAATTGGCAGAGCGGCGGTCTCCAAAACCGCAGGTTGGGGGTTCGATTCCCTCCTGCCCTGCCACTTTAAGTGGCCTGTAGTAGCAGTAAGTGAACATGGCAAGAAGCGAAGTACATGGCTGAAGTGCAAACACCCGCGATCTCGTCGTCCAAGGACAACGCGCTGCTGACATTGTCGATCATCGCGATTCTCGGCGGAATCGCGGCGTTTTACTGGTTCGACGAGCAGCCCTTGCTGCTGCGCGTGGGGATGGTGATTGCGGGACTCGCGGCGGGCGCTGGCCTTTTGTGGCTGAGCACGTACGGCAGGGAGTTCGTGCAGTTTGCACAGGCGGCGCGGGTCGAGTTGCGCAAAGTTGTGTGGCCGAGCCGCACGGAGACCTTTCAGACCACCTACGTGGTGATCGGTTTTGCGATTGTGATGGGTTTGTTTTTTTTCGTTCTTGACTGGATTCTCACCTGGATGACCCGCTTTTTGGGCGGCACCTCGGGTTAGCGGACGCGGAGCTCTTATGTCCTTGCGATGGTATGTGGTTCACGCGTATTCGAACTTTGAGCACAAGGTGTCGGAGTCGTTGAAGGAGCGCGTCAAACGCGCCGGTCTCGAAGCGAAGTTCGGAGAAATTCTCGTGCCTACAGAGGAAGTGGTGGAGATGCGCGACGGACAAAAGCGCAAGTCCGACCGCAAGTTCTTCCCGGGCTACGTGCTCGTGCAGATGGAAATGGATGAGGACACCTGGCACCTCGTGAAAGAAGTGCCGAAGGTGTTGGGCTTCATCGGCGGCACCAGCGACAAGCCGGCGGCCATCACCGACAAGGAGGCCATGTCGATATTGCGCCGCGTCGAAGAGGGCGTGGACAAGCCGAAGCCGAAGGTGCTGTTCGAGCCCGGCGAAGTGGTGCGAGTGACCGACGGGCCGTTCAACGATTTCAACGGCGTGGTCGAGTCCGTGAATTACGAAAAGAACCGGCTGCAGGTTGCGGTGCAGATTCTGGGGCGCTCGACGCCCGTGGAATTGGATTTCTCGCAAGTCGAGAAAGGTTGATTTAACCGGGGAGCTGCCCGCAGGGGCGGCGTTTGCACCCACAGGAGTCTTAAATGGCGAAGAAAGTCACCGGCTATATCAAGCTGCAGATCCCTGCAGGCCAAGCCAACCCCTCACCGCCTGTCGGCCCCGCATTGGGCCAACAGGGCGTGAACATCATGGAGTTCTGCAAAGCATTTAATGCACAGACCCAGGCCTTGGAAAAAGGATTACCGACCCCAGTAGTGATTACCGTATACAGCGACCGCAGCTTTACCTTCATCATGAAGACGCCGCCGGCGTCTGTGCTCATTGCCAAGGCGCTCGGCATCCCCAAGGGCAGCGCCACGCCGAACACGGCGAAAGTCGGGAAAGTGACCCGCAAGCAGCTCGAGGACATCGCCAAGGTGAAAATGCCTGATTTGACCGCGGCCAGCTTGGACGCGGCCGTGCGCACCATCGCGGGCAGTGCCCGGAGCATGGGCGTTGACGTGGAGGGAGTGTGACATGCCTGCCGTAGCCAAACGTACCAAGGGTTGGAAGGAAAAGCTGCCGCCGGGGAAGGCTTATCCCATTGATGATGCGCTGAAATTGGTGAAGGAATTCGCCACCGCAAAGTTCAATGAGTCGGTGGATGTGTCGGTGAACTTAGGCGTCGATGCCACCAAGTCGGACCAACAGGTGCGCGGTTCAACCGTGATGCCGCACGGCACCGGCAAGACGGTGCGCGTGGCGGTATTTACCCAAGGCAAGAATGCCGATGCTGCCAAAGCGGCGGGCGCGGACATTGTCGGTTTCGAAGATCTGGCCGAGAAAGTGAAGGCCGGACAGATCGATTTCGACGTGGTGATCGCCAGTCCCGATGCCATGCGCATCGTCGGTCAGCTCGGGCAGATCCTGGGGCCCCGCGGCCTCATGCCGAACCCGAAGGTAGGCACGGTTACGCCGAATGTCGCGGAAGCGGTGAAGAATGCGAAGTCCGGGCAGGTGCGCTATCGCACAGACAAGGCGGGTATCGTGCACGCGCAGATCGGGCGCGCGAGTTTCGAGCCGAGCGCGTTGAAGGAAAATCTCCTGGCGCTGGTGAACGATCTGCAGAAGATCAAACCCGCGACCTCCAAGGGTGTTTACCTGCGGAAGCTGACCTTGTCCTCGACCATGGGTCCCGGCGTCGCCGTCGATCAGTCGAGTCTGGGCTTGGTAAAGATTTAAGGACGGGGCCGCATCGGCCCCGGGAATTGTTGCGCGAAGCGCATGGAGACATGCGCGAAGCGCATGAATTGATGGAGGGCTGCGAGAAGCCGCAAGGCTGATCGCACCCACCTTCGAAGACCGCAGGCGAGCATGCAAGGTTCGTTGGAATCTTGAGAGGCTCTTAAAAGCAGCCTGCGCAGATGGTGGGACCGGAATCAGGAATGCCTGAGAAGGTCGCACCAATGAGTACTCGAGTACTCAAAGGGTGGATGCGAACGGCGGCGTTCGTATCTGTTGTGTGACGCTTCTCTACGGGGAACCTAGATGGCACTCAAGTTAGAAGAGAAGAAAGTCGTGGTGGCAGAAGTCAACGCGGTCGCGGCGAAAGCCCTGTCCGTGGTGGGCGCGGAGAACCGTGGCTTGACCGTGACGCAGATGACCGACCTTCGCGCCAAGGCGCGCAAGGAAGGGGTCTACCTGCGAATCGTCAAGAACACGCTCGCGCGCAAGGCGGTTGCCGGCACCTCTTTCGAGTGCATTTCTCCGGCGTTGAAAGGACCGATTGTCCTGGCTTTTTCCAACGACGATCCGGGCGCTGCCGCCCGCATCGTCAAGGCATTTAGCAAGGACAACGACAAACTGGTGACGACGATCGTCTCTTTGGGCGGGCAACTGCTCAAGGCCGATTCACTCGAGCGGGTGGCTGCATTGCCCACGCGCGCACAGGCGTTGTCGCAGTTGTTGGGTGTGCTTCAAGCGCCGATTGCGAAGTTCGTTGGTACGTTGGCTGCCCCCAACTCGAAGTTGGTGCGGACGCTGGCTGCTGTTCTTGAAGCCAAGAAGAGCGGTGCGGCGCAGGCGGCGGCGAATTAATCCTGATTCGGGTTTAACCAAACCCATATTTATTTGGAGACGATAATGGCTGTTACTAAAGACGAAATCCTCGACTCAATTTCCAAGATGACCGTCATGGAAGTGGTCGAGTTGATTGCCGATATGGAAAAGAAGTTCAACGTCACTGCGGCTGCTCCGGTAGCGGCGGCAGCGGCGGGCGGCGGCGCCGCGGCGGCTCCGGCTGCTGAAGCGCAGACCGAATTCACCGTGACCATGACCGAGTTCGGCGCCAACAAAGTCGGCGTCATCAAGGTCATCCGTGAAATCACGGGCTTGGGATTGAAGGAAGCCAAGGACCTGGTCGAAGGCGCACCTTCGACGGTCAAGGAAGGCATTCCGAAGGCGGATGCCGAGGCGATCAAGACGAAGCTCGAGGCCGCGGGCGCCAAGGCTGCTATCAAGTAGTGATTATTGCCGATATGCGCAGTTCGATGGTTGCCGCTGAAACCAAGCGGCGGCCGTCGGCTGCGCCTTTGATTTTGATTTTAGGGCGGGGCCGTTGCGGCCTCGTTAAGTCGTTAGCGCGAAAGCGCCTGGAGAGCACCTGACATGGCCTATTCGTTCACCGAAAAGAAGCGCATCCGTAAGAACTTTGGCAAGCGCCCGAGCATTCTCGGCACGCCATACCTGCTGGCAATCCAGCTGGATTCGTACCGGCGATTCTTGCAAGCGGATACCGCGGAATCCAAACGCGATGAAATCGGCTTGCACGCCGCTTTCGACAGCGTGTTCCCCATTTCCAGCTACTCCGGGAACGCGACTCTGGAGTACGTGAGTTACCGCCTGGGCGAACCGGTATTCGACGTCAAGGAATGTCAGCTGCGCGGCCTGACTTATGCGGCTCCGTTGCGCGTGAAAGTGCGCCTCGTGGTGCTCGACAAAGAAGCCAGCGGTGCGAAGAAGCCGGTCAAGGACGTGCGCGAACAGGAAGTGTACCTGGGCGAGCTGCCCCTCATGACCGACAACGGCACGTTCATCATCAACGGTACCGAACGCGTCATCGTGTCGCAGCTGCACCGCAGCCCGGGCGTGTTCTTCGATCACGACCGCGGCAAGACCCACTCATCGGGCAAGCTGCTGTTCTCCGCGCGCATCATTCCGTATCGCGGTTCATGGCTCGACTTCGAGTTCGATCCGAAGGATTGCGTGTTCGCGCGCATCGATCGCCGCCGCAAATTGCCGGTGACCATCATTCTGCGCGCGCTCGGTCTGACCGAGGAGCAGATCCTCGACATCTTCTTCGAGAAGAACGTATTCCATTTGTCGAAGAAAGAAATCGAATTCGAAATCATCCCGCAGCGTCTGCGGGGCGAGACCGCCGCATTTGAAATCCGCGTCGGCAAGAAAATCATTGTCGAGGAAGGCCGCCGCATCACCGCGCGACACGTCAAGGAGCTCGAGGAAGCCGGCGTCAAGCGTCTTCCCGTGCCCACCGAATACGTGCAAGGCAAGGTGCTGGCGCATGACATCGTCAACACGGAAACCGGCGAGATCCTGGCGAAGGCCAATGAAATCCTCACCGTTCCCACCGTGGCGAAGCTCATTGAGAGCGGCATCACCTCGATTCGCACGCTGTACGTGAACGATCTGGACCGCGGTCCGTATATCTCGGACACGCTGCGCATCGATCCCACCAAGACCCGCCTCGAGGCGCTGGTGGAGATCTACCGCATGATGCGTCCCGGCGAGCCGCCGACCAAGGATGCGGCCGAGAACCTATTTCAAAACCTGTTCTTCAACGGCGAGCGCTATGACCTGTCGCCCGTGGGGCGCATGAAGTTCAACCGCCGCGTGGGCCGTGAGGAAATCACCGGATCGGGCGTATTGAGCAAGGAAGACATCATCGAGGTCATGAAGACCCTGATCGACATCCGCAACGGCAACGGCCACGTGGATGACATCGACCACTTGGGCAACCGCCGCGTCCGCAGCGTCGGTGAAATGGCCGAGAACGCCTTCCGCATCGGATTGGTACGGGTCGAGCGCGCCGTGAAGGAGCGTCTGACGATTGCTGAAAGCGAACCGATCATGCCGCAGGAAATGATCAACGCCAAGCCGGTCGCCGCCGCGGTGAAGGAGTTCTTCGGCTCCTCGCAGCTGTCGCAGTTCATGGACCAGAACAATCCGCTGTCGGAAGTCACGCACAAGCGGCGTGTTTCGGCGCTTGGCCCAGGCGGTCTGACGCGCGAGCGAGCCGGATTCGAAGTGCGCGACGTGCATCCCACGCACTACGGACGGGTGTGCCCGATCGAAACGCCGGAAGGACCAAATATCGGCCTGATCAACTCCCTGGCCGTCTATGCGCGCACCAATGACTACGGATTCCTCGAGACTCCGTATCGCCGGGTCACCAACGGCAAGGTGACGGACGCGATCGATTACCTGTCGGCCATTGAAGAAGGCCAGTACATGATCGCGCAGGCGAATGCGACCTTGAGCGAGAAAGGCGAGTTCACCGACGACCTGATCTCCTGCCGCACGCAGAACGAGTTCACGTTGTCATCGCCCGACAAGATCAATTACATGGACGTCTCACCCAAGCAGATCGTCTCGGTCGCCGCCTCCTTGATTCCGTTCCTGGAACATGACGACGCGAACCGCGCTCTCATGGGATCGAACATGCAGCGCCAGGCGGTTCCGACGCTGCGTTCGGAAACCCCGTTGGTGGGTACCGGCATGGAACGCGCGGTGGCAATCGACTCCGGCGTCACCGTGGTGGCACGGCGCGGCGGCAGCGTGGATTCGGTCGATGCTTCGCGCATCGTGGTCCGCGTGAACGATGATGAAACGACAGCCGGCGAACCGGGCGTCGACATCTATTCGCTGACCAAGTACACGCGCTCGAACCAAAACACCTGCATTAATCAGCGGCCGCTGGTGAATGCCGGCGATTCGATCAAGCGCGGCGACGTGCTGGCGGATGGCCCTTCGACGGATCTGGGCGAGCTCGCGCTTGGCCAGAATCTGCTGGTGGCCTTCATGCCCTGGAACGGCTACAACTTCGAGGACTCCATCCTGATCTCGGAGCGGGTGGTGGAGGAAGATCGCTTCACCACCATTCACATCGAGGAACTCACCTGTGTCGCGCGCGACACCAAGTTGGGGCCCGAGGAAATCACCGCCGACATCCCGAATGTGGGCGATTCGGCCTTGGCGAAGCTCGATGAGGCCGGCATTGCCTTCATCGGCGCGGAAGTGCGCGCCGGCGACATTCTGGTCGGCAAGGTCACGCCGAAGGGCGAGACCCAGCTGACGCCGGAAGAGAAGCTGCTGCGGGCGATCTTCGGCGAGAAAGCTTCAGATGTTAAGGACACCTCGCTGCGCGTGCCTCCCGGCATGGACGGCACGGTGATCGACGTGCGCGTGTTCACGCGCGACGGGGTCGAAAAGGACTCACGGGCCCTGGCGATCGAGAAATCGGAGCTCGAGCGGGTACGTAAGGACTTGGCCGATCAGCAGCGCATTCTGGAAGACGATTTGTTCCAGCGCGTGCGCGGCATGATCGAAGGCAAGGCTGCCGAAGCGGGCCCGAAGAAGATCAAATCGGGTACGCAAATCGATGATGCATATCTCGTGGACCTGCCGCGGGAACAGTGGTTCGAGATCCGCTTCAAGGAAGAAGAGGTCAACACGCAGCTGGAGACGGTCTCCGAGCGCCTGAAGGGTCAGCGCAAGGCGTTTGAAAAGCGCTTCGAGGAGAAGAAGGCGAAGATCACCGCGGGCGATGATCTGGCGCCGGGCGTGCTCAAGATGGTCAAGGTGTACCTGGCGGTGAAGCGCCGTGTGCAACCGGGCGACAAGATGGCGGGACGCCACGGCAACAAGGGCGTGATTTCCTCTATCGTTCCGGTTGAGGACATGCCCTACATGGCCGATGGTACGCCGGTGGACATCGTGCTGAATCCGTTGGGCGTACCCTCGCGCATGAACATCGGGCAAATCCTCGAGACTCACTTAGGCTGGGCTGCGAAGGGCTTGGGCGCCAAGATCGGCAAGATGCTGGAAGCCCAGCACGCCATTGTCGAGCTGCGCAAATTCCTGGGTCAGGTCTACAACGAGACCGGCGGCCAGAAGGAAGACATCAAGTCGATGAGCGACGCCGAAATCATCGAGTTGGCCAGCAACCTGAAGAAGGGCGTGCCGATGGCGACGCCGGTGTTCGACGGTGCCAGCGAAGAGGAAATCAAAAATCTTCTGACGCTCGCGGACCTGCCGACCTCCGGTCAAACCACGCTGCACGACGGCCGCACCGGCGAGCAGTTCGAACGTCCGGTCACAGTCGGCTACATGTACATGCTGAAGTTGAACCACTTGGTCGACGACAAGATGCATGCGCGTTCCACCGGACCGTACAGTTTGGTCACCCAACAGCCGTTGGGCGGCAAGGCGCAGTTCGGCGGTCAGCGCTTCGGCGAGATGGAAGTGTGGGCGCTGGAAGCTTATGGCGCGGCGTACACCTTGCAGGAAATGCTCACCGTCAAGTCGGATGACGTCAACGGACGCACGCAGATGTACAAGGCGATTGTCGATGGCAACCATGAAATGAAAGCCGGCATGCCGGAATCGTTCAATGTCTTGGTGAAGGAGATACGTTCCTTGGCCATCAACATCGAACTAGAGAGCGAGGCCTAATCAATGAAAGACTTACTCAAGTTGTTCAAGCAGCAAGTACCGGTCGAGAATTTCGATTCGATCAAGATCGGACTTGCTTCGCCGGACATGATCCGCTCCTGGTCGTACGGCGAAGTGAAAAAGCCGGAAACCATCAACTACCGCACCTTCAAGCCGGAACGCGACGGTCTGTTCTGCGCGAAGATCTTCGGACCCGTGAAGGACTACGAGTGCCTGTGCGGCAAGTACAAGCGCCTGAAGCATCGCGGAGTCGTGTGCGAGAAGTGCGGCGTCGAAGTGACGCAGTCCAAGGTGCGCCGCGAGCGCATGGGCCACATCGAGCTGGCGAGCCCGACGGCGCATATCTGGTTCTTGAAGTCGCTGCCCTCGCGCATCGGCTTGATGCTGGATATGACCTTGCGCGAAATCGAGCGCGTGCTGTACTTCGAGGCCTTCGTGGTCGTCGATCCCGGCATGACCTCGCTGCAGCGCGGCCAATTGCTCACCGATGAGATGTATCTGGAGTCAATCGAAGAGCACGGCGATGAATTCGATGCGCGCATGGGCGCCGAAGCCGTGCATGAACTGCTCAAGTCCATGGATCTTCCGTCCGAGGTGGTAAAGGTCCGCGAGGACATGGCAAACACCAACTCCGAGACAAAGATAAAGCGGCTTTCTAAGCGGCTGAAGCTGATCGAAGCGTTCATGGAATCGGGCAACAAGCCGGAGTGGATGGTGCTCACCGTATTGCCGGTGCTGCCGCCCGATCTGCGTCCGTTGGTTCCGTTGGACGGCGGCCGCTTCGCGACCTCCGACTTGAACGATCTGTATCGGCGCGTCATCAACCGCAACAACCGTTTGCGCCGGCTGCTCGAGCTGAACGCACCGGACATCATCGTGCGCAACGAAAAGCGCATGCTGCAAGAGGCGGTGGATGCGCTGCTCGACAACGGCCGCCGCGGCCGTGCCATTACCGGAACGAACAAGCGCCCGCTCAAGTCCTTGGCGGACATGATCAAGGGCAAGCAGGGCCGGTTCCGTCAGAACCTGCTCGGCAAGCGGGTCGATTACTCGGGCCGCTCCGTCATCGTGGTCGGTCCGACGTTGCGCCTGCATCAATGCGGGTTGCCGAAGAAAATGGCGCTGGAACTGTTCAAGCCGTTCATCTTCTCCAAGCTGCAGCTGCGCGGCGAAGCCTCGACCATAAAGGCCGCGAAGCGCCTGGTCGAGCGCGAGGGACCGGAAGTGTGGGACATCCTGGAAGAGGTGATCCGCGAACATCCGGTGCTCTTGAATCGCGCACCCACCTTGCACCGCCTCGGCATTCAGGCTTTCGAGCCGGTGCTGATCGAAGGCAAGGCGATCCAGTTGCATCCGTTGGTCTGTACGGCGTTCAACGCCGACTTCGACGGTGACCAAATGGCCGTGCACGTGCCTCTGTCCATCGAGGCACAGCTGGAAGCGCGCGCGCTGATGATGTCGTCCAACAACATACTCTCTCCCGCGAATGGCGAGCCGATCATCGTTCCGTCGCAGGACGTGGTGCTCGGGCTTTACTACATGACCCGTGAAAAGGTCGGCGCGAAAGGCGAGGGCATGGCGTTCAGCGATGTCAGCGAAGTACATCGCGCCTACGAGAGCCGCAATATCGACCTGCAGGCCAGGGTCAAAGTGCGTCTGGTTGAACATGTACGCGATGCCGGCGGAACACTGGTCAAGAACATTCGCGTTGTGGATACCACGGCGGGTCGGGCGCTGTTGTCCGAAATTCTGCCGAAGGGTCTATCGTTCGACGCCATCAACCAGGACATGACCAAGAAAATCATTTCCGGAACGATCAACGCGTGCTACCGCACCGTGGGTCTCAAGGAAACGGTCGTGTTCGCCGATCAGCTCATGTACACCGGCTTTCAGTACGCGACACGCTCGGGAGTGTCGATCGGTGTGGACGACATGGTCGTACCGCAGTCGAAGGTCAAGATCCTGGCCACCGCCGAGAAGGAAGTGAAGGAGATCCAGGAGCAATACTCCTCAGGATTGGTCACCAACGGCGAGCGCTACAACAAGGTGGTCGACATCTGGTCGCGTACCAATGACCAGGTGGCCAAGGCCATGATGGAAAAATTGGGAACCGACGAGGTCAATGACTCCAAAGGCAACAAGGTTCGCCAGAAGTCGTTCAATTCGATCTTCATGATGGCCGACTCGGGCGCTCGCGGTTCCGCGGCGCAGATTCGTCAGCTGGCCGGCATGCGCGGCCTGATGGCGAAGCCGGACGGTTCCATCATCGAAACACCGATCACGGCAAACTTCCGCGAAGGTTTGAACGTGCTGCAGTACTTCATCTCGACTCACGGCGCGCGTAAAGGCTTGGCCGATACCGCGTTGAAGACGGCCAACTCCGGTTACCTGACACGCCGTTTGGTCGACGTGGCCCAGGACCTGGTGGTCACCGAGGTCGATTGCGGCACCGTCAACGGTCTGTCCATCACCCCGATCGTCGAAGGCGGCGATGTCGTCGAGGGATTGGGCGAGCGCGTGTTGGGCCGCGTAGTTTCCGAGGACGTGACTGTGGCGTCCAGCGGCGAAGTGTTGGTCAAGGCCGGTTCATTGATCGACGAGAAGTTGGTCAAGTTGCTGGAAAAAATGGGCGTCGATCAGGTGATGGTGCGTTCGCCCATCACTTGCGAGACCCGTTACGGTGTTTGCGCGCAATGCTACGGCCGCGATCTGGGCCGTGGGCATCGCATCAACATGGGAGAGGCGGTCGGCGTCATCGCCGCACAGTCGATCGGCGAGCCGGGTACTCAGCTGACCATGCGTACCTTCCACGTCGGCGGCGCGGCTTCGCGAGCGGCGGCGGCCAACGGCGTTGAAGTGAAGAGCAAGGGCACCATTCGCCTGCACAACATCAAGACGGTGCGCCACGAGAAGGGGCACCTGGTCGCGGTGTCGCGTTCCGGTGAATTGGGTGTGGTCGATGAGTTCGGCCGCGAGCGTGAGCGCTACAAGATTCCATACGGCGCCACCATCACGGTGAACGATGCGGACATCGTCACCGCAGGACAAGCGGTTGCCAACTGGGATCCGCACACCCATCCGGTGGTCACGGAAGTGGCCGGCATGATCAAGTTCTCCGACTTCGTCGACGGCATCACCGTGACGAGCCAGGTGGACGATGTCACCGGTCTCACCAGTACTGTGGTGCTGGATCCGAAGCAGCGTGGCTCGGGCGGCAAGGACCTGCGGCCAGTGGTGCGTTTGACCAATGCCAAGGGCAAGGAAGTGACCTTCGCCAATACCGATATTCCGGCGGTGTACGCGTTGCCTGCGGGCGCGATCGTCAGCCTGGAAGACGGTTCCAAGGTGTCGGTGGGCGATGTCATTGCGCGTATCCCGCAAGAGTCTTCGAAGACTCGCGATATCACCGGCGGTCTGCCGCGCGTGGCCGATTTGTTCGAAGCCCGCAAGCCGAAGGATTCCGCGATTCTCGCGGAGCGCTCAGGCACGGTCAGTTTCGGCAAGGAGACCAAGGGCAAGCGCCGCTTGATCATCACCAACGAAGGCACGGACAAGTACGAGGAGTTGATTCCGAAGTGGCGGCATCTCAACGTGTTCGAAGGCGAACAAGTCGAGAAGGGCGAGGTCATCGCCGACGGCGAGCCCAACCCGCACGACATTCTGCGCTTGCAGGGCGTCGAGGCGCTGGCCAATTACCTGGTCCGTGAAATCCAAGACGTGTACCGCTTGCAGGGCGTGAAGATCAACGACAAGCATATCGAGGTCATCGTGCGCCAGATGCTGCGCAAGATCGAAGTGCTGGATGCCGGCGATTCGGCGCTGCTACGCGGCGAACAGATGGATCGCGGCAGACTGCTCGACGTGATTGCGAGGCAGAAGGCCGAGGGCAAGCACCAGTCGACCTGGGAGCCTCTGTTGTTAGGTATAACCAAGGCGTCGTTGGCGACGGAATCCTTCATTTCGGCGGCATCGTTCCAAGAGACCACCCGCGTCCTCACCGAGGCAGCGGTACGGGGCTTGAAGGACGACCTGCGCGGCCTGAAGGAAAACGTCATCGTTGGGCGTCTCATTCCCGCGGGAACCGGCTTCGCGTACCATGCGCGGCGTCGACGTGCCTCGGACGACAGCCGTCGCCGCAGTTTCATGGATGTCGGCGGCGGAATGGGCGACTCGGACGACGCAGTACCGGCGGGGGACACAGAAGCTGCAGAATAAAGCGATAATAAGAAGTATCTAAAAAAATGCGGCCTCGGACTTTAACGGTTCGAGGACTTTTTTTTG
>Ga0193726_1002524_pt1 | contig 12322 bp, 11 predicted proteins | sample H2c1metaG_FD_144928 | JGI IMG/M metagenome (GOLD analysis project Ga0193726, IMG submission 144928) | Soil microbial communities from a riparian zone of the East river system, Colorado, United States - H2c1 | ecosystem: Environmental > Terrestrial > Soil > Riparian zone | place: USA: East River... | reverse complement strand
CGGCGGCCTTGATCATGGGAAGATTGCTCACCTCCCAGGGTGAGCAATCTTCCCACGATCATGCTCGCCGAGGGCTTGTGGGACTGATGGGGCGAGCGGGATCTCGGCTGGGCGATCGGAGGGCTCCTGGAAGCGACTGGGGAGGATTGGCCACCGTCGGCGGTGGCCAATCCTCCCCAGTCGGAGGCTTGCGGTGAACGCCTCTGGCAGGCGGGAAGGGCGTTGCTGGCGCGGGGGCGACCGGGCGACCGGGTGGGCGTGGAGTTGAAGCTACTGGTCAGTAGGTTTGAGTGTTATCGTGGGGGTGGTGCAATTCCACGGTGTGGCCAGATAGCTGGCCAGGCTCCGTCGGCCGGCGGAGCGACCCGGTGTGATTCCGGGGCCACGCGGTGAGACCCCGCCCCTCGGCCCGCAGGTGTCGGGCTTTCTGGGATGTCAGTGACGCCGTCCATCGGCGTCGTGATGTTGAGGGGTTCGGAACATGTTCACCGGCCACATTCGCGAACTGGGAATCATCGACAGCCTCGACGGCGAGCACGTCCAGGTCCGGGCGCCCAAGAGCGCCGCGGCGATCAGCCCCGGCGGTTCCGTATGCGTCAGCGGGGTCCGGCTGACTGTGCAGGAGCGCGGCGGCGGGGCGTTCGGCGCGACGATCGCGGCGGAGACCCGCAGGCGCTCGACGTTCGATGCGCTGGCCGCCGGGGACCCGGTCAATGTCGAGCTGCCGCTGACCGCCGGCGGCGTGCTCGACGGTCATCTGGTCCAGGGCTTTGTCGACGCCGTCGGCAAGGTCGCGCGCGTCGATCAGGAAGACAGCTGCCTGCGGATCTGGATCCGGCCTCCGGACCGGCTGCTGCCTGCGCTGGTCGGCAAGGCGCCCATCGCCGTCGACGGGGTGAGCGTCACGATCGCCGACCGGCTGCGCGACCGGTTCTCCATCGTCGTCCTGCCCGCCACCCGCCAGGCCACCACGCTGGACGAACTGCAGCCCGGCGGCCGGGTGAACCTTGAGCTCGACCTGGTGAACCGCCTGGTGGCCCGCTGTGCCCGGACGGCCCGCGCCGACCTGCCGCGGATGGCCTTCGCGCTGCCGGGAGCCGGTTACGTCAGCGGCCGGGCGGGGGTGGACCAGGTGCTGGCCCGGCTCGTGGCCGGTGGCGGGGTGGCGGTCTGGGATCCGGACGCCGAGAACGAAGGCGACGTGATCTTCGCGGGCGAGCAGCTGCGGCCGGACGCGTTCCGGTTCCTGCTGACCGAGGTGTGCGGGCACCCGACCGTCCCGTGCGCGGCCGAGATCCTCGACCGGCTGGACATCGGCCCGATTCCGGGCGCCGGCGACCGGCAGGGCACGGCCTTCCACATCCCGGTCGACCTGGCCCGGGCGACCGGCACCGGCGTATCCGCCGCGGAGCGCGCGGCGGTGGTCCGCCGGCTCACGCATCCGGCGGCCGTCCCGGCTGACTTCCTGCGGCCGGGGCACGTCTACCCGCTGCGGGCCCGGCCCGGGCTCCTGGCCGAGCGGTCCGGCCACACCGAGGCCACCGTCGCGCTCTGCACGGCAGCGGGCCTGGCCCCGGTGGGCGTGTGCTGTGAGGTCATGAACCGCGACGGGACCATGGCCGGCGCCGCCGACCTGGAAGTGGCCGCACTGCGCTGGGGACTGCCCCTCATCGACATCGCCGACCTGAAGGGCTGGCTGTGACCGCCGGCCCGCTGGCGGGCCGCGACCTGTACGACGACCCGGACTTCTTCGGCCGCTACCAGAGCCTGCGCGCAGCCCGCGCGGGGCTCAACGACGAGCTGGAGCAGCCCGCGCTGGCCCGGCTGCTGCCACCGCTGCGCGGCGCCCGCGTGATCGATCTCGGCTGCGGCGACGGTGCCCTGGCCCGGCGGCTGGCCGACGCCGGAGCGCAGCGGGTACTCGCCGTGGACTGCTCCAAGCGGATGCTGACCCTCGCGGCCCGCCACCCGCACCCGCGAGTGCGCTACCAGTGGGGTGACCTCGAGACGCTGAGCCAGCCCGCGGCGAGCGCCGACTGCGTCGTCAGCAGCCTCGCGCTGCACTATGTCCGCGACTACCGCGGGCTGGTCGGCCGGGTCGCCCGGTGGCTGCGTCCCGGAGGCCGGTTCGTCTTCAGCATGGAGCACCCCGTCTGCACGGCCGCGAGCCCGATGACGGGCTGGCTGACGGCCGGCAGCGCAACCGTCTGGCCCGTCGATGACTACGCCGAGGAAGGCGGCCGGGACCAGCAGTGGCTCGGCCGCGGCGTCCTGAAGTACCACCGCCGGCTGGCCACCGTGATCGGCGCGATTCTGGATGCCGGGCTCGCGGTCACCGGGCTGGATGAACCCTGGCCCGGCGACGAGGCCGTCGCGCGCCGGCCGGACCTCGCCCAGCACCGGCGGCGGCCGCCGCTGCTCCTGGTCGCCGCGAGCAAGCCAGCCCGGCCAAGCCGGGCGGGGGAAGGCTAGCGGAGGCTAGCGGTGGTCGGCCAGGCCGGGACGGTCGCTGACGCGGGGCTTCTGCGGGACGCCGGCCCTGGCCTGCTCCAGGACCGGCTTGGCGGCGGGCTCGGCCGGGACGGACAGCTTCGGCTTCTGCGCCGCGGCGGCCGGGGGCGCGGCGGCCGCGGCGCCGGCGGCCTGGGAGCTGGCCGCCTGGGACGCTGCGTCCTGGGAGCTGGCCGCCTGGGACGCTGCGGCCTGGGCGGCTGCAGGCTGGGCGGCTGCAGGCTGGGCGGCTGCAGGCTGAGCGGCTGCAGGCTGAGCGGCTGCGGGCTGGGCCGGCATGTCGGGCAGGGCACTGAAGATGCGGCGGGCGATCTGGGGCGGGGTCGAGGCGGCCGTGTCCACCACGTAATCGGCGGCCTCGGTCATCCAGGACCGCGCGTCCTGGTACTCGTCGAGGTGGGTGAGCCGCCACTCGCGGGCCTCGTCGGAGGTCTCGATCCGGTTGCGCAGGACGGCGTCGGCGGCGTCGAGCACGACGTGGAACGTGTCAACGTCGGCCGCGCGCAGCTGGCCGAAGATCTGGTCGAAGTACTCCCGCTTCAGCACCGTCTGCGGGACAACGACGTGCTGGCCGGTCATGCGGGTGATCTCAATGAGCGAGGCGGCCACGAGCGGCCGCCAGGCGGCCCAGTCCTGGAAGTCCCCGACCGGGCGGTCAACGAGGACACCGCGGAGCATCTGGCCCACGGCCTCCGGGTCGAACACCCGGCTGTCGGGAACCATGGCCGCGAGCCGCTGAGCCGTGGAGGTTTTGCCGACGCCAAAGGTCCCGTTCAGCCAGATAATCACCCTGATAACTGTAGAGGCGCGAACGGTCGCGCACATGCCAGTTGCCTGAGGCGTTGATGATCTATGGCGCGGTATCCCGCCTAGTAACCATTTGTCATCACAATGCGACCGCCGCAGGCGCCGGGCCGGTCGCAGGATCACCCGGCGAGCAGCGTGCGCAGCAGCCGGGGCGGCGGCGAGCCGTGCGCGAGCAGCTGATCGTGCACCGAGCGCTCGCCGGCCGCGCCGCCGGCCGGGCCGGCGGCCGTGAGCTCGGCGGCCAGGTCGGCCACCTCGGTGTACCCGACGTAGTAGGTCGACAGCTGGGCGGAGGTGAGCAGCGCGCGGCGCCACTTGCCGGCCGCCTCGCCGTCCTCCTGATAGCCGCGGCCGGTCAGGAGGGCCATCGCCTCGGGCTCGGTCATGCCGTGCCCGTGCACCCGGGCGTCCAGGATGGTGTTGATGATCATCCGCAGCTGCATCTTCAGTTGCTGCATGCGGACCGTGCGGGGATCGCCGTTGCCGGGGTACCCGTGGCGGGCCATCAGCTGCTCGGCGTAGACGGCCCAGCCCTCGACGAACGAGCCGGAGCGGAGCGCGGCGCGGACGGCCGTCGCCGACCCGGTGAACCGCCGGGAGTGCTGGAGCTGGAGGTAATGGCCGGGCATGGCCTCGTGGACGATGAGGTCGTGCACCATGTGCTGGTTGTACTCGCGGTAGAACGAGGCGACCCGCTCGGCCGGCCAGCCCGCCGGGGTCGGCGACACCGCGAGGAACGTCGGCAGCGACCGCGGCTCCAGCGGCCCGGGCGAGTCACAGTAGGCCACGGCCACCCCGCGGTCCAGCTCCGGCATCTCGATGACCTCGACCGGATCTGAGTAGAGCGTGACCAGGCCGGCGTCACGGGCGAACGCGGTCGCCGTCATCAGCGCCTGCCGGCAGAACGGGAGGATGGTCGCGTCGTCGGCGGCCTCGGCGCCGAGGCGGTCGAGCACCCGGCGGACGACCGGGTCCCCGTGGTCGGCGGCACCGCCCGCGCTCCGCGCCCCCGGCGGACCGCCCGCCGCGAGCTGGCCGGCCAGCTCGGCGATCTCCTCGCTGACCCGGTCCAGGTCGGCCTGGGCCCGGGCCAGGATGGCGTCGGCGTCGGCCGCCGCGGCCAGGGTCAGCGAGAGCTTCCGGGCGAACCGCTCCGCGCCGAGCCGAGCCGGCGCGAACGTGCCGTCCGCCGCCGCCTGCTCGAGCCGGGCGGACAGCCACGCCCGGTGGTCGGCCAGAGCCGCCAGCGCGGCCGGGCGGACCCGGTCGATCTGCGCGGCGCTGCCCGGCGCGTCGGCGAGGGCCGCGTCGATGGCCGTCTCGATCAGCGCCATGGTGCCGCCGAACTGGCTGACCGCGGTCTCCAGGTGGACCCGGGGCATGGCCCCGAGCTGCTCACGGGCCGCCGCCAGCCGGGCCGGGATGGCAGCCAGCCGCCCGGCGGCCGCGGCGAGCCGGTCGGGCAGCGGCGCGAAGTCGCGGGCCAGCAGGTGGTACACAGCCCGGCCGGGGTTGGCTAGCAGCGGGTTCCAGGTGTGCTCGCGCAGCTCGTCGAGCTGGAAGCTCCGCAGGTCCACGGCGCCGGCCAGCATCGCGGCATCGACCCGGTGCTCGGGAGCCAGGGCGGCGGTATCCAGCGCTGCCAGCCGCGCGGCGTAGTTGCGCAGCGCCCGGCGCTCGTCGTCCAGGGCCGCGGCGGAGATGTCATCGAGCCGCGCGTCGAACCGGTGGTCGCCGAGATCGGTCGCTGCCTCCGGATGGCGCTGCGCGCGATCATCCAGGCAGTCGGCGGCCAGGGCAGCGAACAGGCGGTCGGCATTGCGGTCCACGGCTCTCCCCGGGTCTGCGCCTATTTCTCGTAGCATGCACCACCGGAGCGGCCCGGCTCAGCCGCCGGGCTGGCCCGTCGGCGGGCCGTCCGCTGTCAGGCCAGCCCGCTGGCGGACCGGGCGCAGGCCAGCTCGGCGGCGAAACAGTGCAGCAGGCCGGCCACCGCGAACCGGCCGGGAGCGGGCTCGGTGACCAGGCTGATGTCGGCCAGCTCGCGGAGCGCCGCCTGGGCCTGCCGGAGCGGCAGGCCCGCCAGGCTAGCCAGGCCGGACGCCGTGATATCACGTCGCGGGCAGTGGGCGAGAGAGCGGAAGGCGTGTGCCGCGGCGGGCCCGAGGCTGCGGTACGGACGGGCGAAGGCAGCCCGCAGGCCGTCCGCGGGCGTCATGGCGTCCAGCGCGTCGAGCCGCGTGGACTCATCGGACAGGTCGGCGGCGAGTGCCGCCAGGGGCTCGCCCGGCCGGGTCATGGCGCTGGCCGCGGCCAGGCTCAAGGCCAGCGGCAGCCCGTCGCACAGATCCGCCAGCCGCCGGGCCGCGTCCGGCTCAGCCTGGACGCGGTCCGCGCCCAGCCGGGCCCGGAGCAGGCCGAGCGACTCGTCGGCGGTCAGCGGCGCCAGGTGGATCAGCCGCGCCCCGTAGACGGCCGCCAGCCCCGCCAGCCGCGACTGGCTGGTCACGATGACCAGGCCGCCCGCGAGACCCGGCAGAAGGGGCCGCACCTGCCGGGCGGAGCTGGCCTGGTCCAAGACGATGAGCATGTTCCGCCCCGCTACCAGGCTCCGGTACAGGTTGATCCGGCTCTCGAGTCCGTCCGGCAGGTCGGGCGGAGCGCCTGGCAGCGACCCGAGGAGAGATCCGAGCAGGTCGGCCGGAGGCACCGGGTCGCCCGCGCCGTCGAGACCGCGGAAGTTGACATACACCTGCCCGGTCGGGAACCGCTCAGCCGCCACGGCCGCCCAGTGCAGGGCCAGCGCGGTCTTGCCCGCGCCCGCCGGGCCGCTGATGACCGCGACCGGTGGCGGGCCGGCCGGGCCGGGCTCCGCCACCAGGTCCGCCAGGGTCCGCTGCTCGGCGCCCCGGCCGTGGAACGGCCGGGGCGCCGGGGGAAGCTGGCGCGGCATGACGGGCGCCGGGCTCGGGGCGATCCCCGGGCCGGGTTTCAGGTGGACGAGGTCCTGGCGGAGCACGCGCAGGTGCGCCTCGACCAGCCCGGGGCCGGGCCGGACCCCGAGCTGATCGTCCAGGCGAGCCGTGAGGCCCGCGTAGACCGAAAGCGCGGCCGCCTGCTGTCCGCCGCTGGCCAGGGCGGTCATGAGCGCTGCGTGCACGCGCTCGTCCAGCGGCTCCCGCTCCGCGAGCAACTGCAGCTGCGGCAGGACCCGGCCAGGCTGGCCCGCGCTGGCCGCCGCGGACGCGTAGCGCATCACCACCGCTGACCGCTGCTCGCCCAGCGCGGTCACCAGCGGACTGGCCCGCAGCAACTCCAGGTCGGCGAGCGGCCGGCCGCGCCACAACCCGAGAGCCTGGTCGTACAGGTCACACGCGCCGGGGTGGTCGGCCGCGGCAGCGGCCGCGTCGGCTCGCGCGGCGGCCCGCAGGAACACGGTCAGGTCCAGCTCATCTGGCTCCAGCTGAAGCCGGTAGCTGGCCCCGAGCGATGCGACCAGGGCCCGGCGGCTGCGGACCGGGCTGGCCGGGGCCAGCGCGCCGCGCAGCCGGCTGACGTAGGCCTGGACAAGGTCCACCGCGGTGGCCGGCGGGCAGTCCGGCCACAGCCGGTCGATGATCTCCTCGCGGTGCACCAGGATGTTCGGCGACAGCGCGAGCATGCCCAGAACGGCCCGCTGCCGTGGGGGTCCGAGGGGAACCGGCTGTCCGCCGCTCAGCGAGGCTTCCAGCGGCCCGAGTACTCCCAGGCTGAGCCGGAAAATGGCGCCGGACGCGGCCTGCTGAACGTTCCCCATAATCGGATTGGACCATTTTCGACCTTCATGAGGCTTTCATAACGCCGCATACTGCTTTCATGATGCTTTCATTGGAACGTCACACATCCCGGTCAATCCGGCTGGGCCGGTCCTGACCGGCGTGCCGCCGGAGGCCTCCGGACGCCCGGGCGCCCGGCTTGCGAGACATCGAGGTCAGCCAGGTTGAACGACCCGATATCTGGCATCGGATGACATCTGGAATATCCTTTCCGCCACATCTATGCGGCTGGGCTTTCCGCGTCGGCGCGGTGGCGCAGGCCCCGCACACACCGGGCGCCGAGCTTGCGTACCGCCGGCCACAGAACGCCGGCGACGCGGTAGTACAGAACCGCGAAGATCAGCCCGGGCAGCGCCAGGTTCACCGCCGCTTCCAGCGCGGTCTTGACCTGCCCGCGGACGGCAGCGTGCGCGGCCAGGACCCCGGACGCGTACAGGTGCGTGACCAGGTACGGAACCGAGCCCAGGATGCTGTACCCGAACCAGCCGAACACCCCGACGGTGGCCAGCGCGTAGGCCACCAGGGCGAACCGAAGCGGCCTGGCCAGCCGGGGCGCTTCCGGCGCTCGAGCACCCCGGCGGATGCGCAGGATGTCGCGGAACGCCCGCGCGCTCTCCCGGCGCAGATCGGTCACGCCCAGCGCATCGCTCAGCGCCCAGTAGACGTCGAAACGGCCGAATGGGTTAAGCACCCACAGCAGGTTGCCCGCGAGCATGATCGCGGCCAGCGCCAGGACCCAGGAATGGAATACAGCAGCCCCGATCACGTATGCGGCCCCGGCGGCGGTCTCGAAGAGCAGCCCGCCGATGTCCACCAGGACGCGCTGGCGCCGGGGCAGCAGCCAGACCCGGGTCACGTCGCAGTAGACCGCGGGAAAGATGAGGTAGACGGCGAACCCGATATCGCCCGGGCGCAGCCGGAAGCGTGAGCATGCCGTCGCGTGGCCGAGTTCGTGGCCGCACAGGGCCAGCAGGTAGATGCCGTACGCCGCGGCCAGGCCGCTGGAGGCGCCCAGGTGCCGGTAGGCCGACCGGAACGGGTCCGCGAAGATCATCATTGCCACGGCCGTGAGCACGAGCAGGGCGTAGCCGACCGCGGCGGGGCGGCTGAACAGCGGGCGCAGCCAGCCCGCGATCCGGCCGACCGCCGGCTCGGGCAGCAGCCGGATGCGGAACGCGTAGCGGCGCCGCTCGACCTTCCGGATCCGCTCCTGCTCCTTCTCGATCCGGTCCTTGATGCCGTCGCACGCCCTGGCGATCGCGGCGCTGCCGACCTGCTGGCCGAATTGCGCGCTGATCAGCTCGGTGATCTCCTCCGGCGTCAGGCCGTCCCGGATGCGCTCGAACAGCCAGTAAGCCGTAGGCGACATCTGCAGCAAGCTGCCGTCCCCGGTCTCGCATACCACCGAACGCGGCCCGGCGGCGTCCAGCCAGGCCGCGTTCCGCGGCGGGCTGGCCGGCTCGGCTAGGGCTGCGCGCCCCCCGCCGCCGGCCCGGTCGGGCTGGCCCCCGGCCGGGCGGCGCCGGGTGCGCGGTGACGCTGGCATCAGGCCGAGTGACACGCGAAGCGCGGCCCGGCTGAATAACTCAGTCCCGGGAAAAGAGACCTCCGGCCAGCTGCCATGTGATCGGACCTTTCCTCGGCCGGCATGATGGGTAGCTCACCAGAGCGAATTGCAGACGCATCCGGAATTGGTAGTGCAGTTGGTTCCGCATACGATGGTATGGGTGTTGCAGTTACCATTGCACCCAGGGAAATTATGCGGGATGATCGCGGTCAGCTCCAGGCGGACATCCAGAGCGGAGACGTCCAGGTCGGCGAGGTTGAACGACTCGATCTCCGGCTGGGCTGAGGAATCATTGAGCATTTACGGGCCATCCTTTCACTAGATGTCGAGGGCGTTGCAGCCGCAGCCGTGGTTAACGGGGCAGTTGACGGTGCAGCCGTTTATGTCGTACACATGGCAGTTGACGTCGCAGAATCCATCGCAGCCAGGAAAGTTGTGCGGCAGGAGCGTAGTAAGCTCCAAACGCACGTCCAATGCCGACACATCGAGGTCAGCCAGGTTGAACGACTCGATCTCCGGGTCTCCGCCGTATTCTGCGGGCATCGCTCCGTCCTTCTCTCAGTCGTAGTCAGTGACTGCGCGCGCCGGGCTGCTACCCGAGGACGACGCACCCGGTGTTGGTACCGCAGCTGACGTTGAGTGTGCACTTGAAGGTGTGCATAGAGCAGTTCCCGTTGCATCCGGGGAGATTATGCGGGAGGAGCGAAGTCAGCTCCAGGCGCACGTCCAGGACCGATACGTCAAGCTCGGCCAGGTTGAACGACTCAATCTCGGGGAGCTGAGACTTCCGGTCTGCTGCCATGCGATCAAGCCTTTCTCTGTCGAATGTCTGGGTAATGCGGCCGCGTTACTACGCGAAGACAACGCATCCGCTGTTTTTACCGCAGCTGACGTTGAGGTTGCACGAGAAAGTGTGCGTAGCGCAGTTGCCGTTGCATCCGGGGAGGTTATGCGGGAGGAGCGAAGTCAGCTCCAGGCGCACGTCCAGGGCCGACACGTCAAGCTCGGCCAGGTTGAACGACTCAATCTCGGGGAGCTGAGACTTCCGGTCTGCTGCCATGTGCTCAAGCCTTTCTTCGAATTGACGACCCGGTTGCGGTATCACATGTTCATCATCGGTCCGGCCGCCCCGGCGGTGACGACCTTGCCGGCCTTAAAATCGCCGTATGCTTCCGCGACCATGGCCCGGAATCGCTCGCCGTACCCGTCGCAGAAGTTGGTGTCGATCCGCCCGCGGCGGCCCTCGGCCAGGACAGCGCAGCCGCCGCCGCAGAACAGCGCGTACCGGCATTGCGCGCAGGCGCGGTTGGACGTGACGGTGCGAGTACGCCACATCGAGTCGTTGACGGCGTCCATCTCCACGGTGGCGTCGGGCTTGATCTGGCCGATGCGGACCTTCTCGTTGCCGGTGCGCTCCCAGCACGCGTACAGGTCGCCGAACCGGTCGATGACGTACATGCCGCTGTGCGCGCCGCAGAAGGTGGGCTGGCCGCCCATAGTGCCGCCGGCGTCGAAGATGGACCGGGCGCGGCGCTGCAGGTTGTCGTCGGGACGGCCGATGACCTCCATGACCGGGTCGCTGGCGCGCAGCTCATCCAGGGCCTGGTCGAGTTCCCAGCTGGAGAACGTCGTGGCCCGCTCGGTCTTGTCGTTGCTGGCATGGATCGGCGCGGTGTAAGCCACGAAGCGTGGACTCTCGGTCCAGCCGTGCTCGATGAAGATCCGGGCCAGTTGCGGCAGCTCCGAGATGTTCCGCCGGTCGATATTCATCCGGGCACTGATCTGAGCCCCGCGTTCCAGTGCCATGGTGATATTCCGCGCGATCCGCTCGAATGATCCCGTCCCGTCGGCATAGACCCGGCGCTGGTCGTGCTCGTCGGGGACACCGTCGAGCGTGACCTGGATCTGCTCGATGCCGTCCGGGCCGAGCAGGTCGGCGTAGGCGTCGAGGTCGGTGGCGTTGCTGATGGCGCTGATGGCGCGCGTCCCGCCGTCGTGCGCACGCGCCAGGATGTGCTCGATGAGGTCGCGGTTGTCACGCAGCAGCGGCTCGCCGCCGAACAGGGTGATGGGCCGGGCGTACTTGCTCTCGGGCGCGATGCCGTGCCGGGCCTCGATCTGCGGCATGGCGTCGAAGATCCGGTCGGCCATCGGGATCGTCATGCGCTTGAGCAGGTAGGCAAAGCTCGGGTTGGTGCGCATGTGGTCCTGGAAGCAGTAGAAGCAGCGCAGGTTGCAGTCGTAGGTCGGCATGATGATGTAGCCGGGATAATTGGACCGCGCGTGCAGGTCGTCGGCGATGGCGGTAAACCGCCGCAGTTCTTCCTCGCGCGTGAGGTACGTCAGGTACCCCCGCTTGATCAGCACGCTGATATAGCTGTCCGGGAGCTCGGTCCCCTCGTCCACGGCCGGAGCCGGGGTCCAGTCGCCGTACAGCGGCTTGGGGGCGCGCCGGTCCTCCCGGGCGCGGACGAAGGTCGCGATCCGGTGGGACACCTTGTCAAAGGCACCGGTATAGCCGTGCACGAGCAGCATCTCGCGGTCGTTGCGGGGCAGGTCCACGTAGATCAGGTAGCTGCTGGCCCGCAGCGTCCGGGTGCTGATGTCGATCGGCTCCTCGGGCACTGGCTCCGGGGCCGGCCGGTCTGCGGCGTGGCCGCCGCAGGCGCAGGACGTGTCAGCCTGGCAGCCGCACCCGTCCGGGACCGGTGCGTCCATGATCTGCCCGGTTTGCGGCCGGGTCCCTATCTCGACGGGCGTTTGCATCGAGCACCTCCTGCGATGAGTGTGCGGACAGCATTTGGTGGCGCACTTGCTGGCGCACTTGGCGGCCGGGTGCAGAGCTGCCTCAGCGGCAGCGCACATCAGGTCAGCTCGCCGCGCGTCCCCCGCCTACCTGCAGCAATCGCTTGACGCGGGTTAGACCGACTACTCTAATTAGAGTATGAACTCGAATTCGAAAAAGCCTGACCCCGCCGCCCAGAGGGGTCCGCGGGCGACGTCGCAGCGGACCAGGGACCGGATCCTGGGGGCGGCTCTGCGGTTGTTCAACGAGCAGGGAACGGCCGTAGTCAGCACTAATCACATCGCGGCGGAGACGGGCATCAGCCCGGGAAATCTCTACTATCACTTCGGGGACAAGCAAGAGATCATCCGGGCCCTGCACACCCGGTACGCGGCGGCGCATGAGCGCCGGTGGGAGCCGGGCCAGCAGGCGGAGGAAAACCTGGGCACGCTCCTCGAGAACGTGACCGCGAGCATGGCGCTCGCCTGGGAGTACCGGTTCTTCGAGCGCGAGATCCTCGCCCTGCTGCGAGCCGATCCCGAACTGCGGGCCTCCTACCAGGAGGTGTACGAGCGCAGGCTCGGGGAGTGGCTTGCCTTCGGGGAACAGCTCGTCACCCAGGGGATGCTCCATCGCCCGCGGCCGCCTCGCAGCCTCCGCGACCTTGTCTTGGCGATCTGGCTCATTGCCACTAACTGGGTTGCGTTTCTGGACGTCACCGGCGATGCACAGGACCCGGCACAGGTAGCGAAGGGCGCCGATCTCATCCTGGTCGTGCTGGACTCCTACCTCACCAGCGAGGCCCGCCGCGAGCTGGGGGTATCAGGAGCCTGACCG
>Ga0193726_1002523_pt1 | contig 12322 bp, 13 predicted proteins | sample H2c1metaG_FD_144928 | JGI IMG/M metagenome (GOLD analysis project Ga0193726, IMG submission 144928) | Soil microbial communities from a riparian zone of the East river system, Colorado, United States - H2c1 | ecosystem: Environmental > Terrestrial > Soil > Riparian zone | place: USA: East River... | reverse complement strand
GTCGATCCCAACTTGCCGGTGAAGTCGGTGCAGGAGTTCATCGCGCTCGCGAAATCGAAACCCGGGAAGATGAATTACGCTTCGGCGGGCAACGGCAGCGCGCACCATTTCTGCGGGGAGCTGTTCAAGGCTATGACCGGCGTCGATATCTAGCACATCCCTACAAGGGCTCGGGGCCTGGAATTGCGGGCCTCCTGGGGTTAAACGGACACCCAGGGGCTCCGAACCCGCGTCGAGCGGGGCCGGGCTCGAGCCGCTAGCTTGACTGCAATCCGTACAGTCTGTACAGTTTGCCCATGTCCCGCTCGAACCGCAAAGGCGTCGAAGACGCCCGCAATCAGTTGCCGGCGCTGCTGGCCGAGGCCGAGCGGGGGCGCTCGACGATCATCACGCGTCACGGCCGCGCGATCGCGGCGATCGTCCCGGTCGACCGCATGACGGCCGGCAAGCGGCAGAAGTCGCTGCTCGCCCTTGCGGGTTCGGGCAGGGGCTTGTGGGGCAAGGACAGCACGAAGGCGCTGCGCAAGCTGCGGGACGAGTGGGATCGCTAGCGCAGGCGGACTTGCCCGACGGGTCGCTGGTGCTGGTGGATTCGGCGCCGATCATTTACGTCCTCGAAAATTCCCCAAGGTTTGCAGCGCGGTTTCGGCCGCTTTTCGAGCGGCAGGACGCCGGCGCGATTTTCTTCGCGGTCACGACCATCACCATGGCCGAGGTTCTCACCGGGCCGCTCAAGGCGCGAGAGGAGGCCGTCGCCAGGCGCTATCGCGCGATGATGGAATCCTGGCAAGTCGTCGGCTTGAACGGAGATATCGCGGAGAGCGCCGCGCGGTTCCGCGCTGCACTGGGGCTTCGCATGGCAGATGCCGTACAGGTCGCAAGCGCCATGGCGATCGGCGCGGACGCCCTGGTCACGCACGACCGGGATTTCTCGCGCGTCAAGGCGTTGACGGTATTGGTTTGACCGTGGGCAGGCCTCCCGGCGTCAGTACCGGTGCAGCGCTCCTCGCCGCCATTGGTCTATGATTCGGTCCTGACTAAAACGGGGGGAGTCATGAAAAAACCAATGGGTCTTGCCGCCGGGATTCTCATTCCTGCTCTCATCGTCGTGGCAGTCACCGCACCGGGCTCCGCGCAAGCGCAAACCTGGCCGAGCAAGCCAATCCGCATCGTGATCGCGCAGGCACCCGGCAGCGCGACGGACGTGATCAGCCGCGTGGTCGGGAATCAGCTCTCGCTGAGTCTGGAGCAGCCGATCGTGATTGATGCGCGGCCGGGGGCGGGCGGGGTGCTCGGCACGGAGGTGGCCGCGCGGTCGGCGCCGGACGGCTATACGCTGTTCATGGGGAACAATTCGACGCACGGTTCGAATCCCGCGGTGTACGCGAAGCTGCCTTACGATGCGGTGAAGGATTTCGCGCCGATCTCGTTCGTCGCTTCGGTGCCTTATGTGCTGGTGGTCGATCCCAACTTGCCGGTGAAGTCGGTGCAGGAGTTCATCGCGCTCGCGAAATCGAAACCCGGGAAGATGAATTACGCTTCGGCGGGCAACGGCAGCACGCACCATTTCTGCGGGGAGCTGCTCAAATCGATGACCGGCGTCGATATCCTGCATATCCCCTACAAGGGCTCGGGGCCGGGAATCGCCGGCCTCCTGGGCGGCGAGGTGTCGATGATGTTTTCCAATGTCGCGGACATCGGGTCGCAGATCAAAGCAGGGAAGGTGAGACCGCTCGCCGTGACTTCGCAAAGGCGCGCGAGCTCGCTGCCCGACGTGCCGACGATGGCCGAAGCGGGGCTGCCGGATTTCGAAATCACCTCGTGGTTCGGATTGCTCGCGCCCGCGGGAACGCCGGCTACTATCATCGCAAGGCTGAACGCGGAAACCGTCAAGGTCTTGAGCAAAGCGGAGGTGAAGGCCACGCTCGGCGCTCAAGGGTTGGAAGTCGCGCCGAGTTCGCCCGAGCAGTTCGCCGCACATATAAAAAGCGAAATCGCCCGGTTCACCAAGATCGCAAAGGCCGCCGGGATCAAGGCGGAGTAGAAAGCGCAAAGCGGGGTGACCCGCCGCCTAGATTCCGGATCGTGCGACCAGCGGGAACTTGTCGGGATGGCGGATGGATTCGACGGCCAGATCCACATCGAGATCGGGCCAGTAGAGGTGGTGCGGCTGAGGACGTTCGACGTTCGTGAGCTTCGCGATCGGAGCGTCCTTGAACCAGGGAAATTCCGAAAACGGCACGAACAGCTCCTCTGCCCCGAGCATCAGCCAGAAGCCGTGAGTCGAGACGTTCGTCACCTCAACGTCGAAAGTGCTTGCGCCAGGCAGCACGGATGTCATGTTCGTGTTTCCGGATGAGTGCCTCGGCGGCCTCCGGCCACAAGCGTACGCTCAAAGCGCTTGGCCGGTAAAGTGGGAGCACATGCACCGACATAGCATCCATGATCCCGGCCCGGGGATCGCAAAGGCCTCCGCCATACGAACGTATGGCTACTCCGCCATATTGTGCTAGTCTTTCCCGATGGCGAAAACCGGGCTTATGAGCGAGAAAATCAGGTACACGCACGAACCGCTCGGAAACCCAAGGGTCGTTCCTGACTTTCTTCCTCGCCCTGAGGATCTTGTCTTCAGGGACGAGGGGGTCAAGGTCACCATCGCCTTGAGCAAACGCAGTGTGGATTTCTTCAAGACCGAAGCGCGCAGGCACAACACGCAATATCAACGCATGATCCGGCGGCTCCTGGACGCTTATGCGGAGCATCATTCGCGAACACCCGCCACGCGCTCGCCGCGGATGACACGCAAGCGCGCCGCGGGGTAGCCGGGGACGAATACGCCTCGACTCGGGGGTGACGCGGTGCTATGGTGGGCGGCTCCGGCAATTCAACAGCAGCACCCAGTGCAGGCATCCAGCCTGCAAGAGAGAAATCCCATGAAAGCGAATCTGATTTCGGCGCTGCTTGCGTCTGCGTTCCTCGCTACGACCCACGGCGCTCTGGCGCATGACGACGAAAAGCTCGGCACCGTGCATTTCGCGAATTCCTGCAGCAAAGAAGTGCAGCCCCAGTTCGAACGCGGCGTGGCCCTGCTGCATTCGTTCTGGTACGCAGAAGGCGCGAAGACCTTTGCAGAGGTCGCCAAAGCGGATCCTGCGTGCGCGATGGCGCACTGGGGCACGGCCATCACGCTCTTCGGCAATCCCTTCGTCTGGCCCCTGACCGGCGCCGCGCTGCCGCAAGGCTGGGCGGCGGTGGAACGCGCCAAGGCTGCCCATGCCAAGACTCAGCGCGAACGCGACTACATCGGCGCCATCGAAGCGTTCTACAAGGACGCGGACAAGGTGGATCACCGCACGCGGGCGCTGGCCTACACGAAGGCCATGGAGCAGATCACGGAACGCTACCCGGAGGATTCGGAAGCCAGGATCTTCTACGCCCTGGCGCTCAATGCGACGGCACTGCCGTCGGACAAGACCTACGCCAATCAATTGAAGGCGGCGGGAATCCTGGAGAAAATATTCGCCGTGCAGCCGGACCACCCCGGTGTGGCCCACTATCTGATCCACAGCTACGACTATCCCTCCATTGCGCAGCAAGGACTGAATGCGGCACGGCGCTACGCTTCGGTTGCGCCCGGCGCGCCCCACGCGCTGCACATGCCGGGGCATATCTTCACGCGGCTGGGCCTTTGGGACGAATCCATCGAAACCAATATGCGCTCGGCGAAAGTCTCGGAGAACCATGCCGAGCTGCTGCACGCCATGGACTACATGACCTACGCGTATCTTCAGGAAGGCCGCGACGGCGACGCGAAAAAGGTTGTGGAACACATCCCCGACATCGGCGCGCTGAACAACAAGCAGTTCGTGGCGGCCTTTGCGCTGGCTGTGATTCCGGCGCGGTATGCGATGGAGCGCGGGCAGTGGGCCGAGGCGGCCAAGCTCAGCCTGTTCCCGGGTGACGCGGACTTTCCGTGGAAGGCCATCCCGCAGGCCGAGGCCCAGCTCGTGTATGCGCGCGCCATCGGCGCGGGGCGTTCCGGTGACGCGGCAGCGGCGAAGCGCGACGTCGAGCGACTGCAAGCCCTCCGCGCGGCCATCGTCGAGCTCAAGCTGCCCTATTGGCCGCAGCAGCTGGACATCCAGATCAAGGTCGCCTCCGCCTGGGCGGCCTATGCGGAGGGCAACAAGGCGGAAGCCCTGAAGCTGATGCGCGAAGGCGCCGACCTGGAGAGCGCCAGCGACAAGCATCCGGTGTCGCCCGGCTACGTCGCTCCCGCCCTGGAGCTCCTGGGGGACATGCTCATGGAAATGAATCAGCCCGCTCAGGCGCTACGCGCTTACGAAGACTCGTCGAAGCGCGAGCCCAACCGCTTCCGCACGCTGTACGGTGCGGCCCGCGCCGCGGAGCAATCGGGAGACGCGGTGAAGGCGAAGGCGTACTACGCGGAACTGACCCGGCTCACCGCGAAGTCGGACGGCGGAAGACCGGAGCTCAAGCGCGCGAAGGACTATCTCGCGCAGCGCTAGTTCTTTTGACATTCGGTCGGTGATGGTTGTGGGCGCCGAAGCAAAGGCCGCCGGGATCAAGGCCGAGTAGCCGCCATAGCCCAATAGACTTACAGGGATAGACGCTAAAAGTAACTGTACAGGTCTGATAAGCTGTTCTGGCTCCTGGGCGGGAGTAGCTCAGTCGGTAGAGCAATTGCTTTCCAAGCAATAGGTCAAGAGTTCGAGACTCTTCTCCCGCTCCATCACCCTCCGGCGGCTCCTGGACGCTTATGCAGAGCATCATTCGCGAACCCCCGTCACGCGCTCGGCGCGGATGACACGCAAGCGCGCCGTGGGCTGGCTGGAACTCTACGCCGGCCCCACGAAGCCGATATACACCCCGCAGGCGTGCTCCGGCGCGACCAGCATCGCCTGCTCGCCGGTGTTGCGAATTCCGCGCGCCGGCGGCGGGACGCCGTGGTCGGCCATCCACTTCGCGGCCGCGTCCATGCTGCGGGTGCGATACAGGATCTGGAACGGTCCGGGGCCGCGGCGCTCGAGCGCGTCGGCGGCGACGCCCGGCGCGGCGGGCTGCGCGAGGCCGAGGGCGGTGGGCCCGAGCTGGAAGATCGCCATGTCGGCGTTGATGACGGTGCCGCGCTCCATCTTCGGCGCCGGCACGCCGAGCGCGCGCGCGTACAGGGCGGCAGCTGCGGCGACATCATCGACCGCGATGTAGACGCGCTCGATGCGCAGCACGCCGTTGGGGTGGCGGCCCGCCTTCGCGGCGTTCCGCTGGCCGACGAGCCTGACCCAGTCGACGCCACCGCGCGCGCGCACCGCGGCCGAATCCGCGGCGAGATCGTCGCTCGCAAGGGCGATCCCCTGCAGGCCGTCGCCGGAACGCACCAGCTCCAGATGATCGCCGTCGTTCCGGGCGACGCCGCGCTCGTCGAGCACGAAGCCGATGCGCGCGTACGCGTCTATCCCGGCGCGGAGGTCCGCGACGCCGATAGTGACGTGATCGATGCGGGTAAGAATGGCCGCGCCTACTCCGCCTGGATCTTCGCGCTCTGCACGATGTCGCGCATGCGCTTGAGACCGTCCCGCGTCCACTGCGTCACCACCTCGGGGGCCGAGCCGATCGGCTCCAGGCCCTGCGCGATCAACTTGTCGCGCACCTCGGGGGTGTTCACCGCCTTGACCAGTTCGGCATGCAGCCGGTCGACTACGGGCTTCGGGGTGCCGACGGGCACGACGAACGAAGCCCAGGTGCGCCATTCGAATCCGGGCACGCCGGCCTCGGCCATGGTGGGCACCTCGGGCAGCAGCGGCGAGCGCGCCGCGCCCGGCACCCCGAGCGCGCGCATGCGCCCGTCGAGAATGTACGGCCGCACGATCGACACCGCGCTGAAATGCACCTGCACCCGGTTCGACATCACGTCGACCGCCGCCTGCGTCGCGCCGCGGTACGGAATGTGCACCACGTCGATCCCCGTCGCGGCCTTGAACGCCTCCATCGCGACGTGCTGCGGGCTGCCGGGCCCCCCGGAGGAGTAGTCGATCTTTCCGGGCCGGCTTTTCGCCAGCGCGACGAACTCGGGGACGGTCTTTGCCGGCAAATCGTTGTTCACCACCATCACCCAGGTGATCGCCGCCACCACGCCCACCGGCACGAAGTCCTTCACCGGGTCGTACGCCACCTGGCGGATGTTCGGGATCATGGTGAGGATGCTGTCGTTCAGCGCGCCGATCGTGTAGCCGTCAGGCAGCGCGCGCTTCACCCGCTCGGCCCCGATCGACCCGGCGGCGCCGGGCTGGTTCTCGATGACGATCTGCTGGCCCAGGTTGTCGCTCATCTTCTGGGCGACGATGCGGATCATCACATCGACCGCGCTGCCCGCCTGGAGCGGTATCACCACCAGGATCGGCCTCGAGGGATATTGCTGAGCGGTGCAAGGGAGGGCCGCAGTCACCAATGCGGCGGCGAGCGCGCCCACCAGGAATCGGATCGGCAATCGTCCTTCGGTCTTCATCGCGGCCTCCTCCCGTGAATTCGGCGCAGAGAATAGCACCTTCCGCAGCTTGCCCAATCCGGCCGTTTTCAGACATGATGACGCATCGAGACCTGCAAGAGGAGAGGGCGGGCATGGTTTCCGGGAGGCGAATGGCAATGGGCGTCGCAGGCGCCGTGGTCGGCGCAGCCTTTGCATTGCTGGCGGGGACCGGTAAGGCGGAGGACCTCGCCGCGAAACCCGTATTCACCGACGCCGAGATAAAAATCATCCTGTCCCACGGGCCGTGGCCGGCGCCCATGCAAGCCGATCCGACCAACCGGGTTTCGGGGCAGGCAGACGCGATCGAGTTCGGCACGCGTCTGTTCTTCGATCAGCGTCTTTCCGCGAAAGGAACGGTGGCCTGCGGTAGCTGCCACGTACCGGAGCGCAACTGGACCGACAATCTCACGCGCGGCGTCGGCATGAGCGAGGTCGATCGCAACACGCCGACGCTGATGAATCAGTCCGGCAGCCGCTGGTACGGATGGGACGGGGCTTCCGACAGCCTGTGGTCGCAGAGCCTGCGACCGATCCTGGACGAGCGAGAGCTGGCGGCGACGCCGCGTCACGTGGCGCAACTGGTGCGCAACGACGAGCAGCTGTCCTGCCGTTACCGAAAGGCGTTCGGAGCCCCGCCGTCAGCAACCGACGACGAAGCGGTGTTCGTCGACGTCGGCAAGGCCCTGGCCGCCTTTCAGGAAACCCTGGTGAGCGGACGCACGCCGTTCGACCGCTTTCGCGACGTGCTCGCGGGGGCGGAACGGTCTTCCATTGATACCTACTCCGAACCGGCGCAGCGAGGGCTCAAGATCTTCATCGGCAAAGGCGGCTGCACCACCTGTCATTCCGGGCCCAATTTCACCAGCGGCGAGTTCTTCAGCACCGGCCTTTCAAAGTTCGCTCCGCACGGGCAGGCCGATCCCGGACGCCAGGCCGGAATCCGGAAGCTGCTGGAAAGCCGTTTCAACCTGCTCTCCCCCTACAACGACGACAAGACAGGGACCAGCGCCGCGCGCACGCGCGAGGCGTCTCTCGAGAAGGCGGGTTTCGGCGAGTTCAAGGTACCGTCGCTGCGCAACCTGATACTGACCGCCCCCTACGGCCGCGACGGCAGCGTCGAGACCGTCGCCGAAGTGGTGCGCCACTACGCCGGTATCGATCCGGTCGCCCTGCACGCGAAGGACGGCAGACCCGCGAAACCGCTGAACCTCACACCGCGGGAGCAGACCGACCTCGTGGTCTTTCTCCAGTCCCTGAGCACCTTCTCCAATTCATGGCGCCCCGACGACGGAGGGCAGTGCCGCTAGAGTGCGCGTTGCGAAATGGCTCGGGGGCGTCGTCACTCCTTGCGAACCCAAGTCTGGGACCGGCCAAAGAACGGTATGCCGATGTAGCCGCGAACTTCGAGTTTGAGCCCTTCATCGAGCAGTGCGATACGGCAGTTGTACACCTGTCCCTCGTCGGGATCCAATATCCGGCCGGTCGAATACGCGTCCCCGGATCGGTGCACGCCGCGGAGGATGATCATCCCGACAACCGGCTTGTCCTTCAGATCGCCCTGACACAGCCCACACAACGGATGGGCATCCGGCGCAGGCGGAGAAAACACCGCGACTACCGTGCCGATGTACTCGCCGTCGACCTCCACGACGCGGACCAGGCCGGCGGGTTGCCCCGTGCGGTCGCTGACGGTCTGCCACAGCCCCGCGGGGGTCGATGCCTGGCCCCAGGCCGGACCGCACCAGACCAGGATGAGGACGAAGAGGTGCCTCAGCAATTTAGAACTCACAAGCCCGGCGCGTCTCGACATTCCAGTTCCGTCTTTGATCTATATCAGATTGAACACGTGACACTACCATCCTGCCACTCCGATGCCAACGAGTTAGGAATAAGAAACAGGCGTGGTTTATGATTCGCCGATGACCACGAAGAAATTCGAAATCCTGGTGCTCAATCAGATCTCGCAGATCGGCCTGAAGCGCTTTCCGGCCGCGGGCTACCGCATCGCGAAGGACGCCGCGCAGCCCGACGCGATCCTGGTGCGCTCGGCCGACATGAACGCGATGAAGATTCCCGACAGCGTGCGCGCGATCGGCCGCGCCGGCGCAGGCACCAACAACATTCCGGTGAAGGCGATGAGCGGGCGCGGCGTGCCGGTGTTCAACGCGCCCGGCGCGAACGCCAACGCGGTGAAGGAGCTGGTGCTCGCCGGGATGCTGATGGCCGCGCGCAATCTGGTTCCCGCGGTGCGGTTCGTGCACTCGCTCAATTGCGACGACGAGACTCTCTCCAAGCGCGTCGAGGCGGAGAAGAAGCAGTTCGCCGGCATCGAGCTGCCGCAGCAGACTTTGGGAGTCATCGGCCTGGGCAAGATCGGCAGCCTCGTAGCCGACGCGGCGATCAAGCTCGGCATGAACGTGCTCGGCTACGATCCCGAGATCACGGTCGACGCCGCGTGGAGCCTCCCGTCGCAGGTGAAGAAGGCGAACTCGATCGAGGAGATCCTCAAAGCGAGCCAGTTCGTCACGCTGCACGTGCCGCTGCTCGCGGTGACCAAGCATCTGATCAACGCGAAAAACCTCGGGCTGATGCAGCCGGGCGCCATCCTGCTCAACTTCTCCCGCGAGGAGATCGTCGACGCCAAGGCGGTCGCGGCGTCTCTCGCCTCGAAGAAGCTCAAATACTACGTGACCGACTTCCCGGCGGAAGTGCTGTGCGAGAACCCCGCGGTGATCGCGTTGCCGCACCTCGGAGCTTCCACCAGCGAGGCGGAGGACAACAGCGCCGTCATGGTCGTCGACCAGGTGCGCGATTACCTCGAGAACGGCAACGTGCAGAACGCAGTCAATTTTCCGGACGTGGTGATGGGGCGCGAGGCGCCGTATCGCGTCGCCGTCGCCAACGCCAACGTGCCCAACATGGTCGGACAGATCTCCGGCGCCATGGCCAAGGCGGGCTTGAACATCCACAACATGCTGAACCGCTCCAGGGGCGAGATGGCCTACACCCTGGTCGACGTGGACAGCGCCGTCAACAAAGGCCTGATCGACGGCCTCGCGCGCATCAAGGGCGTGCTCGCGGTTCGTTATTTGCCTTTATCCTGAACGCCATGGCCGACGAAATCACCAAGCACCGCGCCGAGATCGACGCGCTCGACGAAAAAATCGTCGCGCTGCTGAACGAACGCGCGAAGCGCGCCGCCGCGATCGGGAAACTGAAAGCGAACGGCGGCGTCTACCGCCCCGAGCGCGAGGCCGAGGTCCTGCGCAGGATTACGGGCGCCAACCGCGGGCCGCTCGCGAACGATGCGCTTGCGCGGCTTTTCACGGAAATCATTTCAGTTTGCCGCGCGCTCGAGCAGCCGCTTTCGGTCGCCTACCTCGGCCCGCAGGGGACCTTCAGCGAAATGGCCCTCGGCAAGCAGTTCGGCGCGAGCGTAGAGGCGCAGCCCTGCGCTTCGATCGACGAGGTGTTCCGCGCCGCCGAGACGGGGGCCGCGCAATTCGCGGTCGTTCCCGTGGAAAACTCCACCGACGGCGCCATCGGCCGCACGCTCGACCTGCTGCTCGCCACGCCGCTCAAGATCTGCGCCGAAGTGGTGCTGCGCGTGCAGCAGAACCTGATGGCGAAACGGCCATCGATGAAGACCATACGCAAGGTCTATTCGCACCCGCAGTCGCTCGCGCAGTGCCACGGCTGGCTCTCGCAGAACCTGCCGGGCGCACGGCGCGTGCCGCTGGCGAGCAACGCCGAAGCCGCCCGCGTCGCGGCGAAAGAGGCGGGAGCGGCCGCGATCGGTCCGGAGATCGCCGCCGCGCGCTACGGGCTCAAGCTGCTCGCGCGATCGATCGAGGACGATCCCAAGAACCGGACGCGTTTCCTGGTGCTGGGAACGCACGATGCCGGTGTTTCGGGCAACGACCGCACTTCGCTCGTCATGACGGCGCACAACAAGCCCGGCGCCCTCCACGACTTGGTCGCATCGTTCGCCGCGCACGGCGTGAGCATGACGCGCCTCGAATCCCGTCCGGCGCGCACCGGGCAGTGGGAATACTACTTCTACGTCGACATCGACGGCCACCAGCAGGATGCGAAGGTCGCAAAGGCGCTCGCCGAATTGCGCGGCAAGGCGCCGTTCCTGAAGATTTTCGGCAGCTATCCGGCTGCGGTTCTCTGATTTATCGATCTTTGCAAAACTTCGTGACGCGGGTCATAAATGGAACCGTCATTCCCGCGCAAGCGGGAATCCAGTGTCTTTCGATAAAGTCACTGGGTCCCCGCTTCCGCGGGGACGACGAAAAAGTGTCATGCGGTTACGTGATTCTCAACAGTTGTAATTCTCAACAGTTGTAATTCTCAATAGTTGTAATTCTCAATAGTTCATGGATCTTTGCGAGCAGTCTCCGTCGTACATTCGCGCGATCGCGCCTTACCAGCCCGGCAAGCCGATCTCCGAGCTCGCCCGCGAGATGGGCCTGGACGAAAAGAAAATCATCAAGCTCGCCTCGAACGAGAATCCGCTCGGCGTCTCGCCCAAGGCGAAAGCCGCGATCAAGAAGGCCCTCGCGGAGCTCGGGCGTTATCCCGACGGCAACGCCTTCGACCTGAAGGCTGCGCTCGCGAAGCGCTACCACGTTCCGGAGGAGTGCATTGTTATAGGCAACGGTTCGAACGATCTGCTCGAGCTTGCCGCCGGAGCCTTTCTCGCCCCCGGCCGCGCCGCGGTGTACTCGCAGCACGCCTTCGCCGTCTATCCGCTCGCGACCCAGGCGCGCGGCGCGAAAAGCATCGTCGTTCCGGCGAAAAACTACGGCCACGATCTCGCGGCCATGCTCGCCGCGATCACGCCGGAGACGCGGGTGGTGTTTATCGCCAATCCCAATAATCCGACCGGAACCTTCGTTACCGGCAGGGAGCTCGAGGAATTCATCGCACGCGTGCGGCGGGACGTGGCGGTGGTGGTGGACGAGGCCTACACCGACTACCTGCCGCCGGAGCTGCGCTACGACAGCGTGGCGTGGCTGAAGCAATACCCGAACCTGATCGTGACGCGCACTTTTTCCAAGATCTACGGCCTGGCCGGCCTGCGCGTGGGCTTCGGACTCATGCATCCGGATATCGCCGGCCTCTTCAACCGCGTGCGCCAGCCCTTCAACGTCAACAGCCTCGCGCTCGCCGCGGCGGCCGCGGCGCTCGAAGACAAAAAATTCGTCGCCAAGAGCACCAAGATGAATCGCCTGGGGCTGGCGAAGCTGGAACGCAACTTCAAGACGCTCGGGCTCGAGACCCTTCCTTCCTGCGCCAATTTCCTCACCTTCCGCGTTTCGGGAGCGAAAGCGGTGTACCAGAAGCTGCTTCGCCGCGGCGTCATCGTCAGGCCGCTGGCGGGTTACGACATGCCCGATCACCTGCGCGTCACGGTCGGCACGCCGAAAGAGAACGAGAAGTTCCTCAAGGCGCTGAGAGCCGCGCTTGACGACTAGGTTCGACGATTGATGGAGCGCATCGAAAAACTGGTGGTGGTGGGGGTCGGCCTGATCGGCGGCTCGTTCGCGCTCGCGCTGAAAGAGGCGGGCGCGGTGGGCCGCGTGGTGGGGGTCGGACGCAGCGCGGCCAACCTGCAGCGCGCGCTCGATCTGAGGGTCATCGACGCCGCGGGCGCATTCGACCGCGCCACCTTCGGCGACGCCGATCTGGTTCTGCTCGCGGCGCCGGTAGGCCAGATGCAGGCGATCATGCGTTCGATCGCGCCTCTCCTCGGCGAGAGGACCGTGG
>Ga0193726_1002522_pt1 | contig 12338 bp, 10 predicted proteins | sample H2c1metaG_FD_144928 | JGI IMG/M metagenome (GOLD analysis project Ga0193726, IMG submission 144928) | Soil microbial communities from a riparian zone of the East river system, Colorado, United States - H2c1 | ecosystem: Environmental > Terrestrial > Soil > Riparian zone | place: USA: East River... | reverse complement strand
ACGCGTCCCAGCAGGTCGTAGAGCACGCCCTGACGCAAGGCTCCGTCGGAGACCTCGAGCTGCTCGATGCCGAATTCGGCGAGCGCCGCGGACATGATCGCCAGTCCACCGGGGATGATCTCCGCGCGGGGACCGCGCAGCCCCGGTATGTCGAGCTTGTCGATCTCGCCGGCCTTGATGAACTGCGCGCGCAATTTCTCGAGCGCCTCCGCGGATATTCCCTGTTCGCTCAGACCGGACTGGCGCAACATCGAAGCCAGCGTTTTTGCCGTCCCGGAGGACGCTACGGCATGCGTCCAGCCGGCGCTGCGGTAGGCGTCCACGATGCGCTGCAGTTCGTTCGCAGCCGCGAGTTCGGCGCGCTTGAAACACGATTTTTCGAGCCGCCCCTCCGGAAAGAATTTCAGGGTGTAGCTGACGCAACCCATGGAAATGCTCTCCATCAGCTCGGGCTCCAGCCCCGTGCCGATGATCAGCTCGGTCGAACCGCCACCTATATCGATTACGAGGCGCCGCTCGGCCGAGGGCGCGAGGCTGTGCGCCACGCCCAGATAAATCAGGCGCGCTTCCTCGCGTCCGAATATCACCTCGATGGGGAACCCGAGCGTCGCTTCGGCTTCCGAGAGGAAGGATTTGGCGTTTTTTGCCACGCGCAAGGCGCTCGTACCCACCGCCCGCACCGCCGAACGCGGAAAGCCGCGCAGCCGTTCGCTGAACCGCGCCAGCGCCTCCAGCGCCCTGGATTTCGTCGCCTGATCGATGCGCCCATCGCGGGTCAAACCCGCGCCCAGACGTACCGGGTCGCGCAAGCTGTCGAGCAGGTAGATCTGATCGTCGACGACCCTGCCGATTTGCAGGTGGAAGCTGTTGGATCCTAGGTCGAGTGCCGCGAGGGCGTCCTGTTTCACGATTGTTGTGCCGTTCACCTCGAGAAGCGATACGAGGCTATCATAATGCCCCTGCGGCCTTATTACGATGACGCTACAGGACGTCGGCCAGTAACAATTCCGCAACACGCTCTTCTTAGACTTGGTTTTTCATGCTCCAGAGAGCCCGCATTCCGCTCCCCAGGATTAAACCGCAATTCCTCTCCCGCGAGGTCGCGGTGCTGGCTTTCAACCAGCGGGTGCTGGCTCAGGCCGAGGACCGGCGGGTTCCGGCGCTGGAGCGGCTGCGCTTTCTGTGCATCCTGTCGAGCAATCTGGACGAATTCTTCGAAATCCGCGTCGCCGAGCTGAAAGAGCGCATCAAGCTCGGCAACGAAATGGAGATTCCCGGAGAGACATCTCCGGCGGAAGTATTTCCCCTGGTCAGCGAGCGCGCTCATGCGCTGGTCGCCGAGCAATATCGTTTGCTGAACAAGGAAATTTTCCCTGCGCTTGCAGACGAGGGCGTGCGTTTCCTCGCCGAACAGGACTGGAGCCGGGAGCAACGCTCATGGCTGCACGACTATTTCCTGAAGGAATTGTTCCCGCTCCTCACGCCCATCGGGCTGGACCCGTCGCATCCCTTCCCTCGCGTACTCAACAAGAGCCTGAATTTTGCCGTGCAACTGGAGGGTCGCGACGCCTTCGGGCGCAATTCGGGGACGGCGATCGTCCAAGCGCCGCGCGCCCTGCCGCGGGTGATCCAGTTGCCGAAGAAAATAGCCGGCGAGGGCTACGTCTTCGTGCTGCTGACCTCGATTCTCCAGGCATTCGTGCAGGCCCTGTTTCAGGGCATGACGGTGCGGGGTTCGTATCCATTCAGGGTGACGCGCAACAGTGATCTGTTTCTCGACGAAGAAGAGATCAAGAATCTGAGCACGGCGCTCGCGGGCGAGCTGTCACAGCGCCACTTCGGGGACTCGGTGCGACTGGAAGTCGCGGACAACATGCCTGCCGAGCTCGAGCAATTCCTCCTCGACCAGTTCCAGCTCTCCGGCGATGACCTGTACCGTGTCGATGGACCCGTGAACCTGGTGCGGCTCATGCAGATACCCGATCTGGTCGACAAGCCCGGCCTCAAATTCGCGGCCTTTGTCCCGGGCATGCCCAAGGCGCTCGAAAAAAACCCGGATCTGTTTCGCGTGATCCGGAAGGGCGACATCCTTCTGCATCACCCTTTTCAGTCTTTCAATCCGGTCATTGAATTTCTGGAGCAATCGGTAGACGACCCCAGCGTCGTCGCGATCAAGCAGACCGTCTACCGCACCGGCACCGACTCGGTCCTCATGAAATACCTGATAGACGCGGCGCGACGGGGCAAGGAGGTCACGGTGGTGGTGGAATTGCTCGCACGCTTCGACGAGGAAGCGAATCTCAATTGGGCGGCGAAGCTCGAAGAGGTGGGAGCTCATGTGGTCTACGGTGTCGTCGGGTACAAGACGCACGCCAAGATGTCGCTAGTGGTGCGCCGAGAAGAGGGGAAGCTCCGGCGCTATGCCCATCTTTCCACGGGCAACTATCACCCGCGCACGGCAAGGCTCTACACCGACTTCGGGCTTTTCACTGCGGACGAAAAAATCTGCGAGGACGTGAACGAAGTCTTCAAGCAGCTCACCGGCCTCGGGCGCGCACGCCGGCTGCATCACCTGTGGATCTCGCCGTTCACGCTGCACGGGCGCATCGTCGCGGCGATCAAACTCGAGGCGAATCACGCCCGGGCCGGCAGACCCGCGCACATCATCGCCAAGATGAATGCCCTGATCGAACCCCAGGTCATCGAAGCGCTGTACCGGGCCTCGCAGGCCGGCGTGAAGATCGACCTGATCGTGCGCGGCGTGTGCGCACTCAGGCCGGGGATCCCGGGCCTGTCGGAGAACATACGCGTGCGTTCGGTCATCGGGCGCTTTCTCGAGCACTCGCGCATCTTCTACTTCCTGAACGACGGGGAGGAGGACCTCTATCTGTCGAGCGCCGACTGGATGGGACGGAATTTCTTCGGCCGCATCGAGCTGTGCTTCCCCGTGCTCGACCCCAGAATCAAGCAGCGCGTCATGCAGGAAGGCCTCAAGCCCTACATTGCGGACAACAGCCAGGCCTGGGAGATGGATGAGAACGGCAACTATCAGCGCAGGAAATCCCGCGGCCGGATCCCCCGTTCCGCGCAGGAGCAGTTGCTCGCGATGCTCGCGGCAGCGACCTAGGACCGCCGGCGCGGCGCGAATGCGCCTCCCCCGATCGACGCGCACCGCCATGAGGGCGCCGGATACGCGTTGAATTCTTCATGACATACAATGCCGCGTTCGGCCGCCGTCGCCGAAGTCTTCATCGGGGGAGTCGTGCATATGCAGGAGAGTCCTTTCAAGGGCAAGACCGGGGTGCGGCGCCTGTGGAACGCGCTCGGTTATTCATTCCAGGGACTGGCTTCCGCGTTCCGGCACGAGGATGCGTTCCGCCAGGAAACACTGCTCGCGGCATTGCTGATCCCGGCGGCTTTCTTCATTCACGTCGATGGTACAGAACGGGCCCTCATGATCGGGAGCGTGCTGCTCGTGCTCGTGGTGGAATTGCTCAATTCGGCCGTGGAAGCCGCAGTCGACCGCATCTCCCTTGAAAATCACCTCCTGGCCAAGCGGGCAAAGGATATCGGCAGCGCCGCGGTTTTCCTGAGCCTGATCAACGTCGCCGTGGTCTGGTCACTGGTGCTATTCGGATAGCGTCAAGAAACCTTAAAGAAAGCTTCATCCCGGCTTCACGCAGGGCGCGCACTGTGCGCGCCCATGAGCACCCTAATAAAGCCGTACGCCGTGCGCGGCGCATTGCGCGTCGCCGTTGCGACTGAAACCTATCCGCCGGAAATCAACGGCGTTGCCCGCACCGTGGGCCTCATGGTCGAGTCGCTGCTCGAACGCGGTCACGAGGTCCAGCTCATCCGCCCGCGACAGGGCCGCGAACCCGATCCCTCGTGCGGCAATGCATTGAGGGAGCGCTTGGTGCCGGGCATGCCGATACCGTTCTACAGTCACCTGCAGCTGGGATTTGCGTCGCGCAAGGCCCTCGAGGACGATTGGCAAAAGTGGCGTCCCGACCTGGTGCACGTGGTGACCGAAGGTCCCCTCGGCTGGGTTGCAATGGCGGCGGCGATACGCTCGGGCATTCCGGTGTGTTCTGACTTTCACACCAATTTTCACAGTTACAGCCGGCACTACGGCTTCGGGATGCTTTCCGGAGTCGTCGCTGCTTACCTGCGCGCCCTGCACAATCGCGCGGACTGCACCCTGGTGCCTACGGCCGAGATGAAGGCGAATCTGGAAGCGCTCCGATTCGAGCGCGTATCCGTGGTCGGTCGCGGCGTGGACACGAGGCTTTTCAGCTCCGCTCGCCGCAGCCAACGGCTGCGGGCCACGTGGGGGTGCGGGGAAGACGAGACCGTGGCGCTGCATGTCGGGCGTATCGCCTCGGAGAAAAATCTAGAACTGTTCGTCCAGGCGGTCTCGGGAATGCGCGTGGTCGATCCGAAGCTGCGCGTTGTGCTCGTCGGCGACGGTCCGCAAGGGGCCGCGCTACGCTCGCGTCATCCGGATTTCGTCTTCGCCGGGCTAAGAATCGGCGAGGATCTGGCCGAGCACTACGCCTCCGCGGACGTGTTCCTGTTTCCGAGCATGACCGAGACCTTCGGCAATGTGACCCTCGAAGCCATGGCGAGCGGGCTCGCGGTGCTCGCCTACGATTACGCCGCCGCCCGGCAATACCTGCGCCACGCGGTGAACGGTCTGCTCGCCCCGCTGGGCGACGCCGCCGAGTTCGCACGGATGGCGGTGCAGCTTGCCGGAAACCGGGAGCTGCGGTCGCGCTACAGGCTTGAAGCGAGGCGGATCGCGGAGACCCTCTCCTGGGACCGGGCCTTCGACGACCTGGAGCGGGCGCTACGCCGCATTGCCGGGTCGGTTCGAACGGAGATCGGCGGTGCTCAAAGGAAGTCCGCTCATGTCGAGACTTGAATCGGGCCTGGAACGGCTTCGCCTCTGGGATCACGCCTTGTGCATTCGTTTCAACGGCGCGGTGCGGATCGCCTCCGTTCGATGGGCTTTTCGTCTTGTGAGCCGCCTGGGAGACGGAATATTCTGGTACACCCTGATGCTCTTTCTGCTCGTTGCGGGCGGTGCCCAGGCATTCGTCCCGGTCGCGCGCATGGCCATGACCGGGCTTGTCTGCACTCTCGTCTACAAATGGCTGAAGTCGAAAACTTCGCGCCCGCGGCCGTTCGCGGTCGTGAACGCCGTGCGCGCGGGCGCGGATCCGCTCGACGCCTTCAGCTTTCCTTCGGGACATACGCTGCACGCGGTGGCGTTCTCCGTCGTCGCGATCGCTTTCTATCCGGGGCTCGCCTGGCTGCTGGTCCCCTTCACGATCCTGGTGGCGCTCTCCAGGGTGGTCCTCGGCCTGCACTATCCGAGCGACGTTCTTGCCGGCGCGGCCCTCGGTGCGCTGATCGCGGGGTGTTTCCTCGGTTTCTAGTCCGGCCCGCGTCGGAACCCGACGCCATCGCGAGACAGCGCTCACTGATTTTTTTGTGAGCGCGCGAAATCCGGTCCTGCACCGGGTCCGCTGCGGCTTCGTGCGATAATCGCCGGTCACAGGGTGATCGGCATGAGCAATATCCTGGTCCGGACCGCAGTCGCTTTTTTCCTTCTTGGAGCGCTCGCGCTGGCGACCGGCTTCCTGGCCGGCCCCTCGTGGGGATGGTCGGTCTTCTCCCTGGGCTTGGCCGTTCTGCTCATACACCACGCTCGGCATCTCCACCTGCTTCTCCGGTGGGCCTCGCGCTCGCTTACCGAGGCGGTGCCTGAGGGTAGCGGTGCCTGGGAGGAAGTGTTCACCCTGTTGTATCGCCGGCAGCGCGCCGAGACCGCGCGGAATCAGCAGCTCGCGCGCGCACTCGCCCGCTCGCGCCAGGCGGGCCGGGCGCTTCCCTACGGCGTCGCGATCCTGGATACCGAATACCGCATCGTGTGGTGCAACGATTCCTGCGAGGCGCACTTCGGCATCAACGCCGAAGCCGACGTCGGCCAGCCCATCACGAACCTGGTGCGCCAGCCGGAATTCGTCGAATACGTCGCCGCGGGAGAATTCTCCAAGCCCCTGCAGCTGAAGACGGCTCGCGACGGCCTGATACTGTCAGTGCAGTTCGTGCCCTACGTCGATTCCCAGCGGCTGCTGCTTTCGCGCGACATCACGCAAGGCACCAGGCTCGAGACCATGCGGCGCGACTTCGTCGCCAACGTATCCCACGAGCTGCGCACCCCGCTGACGGTCCTGGTCGGCTTCCTGGAGACCGTGCGGGAGCTGAAGCTCGATCCGCAGCGCTCGCGCGACTACCTGAATCTCATGGCGGAGCAGAGCCGGCGCATGCAGCGCATCATCGACGATCTGCTCACGCTGTCGACGCTCGAATCGGCGTCCGAGCCTCCGGACGACGGGCGCGTCGATGTGGCCCTGCTGCTATCGCGTATCCACAGCGAGGCCGAGGCGCTTTCGGGAGGCCGTCAGCACGTCACGCTCGACGCCGAGCCCGGATTCGACCTGCTCGGCTCCGAGTCGGAGATCGCCAGCGCCTTCGGCAACCTCGCGAGCAACGCCGTGCGCTACACGCCTGCGGGCGGCGAGGTGCGCCTCATCTGGCGCGCCACGCAGAAGGGCGCCGAATTCTCGGTGGAAGACACGGGCGTCGGCATCGAAGCCGAGCACATCCCGCGTCTCACCGAGCGCTTCTATCGCGTCGACCGCGGACGCTCGCGCGAAACCGGCGGCACCGGACTGGGGCTCGCCATCGTCAAGCACGCGCTTGCACGCCATCAGGCAACGCTCGACATCGAGAGCACGCTCGGAAAAGGCAGCCGGTTCACTGCGCGATTTCCGGCTCGCCGGCTGGTGCCCCGGCGCGCGGGTCTCCCGCAATCTTCAGCGTCCCAACCGGAGGCGGCGGTGCTCCCGGCCGAGCAGGAGCCCAAGGACAAGCCATAGGACCGCGCCTGGGATCGCAACAGCGGCGATGCCGGCCAAGCTCAGCCCCAGGCCTTTCAGCGCCTGATAGACCCAGCCGCTGGCGGCGTCGCCTCCCCGAAACACGACCGTGTCGATGAAGTTTTTCGATTTGTACTTCGCCTCGCGCGGAAGCACGGTGAACAGCATCTCACGCGCGGGACGCGCGATGGAATAGTCGGCGGCGCGGCGCAGGATCTGAAAGGCTACCAGCACCGCAAGCACGGGGACGAGGCCGATCGCCGCGAACCCGGCGATTCCGAGTGCTGGAAGCAGCGCCAGCGCGACGCCCACGCCGAGCTTTTCGACAAACTTGGCCACGACGAAGAGCTGGCCGAGCAGCGTCAACACGTTGACGGCGAGATCCACCTGCGCGAAGAGCACGGTGCGTTCCGCGGAATCGGCGTAGTTCGCGGCCACCATCCGGGCGAGCTCGAGGTACGCGAAGCCGAACAGCACGGTGTAGAGCAGCACGTAGGCGACGATACCGAGCAGGTAGCGCGAGCGCAGGATCTCCGCAACGCCCGACCAGGTCGTGCCGCCGATGGCGTCGCCCGGTTCGGCGGATGTCTGCGTCGCGTCCGCCGCGCCCGCGCGGGCCTCACGCAGCAGCGCGTGGATGCACGCGAGCGCGAGTCCGAGAAAAGCGCAGGACACCAGCAGAAGCCCGGACGTGCCGAGCGGTGCGGCGAGCGAAGCGGTAAGCGTCGGACCCGCCAGTGCGCCGCAGCTTCCGCCGGCGGAAATGAGGCCGAACAGCCGCACCGCCTGCTCCGGACGGAACACGTCCGCCATGAGGCTCCAGAACAGCGATACGACGAAGAGGTTGAACACGCTGACCCAAACGAAGAAGGCGCGGGCGACGGCGGGCGGTGCCGCACCGCCTGCGAATAGCACGTAGAAGACCAGCACGTTGGCGATGAAAAACAGGTACGTCCAGAGCACCAAACGCCGGCGCGAGAGCCGCGCCGCAGCAAAGCCGAATACCGGCACCGCAAGGAGCATCGCCACAAAAGTCGCCGAGAACAGCCACGGGAGGTTTTCCACCCCGCCCTGCACCCCCATCTCGTCGCGCAGCGGTCGCAGGATGTAGTAGCTGCACAGCACGCAAAAGAAGCAGGCGAAAGACCACGACAACGCGGCGACCTCGCGGCGATCGACCCGGATGATCCGGTTCAGCAGGGAATACCCCAAGCTCAAGCCAAGCTCCACTTCGACGATGCGGGCCATCGTATCAAACGGCGGCCGGAGTCCGGCCGTTGGCCTGCCGTCGCCCCTGTCGCCGGCCGGTCACCCATGGCGACCATGGCGTGGGCGTCGGCGAAGGTGTGCCCCTTGGGGTGGTAAAAAGTCTCACTTTTGCCTGGCATCGGTCTTGCTCTTGCTAGGGTGTACCGAAGGGATAGCGGATGTTGGACTGGACCGGCAAAGCGATCTTGTTGCCCCGCCAACACCCACGAGGAACAACCGACAGCAAATGGAGACTGCAATGAGCACACGCAAAGTTCTGACACTGGCTTCGATGGTTGCGATGCTGTTTTCGCCGGCTGTGTTCAGCGCCGATCTGGCATCCGATTTCACGGACAATTCCTTCCAGGTACTGGGCGAAAAGCAGGACAGCGGCCTGGGTGAACTGTCGCCCGGCTATGCCGCGGCGGAATTCCAGCGGAACTACCGCATTGTCGGCGAATCGCTGGACAGCGGCCTGGGTGAACTGTCCCCGGGTTATGCCGCAGTGGAATTCCAACGTGACTACCGCGTTGCCGGCGAATCGCTGGACAGCGGCCTGGGTGAACTGTCGCCTGGCTATGCCGCAGCGGAATTCCAACAGAACTATAGCGTTGCCGGCGAATCGATCGACAGCGGCTTGGGCACACTTCCGGCGGGTTACGCAGCCGTAGAATTCCAAAATCAGATCGTAGCCACGCGCTGACCGAGTAGAAGTTTCCCGGGACAGGCGGCGCCTCCAAACCGTCGCCCTCCCAATGAATACGGCTGGTGGCCCTCAGGGCGCCAGCCGTTCGATTTTCCAGGCGTCTCCCAGCTTGCGGTAGCACAAGCGGTCGTGCAGGCGGTCCTTGCGTCCTTGCCAGAATTCGAATCGCTCCGGAGCCAGTCGGTAACCCCCCCAGTGCGGCGGACGGGGCGGTGAGTCCCGCCAGCGCTTGGAGGCCTCTCCCAGCTTCTTTTCGAGATCCTCGCGGCTGTCCACCGGCTCGCTCTGAGGGGAGATGATTGCCGACAGCCGGCTCCCCAGGGGACGGCTGGAAAAATACTCGTCGGACTCCGCCGCCGAGACCTGCGTAACCCGGCCCTCGATGCCCACCTGGCGCTCCAGCTCCGTCCAGCAGAAAAGCAGCATCGCTTGCGGGTTTTCCTCGATCTCGCGCCCTTTGCGGCTGCGGTAATGGGTGTAGAACACGAACCCGTGCGCGTCGAAGCCTTTCAGCAGCACGGTGCGCGCTGAGGGACGCCCCTTCTTGGTCGCGGTCGCCAGGGTCATCGCATTGGGGAGGGTGAGGCCGGCTTGCAAGGTCTCTTCGAACCAGTGATCGAATTGCACGAACGGATCTGCATCGAGATCCTTCTCATGCAGGCCGGCGCGCATGTATTCCTGACGCAGGGCGGCGAGGTCCATGGCGGAATTCTACCTGCGGCTGCGTGCGTACAGGCTTCCGGCGGCGAGCAGGAACGCCGTCGCCCAGAATACCGGGCCCATGCCGAGCACCGTGCCGAGCGCGCCGAACAGAAGCGGCATCGTCGTCTGGCTGAAATTGACCAAGGTCATGCGCACGCCGATCGCTTCGCCGATCCGGCCGGCGGGCGCCGTGTTGTGGAGCAGGGACATGACCATCGGCTGCGACATCCCCAGCCCCAGGCCGAGCAGGAAGGCGAGCGTCATCAGGAGGCCCGCGCGCTCGAGCAGCGGAAAAAGTACGAAGGCCGCCGCCGCGGTTGCCAGGGATGCCGCGAGGAGCGGCCACGCGGTCAGCCGGCGCGATATCGCCGGCAGCAGGCCGCGGATGACGAAGGTGGCCACCGCGAACGAGCCGAGCACCAGGCCGATGGCCGACGCCGACATGCCGATGCTCGTGCAGTAGATAGGGATGGCGAAGGTAAACATGTCCCACGCGGCTGCCAGCAGTCCGCTCACGATAAAAACCGCGCGCAACTCGCGGCGTCGCAGCAGGTCGACGACGCTGCGGCCCGGCTCGGGCGGCAGCCTGAGCTTGTGAGGCTGCGGCAGGCGCAGCTTGTTGAATCCGAGCACGGCGATGGGCACCAGCGGAAACGCGGCGAATGCCCCGAAGGTGGCGATGTGGCCGAACGCGTCGATCCCGAATCCGGCGATCATCGGGCCGGTGAAGCCCGATACTGAAAACCCCAGGGCGGCCACGCTGAAGTTCATGGGGCGGTCCTCGGGCCGCCCGATGTAGCCGATGATGTTCTGCGCGGCGACCTGGTACATCATGAAACCCGATCCGATCAGGACGCTCGCGAAATGCAGCGCCAGCAGGGTCGGCCACAGGTAGGGAATCAGGGCGCCGAGAGCGAGGGCGACCGATCCGATGAGCATCGGCACGCGCACGCCGATGCGGTCGATCAGGCGTCCCATGCTCACGGCAAACAACATCGGCAGCAAGGCGTACAGGGCCATCAATACGCCGACCGTGAATGGCGTCGCGTGCAGGTAAATGGCGTAGAGCGACACCGACACCCGCGTACCCGCGAACACGGAGTGGTTGAGCAGGGTGATGAAGATCAGGAAGTAGAGCGTGCGCACGCCGCGGGTTCCCTTCCCTCTGTGGAAAGGTCTATTCAGCAGCAGATTCTACGCGAACGCTGACGCTGCCCGTGCGCCGTGTCCAGTGGGCGGTACCGCCTAAGGACCGGTTTCAAAATGAACCTGTTGTCATCCTGAGCGAAGCGAAGGATCTGCTTTTGTGTGGACGACGAAAAGCAGATTCTTCGGGCTGCGCCCTCAGAATGACAACTCATTCTTGAAACGGACTCTAAATCACAGCGAGTTGAAGTAATCCGACATCATTTTCCGTGTCGGCTCATCCGGAAGCGGCCCCGAGGCGGCGCCGAGATTGTCGGTCAGGTGTTTCGGGTTGCGCGTGCCCGGGATCGCGCAGGTGACCGCGGGATGCCCGAGGATCCATTTGAGGAAGAACTGCGCCCAGCTCTCGCAGCCGAGTTCCTTCGCCCAAGCGGGGAGCGGCTTACCCCGGACGCGGCCGAACATGGCCCCTTCCGCAAAGGGCCGGTTGACGATCACCGCGGTGCGGCTGTCCGCTGCCGCTGCGAGCAGGCTCTGACCGGCTTCGGGTTCGGCGAGCGAGTAGTTCACCTGAACGAAATCGATATCTCCCGGGCGGATGATTTTTTCCAGGTCGGCGTGGGCTCCGGAGTTATAGTGAGTGACGCCGAGGTAGCGTATCCGGCCGGCTTTTTTCCACTCCCGCAACGTGGCGAGGTGCGTGGGCGCGTCCACCAGGTTATGCACCTGCATCAGGTCGAGGCGCTCGACGCGCAGCTTCTTCATCGAATCCTCCATCTGGCGGATGCCTGCCTGCTTGCCGCTGGTCCAGACCTTGGTGGCGACGAAGAGCTTCGATTGGACTCCGAGCTCCGCGGCGAGCCGGCCGGTCACCGATTCGGAGGACCCGTACATCGGCGAACTGTCGATGACGCGGCCGCCCAGTTCGACAAAAGTCTTCAGGGTCTCCTTCGCCTGTGCCAGCTCTTTCGCATCGGAAGCCACGTCGAATACCTGCCAGGTACCCAGTCCCACCGCCGGAATCGCTTCGCCGGTTTTCGGGATGAGCCGCATGAGCGGGCCGTTCGCTGCAGTTGACCCCAGGGGCATGAGCAGACCTCCCAAAGCGCAGGCGCTGGTCCGAAGGAAGTCGCGCCGCGTAAAATGCATCTTCATCACAGAGTGAAATCCTAGGCAATTAAGGGCAGGCTTGCAAATCGAGCTCCCGGGTCGGGCGAGTGCGCAATGGCACGGCGGCGTTGCGCACGCGCCGGGAGCGTCATACCATGCGGCGCAAGAGGAGAACAATGGAAAAGCAGAATTACGACGCCGGCCTGCCGCTGACGAACGCGCCGTTCAATCTGTGCGTGCGTCACGGAGACCTGATCTTCATTTCGGGCCTGCCGCCATTCGACGAGGCGTTCTCCAATGCAGTGCGCGAAGCGCGCGAGAAGGGGCTGCCGATTCCGCCGTTTCCGAATCCACCCTTCGGCGAGCAGGTGCGCCTCGTGATGGACAACATGAAGAAGCTGGTCGAGGCGGCCGGCTCCAGCATGGATTGCCTGCTGAAGGTGATCGTGTGGCTGCGCGATCAGCGCGACTCCGAGGAG
>Ga0193726_1002521_pt1 | contig 12339 bp, 10 predicted proteins | sample H2c1metaG_FD_144928 | JGI IMG/M metagenome (GOLD analysis project Ga0193726, IMG submission 144928) | Soil microbial communities from a riparian zone of the East river system, Colorado, United States - H2c1 | ecosystem: Environmental > Terrestrial > Soil > Riparian zone | place: USA: East River... | reverse complement strand
GTAGGCAATGCCTGCCCGTTCCAGCTCGGCGATCACGTTGGAGCGGCCAGCCTGGTCGGATACCAGCACCTTGCGGTGATTGCCGACCGCCTCGGGCGACACATGTTCATAGGTCTGCGGATCCTTGAGCACCGCCGAAGCATGAATGCCGGTTTTGGTCACGAATGCACTTTCGCCGACATAGGGCGCGTGGCGATTGGGCGCACGATTGAGCATGTCGTCCAGCGTCCGCGAAACCTTCATCAAGGTCGCCATCTTGTCCGGCGACACACCGATCTCGAAGCGATCGGCAAACTCGCGCTTCAGCCGCAGGGTCGGGATCAGCGAGCACAAATTGGCGTTGCCGCAGCGTTCGCCGAGCCCGTTCAGCGTGCCCTGGATCTGCCGCGCCCCGGCGCGCACCGCGGCCAGCGAATTGGCGACGGCCTGCTCGGTGTCGTTATGGGCGTGAATGCCGACGTGGTCGCCGGGGATATGCTTCACCACCTCGGTGACGATGGTCTCGACCTCGTTCGGCATGGTGCCGCCATTGGTGTCGCACAACACCACCCACCGGGCGCCGGAATCATAGGCGGCCTTGGCGCAGGCCAGCGCGAATTCGGCATTTTCCTTATAGCCGTCGAAGAAATGCTCGCAGTCGAGCATGACTTCGCGGCCGGCGGCCTTGGCAGCCTTCACGCTGTCGCGGATCGAGGCCAGGTTTTCCTCGTTGGTGGTCTCGAGCGCGACGCGTACCTGATAGGCCGATGATTTCGCGACAAAACAGATCGTATCCGCCTTGGCCTCCAGCAGCGCCGCGAGGCCTGGATCGTTCGACGCCGAACGGCCGGGACGGCGGGTCATGCCGAACGCCGTGAAGCTGGCGTGATCGAGCTTCGGCCTGCGCGCAAAAAAATCGGTGTCGGTGGGATTGGCGCCGGGATAGCCGCCCTCGACATAATCGATGCCGAGTTCGTCGAGCATCTGCGCGATCAGCTGCTTGTCGTGCAGCGTAAAATCGACGCCGTTGGTCTGCGCGCCATCGCGCAACGTGGTGTCGAACAGATAGAGGCGTTCGCGAGTCATGTCGGAACTCCTGACGACGTGCCATCGGCAAGCGTCTTCTGCATCGTGGTGTTGGCAAGCCATTCGCCGTTGACCGTCACGGTGTTGCGCTGCTTGCCGACGTAGCCGCGCTTCTCGAAAAATTCCTGCGCGTTGTCGCTGGCGTCGACCGTGAGACTCTTGGCGCCGCGGCCGCCGGCGAGTTTTTCGAGCGCCTCGCACAGCATCGAGGCCACGCCCTGCCCGACCGCACTGGGATGAACGTAGAGCATGTCGATATGATCGGCCCCCTTCAGCGCGGCGAATCCGACCGGAGAATTCTGCAGCGTGGCGATCAGCGTGAGTTCACCGCCCAAGCGCTTGCCGAATTGCTCTTCGTCGTCGGCGGCGCTGGCCCACGCCTGCTGCTGCGCTTCGCTGTAGTCGTCGCCGGTCAACTCCTCGATCGCGGCAACAAAGATTGCTGCCAGCACGGGGGTATCCTCGCTAAGAAACGGCCGCAGCGCGGGTTTGGGGAGGGCCTGTCCCATTGCCTCAAAATACTCCCAACAGCTTCAAGGCGAGCACGATGGCTGCGGCGATCACCGCCCATTTGATCGCGATGTAGTAGCGCCAATGTCTTGGAAACGGCGTGTCGGGTTTCGTCATCGCGCGATCTCCCAGGTGGTGCCGTCCTTGGAATCCTTGATGACCACGCCCATCGCGGCGAGTTCGTCGCGGATGCGATCGGATTCCTTGAAGTCTTTTCGGGCGCGGGCGGCGGTGCGATCTGAAATCAAACCATCGATTTGTTTCGGGTCGATACCGCTCGCTTGCTGTTTTCGGCCCTTCCAATCCGCCGCACTTTCGGACAGGAAGCCGAGAAGCCGCAACGAAGCCGCAAACTCCTGGCGATCTTGTTCTGCTCCCGACGCGGCCCTGTTGCGCAGGCTGTGCAACGAGGTGATCATTTGCGGCGTGTTGAGGTCGTCCGACAATGCCTCGATGACGGCATCCGAAGGCGTCTCCCCCTTGGCGTCCGCAGCGACCCAGTACCAGTCGTCGAGCGTCTTCGCGCTTTCTTCCATGGCTTTTAGCGTCCAATCGATCGGCGATCGGTAGTGCGTCTTCAACATGCTGAGCCGCAGCACTTCACCCGGCCAGTCCGCCAGCAGCTCCCTGATGGTGACGAAATTGCCTTCGGACTTCGACATCTTGTCGCCTTCGACCTGCAGGAAGCCGTTGTGCATCCAGACATTGGCCATCCGGTCGGCGTGAAACGCGCAGGCGCTTTGCGCGAGTTCGTTCTCATGGTGCGGAAACACCAGATCGATGCCGCCGCCATGGATGTCGAACGCTTCGCCGAGGTGCTTCCACGCCATTGCCGAGCACTCGATGTGCCAGCCCGGACGGCCCTCCACCGTGATGCCTGAGGGCGACGGCCATGACGGCTCGCCCGGCTTCGCCGGCTTCCACAGCACGAAGTCGGTCGTATCACGCTTGTAGGGCGCGACGTCGACGCGGGCGCCCGCGATCATCTCGTCCAGCGAGCGGTTGGAGAGCGCGCCGTAGCGCGGCAAAATGGAATTCGCGGCGTTCATCGCCTGCGGCGAGAACAGCACGTGGTCTTCCGCAACGTACGCGAAACCACCCTGCACCAGTTTCTCGATAATGGTCCGCATCTCGGCGATATGTTCGGTGGCGCGCGGCTCGACGGTCGGGCGCAGGCAGCCGAGCGCATCGACATCATCGTGAAACTGCTTTTCGGTGATTTCCGTGACCTTGCGGATCGCCTCGTTCAGCGGCATGCCGGGAAAATCCCGTGCGGCGCGATCATTGATCTTGTCGTCGACGTCGGTGATGTTGCGCACATAGGTGACGTGATCGGCGCCGTAAATATGCCGCAGCAGCCGGAACAGCACGTCGAACACGATCACCGGGCGCGCGTTACCGATATGGGCGAAGTCGTAGACCGTGGGCCCGCAGACATACATGCGCACGTTCAAGGGATCGAGCGGCACGAAGGCGCGCTTTTCCTTGCTCAAGGTATCGTAGAGTCGCAGGTCCATGGATATCCCGTCCCCTTGCGGCCGGGCGTCCAGTGATCTCGTGTGAGAAAAGACGGCCTCAGCCAGCGAATCGCTAGCTCATAATCTCGCGGCAAATGCCACAGATGGCGAGAGAACCGTTCATGCCAAATACCATGGGCCAGCTCGGGTGACGGCGTCAAGAGCCGGCAAAAAGCCGATTTCGGCCTTCAATCCGCCCCGGCTGCCATGGTTAATCATTATTAACATTTTGAGTCTATCGAATGAGGGGCGGTCCCCTCATTTTTTTCGGTGCAGCATGCGATCCCTCCCCGCGTTTCTGGCCCTCATGTTCGTCCTCGCCGCCTCGGCGGCATCTGCCGACAGCCGGGTCTTCATCATCGCCAACCAAGCGGACGGCTACGGCGTCGACCAGTGCCTCGCCATGGGCGAAAAATGCGGCGCCCACGCCGCCCGGTCCTATTGCCAGTCGCGGGATTTCGCCCAGGCCTCGTCCTACCGGCGCGTCGACCCGGATGAAGTAACCGGGTCAGTTCCCACGACTGCCGCAGCAAACTGCACCCATGCCGGCTGCAACGACTACGTCGCCATTACCTGCCAGCGCTAACGGCCACCCTTGGCGGCCAAGTCGAAAGCCGCCTCTGCCACACCGGCGCCCCGGAAACGACGTGACGGTGCCCCGAGAAGCGGCTATGTCAGGCCCCGCGTTGGCCGCGCCTTTCGGTTCAAACCTGCGCGGAGTTGCTCTAATGGCCGGATATGCCTGAAACGCTGATTGCCCCCTTTTCCAGATGGATTTTGGCCTGCGCTGCGCTGTTCAGCGTGGTCGTGATGAGCGTTGACGCCTCGGCGCAGATGAATCCGCCGCCGCCGTCGCAGGGGGCCGCGGTCAACCCGATGTGCCCGCGGCTGGAAGCGCAACTGGCGACCATCGACCGCGGTGGCGGCGGAGACCCGGCCAAGGACGAGCAAATCCGCCGTTATCAGGATGCCGCAGCCAAGCAGCAAAGCGAACTCGACCGCGTCACCTCGCAGGCCAAGCGCATGGGCTGCGACAGTTCCGGATTTTTCTCGCTGTTCAGCGGCCAGTCGGCGCAATGCGGTCCGGTCAACAACCAGATTCAGCAGATGCGCGCCAATCTGGAACAAATTACCACCAGCCTCGAGCGGCTGCGCGGCGGCTTCGGCGGCGGCGAGCGCGACAGTCAGCGCCGCTCGGTCCTTGCCGCGCTGGCGCAGAACAATTGCGGGCCGCAATATGCCAACGCCGCGCGCGGGCCAGGCAGTTTCCTGGAAAGTCTGTTCGGCAATAACAACAACAATAACAATCCGATGACGCCCGGCGTCGATCTCGGTCCGCAATCCGGGACCTACCGCACGGTCTGCGTCCGCACCTGCGACGGGTTCTATTTTCCGATCTCGTTCGCCACCGTACCCGCCCGGTTCCCCGACGACGAAAGGACCTGCAAGAATCTATGCCCGGCGGCAGAGGCCAGCCTCTTCAGCTATCGCAATCCCGGCGAGGACATGAATCAGGCGGTGTCGATCAACGGCCAGCCCTATTCGTCGTCCCCGAATGCGTTTCGCTACCGTCAGGAGTTCAATCCATCCTGTGCGTGCAAGGCTGCCGGACAGACCTGGTCCGACGCCCTGAAGACCATCGACGATAAGGCCTCCGCCGAACAGCAAGGCGACATCATCGTTACCGAGGAGAGCGCCAAGAAGATGTCGCGGGCGCCGACCAAGGGGGCCGCCGCCGCTGCCAAGAAGGGGGCTGCGCCGGCAGGCACCACGGCCACCGCGCCGGCGACGCCCGAGGCATCGCCCCCCGCGGCCAACTCAACCGCCGCCGCGCCGGACAACAAGCCGATCCGTTCGGTGGGCCCGACCTTTATCCCGGCGCGCTAATCCGGTCGGCTTTCCGAATCAAAGCTTAGCCGTCGAAAGCTTCCGCCGACCCGCGGCTGGCGCGGGAAACCAGCGTTTCGTCGGGTTCCGGCAGCGCCTTGCCGGAATCGCGAAACTTGTTGGTGATAGGATAGCGGCGGTCGCGGCCGAAATTCTTCTCGGTGACCTTGACGCCCGGGGCGGCCTGGCGCCGCTTGTACTCGGCGATGTTGAGCAGTCGATCGATCCGCGTCACCACCTCGCGGTCGAACCCCGCAGCCACGATCGATGCCAGCGGCTCCTCACGCTCGACCAGGCGTTCCAGGATCGCATCGAGCATGTCGTAGGGCGGCAGCGAATCCTGATCGGTCTGGTTTTCGCGCAGTTCCGCGGTCGGCGGCCGGGTGATGATGTTCACCGGAATGACTTCACCTGATGGGCCGAGCGCGCCGTCCGGCTGCCATGAATTGCGCAAGGCCGAGAGCCGGAATACCTCGGTCTTGTAGATGTCCTTGATCGGATTGTAGCCGCCATTCATGTCGCCATAGAGCGTGGCGTATCCCACCGACATTTCCGATTTGTTGCCGGTGGTGACCACCATCGCGCCGGTCTTGTTGGAAATCGCCATCAGCAGCGTGCCGCGCGTGCGTGCCTGCAGGTTCTCTTCGGTGATATCGCGCGGCAGGCCTGCGAACGTGCCCGACAGGATCTCCTCAAAGCCATTCACCGCCTGTGCGATCGGCAGCACCTCGTAGCGGATGCCGAGCGCGGTCGCGAGCTTTGCCGCGTCATCGAGCGACACCTGGGCCGTGAAACGGAACGGCAGCATGACGCCGCGGACATGGTCGGCGCCCAGCGCATCGACCGCAATCGCCGCGCATAGCGCCGAATCGATGCCGCCGGATATGCCCAGCAGCACGCCGGGAAATCCGTTCTTCCGAACATAGTCGCGCAAGCCCAGCACACAGGCGGCGTAGTCGCCCTTGTCGCCCTCGACCACCGGCGCCATCGGCCCGGTGCAGCGCCAGCCGGCTTCGCCCTTGGTCCAGCGCAGCGTCGTGATGTTTTCCGCGAAAGCCGGCAATTGCGCCGCCAGCGAGAGATCGGCATTCAACGCAAACGATGCGCCGTCGAACACCAGTTCGTCCTGTCCGCCGACCTGGTTGAGATAAATCAGCGGCAACCCGCTTTCGGTGACGCGCGCCACCGCGATCGACAGCCGCAGATCGTTCTTGTCGCGCGCATAGGGCGAGCCGTTCGGCACCACCAGAATTTCCGCGCCGGTTTCCGCCAGACATTCGACGACGTTTTCGTAGTCCTCCGACTCTTCGAGCCAGATATCCTCGCAAATCGGCACCCCGACCCGGATCCCGCGGATGGTCACGGGGCCTGCGGCGGGACCGCGCGCGAACAGCCGCTTTTCGTCGAAGACGCCATAATTCGGCAGGTTGGCCTTGAAACGGATGGCCGCGATCCGGCCCTCGTCGAGCAAGGCGCAGGCATTGTAGAGCTTGCCGTCCTCGACCCAGGGACTACCGATCAGCATGGCCGGACCGCCGTCGGCGGTGTCTCGCGCCAGTTCCTCGATCGCGGCACGGCACGCCGACTGAAACGCCGGCTTCAGCACCAGGTCTTCCGGCGGATAGCCGGTGATGAACAATTCCGGCAGCACCACGAGATCGGCGCCGTCGGCCCGCGCCTGTTCGCGCGCGGCGCGCGCCTTGGCGGCGTTGCCCTCGACGTCGCCTACCGTCGGGTTCAACTGCGCCAGCGTGATCGAAAACTCGGCGGCACGTTCGGTCATGGAGCGAACCTACTTATCCTCATAATGAGCAAATGAAATATAGCATGCCTCCTCGAGCTTCGCCAGATGCCAATTGCATGGTTTAGAACGCGCCCATTCGCTCCGCGAGGGCGAACAGCCAGAACAGGCCGGCCATGACCAGCGCAACGCCCACCGCGGCCGAGCCCATGTCCTTGACCCGCCCGATCTGCGGATCATGAGCGGTGGTCAGCCGGTCGGCGAGCTTCTCGATCGCGGTGTTGAGCAATTCGACCACCAGCACCAGAACGACGACGGCGATCAGCTCGACACGGCGCATCGTGGTCGCCCCGACCAGCCACGCCATCGGCAGCGAGAGCGCCAGCGCCGCCAGCTCTTCGCGAACCGCCTGCTCCGAGCGGATGGCAAAGGCGAGGCCGTTGCGCGTATTGATCGTGGCCCGCCAGAACCGCAGCAACTCAAAGTCCCGCCGCGACCGGCATCGGCTGCACCTTGCCGCCGCGTTCCTGCTTGAGCAATTCCGCGATCAGGAAAGCCATGTCGATCGACTGCTCGGCATTGAGGCGGGGATCGCAGACCGTGTGATAGCGATCGTTGAGATCCTCATCGGTGATGGCGCGCGCGCCGCCGGTGCATTCGGTGACGTTTTGCCCGGTCATTTCCAGGTGCACGCCGCCGGGGTGCGTTCCCTCCGCCGCGTGGATGGTGAAGAACGACTTCACCTCCGACAATATCCGGTCGAACGGACGGGTCTTGTAGCCGCTGTTCGAAGTGATGGTGTTGCCGTGCATCGGATCGCACGACCACACCACCACATGACCTTCGCGCTTAACGGCGCGGATCAATTGCGGCAGATGATCGCCGACCTTGTCCGACCCGAAGCGGTTGATCAGCGTCAGGCGTCCGGGCTCGTTGTCGGGATTGAGCACCTCGATCAGCCGCAACAGTTCGTCCGGCTTGAGCGAGGGCCCGCATTTCAAACCGATCGGATTCTTGATGCCGCGGAAATATTCGACATGGCCGTGATCGAGCTGCCGGGTGCGGTCGCCGATCCAGATCATATGACCTGATGTCGCGTACCAGTCGCCGGTCGTGGAATCGACCCGCGTGAAAGCCTCCTCGTAGCCGAGCAGCAGCGCCTCGTGGCTGGTGTAGATATCGGTGGCGCGCAGCTCGGGATGGCTTTCCAGATCGAGGCCGCAGGCCCGCATGAAGTTCAGCGCGTCCGAAATGCGGTCCGCCAACTCCTTGTAACGGCGCGACTGCTGGGAATCCTTCAGGAAACCAAGCATCCACTGATGCACGCTGCCAAGATTGGCGAAGCCGCCGGTCGCAAATGCGCGCAACAGATTCAACGTCGCCGCCGACTGGCGATACGCCATCAGCTGGCGCTGCGGATCGGGGGTGCGCGACTGCGCCGTGAATGCGATATCGTTGACGATGTCGCCGCGGTAGCTCGGCAGTTCGACGCCGCCGATCTTCTCCATCGGCGACGAGCGCGGTTTTGCAAATTGTCCGGCGACCCGGCCAACCTTTACTACCGGCAGCGCGCCGGCGTAGGTCAGCACCACCGCCATCTGCAGCAGCACGCGGAAGAAATCCCGGATATTGTTGGCGCCATGCTCCGCAAAACTTTCGGCGCAGTCGCCGCCCTGAAGCAGGAAGGCCTCGCCCGCGGCGACACGCGCCAGCGCCTTTTTCAGGTTGCGGGCCTCACCTGCAAAAACCAGCGGAGGAAACGTGGCAAGCTGCGCCTCGACATCCGCCAATGCCTTGGCATCGGGATAATCGGGTACCTGCAATACCGGCTTGGCGCGCCAGCTGTCGGGTGTCCACCGCTCGGACATGACGTTAACTCCTGAGCAAAACCCGCTACTTATCGGAAAGCAGCGAAGGGCCGGGTTATACACAGGCTGCTGGCCGACCGCCAGTTGGATTTCGGGCCCGGGAGCGAAGCCCTTGCAGCAAAAGCCGAATTCGCAGCTGCAGCGATGCGTCGCGAAAGACCCGCGTCGCCCGGGCGGACGTCGGCCGACGTGTCTGATTTCAAATTTTGAAAGAGCAAAGACCGGCGCCGCTTCACGAAGACCGTCATACTCCGCCACCTGGTCTCGCCTGCGGGAGCCCGATGACAGGCTCCAGCGGAGTATCCAGTACGCTGCGGCTTTTCGATTCCATCACTAACACCTCGGAATACTGGATCGCCCGTTTCGCGGGCGATGACGGCTGAGCGTGTCGCACGCGTTCTTGCTCAATGACGTTTTCGTAGGGTGGGCAAAGGCGCGCTTGCTGGTGGGCACGCTGCGCTTTGCCCACCCTACGAAAATCCCCGATTTCAAACGCACGTTCGCGACCCCGCGACGCGAAGCGCCCGAGGCGTTGTTTAGCTCTTCCGCCCAATAGAGGGCGTGGGGAACGCCGGGTGCCCGTGGCACCCGCAGCCTCGTGTGCGCTTTGCATTGGTAAAATGCACACGAGTAACAACGAGTACCCGGAATCACCCGGCGTCCCCGCACGCAATGGTTTTAACGGTTTCCTTCGCGCTCTCCCCGGTGACCGGGCTCTTTGCCACCGTCGCCTGCGGATATGTATTGTCTAAGCCCGGTTGGGCCGACGCGACTCCGCAAACTTGACGCCAGCGTCGGGGTGTCAGGACCACACGACTTCGCCGTACGCAGCAACATCGTTCGTCAGCGCGCCGTTTGATCGCTCACAGATCCTTGTCAGACCCGCCCTGCATCACGTTTCACGCCTGACGCTGCCGCGTCCACCGCATCCGCACCCCGCGTCCGTGACGATCGCGATACGCCCCTCTAGTGGGGTGGGACGCGCGGAGTTAAATCAGTGATTTGCCCGACGGGTTAAGCGGAATATTTTTGCGCGAGGGGCCAGACACTGATTTGCCCGACAGGCTGTTTGCGCGTAACGGCCCTGCCCGCGTCAGCAATTGATCTGCATTTGCAATCCGCTGATCTCAACTTCATCGCCGCCAAGACGCGAAGCGCTGTCGCGAGCGGCAACAGCGCAGGCATGAATCAGATCGTCGCGTCCTCGTGCCGTAGCGTTGCGTCAGGCAAGTTAGCTAGGGCGTGAACCCATAAAACCAGAGGTGTTGGCGAACGTCCGCTTTGGTGCGCATAACGGACTCAAGTCGGGCATCGCGCCATGTCCGAAATGCGCACAACAAGAGACATGCCACCTATTCAATGACCTCGTCGGCACGGATGAGAACTGTTTCAGAAATTTTCAGACCGAGAGCCTTGGCTGCCTTGAGGTTGATGATCAGATCGAACTTTACCGGCTGCTGCACAGGCATGTCGGCCGGCGGCGCTCCGCGCAGAATCTTGTCGGCGAACTCCGCAGCACGTTTGAAGAGATCGGTGAAGTCTGGTCCGTAGGAAATCAGCCCTCCTGCGTCGACGAATTCTCTAAAGCCAAAGATAGTTGGGATCTTTGCGGCAGTGGCCGCCCTGATGATTTGATGCCTGTTGGAATTCGTGAGGGGCTCACTGTACACATAGAGCGCGTCGGTCTGGCCGGCGAGCGTTGCCAAGGCTGCTTCAATATCGTCGGCTGTTTGGATCTCCAGTATGTTGGCTTCTATATTCAGTGCCGCAGAAGCCGTTCGAATGCCGATCACCTCCTGAGCAACACCTGAGTAGTTGGCGTTAACAAGCGCAGCGAGACGGCGGACATTCGGAATGATGTCCCTTAACAGTTCAAGACGTTTGCTGCTGAGTTCGCGGGGCTGGATGGACAGTCCTGTCACATTCCCGCCAGGCCGGGCCAAGCTCCCGACGATACCGTTGGAGACTGCATCTCCGTAGGCGGCGAACACGATTGGAATGGTTGAGGTCGCCTGCTTTGCAGCCACAACGCCGTATGCCGAGGTAACGATCACGTCAACTTTCTTTTGCACGAATTCGGTAGCGAATTCGGTCATTTGTCGAATATCCCCTGCCGCCCAGCGATACTCGATCTTGATATTGCGCCCCGCCGTCCAGCCAAGCTCGGAAAGTCGCTGCGCGAATGCCACTACCCATGCCCCATGAGAAGCTTGTGTTCCTGCCACGAGGAAACCGATTACGGGTTGCTTAGCTGATTGTTGGCCGTAAGCCCCTGACGTTGAGGCAACAGCAAAGCCGCCGAACAACAGCATAAACTTCCGCCGCCACATTCAATCACCGAGCCTCCTGGCCGTTGCTTGGGATCAAATCACATGTATTGCTTTTCAGCCAGTACACATCGGGGATCGGGCCACTGCAACGTCCGGAATGGGGTCAGACTCGGAAGTGTCGGTGCTTCAGGTTCAAGGTCTGCTTTGCCCCAACGAGTGGACATCGGCGACTGCAATTCTGCCGGTTAAAAAGCCGGGGAATATCCGGAGAGTGGCGCGTTCAGTACGTAGGGTGGGTTGAGCCTGCGAAACCCATCATCTCCATAAGATGCAATTGATGGGTATCGCGGAGTTTATCATCGGGCGCGCATTCGCGCGACCCGTTGGCTCCACCCATCCTACGCGCTATATTGTTATTTTCCGCTTGGCCCGTTGTGCCCTCTGTCGTCAAATTCGTGCTCCCGGGCCTTTTGTGCTTTTGGCACCGCCTCGATCAACAGCGCGAGCGCCTCGCTGAAACCTGAAGCGGCGTAAGATTCGCCCCGATAGTGCCCGAGGCGCACGACGACGAGGTCGTGCGAGGGAATGATAAGCGTGGTCTGCCCGCCAGCGCCCGCCATGTAATAGGCATCGCGCGGGACTGGATATTGCCTGTCGCCGTTGAGCCAGAAGAAAGCGCCATAGATCGGTCGATTGTCCGCGGCCCAGGCGGGTGCAAGCGTGCTGACGAATGTGGTGTAGCCCTCCGGGAGAATGCGCTCACCGTTCCAAACGCCCCCCTGAAGAAAGAGATTGCCAAGCCGCGCCCAATCGCGCCCGGAGCCCACCTCATAACCTTGCCCTAGAAAATTTCCGAACGGATCGGTTTCGATCACCATGGTACGGATGCCGAGCTTGTCGAACAGTACCCGCTGAGGAAACGAGAGATATTCGTCGCCGCTTTTTTCGACACCGAGCCGGATCAGATAGCTGATCAGGACCGGATCGGTGTTGTGATAGCGTCCGACCGTGTTGGGAGGCCATTGCAATGGCCGTGTCGCCGCGTAGTGAAAGGAATCGATGCCGCCGGTATAAAGGTAAACGTGATCCGGGTAAGGCCCCGTTGGGTCATAATCCGGGTCTTGCGGCGCCTTGATCCGAAGCCCGCTCGACATGTGAAGGATATCAGCAATGCGTATTTTGGCGCGCGGGTCGCCGGGCGTTTGCCATTCAGGAATCGGTGCCGGCTGGTCCAAATCATAGACGCCGTCTTTGACCAGAATGCCAAACAGCGTTGCCGTAATGCTCTTGCCCATGGACCAGCCTTCGAGCGGCGTCCGCGCCGTAACACCTTCCGCGTAGCGCTCGGCAATGAGCCGGCCTTTCCACGTCACAACGAACGCCGCGGTCAATGCTTCGGCCGGCTGAAACGCGGCATTCACGGCAGCTTTGAGTTTCTCGGCGTCGATCTCTGCCGGCAGCGGCTCCTGGGGCAGCATGTC
>Ga0193726_1002520_pt1 | contig 12340 bp, 15 predicted proteins | sample H2c1metaG_FD_144928 | JGI IMG/M metagenome (GOLD analysis project Ga0193726, IMG submission 144928) | Soil microbial communities from a riparian zone of the East river system, Colorado, United States - H2c1 | ecosystem: Environmental > Terrestrial > Soil > Riparian zone | place: USA: East River... | reverse complement strand
GCTGGGCGCCGACTTCCACATCGGGACGCCCGCCGAGCACGACCACCGCATCGCCCCGATCATCCCGCCGCCGGAGCCGGCGGCGGGCGCCCCGCGCCGCCCGCCCGGCAACCCGCCGGTGCCGGCCTCCACCGCGAACACCACGGCCTGGCGGCGCGCCGAGATCCCGGCCGCCGGCGGGCACGGCAACGCCCGCTCCGTCGGCGCCGTGCAGTCAGTGCTGGCCTGCGGCGGGGCGGTGGGGGGCGTGCGGCTGCTGTCGCCGGCCGGCTGCGAGCGCGCCCTGGAAGAGCAGTACCGGGGCCAGGACCAGATCCTCGGCACGGAGATGCGCTACGGCATGGGCTACGGCCTCGACACCGGCTGGCTGCCTGGCCCGCGGACCTGCTTCTGGGGCGGCTGGGGCGGGTCGCTGGTCCTGGTCGATCTCGACGCCCGGGTGACCGTGTCCTACGTCATGAGCCAGATGCTCGACGGCGACACCCGGGCCTTCGGCATCATGATCGCCGCCTACGAGGGAATCTCCGCTTGAGCGGTGACCGGACGCCGCGGCCGGGCGGATAGTGGCCGCGCTAGCACGCTTCCTGATCCGGCGGCTGCTCGGCATCGCGGTCCTGGCCTGGGCCACCACCGCCGCTGCCTTCGCGCTGCTGCGAGTCGGGATACCCAACCCCGGCGTCGACGCGGCGATCAGCCGGCAACTCGGCCCCGGCCAGCCGGCCATCTGGCAGTACTTCCACTACCTGCTGCACCTGCTGCACGGCAATCTCGGCCAGTCGCTGGCCCAGCCGGTGTCGGTGCACACCATCCTGGGGCAGGCCATCCCGCCGACGCTCTCGCTGCTGGCGGGCGGGATGGTCCTGTGGCTCACGGCCGGAGTCCTGGCCGGGGCGGTGAGCGCGCTGCGGCCGGGCTCATGGACCGACCGGATCGTCACGGCCGGAGTGCTGGCCGCGCTCAGCATCCCGTCGTTCATGCTGGCGCTGCTGCTGCTGGCCGTGTTCGCGCACCTGGCGCAGGCCGGGAACCTGTGGCTGCAGCCGGGCTACGTCGGGATCAGCCAGAGCCCCGGCCAGTGGCTGGGCCGGATGATCCTGCCCTGGATCGCCATCGCGGCGGGCCAGGCCGGAGTGACCGCCCGGCTGGCCCGGGCCGGCATCCTCGAGGTCCTCGGCGAGGACTACATCCGGACCGCCCGGGCCAAGGGACTGCCGGCCCGCCGGATCCTCTGGCTCCACGCCCTCCGGGCCGCCGTCCTCCCGGTCGTGTCGAGCGTCGGAGTCGGCTTCGGCGCCATCCTCGGAGGCGCGGCCGTCATCGACCAGGTGTTCGCGCTCGGCGGGATCGGCCAGGCGTTCCTGGTGGCGACGAAGACCGGTGACCTCCTGGTCGTCACGGCCACCGTGCTGGCCACGGTGATCCTGGTCGCGATGGTCAACCTGATCGCGGACGTCTGCTTCGCGCTGCTCGACCCGCGGGTGCGGATCACCTGAGCCGCCGGGGCCGGGGCTGGGGGTGGCGTCGGCGGTATGGTGGGCACGCGCCCACTCGCCTCGCCTGACCGGTCCCGGGCGCTTAGGAGGGATGCGCGGTGCCGACCGGGGTGGCCATCCGCGACCCGCGCGAGCAGCTGTTCGACGCCGCCGAGCGCGTCCTGCTTCGGGACGGGCCGAACGCGCTGACCAGCCGGGCGGTCACCACCGAGGCCGGCTGCGCCAAGGGCGTCCTGCACCGGCACTTCGCCGACTTCGATGCCTTCCTCACCGAGCTCGTGCTGGACCGCATCGGCCGGATCGGCGACCAGGCCGCCGCCCTTCAGGAGGCGGCCGGCACCGGCACCGTCGCCGGGCACCTCACCGCCGCGCTGGCGGAGGTGTTCGGGCCCGTCGCCCGGGCCATCCTCGGCCTCGTCACCGCCCGGGACAGCCTGCGCGCCCGGCTGCGCCCGGCCATCCCGGCCGGCGTCCCGGTACTGACGGAGGCGAGCGCCATGATCGCCTCCTACCTCGAGGCCGAGCGCGACCTGGGCCGCATCACGGCGGACGCCGACACTGGCACGCTCGCGCTCACGCTGATCGGCACCGCGCACCTGCTCTTCGCCGGCCGGGACGCCCCAGCGCCGGAGCCTGAGGCGGTCCGCAAGATCGTGGCGACCGTCATGGCCGGCGTGGTGCCCTCCTCGCTGCCATAGACCGGCCAGTGTCGAGCCGTCTCGGTCCATAGGACGACGGCCACGCGCTGGCCTTCGGCGACGGGAGTCAGGCCATGGTCCTCGTGAGCGGAGGCCGCCGTGGCGATGCCAATCTTGTACTCGTTGAGGACGAGGTCCACGTGAATCGGCTCGCCGTCGGTCGGTACTCGGAACGTCTCGGTGAATCCCAGCCGTGAATAGAAAGCTACGGCGCGCGGAAGATCGTCGCTGAAGAGAATCACCTGCGCCGCGCGGAATATCACCATGACGTGACCCTAATCGCCGCCCGACTGGTCGCTATTGTCGGTCCCGAGGGGCATGCTGCGCGCTGGGCCGCCACCGCGGCTCCCTCGCCAGGCACGCCGCTCGGCGCATCCTCACCATGAGGGCGGCCGATGGCATTACCTTTCCCGCCATGTATGTCGACAGGCGCGACCGCGAGGTCCCTATCCGGTCGGAGAATTCCTGGCGGGATAGGCCAGACTGGCCAACCAGTTCCCGGACCTCGGATGCCACCTGGTCGCGCTCGGCGTCAGCGGCGAGCATCCGCGCCCGGGCCACGGCGCCCTCCAGCAGTTCGGTAGTCCCGTAGGGCCGGGAGATCTGAACGGCCTCGAGGACCTGCTGGGCTACCGGGCCCCACGGGTCGGCCGCAATGGCCTGCGCCAGCCGCCGGCCAGTCGGGAAGCGTACCGCGCTCAACGGCAGCCAGAATCCCCTCGAACGGCCAGGTCTCCACCGGGTCGTCGGGGGATGCCGTGATATTGCGGAACTTCAGGGCCGTAGTCATAGCACCATCTTCACAGCAACAGACTGGCAGACGTCGGTGACGTTCTTCCAATCGGCCCTGGTCGCAGCGGCCGAGGAGGTCGTGACCCGGCACAGCGACGACGCCAATCACACGACGGCCGCCGCGGCCCGGGCCGATGACGGATCCATCGTCACGGGCCTGAACGTATATCACTTCACCGGCGGCCCCTGTGCGGAGCTGGTCGTCATCGGCAGCGCCGCCGCCCGCGGGACACCGCGTCTCCAGGCCATCACGGCCGTCGGTGATGGCGGCCGCGGCGTCCTGAGTCCCTGCGGCCGCTGCCGGCAGGTGCTGCTGGACTACTACCCGGACCTCAGGGTCATCGTCTCGACCGGAGCCGCCCTGCGCGCGGTACCGATCACGGACCTGATGCCCTGGGGCAACCGCTGGGATCCCGAAACCGGCTCCCAGCCAGTGTGAGCCGACAGCGCCTGCCGGCCGGTACTGCACTCCGTCAGTCGCGTGGTGACGCCGTGGGCAGGCCCGCATCCTCAGCGGCTTTGGTCAGCCGGTCGTCATAGCTGACGATGGCATCGAGGTCCGGGGCCAGGATGCGAGCCGTCGCGAGATGGATCGCGTCCAGCGAGCGAAGCCCGCGAGACGGCTCGTTCACCGCACCATCCACAATGTCTTCATCGATCGCGATATAAGAGAAGGCGAGCAGCAGGTCACGCGCATCAGGCAGCAGCGCCGGCCTGACCCGGGCCACCGCCCTGGTGATCTGAATCCGCAGCAATGCCGAGCTGACCCACTCGGCGTCGGCGCGCTCGTCGTAGAACGCCGCGAACGCGGCCGAGTGCGTCTCCTCGGCGAGCAACTTGATCACGGCGGATGCATCGGCGTAGTACAGGCTCACCAGGGTTCCTCGTCGCGCAAGGCCGCGATGGCGTCGGAAAGACTGTCGGTGCCGTCGGCGGGCCGCAGGCGGGGCCGGTAGCCAGGGCGGCGGGCCAGGGTGGCCCGCCCGGCCTCCGCAAGACGCTCCAGGACGGGCACCGGAGCACGCTCCACGACCGGGACGATCCTGGCGATAAGCCTCCCATGCTCCGTCACGTCGACGGTCTCGCCATGCCGCACCCGCGCGAGCACCTCGCTCGTGTGGTGGCGCAAGTCCCGCAGGCCCACGGCGTGCCCATCCGCAGTCGTCATGGCGCCAGTGTATTACAAATTTGTGGCCACAAGAAGCCGGGAGTGGGTCCTAGCGGCGTACCTTGAACCTCAGGTGCAGCACGCGGTCGCCCTGGATGACCACATGGGGATCCTCCAGCAGGTGCTGCCCGTCGATGCTGCCGAAGTAGCGTTTGCCGGACCCGAACACCACCGGCACCACGTCCATCGCCACCTCGTCGACGAGGCCGACCGCGAGGATCTGGCCGCCCACTTCGCCGGCGTTCACAATGACGGTCCGCTCCCCGGCGAGCTCCTGGGCCCTGTCGATCGCAGCCGTCACGCTGTCGACGAAATGGTACGACGCCTCGGGATGCCAGCCCGCGGGCTTGGGCCGGTGCGACACCACGACCACGTGGTCGCCCGCGGGCGGCTGGCCCTCCCACCCGTTCACCAGGTCGAACAGGGTGCGGCCTAGCACGCTCGCGCCGATCGCCGCCCACATCGGCCGGACGTACTCGGCCGATGCGCGTGAGACCTTGAAGGCGCTTCCAGTTCCGGAATGATCGTAGTGCTGGTCGCCGCCGTCGATGATCGGGGTGTCCCCGCTGAAGTACCAGTCGTGGAGGGGCCCGACGTCGTCGTTCTGGTCGGCGATGAAGCCGTCGACCGACACCACGTTGTGCATGACTACTGTGCCCACTGGTCCTCCTCGAGTCGCCTTGCCATCCGCCGGCGATCTTGTCACCGTCGCGCACGACTCGGCTTGTAAGAAATCAATCAGCGGGCATCGGGCCGGCGTCCGGCGGGAACCCCTGCGCGGCGGGGAATCGGCGCCGCAGGGCCAGGTATTCGGTCGGGGCGTGGCCGGTGAAGTCCTTGAACTCCCTGCTGAAGTGGGCGCGGTCGAAGTAGCCCGCCATGTGCGCGAGGTCCGACCAGTCGACCGGGCGCAGGGTGTCGACGGACAGGATCAGCCGGGCAAAGCGGTAGATCCGCGCCACCCGCTTGGGGGTGACCCCGACATGAGCCTTGAACTGCGTGGCCAGGTGATTGCCGCTTACCCCGGCGGCATCGGCCAGCGCACGGACCGGGACCGCGCCGCGGGAAGTCTCCAGTCGGCGGCCGGTGTGCTGGACCAGGCCGAGACCGCGCGACGGTGCCTCGGCCAGCCGCGATCGCAGCTCCGCCTCCAGCACCCGCAGGGTCGCGGCGGGCGACGTGAAGTCGCCAGCCTGGTTGCGTATCCGGTCCGCAGACCGTTGCCAGACGGCGTCGACCGGCACCCATCGGTCCCGCAGCTCGGTCGCGGGCATGTCGACGAACGGCGAAATCCCCCAGGGCTTGAAGTGCACCCCGACGAGCCGCACTCGTGCCGGGTACTCGAAGAGGAAGCGCCTGGTCCACACACCCATGAACCACCCGTCAGCAAACACGGCCGACGCCACCGAAGGGTCGGAATCCCGCAGCCGGACGGGACCGCCCAGGTTGATGAACAGATGGGCCGACGGCATCGGCGGGACGTTCATCCGGCGGTAGCGCGGCACCCCGGTCAGGCAGTAGATGTCGTCGATGAACCGGTCGAGCGGCGGGGCGGGCACCCGGCCGACGTATTCCATGGACTCAGTGCGGCCGACGAGCGCCGAACCACTGCTCGGCGCCGTACTGCTCGAACCGCTCCATTTCGGTGAACCCCAGCTTCGCCGCGAGGCGCATCGCGCGTTCGTTGGCGGTCTGGGTGCAGAGCACCACCGGCTCGCCGGGAAGGGCGCCGGCGAGCCAGCCGAGTGCCGCTGCGCACGCCTCGGCGGCGTACCCGCATCCCCACGCCTGCGGCAGAAACATGTAGCCGAGCTCGGCCTCCCCGGCCTCCGGCCGGACGTGACCCGGACTCTCCGCGTCGCGCCGGTCGAGTGTGATCATGCCGATCATCGCCCCGCCGAGATCGACCACGAAAAAGCCAGGGCGCTGCCCGGGCACCTCAGGCGCCGTGCGCTCGAGCTCATCACGCGGCCGGGGGCCACCGAGGTAGGTGCCCACCTCGGGCGAGGCCAACAGGTCGATGAACGCCGCACGGTCCCGGGCCTCGGACTCGCGGAGCACGAGCCGCTCTGTCCTGATCGGGGCAGGCGGCCAGGCCACGGGCCCGAGCTCAGTCATGGCGGCCAATTTATCCCAACGGCCGCTGGGCCAAAGCCTCATTGAACCCGCAGCGACAGCACCGGTTAGCGGGCCCGGCGGTACTGCAGCTCGACGATCCCGCTGCTGTAGGCGGTGCTGGAGACCAGGTCGAGCTGGTAGGACTCGGGGACGCCGTCGAACAGCCGGGTGCCCCCGCCGGCAACGTAGGGAAACAAGCTCACCCGGAGCTCGTCGATCAGGTCAAGCCGCATGAGCAACTGCCAGAGCCTGACGCCGCCCCAGACCACGATGTGGCCGTCGCCGCCTTGCTTGAGCTGATCGATCTCTTCTGCCGTGTCACCAGAGGCGATGATGGTGTTGGCCCAGTCGGCTGTCTTCAGGGTCCGGGAGAAGACGACCTTGCGCCCGGCGTTCAGGATGCCGGCGAACGGGTGGTCGGTGGACGTTGCCATGGACCCGGCGATGCCCTCGTAGGCGGTGCGGCCGATCATGTGCGCGTACGCGCTCTGGAGAAAGTCGAGGTGCGCCGGGTCGTCGGGCTCACGGTTCTCGGGCAGGCTGAAGCAGAAGTCCCAGAACTCGGTGCCCTCGTCGGCGAGCAGGCCGTCGAGCGAGTAGTTGAACACTGTCGCTATCAGCTTCCGCATGATCAGCACTCCGTGATCTCGGGTCGCCCGGGTCCTGTGCCTGCCTGGGGGAACGCGCCTGATTCAGACGCCGCTGCCGCCCGGAAGTCATCGGTGCGCGGTCAAGCCCGGAAGCGAAATAGCAGGCCCCGAGCCGCGCGCACGCGACCCAGAGACCCGCTACCTAGATCGACCGGCTAAGAGCAACGGACCAGCGATCAGCCCTCAGCCTTGATGGCCTCAGCCGGCCCGCTGGCCCGCACCACCCCGATCGGGCACGACACGCCGGTCCCGTGGTCGGGGCAGTACCCGTGCGGGTTCTTGCTGTCCGACAGGTACTGCTGGTGGTAGTCCTCGGCGAAGTAGAACTCCGTTGCCGGCACGACCTCGGTGGTGATCTGGCCGTAGCCCGCCGCGGTCAGCCGCTCCTGGTAGGCCGCCAGTGACTCCCGGGCCTGCTTCTCCTGCTCCGGGGACTGGTAGAAGATGGCCGAGCGGTACGTCGTCCCGATGTCGTTGCCCTGGCGGTTGCCCTGGGTGGGGTTGTGCGACTCCCAGAACACCTTGAGCAGCTGCGGGTAGGTCACCTTGGCCGGGTCGAACACGACCCGGACGGTCTCGGCGTGCCCGGTCCGGTTCGAGCAGGTCTCCTCGTACGTGGGGTTCGGGGTGAAGCCGCCCTCGTAACCGACCGCGGTGGTAATGACCCCCGGCACCTGCCAGTAGTCCTTCTCCGCGCCCCAGAAGCAGCCCAGCGCGAACTCGGCGACCTCGCTGCCCTCGGGGTACGGCGGCTGCAGCGGCGTGCCGAGGACCTCGTGCCGCGCGGGCACGCGCATCGGCACAGGCCGGCCCGGCAGCGCGTCCTCGGCAGTGACCATCTGCGACTTGCGCGAACCAAATATGCTCACGGCTGCCTCCTTGAAAGTACCCGTGTCAGCAGAGCCCGCGGCCGGCAGCCCGTGCCTGGTCCCAGCGGAAAACTCTGCGTACCGGCAACAATTTAAGGTCGGCCGCGATTCCGCAGCCCTTCTGAGGCTAGCCGGCGGCCCAAGGCCCGCCTGGGGCTAGCTGCGGCGCCCCAGCCGGCGGAGCAGCTGGTGCAGGGCCGGCGGCCCGGGCGGCGAGCCGTCGGGCCCGGCGGGCGCTCCAGATACCGGCCACAGGACGTACCCCACCGGGAACAGCCGGATGTTCAGCCGCTCGGAGATCAGGCCCCACAGCCCGCGCGGCGCCCAGATGGCCACGCCGATCGCGACGATGCCGAGCACGATGAAGTACCAGGTGCCGTAGTTCGCCAGCCACTGCTGCAGGGCGAAGAACACGATCGTGCCGAGGATCGGCCCCTCGATGGTGCCGATGCCGCCGATCAGGCAGGCAAAGATCATCTCCGCGGTCCACTGCACGGAGAAGGCCGCGGTGGGCTGGACGAATGGCTGGCTGAGGAGCTCCAGCGCGCCGGCCGCGCCGCAGCCGCCGGCCGCGATGACGAACACCAGCAGCTGGGCGCGGGTGACCCGCGCGCCGATGCTGCGCGCGCCGGTCTCGTCGTCGCGCATCGCGGTGAGCACCAGCCCGAGCCGCCCGCGCAGCACGGCGTACAAGCCGACCAGGACGATCACCGCGACGGCCAGGGACGCCCAGTAGATCTCGGCGTTGAGCAGCGTCGGGTTCCCGGTGGGCATGCCCGACAGCGGCTCGCCGGTGCCGCCGCCGAGAGACGGGAACCGGATGATGACGAGATTGGCGATCGAGGCGATGACCCACGTGGCGATGGCGAAGTAGCCGCTCCGCAAGCGAGACAGCAGCCACCAGACGACCAGCCCGATGGCGCCGCAGGCGACCGCCGCGGCCGGCAGGCCCAGGAACGGGCTGACCCGGTGCAGGCCGACGATGAGCACCGAGTAGGAGCCCAGGCCGATGAAGGCCTGCTGGCCCACCGAGACCAGTCCGGCGTACCCGGCCAGCAGGTTCCACATGCTGGCCAGGATGAGCAGGATGAAGAAGTTCACCAGCAGGCTGGTGGTCCCCTCGTGCACGGCGTAGGGCAGGTAGGCGAGCACGGCGATGATGACGACGGCGCCGATCGCGGGCAGGATGGCCGACCGCCGGGACCGGGTGACCCGGACCGGCCCCGGCGCCGCGGCGGCGGGCGGCGCGGGCGCCGGCGACGGGGAGGGCGCGGACTGCGCTCGCGAGCTCATGCCGTCCTCCGGCTGGTGATGCCCTGCGGCCGGATGACCAGGATGACCAGGAACAGGAGCTGCCCGGCGAGCACCTGGTCGCTGGAGCCGACCTGCGCGCCGAGCTGCTGGACGACGCCCAGCAGGATGCCGCCCACCAGGGTCCCCCACAGGGAGCCGAGGCCGCCGATGACCACGGCCTCGAACGCGAACAGCAGCAGCAGCGCCGTGGTGCCGCTGGTCGGGTCGATGGAGGTGTACATGCCGTAGGCGATCCCGGCCAGGGCCACGGTGGCAAAGGCGATGGACGCGGCGATGCCGAAGATATGCCGGTAGTCGGCGCCGGCCAGCTGGGCCGCCTCGCGGTCGTCGGCCACGGCCCGGATCAGCCGGCCGGGCCGCGACGACGACAGGAAGTACTGCAGGCCGAGCAGGACGACGACGGCCACCGCGAAGATGACCAGGTCCAGGTAGGCGATGCTGATCGAGCCGAGGTGCAGCGAGTCGGAGACCAGCGAGCCGATCGACAGCGAGCGGCTGTTGGCCGAGAAGAACTGCTGCAGCGCGTTCTCGATGACGATGGACAGCCCGAACGTGACCAGCAGCGTGGTCAGCACGCCCCGGCTGAGGCTGGCCTGGATCAGGGTCCGCTGAGCCAGGTAGCCGAGCGCCGCGAACAGCGGGACCACCACGATGAACGACCAGACGGCCGGCAGGTGCGTCACGGCGACGACGCCCACGGCCAGGTACCCGGCCAGGATGGCGAGGTCGCCGTGGGCCAGGTTGATCACCTTCATGACGCCGAACAGCAGTGACAGGCCGCAGGCGAACAGCGCGTAGAGGCCGCCCAGCAGGATGCCCTGGATGATGGCGTTGACCCAGCTCACTGCGTTTCCCCCGCCCCGCCCGCCGCTCCGGCGGGACCCGCGGCACCGGGCGCGGCCGCTGAGCTGAGCCCGAAGTAGGCACTCTCGATCCCGGCCGCGGTCAGGTCGGCAGGCGCCCCGGCCAGCGTGGTCCGCCCCTCGAGCAGGCAGTGCACCCGCGAGGCCACCCGCAGCGCCTGGCTGACGTCCTGCTCGACGAGCAGGATGGTGACGCCCGAGGCGAGCAGCTCGGGCAGGGTGTCGTAGATCCGCGCGACGATGACCGGCGCGAGGCCGAGCGACAGCTCGTCGAGCAGCAGCAGCCGCGGGTTGGCCACCAGCGCCCGGCCGATGGCGACCGCCTGCTGCTCTCCGCCGGACAGCTGGGCCGCGAGCTGCCGGCGCCGCTCCGGCATCCACGGGAACAGCTCGTAGACCCGGTCGATGGTCCACGGCCCCTTCCGCGCGTACGCGGCGCCGACCTGGAGGTTCTCCTGCACCGTCAGCGAGGGGAAGAGCCGCCGTCCCTCCGGCACCATGACGATCCCGGCCGCGACCCGGCGCTCGGTGCGCAGCGCCGCGAGGTCAGCCCCGTCAAACCGGACGAACCCGGACGTGGGCGCCTTGAGCCCGCAGATGGCCCGCAGCAGCGTGGTCTTCCCCGCGCCGTTCGCCCCGATGATGGCCTGCACCTCGCCCGCCCCGACGCTGAGGCTGACGTCGCTCAGCGCGCGGAGCTGGCCGTGGTGCACGGTCAGCTCGCTGACCTCGAGCAGCGCACTGCCCCCGCCGCCCCCGCCGGTCATGACGGCTCCTCGGCGGCCGGCCCGAGGCCGGCCAGCGATGTCGTGACCTCCGTGCCGAGGAACACCTCGCGCACGGCGGGCAGGGCCAGGACCTCGGCCGGGGCGCCGTCCCCGATGAACGCCCCGCCGGCCAGGCAGAGCAGCCGCTGCACCGTGCCGGTCAGCGCCCGGACCACGTGCTCGATCCAGATGACGGCCACGCCGTCGGCGCGGATCGCGGTCACGATCTCGACGAGCTGGGCCACCTCGGGATCGGTCAGCCCGCCCGCTACCTCGTCCAGCAGCAGCAGCCGCGGGGCGGTGGCCAGCGCCCGGGCCAGCTCCAGCCGCTTGCGCTGGAGCAGCCCGAGCCGCTCGGCCGGGCTGTTGGCCTCGGCAGCCAGCCCGGTCCGCTCCAGGACGCCGGCCGCCCGCGCGTAGCTGGCGCCGCGCCGCAGCCCGCAGCCCTGCTGCACGGCGACGAGGACGTTCTCGAACACGGTCATCGCGCCGAACGGCCGCGGCACCTGATAGGTGCGCCCGATGCCGAGCCGGCACCGGGCCGCCGTGCCCAGCCGGTTCACGACGGCGCCGCCGATGCGGATCTCGCCGGAGTCCGGCGGCAGGTCGCCGGAGATCAGGCTGAACAGGGAGGTCTTCCCGGCCCCGTTCGGGCCGACGATGCCGATCATGTCGCCACCGCCGACCCGCAGGGACAGGCTGTCCGCGACCACGACCTTGCCGAAGCTCTTGGAGACGTCCGCCAGCTCCAGCAGGGGGGCAGCGCTATCGGTCATGAATTCCGTCAGGCATTCGTGGGCTCAAGGGTCGCCCCGACCGGGACGTTCGAGTTCAGCGAATTGTCCACAACCTTCATTTCGAACGGAAACTTCCCGGTCGATGTCTTCCACTGGGCGCCGACCGGGGGGACGATCCCGACACCCGGCGCGGGGCCCGACGCGAAGTCGATGGCCCCGTTCATGCCGCTGTAGCTGACGTTATGCAGCGCGTTGGCCACCTCGGCCTTGTCGTGGGGGTCGCTGGCGGCCGTGAGCGCCTCCTTGGCCACCTCGAACAGGGCGTAGGTGGACCCGATGGACTGGACCCACTCATTGCCCGTCGCGGCCTCGAAGGCGCTGGCCAGGGCGCTCGCCGACTGGCCGGTCAGCGAGGACTTGTAGGGCATGTACGGCCCCCACCACGAGTCCGTGGCGATGTTGCTGACCAGCGGCCCGAGCGCCTTGGTGTCGTCGGGGAACAGCAGGACCTTGGCCACGGTGGCCAGCTTGGGCTTGTAGCCCTGCTGCGAGGCCTGCTTCCAGAAGGTGTTGAAGTCGGGCGGCAGCGGGCAGTTGCTGAAGATCTCGCCGCCCTTGGCCTTGAACTGGCTGATCATCGTGGTGTAGTCGGTGGTGCCGTCGGCGTAGGCACCGCCGTCGAGGACCTTGTAGCCCGACGCCTTGATCAGCGGCTCGAACCCGCCGCGGAACGCGTTGCCGTCCGAGTCATTCGGGTACTGGCAGGCCACCACCTTGTCGGTGGAAATGCGGTTCCACATGGGCGCGAACGTGCCCTGGAATTCCTTCAGCCCGAAGAAGAACATCGTGCAGTAGGTGAACTTCTGGGTCG
>Ga0193726_1002519_pt1 | contig 12342 bp, 11 predicted proteins | sample H2c1metaG_FD_144928 | JGI IMG/M metagenome (GOLD analysis project Ga0193726, IMG submission 144928) | Soil microbial communities from a riparian zone of the East river system, Colorado, United States - H2c1 | ecosystem: Environmental > Terrestrial > Soil > Riparian zone | place: USA: East River... | reverse complement strand
GGTCGTTGCGTGGGGAAACTCATACTGACTTTACTCCTGCTCGATGGGGTGTCGGTTGTTGCGTTTCGCGCGTGGCAAAGAATTTTTCAAGAGATTCAACTACCGAAAGGGGTGTGGTGTCTGGAGACGTGAGTGGATGTTTGCTTCCAGCGTCTTTCAGAGCGGCGCTGGTGATCGGGCCGACCGCGGAAAGGACGATCTCCGGCTCTGATTGGCCGTCAGGAAGATTTGAAAAATTGTAACCAAGCGTTTGTACGAAATTTTCTACGGCGCTGGGGCTGAAGAACAGGATCGCATCAGCTCCGCCGGCCAGAACAGTTCGGAGTTTAACTTGGGTCGCATCGAGCGGGCAAATAGTGCGATAGGCGATGACTTCGGTGACTTCAGCGCCGAACGATCTCAGGGCGTCGGGCAGATCGCGGCGCGCGCGATCACTGCGCGGCAAAAAAACGGACTGCTGGTTGACGGAATATCTGAGCTCTTTGGCGAGCGCGAGTCCGCTGTGGGTGTGCGCCTGGTGGGTTACCGGGAAGCCGGCGGCTTGCGCAGCGGCGGCTGTGGTGGGGCCGACTGCGGCCACGTGTTGAGACGGCGTGGCGGGGAGCGCAAGTTTGAGTATTTGCATACGAGTGGCGATTGCGTGGACGGCGTTTTCGCTGGTAAACAGCAACCAATCGAAAGCGGCAAGTTGCCCAAGGTGGTCGTCGAGCGGGGTCCAGTCAGCGGGTTCGGCAAATTCGACCAGGGGGATCGCCGTGACGTGCGCCCCGCGTTGCGCCAGTAATTCGACTAGCGGGGCGCACTGCTCGGAGGCGCGCGTTACGACGATACGTTTGTCGCGGACTGGCGAGGGATTTGTTTCAGGCACGGCGCTGGCTCGCTTCTGCCAGGATGGATTGCGCTCCGGCGTTGATTAATACCTGGGCCATTTGTTGACCGAGAGCCGCGGGATTGTCGATGGGACCAGTCAAGCGCTGGCGGACGTATTGGCGGCCGTCGATCGAGCAGACGCAGGCTTCCAGAACCAGTTCGTCGCGCTCGATGCGGGCCCATGCGCCGAGAGGAACCTGGCAGCCGCCCTGGAGCGAGGCGAGTAGAGCACGCTCGGCGATGATGGCGGTGCGGGTTTCACTGTCATCAAGCTTGGCGAGGATGTCGGCGGCTTCAGTGTCTTTGAGGCGGCATTCGACGACGATAGCGCCTTGCCCTACGGCGGGGAGAAAGGTGTCAGGATTAAAAACTTCCGAGATACGCTGGCTGAGGCCGAGGCGGTCGAGTCCGGCCTTCGCGAGAAGGATGGCTTCATATTCGCCGCTTTCTACCTTGCGCAGGCGGGTGTCGACGTTGCCGCGCAGATCGCGGATGTCGAGATCCGGACGCAAACGGGAAAGCTGGGCCTGGCGGCGGAGGCTGCTGGTTCCTACCCTTGCGCCTTGGCGGAGACCGGCGAGTTGGACGCCTTTGCCGGAGACCAGGCAATCGCGGACGTCATCGCGGCGGCAGACAGCGGGAAAATTCAGGCGGCTGGGTGTATCGGTAGGAACGTCTTTAACGCTGTGAACGGCAAGGTCGACGGATTCTTCCAGGAGGGCGTCCTCCAATTCTTTGATAAAGATTCCCTTCCCGCCGATTTGGGTTAGCGGAACGTTTTGCATCCGGTCGCCGCTCGTTTTGATGATGACGATTTCCGTTTCGACACCGGAGAGCTGAAAAAGTTGTTTGCGGACGAATTCTGCCTGCCATTTGGCCAGAATGCTGCCGCGAGTGCCGATGCGCAGGGGCCTCACGGTTTGCCTCGCTGGTGCAGGAAGAGATCCCGGAGCGCTTCGACGTTGTGAATTTTGCGGCGCAGATCTTTTTCCGAACGGAGACGCGTGGCGGGTTCAATTACAATTTTTTCCAGCAACTCGCCCATTAGAACTTCCATTCTTTCACGGTCTGCGTCGGTAAGATTCTGCATTTTGTCCAGACGTGCATGGAGGAAGGCAGCGCGATCCTCCGTCAGCCGCGCGCGCAGGGCGTCGACCAGGCCGACCAATTCCACGCTGGCTTGCCAGGAAAGAAACTTTCCTACGTGTTCGTCGACGAGAGCTTCGGCGCCGGGGACTTCACTTTCGCGGGCTTTGCGGTTTTGTTGAACGATTTCAGAAAGGTCGTCGAGATTGTAGAGATAGACATTGTAGAGTTTGGCTGCCCTGGCATCGATGTTGCGGGGGACGCCGAGGTCCATCAGAAACAGGGCCCGGTTGCCGCGGGCGTGCATGGCACGTTCGAGCATTTCTTTTTGCAGGATGGGTTCTTCAGTGGAGACAGAACTGACAATTACATCTGGCGTCTCGAGAGCCGTGTCCCAATGGGTCCAGTCGATTACCTGTCCCCCAAATTGGGAGGCCAGCGATTCAGCTTTGTCACGCGAGCGATTCATGACGTACAGATGGGCGACGCCGCGGTCGCGGAGCTGCGAAACAACCTGTTCGCTGATGGTTCCCGCGCCGAGGACCAGAGCAGTGCGCTCCTGCAACTTGCCGAAGATGCGCTCGGCAAGTTTGACTCCGGCACCGGCGACAGACATCGGACGCGTGCCCAGTTCGGTTTCGGCGCGGACCCGCTTCCCTATTTCCAGCGCGCCCTGAAAAAGACGATTGAGCACCGGTCCGGTGGCGCCGAATTCGTGGGCCAAGCGGTAAGCTTCGCGGACCTGGCCCAGGATTTCGGCTTCGCCGAGGAGCATGGAATCGAGCCCGGTCGATACGCGGAAAAGGTGGCGGACGGCGGCACGATCGTAATGATGATAGAGGGAGACGCTGAGGACTTCGTGGCGCACAGAATGGAATTCGCTGAGAAAACTGGAGAGGCCGGGAGCGGATTCGCGCATGGATTCAGGCGGAACGCCGTAGACTTCGCTGCGATTGCAGGTGGAAAGGACGAGCGTTTCAGCAAGGATGCCACGCGAACGCAGTTCTTCGGCGGCACGGCGGGCTTGGTCGTTGGTGAACGAAAGGCGTTCGCGGACTTCGACCGGGGCGGTGCGGTGATTTAAGCCGACAAGAACAATTTCCATGCTGCTGGCCATGCGTTCCTAAAAATACCGGTGCGACTGGGATAGGTACAAGTTCACAACCGTGAAGCTGAGAACGACAACCACGAAATTGAAAATACAAAGGCGGGAGGCGCGGGCCCCTCGCCAAGCGGCGGTGCGCGCGATGTAGGAGTACAGAACGTACAGCGCAACCACAATCAGAGTGACGACATACTTAGGATCGTAAAACCAGAATTGCCCGGTGAGGCGGTCGACCGAGACAAAGCCCAGTGTTGTGCCGACAACCATGCTTGCCAGGCCAACGAGTACGCTCGAGTAGGTCATGCGGTCGAGCAGGTCCAGTGCCGGGAGTTGCCAGACGATGTTGCCGAGCTTGTGGTTACGGACCAGGCGCTCTTCAGCAAGGTAGATGAGGCTCAGAACGAAGGACAGGGCGAAGGCGGCATAGGCCAGAATGCTGAGCGTTACGTGGAAGGCAAAGACGGCGCCTTTGGCAGGAGCAGCTGCGAGACGGTCGGCGGGTGCCAAGTGGGCGGCCACAAAGAAAATCAGGATGAACGGAACGACAAAGGCGCCCACCGAACGCTGGCGATGGAAGAGTTCCAGGCCGAGATAGGTGAGGGCCAGCAGCCAGCCGAACAGGGACAGGGAGCCATAGAGATCGTGATAGGGGACCGTGTGCAGACCGCGGGAACGTTCAAGAAGGGCGAAATAATGGGCGACCAGGCCAGCGGCCAGCAGGAGGCTCGCGATGATGCCGGGGAGGCGTTTGCCGGTGTTCAGGAAGACAAGGTAGAGCCCGAAGCTGGCGAGATAGGCGACCGCGGTCAGGATGAAGAACAGGTGGTTCATGGGAGCCCCTCAATTATAGCTTAGCGGGCCCGTACAGTGCTTAAATCGGCGATCAAAACCCGATACCCGAATAGGTGCCGTCCTGTGGACAAATACCGGCGGCATTGGCAACTGCTTATCACGGCCGCCGCAGGGACTCGCGACGCACAAACCTAACCACGACTCGAATTTTGCGCTTTTGGTCGATACTGCAAAAAAGGCTCTCCCGGCAGCCGGAATATGTACGATGGGAACTGCAGCTGGCGCCCGGCCTTGGTCTCTCTCAGCCGACATTGTATACAAGCGTTTGCGATTTGATGTAGGATGCGCGCGATTCGTTCGCATTCGCCTGACCTGCAAGCGTACGTCCATTCACGACCGTCTGTGCCGAGGGTGTCCATGCCTGAAATACCGAGTGGGGAAACCCACCTTTCTGTCTGGGATCGCGTGGCCGCGAGTCCGGAATTCAAGAATCTCATCGCGAGGAAAAAACGATTCATCGTTCCGGCGTTTATTTTCTTTCTCGTTTATTACTTTTTGCTGCCGATTCTGGTTGGCTATGCTCCCGCACTCATGGCGCGCAAGGTGTGGGGCAACGTAAATATTGCTTACTTGTTTGCGCTCTCCCAATTCTTCATGGCGTGGATTATTGCCGGGCTGTACGTACGGGCGGGGAGTGATTTCGACAAAAGGTCCAAGAACATCGTGGACCAAGCGCTGAAACCCAGGGACGCGGAAGGAAATACCAAGCCATGATGTCTCCTTCCCTTTGGATGTTTTTGATTTTTATTGCGATTACGCTGGCGATTACCTATTGGGCTTCGAAGCGGTCGACAGGGGCTGGCGCTTATTTTGCGGCCGGGCGGCAGATCAAAGGTTGGCAAAATGGCGTCGCGGTGGCGGGCGATTACATGAGTGCAGCTTCGTTTCTCGGGATTGCAGGGATTATCGCGTTTCAAGGGTACGACGGGTTCATGTTTTCAGTGGGCTGGCTGGTGGCCTACCTGACTGTTCTGCTGGTCATCGCCGAACCATTGCGGAATGCCGGCAAGTACACCATGGCGGATGTGCTCGCTTATCGGCTGAAGCCCCGGCCGGTGCGGGCCATGGCCGCTCTGAGCACGCTGACGGTCAGCACGTTTTACATGATTGCGCAGATGGTTGGAGCTGGAGCGCTGGTGGCGCTGCTGCTGAAGGATTCCGGGATTTCCTATCACACCGCAGTGACGGGTGTCGGCGTTTTGATGATCGTTTATGTGGTTTTCGGGGGAATGCTGGCGACCACCTGGGTGCAGATTATCAAAGCGATTCTTTTGATGGCGGGAACTTTTCTGCTGAGCATTCTCGTGCTGTCCCATTTTCATTTTAGTTTGTCGGCATTTTTTGATGCCGTGGGGCACGTGACGTATCACGAGAAGGGGCAGCAGGTGGTGCAGGATTTCCTGCAGCCGGGATTGCGCTACAAGCCGCCGTACGGTGCGCTGGAGCTGATTTCGCTGGGCTTGGCACTGATTTTTGGAACCGCCGGTCTGCCGCATATTTTGGTGAGGTTTTATACGGTGCCCGATGCGAAGACGGCGCGGATTAGCGTGGTGTGGGCAATGGCGCTGATTGGCAGTTTCTACATCATGACGACCTTTTTGGGATTCGGCGCGGCGACGATTGTTGGACGCGATTTTATTTCAACGCACGGCGGCACGAATATGAGTGCGCCCCTTCTGGCGCAGGCCCTGGCCGGGAATATTTTCTTCGGTTTTATTTGCGCGATTGCGTTTGCGACGATCTTGGCGGTGGTGGCCGGACTGACGATGAGCGCCTCGACTTCGTTTGCGCACGATTTTTGGACCAATGTAATTCACCGCGGCGCGGAGCGGAAAGCCGGAGAAGAAGTCCGGGTGGCGCGCATCGCGGCGTTTGTGGTTGGAGCGATTGCCATTACCATTGCCATCCTGCTTGGGCCCACGGCAAACGTGGCGTTTCTCGTGGCGCTGGCCTTTGCGGTGGCGGCTTCGGCGAATTTGCCGGTGATTGTGCTGTCGTTATTTTGGCGGCGCTTCAATACGACCGGGGCGGTGGCGGGGCTGGCGGTTGGATTGCTCGCCTCGATTGGCTTGATACTGCTGAGTCCCAGCTTAATGGCGGTTGATCCGCCAACCGTTACCGGAGCGGCGCGGCACTTGATTCAGGCGAAGGCTTGGTTTCCTCTGGAGAACCCCGGGATCCTGAGCATTCCGTTGGGATTTCTCGGCGCCATTGTTGGGACCCTGCTCAGCCACGAGCCGAGCTCAGAAGACAGATTTAATGAGCTTCTGGTGCGCTCCAACACTGGACTAGGCGCAGAAACGACCACCGCCCGGCACTAAGTCGGTTGCAAATTCGCGCGGTTCGCGGGCGCCCGCAGATGTCCACCGGTCTTTGGCGCGGCGTTTTCTGCAAGGGCCAGCGGGATTTGCTATTCTGAAGGTTCAGACGAGTCATGACGGCCACTACTTCTGCCATTTCGCGAAAGGAATTGTTCTTGAAGGCTTGCCGGGGCGAGGCGGTGCCGCGTTTGCCGGTGTGGATGATGCGGCAGGCCGGGCGGTATCTGCCCGAGTACCGGAAGATTCGGGCGGAGAGATCATTTCTGGAAGTTTGCAAGACTCCGGAACTAGCGGCGGAAGTTTCCCTGCAGCCGTTTCGGCGGCTGGGAGTGGACGCGATTATTGTGTTTTGCGATATTTTGATTCCGGCCGAAGCCATGGGAATGGAGCTGGAGTTGGGCGACGCGGGTCCGAATTTGCCTTCGCCGGTGCGGACGGCGGCGGATGTTGCCAAATTGCAGATATTTGATCCGGAACGCGAGACCGCCTTTTTGCCCGAGGCTATTCGACGGATTGTGCGCGAAGCGGGAGCGGATGTGCCGGTGCTCGGATTTGCGGCGGCGCCGTGGACTTTGGCTTGTTACATGGTGGAAGGAAAGACCCGCGAGGGATTTGCGACCGTTAAGAGCTTTTTGTACCACGAGCCGAAAGTGTTTCAAGAGCTGCTTGGCAAGATTGTACAGGCGACGATTCCTTACTTGAAGGCGCAGATTGCGGCGGGAGTTTCGGCGGTCCAGTTGTTTGATACGTGGTGCGGCGAATTGAATTTGGCGGAGTATACAGAGTACGCGCTGCCGGCGGTCGCCGAGATCATTTCTGGCTTGCAGGGGATGGTGCCGATTGTTTATTACACGAAAGCTTCGGGACATTTGTTGCCGGCGGTGGTGCGGGCGGGAGCCAATGTGTTGAGCGTGGATTGGCGCGTGGATTTGCCGGAGCTGCGAAAGTTGGCCGGGCCTAAGGTGGCGATTCAAGGGAATTTGGATCCCGCGGTTTTGTTTGGCCCGCCGGAGAAAATTCGGACAGCGACGCTCGATTGTGTTGCGGCATTGCAGGGGCGCGGGCATATTTTGAATCTGGGGCACGGCATTTTGCAGCATACGCCGGTCGAGAACGCCAAGTTGTTTATTGAGACCGGGCAGACGGCACAGTTCTGAGGAAGTGTTGTGACAGTGGAACATCCTAGTTTCGACGAAATGCGCGAGGAGTTACGGGTTGGCGAGGAATTTCTCGCTAAATACAACCGGCCAGGGCCGCGCTACACCAGCTACCCCACAGCTCCGGTGTGGAATGCTTCGTTTGGTGTGGAGAACCTGGTCGAGGCGCATCGCCGGGCGGAGCGAGCGCGCTCGCCGATCTCTCTTTACATGCATCTTCCCTTTTGCCAGAGCCTGTGTCTGTTTTGCGCGTGCAACGTAATTATCGAGAAAGACAAAAAAGTAGCGCTCCCCTATATCGAAGTTCTGAAGCAGGAAATTGAACGGGTGCACCGGCTGGTTTCGCGTGAGCGCGAAGTGGTGCAGTGCCATTGGGGAGGCGGGACGCCGACCTATCTCAGTCCGGAACAGATTGCAGAACTTTTTACTTTTACCCGCGAGCATTTTTCGTTTTCTCCCGATGCGGAGATCGGGATTGAAGTTGATCCGCGGGTTACTTCGCGGGCCCATCTGGAAGCGCTACGGAAGCTGGGCTTCAACCGGCTGAGCATGGGGATTCAGGATTTTCATCCTGAAGTGCAGCAGGCGATTAACCGCGTGCAGCCGTTTGAGCAGACCCGGGATTTGCTGCAGGCGGCGCGGCAGCTGGGGTTTGACAGCATCAATGTGGATTTGATTTATGGACTTCCCTTTCAGTCGCCGGACCGTTTCGCTCACACTGTTGACCAAATATTGGCTCTGGAGCCGGACCGCGTGGCGCTTTTTAGCTATGCGCACGTTCCCTGGCTGAAGAAACAGCAAGGAGCCTTTGCCAGCAAATTGCCGGAGGGCATGCAGAAGTTTGAGATTTTCCGGACTGGCCTGTTGAAGTTCCTCGAAGCCGGTTATTTGTATATCGGCATGGATCATTTTGCCAAGCCCGGGGATGAGTTGGCGGTCTCACAACAGAACCGGACGCTGCACCGCAATTTTCAGGGCTACACGACCAAGGCCGGCGCGGATTTGTATGGAATGGGCGTGACGGCCATCAGCGGGATTCAGGATACTTATGCGCAGAACCAGCGGGAATTGTCTGCATGGCAGGCGGCGGTCGCCGCTACAGGCTACGCCACCATGCGGGGATACACACTTTCCGGGGACGACCGCATCCGCAGGTCGGTAATCAGCCGGCTCCTGTGCCACACGGTTATTTTCAAGGATGAAGTGGCGCGGGAATTTGGAATTGATTTTGACGAGTATTTTGCGCCTGAGCTTCAGCAGCTGGAACCGTCGCGCGATGACGGGTTGGTTGTGCTGGATGGCAACGAGATTCGCACCACCTGGCTGGGACGCATTTTTATTCGAAATCTGGCGATGGTTTTTGATCCCTACCTCGAACGACAGCAGTTGAATGCCAAGCCCTTGTTTTCAAAGACGTTATGAGGCTCGGAACTTGTCCGGCCGCACAAAGTCCCTGGCAATTGCGCCCTTTCTGACGGTCGCGTCGCGACAAACGAAGCGGCCGTGGCCCGCAAAGACGAGCGTAGGGACCTGATTTGCTGTTAGACAACATCCAGCCCAGAAAACCAACCCGTACAACAGCACTTTGCAAGTAACCTACTGAAGCAAACTAATTGAACCTTGGTTCTTGGAAAACCCTATGAGTGAACATGTTCCGGCTTTGGTGGTGGGTGGGGGCGTTTCTGGACTGGTGTGCACGCACGCTTTGCGGAAAGCGGGCGTGGAGGCGCGGCTGGTCGAGGCTGGGTCCCATGCCGGTGGAGTGATTCTGTCCGGACGAATGGATGGGTATCTAGTCGAGGGTGGGCCGCAGAGTTTTAGTGCGACGCCGGCGCTGTTGGATGTGGTACGCGATTTGGAACTCACCGAAGAATTAGTAGAAGCGCCCGAGAAGGCGGCACGGTTTGTCTTGGTGGATGGGCAACTGCAGCAGGTTCCCATGAGCCCGCCGGCATTCCTCGGTTCTTCCCTTTTCAGCATGAGCACCAAATGGAGTCTGTTGCGCGACGCTTTTGGAAAAAGCAAAGCGCCGGCCGAGGAAGAATCCGTAGCGGCGTTTGTCCGGAGAAAATTTACCGAAGAACTTCTGGAAAAAGCGGTGGGTCCGATGGTTTCGGGGATTTACGCAGGGGACCCGGAGCAGCTAAGTTTGCGGGCAGCGTTTCCCGCGGTATTTGAGGCTGAAGAGTCTGTGGGTAGCGTGATTCGCGGAATGAAGAAAAAGGCGAAAGACTCAGATAGCTCGCCGGCGGCGGGCAGGCTGTTCAGTTTCAAGAATGGCAATGAAACTTTGATGCGCGCGCTGGCGGAAAATTTGGGTAGTGCGCTGCGAACCGGGATGGAAGTTTTGCGAATTCGCAACGAAGGTTCAGGACATGGACGACGCGGGTCGCGGTTTGTCTTGGAGGCCCTGGGCGCGGCGGGGCTGGAAACGATTATTGCCGATCGCCTGGTTCTGGCGACGCCTGCCGATGTGGCGGCTCATCTACTGGAGCAGAGCGCGGCCGAAGTGCAGGTTCCTTTGCGAGAGATCGTTTATGCGCCGATGGTTGTGGTTTCCCTTGGCTATGCGGCTTCGGCAATTGGCCGTACGCTGGACGGGTTTGGATTTCTGGTGCCGCGGTCTGCCGGAATACGAATTTTGGGAACGGTGTGGAATTCGTTTCTTTTTCCTGGGCGCGCGCCGGACGGAAATGTGCTGATGACGACATTTATTGGCGGCGCAACGGATGCGGAGGCTGTCGCACTTTCCAACGAGGAATTGGTCGGAATCGCGCACCAAGCGCTTGCGCCGATACTCGGGATCAGCGGAGAACCAAGCTTCTCAAACGTGGTCCGCTATGAGCGGGCGATTCCTCAGTACAACCTGGGGCATACGGCGCGCGTGGACCGCATTGAGAAGAGCCGCGCTTCGTACAAAAATTTGTGGTTAACGGGAAATTACCTGCAGGGGCCCTCGGTGGGGGCTTGCGTGGAACATGCTGTGAAGGTGGCCCGCGATGTTGCAAAATAGGCCGGTGCGGTGCGTGGTACATCCGCTCGGGGACTTTTGCCGTATATCTCCACAGGAGAACTAGAAGCCTAATCCCGTGTTTCTAGCGGCTTTCACAAGCCCGGCGAACCGTGAAGTGTCGGCTGATGCGACGCTGATGCGGGGGCTTCTGCAAAACGACGTAGGCGCGTTTGAACGGCTGTATGACCGGCACTCACGGCTGGTCTACTCGGTTGTGCTGCGGATTCTGCAGCAGGCAGGAACCGCGGAAGAAGTGGTGCAGGACGTATTCCTCCAGCTGTGGCGAAATGCCGCGCAATACGACCAGTCCCGCGGGCCGTTTGTCCCCTGGCTGCTAACGCTGGCGCGCAACAAAGCCCTCGACACTCTGCGACGCAAGAGTGAGCGGCAACGGCGCCGCGAAGATCAGGCCGAAGAGTTGCCGCCGGTCACCATAGCCGCTCCTCAATACGAAAAAGCACTCGATGAAAAGCGGGCGGCGGTGAAAGTGCGCGCGCTGATGGACAGCCTGATTCCGCAGCAGAAAAAGGCCATCGAACTGGCCTATTTTGAAGGTCTGAGTCACAGCGAGATTGCCGAAGCACTGAAAGAGCCGCTGGGGACGGTAAAGAGCTGGATTCGAAATGGATTGCTCCGTCTCAAAGAGGAACTGCAGGCGACATCGTGAGTACTTGCCAACAATTTCGCGAATGGGCTGAGGCGTACGCGCTTGGGGCGCTGGACGCATCGCAGCGCGCGGCGCTCGAGTCACATCTGGCCACGGGTTGCCAGGATTGCCGCAAGGCTGTGGAGGAAGCGCGCTGGGTGGTGAGCCAGTTGGCGCACTGGGCGCCTGAAACCGCGCCTTCCGTGCTGTTGAAGGGGCGATTGCTGCAGACGGTCCGCGCCGAGGCCAAGGCGGCAGAGACCGCGACCCAAGCGCAGACGGGCACGCCCTGGTGGATGTGGGGCGCGATTGCGGCTTTGCTGCTTTTTGCCGTGATGACCGAACGCGCAACGCTGCAATTGCGAACGGAACTGCGCGAGGCAGAACATCAGGCAGCGAACTATCAGAAAGAAATTCAAGATGTGGAAGCAAAGCTGGAGCTAGCGAAACGCGAAAATGTGATTTTGACCGATTCGGCAAGCGTGAAGATCAAGTTAGCGGAAGCCGGTCCCGAGCAGCCGCGCGTAGACGCGATTTGGCACGCGAAACTGGGAATTGTTTTGACGGCGGAGAATATTCCTGCTCCGGCAGGTGGGCGCGTTTTCCAGTTGTGGCTGATTCCGAAGGACCCGAATAACAAGCCGGTCCCTTCCGCCGTTGTTCGGCCGGATGAGGACGGGCGGTTTACTTTGCTGGTTGCCAATCCGCCGGGGGATATGGCCGAGACCAGGTCCCTGGCGATTACCGAAGAGCCGGCAGGGGGAAGTTTGCTGCCGACGAGTCCGGTGAAGTGGGTGGGGACGACCCGGTAGCGTTTGTGGTACTTGGTATACGCATCTTCCCGCGCCGCTGCTGGCATCGTCGTATCGCAGCACACGGTCCGCCCGGCAAAAGCGCACTCCTTCCTGCACACCAGGACTGCCTCAGACGTGGCGTTCGGAGCTGCGGAAGGCCAGGCGGGCTTTGCGGCGGGCGGCGGCTTCGATGTGGCGCCGTTTTTCTTGGGCAGTTTTCAGGATCAGTGGCCGGACTGGGGTTGGCTGACCGGTATGTTCGTCGATGGCGACGAAGGTGACATAGGCCGTAGTGGTGTGCTTGCGCTTGCCGGTCAGAACATGCTCGGAATAGACCTCCACACCCACTTCCATGGACGTGTTGAAGACGCGGTTGACTTGGGACTTCAAGATAACAATTTCACCAAGGTCGATGGCATTGCGGAAGTCGATGTAATCGACCGAAGCGGTGACGACGTAGCTGTTCGCATGCCGGCTGGCAGCCATGGCCGCAGCGAT
>Ga0193726_1002518_pt1 | contig 12345 bp, 10 predicted proteins | sample H2c1metaG_FD_144928 | JGI IMG/M metagenome (GOLD analysis project Ga0193726, IMG submission 144928) | Soil microbial communities from a riparian zone of the East river system, Colorado, United States - H2c1 | ecosystem: Environmental > Terrestrial > Soil > Riparian zone | place: USA: East River... | reverse complement strand
GGCAGCGTCCTCGCCAGCAGTTTCGATACCAGTCCGCTCGCCACTCCTGCGGTCGGACGATGCACGATCGCGAGATAGACCTCGTTCAGCATCAGTGTTTCATTCGCCAGCCGATGATGATATTTCGTATGCAAGCCGTCGGCGAAGAAGCACTCCGACGATTGACGCGCCTCCGTGCCGGCGGCGACTCCGGCTCGGCGCCGGATCACGTGCGTCCACAACGCCACGTTCGGGCCGGCGATATTGCGCCACAGGACGTTTAAGCGTTCGTGCCAGTTGTTGAGGTCGCCGTCATCGCTGCTTTCGAAGCTCGCGCCGCCCAAACGAAACGCCTGGATATAGTCGCCATAGGCAGTCCTGACGATCGACGGCCCCACGTGTGCGGCGTACGGGATTCGATCGGCCGCCGTCATTTCGCGGCGCAAGGCGGCCACGCGCAGCAGCGCCTTCATGGCGCAAGCTGCCGGTCGCGCCGCCCGCGACGATTCGGCAGGTCCACGACCAGCGGGGAGTAGCTGCTGGCCTTCCAGACGCGCAGGTTGGCGAACATGGCAGGTAAACGGGTCCTCCCCCACAGCATCACGAGATCAAAGAAGCGCGCGTCGCGTGCGCACAAGAGCATGCAAACGCCATGGATGGGCGCGCACAGAAGCAGCGTGAGCAGATTCTTGGTCAGCAAAAAGACCTCCAGGGTGAACACCATGTTGAACAGCAGCGCCGAATACGTGACGCCCCAGCGCATCGGCGGCCGGGTCGCGCCGACAAACAACGGATCCGCCGTCAGACCTGAATTAAGATCGCTCACGCCGCCTCCTACACGCCGAACATGCCGCGAACCCAGGTCACGATCTGAGGCGCGCCGAAGCCGATGGCTATTCCCAAAATCGCGCCAAGACACCATCCCCACGACATTCGGTTTGCCATGGCCATTCCCCCGAGCACCATGACCAGAATGATGGCGACCGGCGTCAGCCACGCGAGAATGTTGGTCTGCAACGAGCTCGCCCCGGTCATGAACGGCGACGCCTGCGCCATGGCAATCCCGGGCATGCAGATCACCAGGGTTACAACCAAGGGAGTCGCGAGGCGCAACCAGTAGTGGCGATGTCGCAGGGAATGATGCATGGCGGAATTCCTTTTCCGATGAACGACGAGAAAACTTAAAGGGCTTGGATCAAATCTCCGTTTCCAGAGCGTCGATTTCGCTCTCGCCGCGCCTGGCGGCCAGCTGCTCGCGCTTTGCTTTTCCCGGGGCGCCGAAGCGAAAATTCTGCACGACGAAGGAATAATCGTATTGCTTCTCGCCTTCCTTGTCGGTCCAGTTGTTGGCGCGCACCTGGGCCTGAAGAATCAGCTGATCGCCCTTGCGCGCGTTTCTGGCAATCGCTTCGCCGAGAGTCTCGAAGGCCACGAACCAGACGCTGGTGACCGCTTCGCGCGCATTGCCGTGTTCATCCTTGCCCGCGTAATCGTTGCCGACCAGGCAAATGCGCGCGTAGGTGGTATCGCCTTTGACGGCGAGCTCTGGATCCTTTGCAAGATTGCCCACGGCGGTAATGGTGAAGCTATTCATGTCTACTCCTTGAAATGTTGGTGTTGCGCGACGACGCATGTGTCCGTCGCGTGAACCTAAGTTTGTTAGGAGCCGAGAGAAAGGAGAACCCGATTAAATGCCGCCTTTGCAAAGATACGGCACTGACGGCAACGTATGCGCGATCAGCCGGCGATTTTCATTCAGCTGAGGGTTGCCACTCCGGCAAACCAGCACGCCAGAACACGAAGGCGACGACGTCTGCAGCAAGCGCATCCGTTTGGGTCTTGGTCGACCCGATGCCGTGACCGGCCTCCTCGTCGATCCGCAGCAGCACGGGTTTGGTCGTGCCGGACGCCTGCAGTGCGGCAGCCGCTTTTGCAGGTTCCCATGGTGCCACCCGGGGATCGTTGAGGCCCGTCGTGATCATCACGGCCGGATACTGCGTTCCTTTCTTCACGTGTTGGATGGTATCCATGTCGTATAGATTGGCGAGGCCGGCTGCGTTCGTGATCGTGCCGAACTCAGGAATGTTTGCCGGTCCGCCCGCTGTGAATTCGGCGCGCAATGTGTTGGCGGACGGAACGAGATCGAGCACGCCGGCAAACAAATCGGGCCGCTCGGTCAATGAGCGGCCCATCGTGATGCCGCCGGCCGATCCTCCGAGTATGAAAAGCTTCGGCTTGGTGGTGGTGCCGCGCGCGATCAAGTACTCGCTGCACGCGATGAGATCGCCCCACGTGTTATGTTTGTTCGCGTCCTTGCCGCCGAGGCGCCACTGCTCACCCAACTCCCCGCCGCCGCGCACGTGGCAAAGGCCATACGTGATGCCCTTGCGCATCGCGCTGGCTCGGCGAATGCTGAAATCGGCTAGATCGGAGATGCCGTACGAGCCATAGGCTTCGATGATGGTCACCTGCGCGCCCTTGGCTTCCTTCGGCTGAATCAACGATAGCGGCACCATTGTGCCGTCAGCGGCTTTCGCGCCCAAATCGCTGACCACATAGTCAGATGGGTTGATGTCACCGTGCACACCGACCTTCAGTTCGCTGAACGACTTGTTCGCGGGGTTGAAAACGTACTCGGTGGGCGGCACGACCCAGCTCGACAACTGCAGCGTGACCCCCGGCGTGCGCGGATCGGAGAACGCTTCAGCGATGTGACCCGGAAAAGGCAGTGCGACTTCTTCGATTGCCGTGCTTCCGGCCGGAATGCGCAGCAACTGAGAGTACGCGCCGTGACGGGCAAGTACATACAGCGCATCGGATCCGACGTGAATACCTTCGAGCACCCGATCGGCCTGCGCCGGTATCAGCGTTGATGCGGAAGCGAGCGGTTGTCCCGCGTGGACCGATAGAACCTTGAACGTCGGCGAATCTTTGTGCGACAGCAGGAAGATCTCGGAGCCGCGCATGTCTACATTCGTGACCTCATCGTCGCGGGTCACGAATTTCGTCCAGGTGACCTTCGGATCGTTGACCTTGGCAGCCGGCGCCAGCCACATTGCAAACTCATTTTGCACGCCGTTGATCAACAGCGCTGCCGCCACCGGGGCACCGACACTGATGGCAATCGCGGGCGCCTCGACCGGTGTGATCGCAGGGCCGTGGCCCAGGGATGCGCCCAAAATCGGTACGGGTTCCGATTTCAAGTCCCAGGCGTCCGCAGTCGCGTTCAGATACTTGTCGCTCGGCGGTGCGTTCGCCGCGAGCTTTTGCAGCCGAATAAAGTAGAGCAATTTTGAATCATCGCTCCACGAGGTGGCGCCAAATTGCGCCCGATCGATCGGTCCGGCTATCTTCGCTCCGCCGGCCGCGTCGTAAACCGTGATAGCCGCATCTTCCGAGCCTCCCTCGGAGATTCCGACCGCAACCTTGGTCCCGTCGGGCGAGGCTAAGAAAAAATTGATGGCGAACGGCTTGCCGCCGTTGGCCGCGCGCAGAGCAGCAACGTCGACAATCTTGCGGATACCGGTGCCGTCCGAAACCATGAGATCGAAGTTATCCGAACCCGGCGCCCGCTCTTCGTAAAATCCGCGCGCGCCGAAGCGCACATAACCCTGAATCAGCCCGAAGCTTGCGGAGAATTGCGCGACCTGCGTCTTGAGCTGCGCGAGCGGCTTGATGCCATCGAACACCGATCGCGTGTACGCACCTTGCGCCTTCATCCACGCCGTCGTGGAGGGATCGAGCGCTTCCATGTACCGATAGTCGTCCGTGATCTTGCGGCCCCACAGGGTTTCGATGACGGGCTTGACGGGAGCCGCCGGCGGCTTCTTGTCGGCGGACCAAGCCAGAGAGCTGAGCAGCGCCGCCGTTGCAATGAAAGCCAATTGGGCATTGCGCATTTCTGCCATCCTATGGGATATAAAAGGTAGGGTATAAAGCGCCTGCGATCTTACGGCGCATCGCATGACCGCCGCAACGAGAGCGGGGACAAACCCTCGCTTTTCAGGGACAGAATCGAGCAGGCATCACGCTCGAACATCATGGCGTCACTGGATCCCTTGAATTGCCCTAAGGTGGGGTCGTACAAAAATGCGCAAATTCTTACAAGTGATGCCATTGACTTGTCCCTCACAGGTGCTGATGATTGTGCCTGTCAGTTGCGCATCATCGGCTACAGCTTAGTTGGTGGAAGGACTCCGATGCACGAGCCGCGTAAAGTCACGATTCGTCGCCGCGACCTGCTTCTTGCAGTGACGGCTGCCGGTGCTGCGGCCGCTCTGGGCGGCGCATCAATCCCGTCCGCCGATGCCGTTCGCCGGCGCGACAAGCGCAAGCCGCAATACCGGGCCGACTCGCCCGAAGTTCAGACCTTTTACCGCGTCAATCGTTATCCGGCGAAGTGAACACTCATGCTCATTAAGAGAACGGATCGGCAGCAACGGCGCGGCGCGGGCGCCCCGGTCAGCGCAGGCGAACCCCACGGTAATCTTGATCGCCGCTCCTTCCTGCGCCGTTCGGGCCTTGTCGCCGGCGGCCTCGCCGGGCTTGGCGCCCTATCACTCGGCAGCGTGCGGAAGGCCGCGGCCGGCGCGCCCCCGGCGCAAGGTGCCGCGGTTGCCCGCCGAAAGAACCTCTGCACGCACTGCTCGGTGGGCTGCTCGGTGATCGCCGAAGTTGCCAATGACGTCTGGATCGGCCAGGAACCGGATTTCGACAGTCCGATCAATCGCGGCTCGCATTGCTGCAAGGGTGCTGCGGTGCGTGATGATGTCGTGGGCGAGCGGCGGCTACGCTACCCGGTGAAATTAGTCGACGGCCAATGGCAGCGAATTTCTTGGGATGCGGCCATCGGGGAGATCGGCGACAAACTGCTGGGGATCCGCGCGAAGTCGGGGCCGGAATCCGTCTACTGGCTGGGGTCCGCCAAGTTCACCAATGAGGCCGCCTATCTAAACCGCAAGTTTGCCGCCTTCTGGGGAACCAACAATTCGGATCACCAGGCGCGCATCTGTCATTCCACGACCGTCACCGGGGTTGCCAATACCTGGGGCTATGGGGCGATGACCAATAGCTACAACGATATCCGCAATTCAAAGACCATCATGGTCATGGGCGGCAATCCGGCCGAGGCGCATCCGGTTTCGTTGCAGCACATTCTCGAAGGCAAAGAACTCAACCGCGCCAACATGATCGTCATCGATCCGCGCATGACGCGCACTGCGGCGCATGCGACCGAATATGTGCGCGTGCGCCCCGGCACGCACATACCCACGATCTACGGAATGCTTTGGCACATCTTTAAAAATGGCTGGGAGGACAAGGAGTTCATCCGTCAGCGCGTGTACGGACTGGAAGATATCCTCCCGGAGGTCGAGAAGTGGACGCCGGCTGAGGTCGAACGGGTCACCGGACTGCCGGAAGCGCAGGTCAAACGTGTGGCTGAAGTCTTCGCGAAGCAGCGCCCCTCGACACTGATCTGGGCCATGGGTCAGACGCAGTTCGCGACCGGAACGGCCAACGTCCGCGCCAGCTGCCTCTTGCTCCTGGCAACCGGCAACGTGGGCGGTTTTGGCAGCGGCGCGAACATTTTCCGCGGCCACACCAACGTTCAGGGCGCGACCGATCTGGGCCTGGATGTGACCAGTCTGCCTCTCTACTATGGTCTTGCCGAAGAGGCCTGGCGGCACTGGTGCCGCGTCTGGGAAGTTGACTATGACTGGATGCTCTCGCGCTTCGTCAGCAAGACTCTCATGGAGTCGCCCGGCATTCCCAGCACGCGCTGGTTCGATGCCACGCTGCTGCCCAAGGATCAGGTAAGCCAGCCCGATACCCTAAAGGCCATGTTCATCATGGGCCATGGCGCAAACACGATCACCCGCATGCCCGAATCGGTGCGCGGAATTGAGAAGCTGGATTTGCTGGTCGTTTGCGATCCGTACCCCACCACCTGGGCGGTGCTATCGGGCCGCAAAAATGGGACTTATTTGCTCCCCGCCTGCACCAGCTTCGAAATGGACGGATCGCGCACTGCTTCCAATCGGTCGCTTCAGTGGGGCGAGCAAATCGTCAAGCCGGTGTTCGAATCGAAGAACGACTACGACATCATGCATATGCTCGCGCACAAGCTGGGTTTTGCGGAATTGATGTTTAAAAACATCAAGGTTGAAAACGGCGCGGTGTCGGCAGAGGATATCTTGCGCGAAATAAATCGCGGCGGCTGGTCGACCGGCTATTGCGGTCAGTCTCCGGAGCGCCTCAAAGCGCACATGAAAAACCAGGGCAAATTCGACTTGGTGACGATGCGGGCGCCGAAGGACGACCCGGAAGTCGGCGGCGATTACTATGGTCTGCCGTGGCCGTGCTGGGGAACCCCGGCACTTAGGCATCCCGGTACGCCCATCCTCTACAACACCAATTTATCGGTGGCAGACGGCGGCGGCACTTTTCGAGCGCGCTTCGGTGTCGAGCGCGTCGTCAAACGCAAGACCCTGCAGAATGGTCAGGAGATCGAGAAGGAGGTGCACGAAAGCCTGCTTGCCGACGGCTCCTATTCCGTGGGTTCGGAAATCAAGGACGGCTACCCCGAGTTCACCCTCGGCGTTTTGAAGAAGCTCGGGTGGGACAAGGATCTTACGGCGCAGGAGTTGGCGACCATTCTTCGGGTGAACGCGGCCAAGCCGGATACCGTCTCTTGGTCGACCGATCTTTCGGGCGGCATTCAGCGCGTGGCCATCAAGCATGGCTGCAGTCCTTTTGGCAATGGTAAAGCGCGCATGATTGCCTGGAATCTGCCGGACCCTATCCCGGTTCATCGCGAACCTATCTACACGCCGCGGCCTGATCTCGTCGCCAAGTATCCGACGCTGCCGGATGCCCGGCAGTTTCGTGTACCCAACTTGGGATTTACGGTACAGAAAACCGCTGTCGAGAAGGGCATCGTCAAGGAATTCCCGCTGATCTTGAGTTCCGGCCGACTGGTGGAGTACGAGGGCGGCGGTGAGGAGACGCGATCGAACCGCTGGCTGGCGGAGTTGAAGCAGGACATGTACGTCGAAATCAATCCCGCGGACGCGGCCGAGCGTGGCATTTCCGATGGGGGTTGGGTGTGGGTGACGGGGCCTGAGAGCAATTCGAAAGCGCGCATGAAGGCCTTGGTGACGGAGCGCGTCGGCAAGGGCGTGACGTGGATGCCCTTTCACTTTGCCGGTTGGTGGCAGGGGGTCGACCAACGCAGCAAGTATCCCAAAGGCGCCGATCCGTATGTACTCGGTGAGAGCGTGAACGGCCTCACGACCTACGGTTTCGATCCGGCCACAGGCATGCAGGAGCCGAAGGCCACTCTGTGTCAGATCAGATCGGCATAAGGAACGTTAACCCATGGCGAGGATGAAGTTTCTTTGCGACGCCGACCGCTGCATCAACTGCAACGCCTGCGTCACCGCGTGCAAGAACGAGAATGAGGTGCCCTGGGGCATCAACCGCCGACGGGTCGTCACCATCAATGACGGCAAGCCCGGCGAGCGGTCGGTTTCGATGGCCTGTATGCATTGCACCGACGCGCCGTGCGCAGCGGTCTGCCCGGTGAGCTGCATCTTTCCCACCGAAGAGGGCGTGGTGCTGCATTCCAAGGATCTGTGCATCGGCTGCGGCTACTGTTTCTACGCATGCCCATTCGGCGCGCCGCAATACCCCCGCATCGGCAACTTCGGCTCCCGCGGCAAGATGGATAAATGCACCTACTGCGCCGGCGGCGGCGGCAATGAAGAAACCGGCAGCACCGAGGAGTACAAGAAATACGGCGCCAACCGGCTGGCGCAGGGCAAGCTGCCGCTGTGCGCCGAAATGTGCTCGACCAAATCGCTGCTCGCGGGCGATGGCGACATCATTGCCGAGATTTATAAGGAGCGGGTGCTGAAGCGGGGTTATGGATCCGGCGCCTGGGGTTGGATGACGGCCTATCACGAAAAGATCTCGGTGTGACCATGCTCGCACGAATACGCCATGCCCTCGCCCCGCTCGTGTTCTTGACGATGCTCAGCGTTGTGCTGCAGGCGCATGCACAGCAAACGAACCCGAACGCGCCGGTGAGTCCGGATGCCAGCGCCGTCCCGGAACAGACTCTCCTTCAAGAGGAGTCGCGCATCCAGGGGCGCATCGACATCCCGGACAAAAGAGCGGGTGTGCTCATACAGCCCGCAGGCCGCGAGTGGGATCATTTTCATGAAGTCACCCTGCGCTGGCTCGGCGCGATCGTCATTCTCGGGATGATCGCCCTGTTGGCGCTCGCTTATGTCGTGCTGGGGAGGATCCGGATTTCAGCCGGACGCTCGGGCAGGAAAGTCCTTCGCTTCAGTGGTTTCGAGCGCTTCTCACACTGGCTCACGGCAGTCTCGTTCGTCGTTCTCGGCCTGACGGGATTGAATATCACGTTCGGAAAGCTCTTACTTCTGCCGATTGTCGGACCCGAAACGTTCAGCGCCTTCTCGCAAATTTCCAAGTACGCCCATAATTTCGTGAGCTTCTCGTTCGTCGTCGGTCTGGTCCTGATCGTCGCCCTTTGGGTAAGGGACAATATCCCGAAACAGGTGGATATCGATTGGCTGAAGCAAGGCGGCGGTTTCATCAAATCCAAGCATGCACCCGCCGGGCGCTTCAATGCCGGCGAGAAAATGGTATTTTGGTTTGCCCTTGGCGCCGGCGCCGCGGTCATCGTCTCGGGATTTCTGCTGCTGTTTCCGTTCTACTTCGCGAACATTGCCGGAATGCAAATCGCGCAAGTGGTCCATGCCATCGTCGCCGTTCTATTCATCGCCGTGATTCTTGCACATATCTACATCGGCACGGCCGGCATGGAGGGGGCGTTCGAGGCCATGGGTACGGGCGAGGTGGATCTGAGCTGGGCCGAGGAACATCACGACCTGTGGCTGGCGGAGGCGCTCGCGAAGGAGCGCATCGCCGAACCGCCGGGTCAGCCGACGCCGGCTCCCGCCAAATAAGCCTCGAAGCCCGCTTCAGCTATCGTGCTTCTTCGCGAGTTCGCCGTCGCGCTCGCGTAAATAATCCGCGGTCGTGCGGACCGGCGGCGGCGCCCCATAGGGATCGAACTCCTTTTCTGTGACGAATGCGACGCGACAGTCCTCGCACATCTTGATGAGATCGAGGCGCTCGGGAGAGTCCTTGAACATCCAATGCTTGTCCGCGAGCTTCGCGGCGACATGCTCGATCGTGCTTTTCACGCCGAACGGCTTGCGGCAGCGAATACATCGGAACGGCTCTTCCTCCTTCAGGACCTGCACGCCGGAGCCGTTTCGAAAGTCGAGCTGCGGCTTCAAGGTGATGACTTGTTCCGGGCAGGTGGCCTCGCACAGCCCACATTGCACACAGGCCTCCTCGGCAAAACGCAGCATCGGTCGCTCTTTATCATCGCTCAGCGCACCCGTCGGGCATACCGACACGCAGGAGAGGCACAGCGTGCAGCCGGCCGTATCGATCTGCACCGCGCCAAAGGGCGCACCGGCGGGCAGCGCGATCACATCCTTCGGCTCCGGCGCCGCGCGGCGCAGCTCACGCAAGGCGAACCGCAGCACGCCCCGCTTATCGCCTACCGCCAGGAAGCTCCCGGGACGTGGCGCGCTGGGCATCATCGGAATGGCGTGCAGCGTCGCCGTGAGAAGATCGGGATCGTCCGCTTCGATGGTCGCGATCCGTCCGGCGCCGAAACCGAGCTCCGCCAGGATGGTTTCAGCCAGCGCAATCGTACTGTTCAGTCCGACCGTATCGTGGCGCGGCCGCGCGCGCAGCAGCAGTCGCACGGCAGACGCCCCGTAAGCAAAGAGAGCCGAGATCGCCTCGAGACCAATTTGCGTGACCTCGTTGACGGAAAACGGCAGTACGTGTGCGGGCAGACCGTCGCCGAAGCGCGCCAGCGCATCGATGAGGGGTGCGCCGTGCGGCTCATCGTGCAGCAGCACCATGGCATGCGCTCCGCCCGCCTCGCGATACGTCAGCATCAACGCGCGCAGCCGCCGCAGCAATGCGTCCGAAGGCGGCAGCGCATAAGCCGCCGCTCCCGTGGGACAGGCGGCAGCGCATTGACCACAGCCGGCGCAAATATAAGGGTCAATCGAAACATGGTCGCCGGAAGGAACGATGGCGGAGGTTGGGCAGAGGTCCAGACAGCGTGTGCAGCCGACGATCTGTGAGCGCGAATGCGCGCACAGATCATCGGTGAACGTAATGTACCGCGGCTTGTCGAAGGTACCGGTAAGATCTCGCGCTTTCAAAACGGCGCTCGAGACCGCAGTGGGATTGCCCGGATCCGCACGAAGATACCCGTCGCGCAGATCGGCGGCGGGAAACAATGCCGCGCCGCCGGATAGGTCAAGAACGATGTCGCAGCGCGACACCGCGCCGTGGCGCGAAGGCCCGAACGACAAGGCGCTGCGCGAAGACGGTGCCGCCTCCGCAAAATCATCGACCGTAATTTCGAAGGCGCCGAGATGCCCCTTGGCGGATCGGATCCTGCCCTTCACGATCGGAAATTCGTTGACCGGCGGCGGAACGACAGTGGCCGGCGGAGTGATCAGCACGGTGACATCAAGGTGCGCCTTCAGCAAATTGCCGGCCTCAACGGCTTGCGCATCGCAGCCATAGATGAGCACGACACCGTCGCTGTTCAGCGTGACGAAGGGGATGGGAGGCAAAGGCTCGGCGGCCGCCGCCATCAATGCCGCCATTTTCGGCAAGATATTGCTGAGGGGCCCAGTCATTTTCTTGCTGCTTCCGTAAGTGCCGAGGCCGCGTTTTTCGCAAGGAGTTACAATACGCCAGCATAGCAAGGCCAATAGGGTGCTGCCACGGCACTGAAGTGGGTGCTGTGTGACCGTGGTCAACCCGCCGTGAGGTCGTTGTGCCGATGGAGCCGCGTGCATGAAGCTACTCAAGACCGTCCGGGCGGATCCCTCGGATACGTTTGTCTTTGATCAGGCGGCGGAGCCCGGGGAATGGGCCGTATCCGGTGCTTTCATGCTCGCGAATCTGGATCCGGCAACCTTGACCGGTAAAGCTCGTGCCGCATTCCGCGGCGGATTTTTAGGCATCGGCTCGTTCGGTTGGTCGACCTTGGCACAGATCGTCGAGGCGAGCGCGGAGCAGCGCGCTGCGGCGGTTGAGCAATTGGCCGCACAGCTGCTCGAGCGCTGCGGTGCACCCGATCTTCAGAGCGCGCGACTGGCATCGGAAGAGGAAATCGCCTTTGCCGCATCGCTCTGCGATTATCCTCAGGGGATGCTGATCGCGGTGTCGCGCCGCTACGAGAATGAGGCGATCCGCGAGTCGTTTCGGACGTTGCAGGCGAACGCCCTGTCCAAGCCCGCGCCTGTCTTCAGCTTCGTCGAGGTGGCGGACGAGGAGGAAGCACCGGTGGGACGGATCGATTTCGCACCGTTTGTCCGTGGAGAGCGCGGTTGAGCGAAGCGCGCGATTTCTGGCTTTCCTGCGGCCATCATCTGCTGGATCGGGGCGGCGACGGTGGCTTGATCGTCACGGACGAATTCCTGAAAACCTACCTGGCGCGGCCGGAGATCACACCGCCGCCGGATGCTTGCGCCGTTGAACGGGCGCTGCACGTTGCGTTGCTCAAAGATCCACGACAGCCGGTCGAATCGCGACAAATCGCAGCGATCGCCGACGCAGATGCGCGCGAGAATTGGGAATTGCTGATCTCGTGGAGAGATCATCTTGTCCGGCATGCTACGTTGGAGGCGGCGTATCTCAAAATCGTGCGTCAAGACCTGAAATTCCCGCGCATTTTCATCGACCAACTCGTGCAGGTCATCTTGCGCAATATCTTGGATGATTGCGACGATGCCTTCGTGCTGCGCGCCGCCGAGCTTCTATTCCGCACCCAGCGACTGACCTCCTACGAGGGATCGTTGGTAGCCGCCGACGAGGAAACCATTCCGGGCTCGAGCGCGAGACCCCTCTCGCCGTTGGCCGCCATGCTAGGGTCTTCCGCCCCAGCCGAGGTCGATGTCTTGAGCGAAGCCAACGCCGCCGAGTACTGGCAGCGTAGTGATGCGTTCGACATGGCGCTCGATCTGACCGGAGGCCGGCGCGGACTGGCTGCGCTCGGCGATGTCGTCACGCGTTGGGTACGCCACCTGCTCGCCGTGGATGTTGAGATCGACCCGGTGACCGAACTGCGCGACGCCAGGCTGACTTGGTATGTCGGCCTGGACGCCAATGCCACGCGGATTGGAGATGCGCTTTGGAACGGTGATGAGCTCGATCAGGCTGCACAACGCCTCGTCGTCGGCCTCTTCCGTATGACCTTCGCCGACGAGGCGGAAATTGTCGAACAGGCCA
>Ga0193726_1002517_pt1 | contig 12350 bp, 11 predicted proteins | sample H2c1metaG_FD_144928 | JGI IMG/M metagenome (GOLD analysis project Ga0193726, IMG submission 144928) | Soil microbial communities from a riparian zone of the East river system, Colorado, United States - H2c1 | ecosystem: Environmental > Terrestrial > Soil > Riparian zone | place: USA: East River... | reverse complement strand
GGATGCTTCGTTGCCCGATTCCAAATCCGGCACCGACTCCAACAACTCCGCCGCTTCATTGCGACGTCCCGCCGCAGAAAGCGCGCGCGCCATCAAAAGCCGCGCCAATAAATTTTCAGGCGCCAGCGCCACAGCGCGTTCGCACAATTTCACAGCTTCTTCCGGATCGCGATTCACCAGCTGGCGTTCCGCGCATACCAGCAACGTGTGCGCCGCGTCCTGATTCTGGCCCATCGCCAATTGCACTTCTGCCAGACGCAACTGCACGCGCAAATTATCCGGTTCAGCTTCCAGAAGTTTTCGCAACAGCGCCGCGGCAGGTTCGCGTCGTCCAGCTTTCAGATGTCCTTCCGCCAATTGCAAAAATATCGGCCGCGCTTCGCTCAGCACGCCTTGTTGAACGTAAAGTTCCGCCAGCCGCTCCAGCGGCTTCATTTCTTCTGGAGCCAGCTTCGCAATTTTTTTGTAAATGGCGATGGCCTTGGTCAGAAATCCATCGCGAATAAAAATCTGCGCGAGGCGCGCAAAATAATCTATCGCCTGAAAAGTTTCGCCCTGACGCACATACAAATCGCCCACCGTCATCAGCGTTACCTGATCGCCGGGCTCGTGCTTCAAAATTTGCTGATATTCCGCGATCGCCTGCGGCACGCGATTCTGCCCCAGATGTTTCTGCGCGGCTTCAACGTGTTTAATTTTGCTATATGCCATTTGTCGAGTTCAGTTTCGTTGCGCCCAATTTCCGTCCGACTCTGACTGCCTGAGGCGCGGTCTGCCCACCCGCAATTCGCGGGTAGCCAACGCGTAGAGTGCAGGCCAAAAGGCGGCAATTTCACGCTAACACGCGCATCACAGCGCAGCAACGGAACGAAGTGGGTGCGTTGCGAGGGAGTTACTGGTACTAACGGGCAAGTAGGTGTTTCGTGGGTTTTGCTACGGTAGTTCTGGTACAACCTTAGTTCTCAACGTCGTCGTAGTCTTCTAAGTTCTCATCCTTAATCTGCAGCAACGGCAATGACACTTGCGAAGCGTTCGCAACCCACGTCGCGGAATTCCGCACCGGGGCAAATGAATGTCTGTGCAACGGAGTTGGCCCGTGTTCCTTCAGCGCCGCCAAATGATCCGGTGTCGCATATCCGCGGTTGTGGCACAAACCGTATTGCGGATAAGTCTCGTGGAATTCGTCCATCATGCGATCGCGTTCCACCTTCGCAATAATCGACGCCGCCGCAATCGACACCGATCTCGCGTCGCCGTGTATCAATGACTTCTGCTCGACCTGCAACTCCAATTCCATCGCGTCAATCAGCAAATAATCCGGAGAAGTCTTCAGCGCCGTGATGCAAGCGATCATCGCTTGTTTGCTGGCCTGATAAATATTCCACGCATCGATTCGCGCCGCGTCAATCTGCGCGATGCTGAATTCCACCGCATGTTCCCGAATCCGTTCCGCCAAAACCGCGCGCCGATCGTGCGTCAACTTCTTGGAGTCGTCCAATCCCACAATTCGCCGCCGCGGATTCAATATCACCGCAGCCGCAACAACAGGCCCGAATAACGATCCGCGCCCAACTTCGTCCACTCCGCAAATCCGCATCCATCCGGATTGACGAGCTTCGCGTTCATATCGTGAGCAACAGTAACGAGTCATTACGCGGGGAATTTTAGCACAGGGGAAGTGTGAATTTGACTCATGTAGCTCAGGGCGTTTCGTAGCCCTGAGGTTTCTCGCCGCCAATCTCAACCAGCTTCAACAAACACGCCAATGTTTTCTTCGCGGACTCCAAAAATAAAAAAGGCCGCTCGAAAATGAGCGGCCTGAAAAAACTACTTTGAATTTGTTTTGTGGGTCGCGGATTTATCCGCGACATCAAGTCCGAAAAAATATGGGGCTTCAGCCCCTGCTGCAAAATCGCGACTACGCTTCCGTCGCGTGTGTCGCCGTACCCGCATGGACAGCGCCGCCGCCCAGCTCCACTCGATCCGCGGGACGAATTCTCGCGGCCTTACCCTTGCGTCCGCGAATGTAGTACAGCTTCGCGCGACGTACCTTGGCGCGCCGCACCACTTCAATCACGCTAATCATCGGCGAGTGCAGCGGAAAAATGCGCTCCACTCCAATTCCAAAACTGATGCGCCGTACCGTAAAAGATGCCGACGCCTGCTTGCCATTCCGCGCAATCACCACGCCTTCATAGGGCTGGATGCGCTCTTTGTTGTCGCCTTCCTTCAGGCGTACGTGGACGCGCACGGTGTCTCCGGCGCGAAATTCCGGCAAGTCCTTACGCAGTTGCTGCTCACTGACCTTATCAAGCACGATGCTCATGGCGGTTGTCCTTAAGGATGTATTGAGTAAGACCACTCAGGCAGGGCCTGCACGGTCGGAACAGTTGGAAAGTGTAACCGATTTGACGGGATTTGCATAGTGTTTCGCGCACATAGAGTGCGCGGCCGACGGGGCGCGATTTGCTGCGGCCCCGCGGCACTTAAAATTGACGCGCACGCCTTTGTCTTTGCCGACAGAGCGCGCCCTGCTGCGGCTCTGCGGCACTTCGATTGTCGTGTGCGCGGCCGACGGGGCGCGAGAATTTGTCTTTGCCGACAGGGTGCGCTCTGCTGCAGCCCTGCGGCGACTTAAAGACATCGCAGCCCTGCGGCACTTTAAATAATGGCCGGACGTGCGTACTCCGTAGGGACCTCCTTCAGGTGGTCCGCTTAGGTGTGTCGCCGTCATCCTGAGGCGCTCCCGATCCTCTCATTCGGGACGCGTCCCAACGGGCGTTCGCGCGCATCGTGTGCGCGGTCGACGGAGCGCGAGGTTTCGCCCGCGCAGATGGGTGCGCGGCCGACAGGGGGCGTTCCGCTGCAGCCCTGCGGCGACTTAAAGACGCTGCGGCCCCGTGACACTTGAAAAAAGGCACTTGCCCCGAAGGACCGCGACCTTCCTACCCCGGTCCTCTAAATCCGTCCGCCCCGCCTCAAAATCACTTTCCGAATTCCCACCCCAATGCGTTAAACTCCCGCTTCGCACCGTACGACTATCGCCAATTGCTTCGCCGATAAGATTTTGCACTGGCTCGTGAACTTGATCGTGTAGAGCCACCCTTGAGGGTGGCACTCTGTTGACCCAGCCTTTATAGCGCCGCCTTTCACGGGCGGCATTCTTTTGACTCTGAATTCGCACCTGCTCTCGAATCCGCACCATCATTCCCATCCTCATCCGCGTACGAAAATCAAAATGCCGCCCGTAAAGGGCGGCTCTACAAATTCAAAACCTCCGACAAACATAACCCCGGAACAAACTACCGCAGTGGTATCATGCCGTCGCACATAACATAGTCCGGAGGTTTGATCTAATGCCTGAAGTTACGAAGACCCGCGTTGGTGAACTGCAACGAGGCGCGTTCAAGGTCCTCTTGGATTCTTCGGACGGAGTGCCTGCAAGAGAAGTCATCGAACGGATGAAAGAATTTGTCACGCCTACCGAGTTCGAGAAAAACGACTACCCCAATAATCCCGGTGTTCAGCGATTCGGAAAAATGGTTCGGTTTGCGACTATTACTCCGGTCAAAGCCGGATGGATGCTCAAAGATAAAGGTAAATGGTATTTAACCGAAGAAGGAAAGCAGGCCTATAAAAAATATCGTACTCCTCTTGAGTTCGCTCAGGAGTCGGAGAGCCTCTATCATCAATGGGCTGATAGCCGATCGATCGACACCTCAAAATCGGCAAACGAATTTCCCGACGTCTCGGGACTTACGGAGAAAAGCGCAAACGTAGCCAGCACCTACGAAGAAGCCGAAGAAACCGCCTGGACCGAAATCGAACAGTACATCCAAACAATGAATCCCTACGATTTACAAAAACTCGTTGCCGCGCTGCTTAGAGCGATGGGCTATTACGTTTCCTGGGTTGCGCCATCAGGACCTGACGGCGGAATCGACATCCTGGCCCACAATGATCCGTTGGGAACGACAGTGCCCCGGATAAAAGTGCAGGTAAAGCGCCGTGCAGACAAAATCGCCATCGGCGAAGTTCGGGAATTCATTTCCGTTTTAAGCGAACACGACGTCGGAATCTTTGTCTCTATCGGAGGTTTTACAAAGGAAGCCGAAACCAAAGCCCGGGAAAAAGAAACGAGAATCCTAACGCTTCTAGATCTCCGAAAATTTGTGGATTTGTGGATTAAAAATTACTCAAAAATTGAAGAATTCGACAAGCGCTTATTGCCACTCGAACCGGTCTACTATTTAGCGCCGAGCGAATAAACCGAAGCAATTTTCACGGAACTTTCTGTGCTAGCCTCTTGGTTTGCCCATGGAAAATACACACTCGTTTGCAACCTTCACGGAAGAAGTTTCCCGCTTAACTGGATTATTCCAAAAAAAGATCGGGCTGTACCAGACAGAAGCTTACGACGAAATGTCCCTACGTAACGATTTCTTGACACCGTTCTGGAGGGCTCTAGGATGGGATACTGAAAACCGTGAGGGACTTCCACAATTACTGCGCGAAGTTGAAATTGAAACGCGTGTCGATATTGCTGGGCGCAAGAAGAGAGCGGATTACATCTTCCGCACGAATGGAGTATCCAAATTTGTATGCGAGGCCAAGAAGGTTAAGGAGGACCTAAGCCCCAAGCATGCTTATCAAGCTCAACGGTACGCGTTTAACCTCAGCTTGTTTCCCGCCACACTTTCCAATTTCAAGTCGCTCCAACTCTTCTTTGTAGGCGGTAAACCGGACGCGCGTCAGCCCTTCCCAGTTTATTTGACGTGGGATTTTTCTGAGTACAAGGCGAAAGCGCATGAGTTATGGAATCTGTTTTCCCGCGAAAGCGTCGCTTCGGGTTCTCTAGACAAACTGGTTGCCGACCTTAAGAAAAAACCAATACCCGGAAAGGAACGGCGAGGTTGGGTCTGGATCCCCGAAAGGGTCCGTACTGTCGACGACGAATTTCTCGCGTACATTGAGGGCCAGAGGATTACGCTAGCGCGGGACCTACTCAAACAGAATAGGCGTCGCGAATGGGATGATGCGTCTCTGAACGAATGCATACAACGCATCCTCGACAGGGTCCTTTTCACCCGCATTTGTGAAGACCGAGACATCGACACGGGCAAGCCTCTTCAACAGATAGTTGCCGATTGGACTGATTCCGAGGCCAGCAAGCCTTCGCTGTATTCGATGCTCATCGAGCATTTCAACCGTCTTGACGTCTCCTTCAACGGCGCGCTTTTCAAGCAAGGCCACGAGTCTGAAAAGTTGAAGGTCTCAGATTCGTACTTGACTGTTCTCATCCAGGACCTTTCAAACGAGGACTCACCCTACCTGTTCAGCACTCTACCCGTAGAGATTCTCGGTTCGGTGTATGAAAGATTTATCGGCAAGACAGTCGGAGTCACCAAAGGCGGGAAACTACGACCACCCGAATACAAGCCAGCAGTCAGAAAAGCCGGCGGAATCTACTACACACCGAGCTACATCGTCGACTACATCGTCGAGCAGACTGTGGGGAAGCAACTTGAGGGAAAGGATCTAAACGCAACTGCAAAGCTAAGATTTATTGACCCAGCCTGTGGATCTGGAAGTTTTCTAATCCGCGTATTTGATCGGGTCTGCGAGCACTACATCAGATACTTCCAGAAGAACCCGGGTCTGCAACGCAAGGAACTCTGTTTCTCAGATGCGCAGGGGAACCTGCACCTTACAACACATTTGAAACGCCAAATCATGCTGAACAATATCCATGGCGTGGACATCGACTACCAAGCCATCGAAGTGACGATGCTTTCGCTCTACCTGAAAATACTTGAGGGTGAAACGAGATCCTCTCTTGGGTTCAACTACACTCTCTTTCCTAAAGAAACGTTTCTTCCCGACCTGAACAAGAACATTCGTCTTGGCAATTCCTTAATCCAAAACGACTACTTCGACCTTCTGTCCGACCCCGAAGAACGTGTTGCGATTAAAGCGTTTGATTGGGGCATCGAGTTTCGTGATTACATGAAATCGGGAGGCTTCGACGCCGTAGTCGGGAACCCGCCTTATGTTACGGGCGAATTTGTGCCGGACGAACAGATCCAGTACTTGAAAAACCACTATATCTCAGCGTTCGGGAAGTTCGACCTATACATGGTGTTCCTCGAGATGGCCGCTAAACTGTCCAAACCGAACGGTGCAGTCGGCTTCATCATCCCGAACAAATTCATGTTCACGAAGTCAGGAAAGGGCCTGCGGCTATTTCTAAGTAAGAAACCAATCACTGAAATTGTTGATTTCGGCGATAGCGGAGTTTTTGAAGGCGTAACTAATTATCCTTGCATTCTCATCGTAGGGCCAGAATTACCCAAGAAATTTTTCTATCGGTCGTGTATCAGCCGACCGGAAACAGAGACGCGCCGCATTTCAGTAACCAACAACTCATTGGGTCCTGCGCCTTGGAACTTCAGCTCTGGCGACGAAACCATCGTGTTGGATAAGCTTGCGAAGGGCGCAGATGGTCACCTCAAGGATGTTGTTGCGCGGTTCTCTACCGGTATCCAAACGGGTTCAGACAAAATTCTTATCGTAAATCAAGAAACAGTTAAGGCCGATCAGCTCGAAAAAGAGTATTTACGGAAGTGTCTGCGCGGTAGAACAGTGAAGCGCTACGCCATCACGTGGGACGGACGATCGGTAATTTGGCCATATAATAGGACTTCAAACGAGATCCTCTCAGAATCTGATCTCAAGAGAGCGGCGCGCCACATTTACAAGAGGCTCACCACAAACAAGGCAAAACTATCAAAGCGCGTTTGGTTTGGAAAGAATGCCCACGAATTAAGTGGCGAGTGGTTTGGGTTAATGTATCGAGAATTGGATTCAAATTTCGAGACTCTACACATTGTTTCTCCGTGCCTTGCCTCCAAGTGTCAGTTCGCCCTAAACCAAGATGAATTTAGGTTCGTCACAGGAACCGCCGGAGTACTGGGGATCATTCCGAAAGACAATTCTCGCGACAACTCCCTTTTCTTATTGGGACTGTTGAACTCATCGGTTACGGAATTCTTTCTCAAGAGAAGGAGTCCCCGGTTTGCCGGTGGCTTTTACAAATTCACAGCTCCGTACCTGAAGCAATTGCCACTGCCGTCTTCCAACTCGCCAGCGAAGCGCCTGCAAGTCATAACGCATGTACAGGCACTATTAGATGCGTCGGAAGAACTACCCAAAGTAAAAAGTGCGTCAGCAAAAACAACACTGGAGGGGACTATCCGGTCGAACGAAATGAAGTTGAACGAGATCTTTTACTCTTGGTATGGTCTGTCACCCAAGGACATCTCTGTAATTGAAGACGTTTTGATCGCCGATCTGGATAGAAATGAGGCTGGTCAAGACGATGTAGTTTGAGGGCTCTCACGTCATCTCGGCATAGACAGCTATCTGTGCTACCCCCCATCCGAATGCCAAACCCCGTCATCTTTTTAGTACTAAGTACCAAAGTTTAATTGACTAATATATACTACCCGCGCTACTCTAAACCGCAGACTTGGACGATCAGCTTCAATTGACCTTCCCAATATCGCGACCTTTGCGTCCCGTACGAATTTGGGGGATGAGGGAGCTGCTGTTTGACCTTGAATCGCCCACCCTGCCGGTCCCGGAAATTGGTGATTTCCGAATCGCGCGTTAAAGGCATCAAAACAAACGACTTGTCTTCCGACCATTTATTCGGAATAAGCCCTTTGTTTTGATACTGATGCTAAAAAGGCGCCCTCTAACCCCTTTGTTTTCACACTGATGCTCACAACAGGGGGGAGGGGGTAGGGTATCAATATAGTTACCCCCTCCAGATCAGCGGCCTTCGTAGGGACCTCCTTCAGGTGGTCCAAGGGTCATGCGAGATTTGGTGGCGCGGCCAATCTTGGCGGCGCGAGTTTGGAAACGTTGGGCATGGGCGAATCCCAACGAGCGGACCACCTGAAGGAGGTCCCTACGAAAGCTCTGCTAGCCGTGCCACCCCGTGGGACGTTGGCAAATTATTTCGCGACGGCGAACGAACCCGGCGCATCGGAACTTTAGGCGTTGATTTTAGTAGCACCGACACGGGCGCCTGCCCTGAGCTGCGAAGGGTCGGTGCAGGTTTTGGATGGGTTGCGCGGCTGGCACCGACAGGAGTGTCGGTGCTACTAGACGCGAATCTATCGTTTCGCGAATTAAGCCTTTTGCGTCTATAATGGGGACGAAAGAGGAGGTGTCTTCGCGTGCTGTCTATTCGGTTGGCGAGAATTGGCAAGAAGAAAAAACCGTTTTATCGCGTGGTGGTGATTGAAAAGAGCCGTCCGCGCAACGGCAGGACTTTGGAAGTGGTGGGAACTTACGATCCGCTACAGAAGCCGGCGCTGGTGAAGCTGGAAGCGGAGCGGGTGAAGTATTGGCTGGAGCGCGGAGCGCAACCAAGCGATACGGTTCGCAGTTTCTTTAAGGGCCAAAAGATCGCGTAGATCGAATTGGCGGTTTATTTGCGAAAGTACGAATGCAGCACCCAGCAGTCTGGATGTCCAGCCCGATCGAATTCAATTGATGGGGCGCATGTCGGGAATACGTTGGGGCGGCCGGTACATGCGCAGGAGGCTGCGTCATGAAAGAATTAGTCGAAATAATTGCTAAGGCGCTGGTGGATAACCCAGATCATGTAGTTGTGAACACGGTGGAAGGCGAGCAGGTGACCGTGTTGGAATTGAAAGTGCATCCCACGGATTTGGGAAAAGTGATTGGCCGGCAGGGACGCACGGCAAAGTCTATCCGCACGATTTTGGGCGCGGCTGGAATGAAAATGAAGAAGCGCCTGACGCTCGAAATTCTTGAGTAGTGCCCTCCGATCCAATCGACCGGCTGACACTTGCCCGATTGCTCCGTCCGCATGGGATTCGCGGTGAAATTGCCGCGGAAATTTTAACTGATTTTCCCGAGCGGTTAACGAAGCTACGCGAAGTTTGGCTGTGGGATTCGCGCGCGGATGCGCTGCGGGAAATCACCGTACAAAAATGCTGGCTGAGTTTTACGCGCGGCGGACAAGCGGTGTTTAAGTTTGTCGGCGTTGATCGCATTGAGGATGTGGAAAAGTTGCGCGGTCTGGAAGTGCAAGTGCCGCTTTCGGAGCGGATGGAATTGCCCGCGGGAAGTTATTACATTTCGGAATTGGCGGGATGCGAAGTGTGGGAACTTGGCGCTGACGCGAATTCAGCGGAAGGCTTAAGTGCTGAAGGCAAAGCGTTAGAGACGAAACTTGGAGTTGTGACTGGAGTGCAGGAGAGTGGGACTCCGGTTTTGGAAGTGGAAACGCCGGGTGGCGAAGTGCTGATTCCATTGGCGACGGAAATTTGTCGAAGGATTGATGTGAGCGCGCGAAGAATTGATGTTGTGATGCCGGAAGGATTACGGGATTTGAATAAGAAGTGACGGCGAAATTTATTTAGTAGAGACGAAACCTACAAACAAAACCTGCCATGCGTTTCGATATTCTTACAATATTTTCGGAATTTTTTGATGGGCCGCTGGACTACGGCATTCTTCGGCGCGCGCGCGCGACGGGATTGGTGGAAGTCCACGTGGAAGATTTGCGGGATTATACGCACGACAAGCATCGCACCGTGGATGATCGTCCGTTTGGCGGCGGCGAAGGAATGGTGCTGAAGCCGGAGCCATTGTTTGAGGCGGTGGAAACGATTATCGGAGTGAAGCCGGTTTCTTCACTCAGCAAGAAGCCGGCGAAGATTAGTACTGCGGCAAATACGGCGGTTGTGTTGCTTTCTGCTTCGGGAAAAATGTTTAGCGAGCATGTGGCGCGCCGGCTGAGCAAGTTGGAACGCGTGGTTTTAATTTGCGGGCGCTACGAAGGTGTGGACGAGCGCGTGGCGGAACATTTGGCGACGGAAGAAATTTCGATTGGCGATTTTGTGCTGAGTGGAGGCGAGTTGGGAGCGGCGGTGATTGTGGATGCGGTGACGCGTCTGCTGCCGGGCGCGCTGGGAAATGACGCGTCTTCGGTGCGAGAATCTTTTAGCGTGGAAAATTTGGAAGCAGCGGTGGAAGCGGATGGCGACGGCGGGAAGAGTGGGGCGGCGTCATCGAAAAAACGGAAAGAAAAAATTGTTGGCGCGGAATTTTCGGAGTGGCTGGCGTCAGTTGCGGCAGGAACGAATGCGGATGCCGAGCGCGGAGGGATATTGGATTGTCCGCATTACACGCGGCCGGCGGCGTTTCGTGATTGGGAAATTCCGGATGTGCTGAATGGCGGAAATCATGACGAGATTCGCAAATGGCGGCGGCGAGCGGCGTTGGAAAAAACTTTGCGGAATCGGCCGGAGCTTTTGGCGCGCGCTGGATTGACGAATGAAGAGTTGGTTTGGTTGGAAGAATTGCACGCGGCTGGGGAGCGGAAGAAAAAGTAATTTATTTTAGAAGTGAATTGTTTTTTAGGGCACGGCATTCGTTGCGCTTTCGGATTGGATTCCACGGAAAATAATTTCGGAAAGAGGGCCACAGGCTGAAGCCTGTGCCACTGAGACTTGCCTGGAATTATTTTTTTATTTCGGGGATGGGAAGAATTACTACTTGACGTTCTTCGCCTATGCCTTCGCTGGTGGTGCGAATGCCTGCCAAATCTTTTAGCGCCAAGTGAACTATGCGTCGTTCGCGCGGAGCCATTGGATTTAGGCGGAACGGTTGTTTGGTTTCGCGGACGCGTTGCGCGGCAACTTTTGCGGAGAGCATTAATTCCGCGATGCGCAGGGAGCGGAAATCGCCGCTGTCGAAACGGATGCGATCGAAGAATGGCGGCTCTAGATGCAGCGAGCGAACTGCTAAATATTCGAGAGCTAGCAAAAGTTCGGCGCCGCGTTCGAGGAGCGCTTCTTTATCGGGGCCGTCGAACACGACTACGATTTCCGGGCGCTCAAATTCGTCCGGCTTGTCGGACGATGGAGATGCAATGCGAGTGGCCGCGGCTGAAGATGCTGCGCCGCGCGATTGAGATTTTGATGCGCCAGCGATATTTCCATCGTGCGCTACATTGCCGTCGCGGTCGGAGTTTGCGTCAAGCGAAACGTTTCCACCGCGAGGAGCGGGCGCGGCGGCTGTTGAGCATGGGTCAACATTAATTGTGTAAGTGAGATTCAGCGCCGTGGCTGGCATCACCGCATCGAGCCAATGTTGCAAGGAAGCAAGAACGGCCTTACGGTCGAGAATTCCTTCGCGTGCTGTTCCTTGCGGACGAACGGGCCTTTGAGGCTGAAGCATTGTATACAAAATCCTTGTTGCGCCTTTGTGTTCTGTGGCGCATCGCTCGACTTACTGGCGACTCGATCTTATTTTCTGGCCCCTTTCAGAGCGGGCATTGGCAATGGATTCGATTTGTTCAAGAAATATTGCTGAGCCATGTTAACTAAGTTACTGGTAAAAATATAGAGCACTAGTCCGCTGGAAACTGGAAAGATGATAAACATTCCGCCGAACATGATGGGCATGAGCGCCATCATTTTCTGCTGAGCGGGATCGCCGGCAGGAGTGGGAGTCATTTTCTGCATCGTGTACATGGAAATGGACATGAGAATCGGCAAAATGTAATACGGATCTTTGGAAGAAAGATCCTGCAGCCAGCCGAACCAGGGCGCGTGGCGCAATTCGATGGTGACATTCAACATTCTGTAGAGCGCAAACCAAATGGGCATTTGCAAAAGTGTGGGCAGGCATCCGCCGAGCGGATTGATGCCTTCGCGGCTGTAAACCGCCATTACTTCTTCATTCATTTTCGCTTTGCGCGGATCCTTCATTGAATATTTCTTGTAGCGATCCTGAATTAATTTTACTTCCGGCGCGACCTTCTGCATTTTCTGCATGGAGCGCGTGCTCTTGATGCGCAGAGGCAGAAGCACCATGTTCAAACCGATGGTGAGAGCGACGATGGCCCAGCCGTAATTCGGAACATAGTTGTGAATCCAGCGCAGCAAATAAAAAAGCGGTTCGGCGATGATGGCGAGCCAACCGAATTGCACGAGTTCGTTCAGCGGCGGACGAATTTGTTTTAGTTCGTCGAGATTTTTCGGGCCGACGAAAAGTCTTAGATTTAACGGACCGCCTTTGGATGTTCCCGCGGCGACTTCCGGGATTAATTCTGTGCTGGTGCCGTCAACGACCTGGCGGCTGACTGCCCAATCAACGAGCGTCATTGATGTGCCGACAACATCAGGCTGGCCAGCGACGGCGAGTTGACTGACTGCGGCCGGATGATCCGCGCTGCTATTGATGGTTTGCAGCGGCGGCAGAAACGCCATCATAAAAAACTGATCTTCCATACCTGCGAAATCCAG
>Ga0193726_1002516_pt1 | contig 12351 bp, 9 predicted proteins | sample H2c1metaG_FD_144928 | JGI IMG/M metagenome (GOLD analysis project Ga0193726, IMG submission 144928) | Soil microbial communities from a riparian zone of the East river system, Colorado, United States - H2c1 | ecosystem: Environmental > Terrestrial > Soil > Riparian zone | place: USA: East River... | reverse complement strand
CTACGCCTCGAACACGGAGGCTGCCCGGAGGATCGCGATCGCCACCGCGATCGAAAAGGCTCGCGCCGATGCTGAGGCTGCCGCCCGAGCAGCCCATGGATCTCTTGGCACTTTGCTCGAGATCAGTATCGGATCTTATTCCCCTCGGCCGCCACAACCAATGATGATGCGTGCGGCCATGGCAGCGAGTGATACTCCAATCCAGGCGGGCGAGGAGACGCTCTCGGTTGAGGTGAGCACACGTTGGAGATTCATCGCTGGGCAATGAGCTATTTCCACGTGGAACAATCAGATTCCCCGTTCCACGTGGAAACACACCCTGCCGGTGGGTAGATTAGGCGCTGCACCCTCACCGGCATATAGTGGCGCGAATAATCGCAATCGCAAATCAGAAGGGCGGTGTCGGCAAAACGACCACGGCTGTTAACCTCGCCGCAAGTCTGGCCGCCGCAGAACAACGCACTCTCCTCATCGATGCCGACCCCCAGGGCAATGCCACCAGCGGGGTCGGACTCCAGAAGGAAAACGTTCCGTTCTCCCTCTACGACGTCCTGGTAGGAAACTCCGACCTCAGGTCCTCGCGACAGACCTCAATACAGTTCGAGAAACTCGACGTAGTAGGTGCAACTCCGGATCTCGCTGCTGCGGAAGTGGAGCTCGTGGACAAGAGCAACCGCGATGTCGTCATGCGTGCTGCGGTCGAATCGGCGCGCGATGACTACGACTACATGATCATCGACTGCCCGCCCTCTCTCGGATTAATCACGATCAACATGCTGGTCGCGGCCGATGCTCTTCTCATCCCGCTTCAATGCGAATACTACGCACTCGAGGGTCTTTCCCAGCTGCTGAATACCGTTCACCGCGTTCAGCACAGCGCCAATGAGAAACTTGGGATCGACGGCGTTCTCCTGACCATGTACGACTCTCGTCTCAATCTCTCAAGACAGGTCGCTGAGGATGCGAGAGAATACTTCGGGCCGAAGGTGTTTCAAAACGTCGTCCCAAGGAATGTCCGACTGGCCGAAGCGCCAAGCTTCGGCAAACCCATCATTCTCTACGATGTCGCTTCGGTCGGAGCACAGGCCTACATGAATGTCGCGAAGGAGCTAATCGAACGAACCGCCCAAGGAGATGACGGTGGCCAATGAGAAAACGCCGCGCCGACTCGGCCGGGGACTCGAAGCACTTCTGGGTAGCGCCACAGGACTCGATTCGAGCGATGACGGCGCGCTGAGATCAATTCCAATCGGACAGATCGGACGGAATCCATTTCAGCCGCGCCACGAGTTCAACGCCGAGAATCTTGCTGAGCTTGAAGAGAGCCTCAAGGCAAGCGGACTTCTTCAGCCGATCACGGTGCGACGTAGGCCGGGCAAGGACGGGTTCGAGCTCATCGCCGGCGAGCGCCGCTTGCGCGCTGCCACAAAACTTGGATGGAAAGAGATACCCGCGATCATCAAGGAGATCGACGACAGGACCATTCTTACCTTGGCGCTTGTCGAGAATCTTCAGCGGACGGACCTCAACCCGATCGAAGAAGGGGAAGGGTACCACCAGCTTTCCAGGGAGTTCAGTCTAACTCAGCAACAGATAGCCGAGACCGTCGGCAAAGACCGCACGACGATCGCAAACATGCTCCGCCTTCTTCAACTGCCGGAGCCTGTGAGGAAGCTTCTTCAGGAAGGCAATCTGACGATGGGTCACGCCAAAGTCCTCCTCGGACTCGATGATGGAGAAAAGATCACGAGTCTCGCTCACGAAATCGTGAAAGACGGCCTAACCGTCCGAGAGGTCGAACGACGCCTTCGTGAGGTTGCACCGGTCAAAGAGGGAAAAAAGGCAGGGCGACCAAGGGGTTCGGGTCGGAAACCACCGGAGCTGAAACGCATCGAGGATCGCCTGCGCCGGTATCTCCAAACCGACGCAGTGATCAAGGTGGGATCTCGAAATCGGGGAACCCTGACCATCCATTTTTACTCGTCCGATGACCTGGAGAGACTGCTCGAACTCTGGGGCGTTCCCGACTAATCAACAGGTTATTAACCTTTTGATGTAACCCCTTGTCATTCAATGGGTTATCGGTCTCATAACTGTCGCGGGATCATGGTTCTCCACACAAATATGCACTCATTGGGATGACGAAAATCCACGCACTGACCAAGTATGCGGACGAGCTCCTGGAGACTCGAACGACGCCCGATTATCCCTCGGCGTTGAACGGTCTCCAACTGGAGAATCAGTCAGAAATCGTTGGGATCGCCGCGGCGGTGGACTTCTCGACTCGAGCGATAAATGGCGCTATCGCAGCCAACGCTAACTTGCTCCTCGTTCATCACGGAATGTTTTGGGAAGGCCCCAGCCGTCTTAGTGGCTCGATATACAGAAAGCTCCGACTTCTGATCGAAAATGATGTCGCTGTCTACTCGTCACACCTGCCCCTCGATCGCCATCCCTCGCTCGGCAACAACGTGCTGCTCGCCAAACAGTTGGGCCTCGAGCCCCGCGCACCATTTGCCGGATTCGAAGGAATCTTCATCGGTGTGAGTGGAGAGAGCGAGATCGAAACCGTCGCGCTTGTCGAGCGCGCACAAAAGTTCGCGCAGATTTACGGAAGCGAGGTCCGGACGACATCGATTATCAAGCGCCGCTTAACAAAACGATGGGCGATTTGTACCGGTGCCGGCGCGTCGGCGGAAACTCTCAGCGAAGCACGCGAGATGAAAGTCGACACGCTCATCGTAGGTGAGGGACCACATTGGAGCGCGGTCTACGCGGAAGAAAACGAGCTGACCATCATCTATGCGGGACACTATGCCACCGAGACGCTCGGTGTGAGTGCTCTCGGAGAGCATCTCGGAGAGAAATACGGAATTCCGTCAATGTTTATCAACGCCCCAACAGGTCTTTGACAATCACCTTTGCGTCGAATGCCTGCGGAAGTATCAACAGTCGGTGTAGGCGCTTGTCCAGGTAGCTCGCCATTCGCCAGGATCGGCACGTTCAATCAATCCGAGTTTGCCACCATCGTCGTATTCGATGTTGACGACAATAGCCGGACGTTTCGCCGCGCCGATCAACACCGCCGTCAGAACCTCTGTCGCCTGAGTGGACTCCTCCGCGCCCGCTGTTCTCTTGTAGTAAGCGACGTCATACTTTCCACGCGCACCTGTTGGCCGCTCTCCAATGATGAGGAGATGCTCCAGCCTTGGATTCGCCTCTTCGTTCACGCTTCTGACGACATCCGCGACTACGATCTCTACGGAATCAAGACGGAACGTGTAGGCGGAACGCACTCTAAACGGAAGTCCTCGAAAGGTTGGATCCGATGCGATGGGCAACGTTGCAGCCGTCTGCGCGAGCGATACGGCGAGGGCAGCTGAATCGGCGCTCGGCATCGTGTCGATGGAATCGACCGCAATTGCGCGAACATGCCCGGTTGCAAATCCAACTCGCCAGTTTGAATGCGCTGACTTCAGCTTGGCCAACGGCCACGAGTCGCATTCCTCTGCCGTGTCGACTGGTGGAAGCAGTGACACGCTTATCGACGATCCGACTCTCCCGGCCCTTCCGAACAAATCGAATGTAAGACCCGAGACTGGTGGGCTGGTGCCCTGAAACGAACCGACTGTGCTATCGGTTGCCTCGGGGAGAACGACGGCCACGCTGTCACCACCGGTTCCAATGGAGACGATCATCACCGGTCCTGCATCCGCATTCCAGTTCGTGCCTCCCGGCGAGCTAGTGGGATTGGCGGGTGGGATAGACGCTCGAGTTGAATCGGCTCCGTCTCGTCCCTTGTCCCGGCACGCAGCTATGCCGGCGAACAGGAGTACCGAGAGACTGAAACCAGCGGCACGAAGCATCATGAGAGGTAATCTGTCGTCGACTTCTCCCAGCGTCGAGAGTACGTATCCTTTGCTACGTCACCATACGTATTTGAGCACGGGTCGTACCGGGTGTAAAGTTCACGCGTGACGCACACTCCCAGAGGCTTACAATGGAATCCGTGAGAATGGATTCGATCGGCAAGACCGAAGACGGCGCAGGCGCCATTCTCAGCGTCACTACCACGGGTGATTTCAACCCGCCGCTCGCACCTTTTAGAGAGCGAATTAGCTGGGCACTCTACGATTTCGCGAACACCGTGTTCTCGATGAACATCGCCACGCTCTACTTTGCCGCGTGGCTCGTTGCGGATCTTGGGCACTCGAACACGATGTACGCGACAGTGAATGGAATCGCATCGGCTCTCGTCGTCGTGTCGATCCCGATTTTCGGAGCCATCTCGGACGCAACACAGCGACGAAAACCGTGGGTCGTCGGCTTCACACTGATTGCCTGCGTCTCGACTATCGTATTGGCCATCCTGGGCCAGCTGGGTCTGCCCCTGATCGGAGAGGGTGTGACTGGGGTCGCATCTCGAAATCTGATACCGCCTGGACTTGCTCTCTTTGGAGTGCTCGCGGCTTTTACCATAGCAAACTATGCGTATCAGGGCGCGCAGCCCTTTTACAACGCGATGATGCCGGAGCTGGTTCCGGTTGATCACCGCGGCCGGTTGTCCGGCATGGGCGCCGCACTGGGATATGTCGGTTCGATTACCGGAGTATTGCTGACATTTCCTTTTTTCACTGGGCAAATGCCAATACTCGGCGCAATTCCGGAACGGGTAATTGGTTTCCTGAGAAGTGCGGTTCCCTTCACGGCACACGGCGGCCGTGTTTCCACATTCGCACCGACCGCATTTCTCTTTCTGCTTTTCTCGCTTCCCCTGTTTTTTTTCTGTCGCGACCACAACGTGATTCACGGGAAGAAGCGCATCGCGTGGCGCGAGGCGTTCCGAGACGTCGGGCAGACGGTGTCAGAAGCGAAAAAATATCCCGGCGCTCTCAGATTCATCCTCACGTCGTTCTTATATCAGGATGCAATGGGAACGATCATCGCGAACATGGCTCTTTACGCAATCTTCGCGATGGGGTTCGTGAAAGGGTCCGAAGCGACCTTGTTTGTGATCCTCACGGTCCCTGCTGTCATCGGGAGCTACTTCATCGGACGACTTGTAGATCGCTTCGGGCCCAAGCGAACTCTTTCGTGGGTTATTGCCAGTTGGATCCTGCTCCTTGTCTCGATGATCATTGCTCCGTCGAGAGGCGCATTCTGGATTGTTGGCGCCTGCATAGGTCTGATCTACGGTGGCGTTTCGACCGCGGAGCGTCCCCTCCTTCTCAGCCTGGTCCCTGATGTCGAGGCGGGACGTTTCTTCAGCCTCATGGTTCTCTCTTCGCGGGCCGCGGCAGTAGTAGGCCCCTTTGTGTGGGCACTCGCGGTGGATGGACTTACGCCTTCAATGGGGATCGGTTTCGCCTACCGGGCTGGTGTGGTGACCGTCGCGATCGGAATGGCGCTGGCGCTTTGGATGTTGCGCAGTGTTCCTGACAATTTTGTTCGACCGGTTCATTCTCGATGATCTACAAAGTATTCAGATGGATCAATGGAATCGCGCTTCACTGGTTCTACCGTGACATCCGCGTCTCCGGCGCGGAAAACATTCCGGCCGATGCGCCACTTCTTATTGCGGTGAATCATCAGAACGCGCTCGTCGACTCGCTGATCGTCGCGTGGGTGGTGCCTCGCCGGATTACGATGACTGCCAAGGCTACACTCCTCAATAATCCGCTGATTGCCTTGTTGTTCAGGATTCTCAGGGTCGTGCCTCTGCGCAGGGTGAGTGATGAGATCCAAAAGTCGGATGGATCGCCAGTCGATCGATCTCGCAACGCAGAAGCTTTTCGGGAGATCTTTGATGTTCTCGAACGGCGTGGAGCTGTACTCATTTTTCCGGAAGGGAAGAGTCACAATGAGGTCGGGCTCGAGCCACTCAAGTCCGGCCTGGCAAGACTCGCTCTGCAGGCCAGGGACAAGCATTCCATCGAGGGAGTCGCAATTCTTCCGCTTGGACTCGTGTTCGAGGAGAAGGGCCTGCCGGGCACGGTCGCTGGAGTGCACATAGGGAAGCCGATCGAGATGGACTCATGGCCGACTACTGATCACGTTGCCCTGACCCAGGAGATCGCCAACCGGCTGCGTGGCGTATCCGAAGATGCTGGGTTACCGCTACCCCAAGCGACGGGCATTGGGTCGAGTAGGAGCTCGCTGAGAGAGAGGCTCATCACGCTCGCGGCTTCGTGGGGCCGTCTCACGCACCAATTTCCGATAAGAATCGCCAGGAATATCGCAGTGAAGCGGAGTACAGACGCTGATCAGCCCGCAATGCTGACGATAATGTTCGGGATCGGATTCGTGCTTCTCACCTACACGATACATCTCACGATTCTCGGCATGCTCGTTCATTCCTTCTGGATCGGCTGCCTTTATCTCGCGACCTTGCTCAGCGGTGCATATTGGGCCGCGTTCGAGCAGCACCCGCGTCGCTATTAGATCAGGCGAGCTTTGTATCGAGCCAGTTTTTGCCGACCCCGAGATCGACTACGAGCGGTACTGATAGCTGGGCCGCGTGCTCCATCTCGTGTTTCACCAGCTCCTGGACCTGATCCAATTCGTCCGGCAGAACTTCGAAAACTAGCTCGTCATGAACCTGCAGCAGCATTTTACTCTGCAGTCCTTTCGTTCTGAGCCCATCATCAATCCTGATCATCGCGATCTTGATCAGATCGGCAGCCGAGCCCTGAATCGGCGAATTGGCGGCGACTCTCTCTCCGAAAGCACGGATGGTGAAGTTGCGCTCACGAAGCTCGGGAATGTAGCGGCGCCTCCCGAAGATCGTCTGCACATATCCATTCTCGCGCGCAAATGCGACCATCGCATCGAGATAGTTCCGCACGCCCTGAAAGCGCTCGAAGTAGCGGGCAATGAACTCTTTCGCCTCTGCGTGCTCGATGCCAAGCTGCCTGGAAAGGGCGTGCGGGCCCTGACCGTAGATCGTGGCAAAATTGATTGTTTTAGCACGGCCGCGCATTGTGCCGGTTACTTCCGCCAGCGGGACATCGAAGATGAGCGCAGCTGTCTGCCGGTGGATATCGCCGCCGGCCTGGAACGCTTCCACGAACGCAGGATCCCGGGAAAGGTGCGCAAGCAGACGTAGCTCGATCTGCGAGTAATCGGCGGCCATGAGCTGCCAGCCCTTCCGCGGAATGAAACCGCGTCGAATATCGCGACCCAGCTCACGGCGGATCGGAATATTCTGAAGATTCGGCTCACCCGACGATAGCCGACCGGTTGAAGCGACGGTCTGATTGTACGAGGTATGCAGCCGTTTTGTCTTCGGGTTGACGAGCCGCGGCAGCGTGTCGAGATAGGTATTCTCGAGCTTCGATAGCTCGCGATATTCCATCAGGAGTGTCGGCAATACGTGGCCCTCTTCGGCCAGCTCTGTGAGAACGCTGGCATCAGTCGAGGGTCCAGTGCTCGTTCTTTTCAGAATCGGCAGATTCAGCTTGTCGAAAAGAATCTCTCGTAGCTGAGGATTCGAGTTGATGTTGAACTCTGTTCCGGCCGTCTCGTAAATCTGTTTCTCCACGGCTTCGCGCTCTGCCTGAAAGCGCTGCTTGAGGGACGAGAACCATGGAAGATCGATTGCTATTCCCGTCCACTCCATCTCGGCCAGGACAGTTATCAATGGAATCTCGACGCCATCGAGCAACCGCCTCAGCTCGTGCGATTCGAGCTGAGGCTCGAAAATCTTCCGAAGGCGCAGGGTCATATCTGCATCTTCGCACGAGTAGTCACGAGCGGCTTCGACCGGACATTCGTCAAATGGAATCGCCGAACGGCCTTTGCCGCAAAGATCTGCGTACGATGTCATTGTATGATCCAGAAACTCGAGCGCGAGTACGTCAAGACCATGGGATCTGCGCCCTGGGTCGAGCACGTAGCTCGCAAGCATCGTATCGAAATCCAACCCGGCGAGTTGGACATCGACTGAGCGAAGTGCCAGCATGTCGAACTTTGCGTTCTGGGCAGTCTTCCGCACCGACGGATCCTCGAGAAGATCCCTGAGGGGTTTCATCTCAGGCGAGTCGAAAGCCGGAAGATTGCGGACATGGGTCGGACGATTTTGCCGCAGTAACCTGCCGGCGATGCTCAACAAATCGTCATTGGTTTTTCTTTTCTTTGGCGAAGCATCGGGGAATACTTCGTCCCCTCCCCGGATGAGACCACGATCCTCAGGAGCATCGGTTGCAGATCGATCTCCGGCGGCATCGACAAGGAGCTCTCCCTGACCATTGCGTGACAATCGGTGGCGAAGCGGGAAGGATCCTTTACGCTCTTCAATCATTGCGATCGAGATCGAAATGATTGAAGAGCGTAAAGGATCAGCCACCTGCGGACTGTCTGCGTCCACCGCGGCTTCAATGTCGAGACCTATGAGCTTCACTTCGCGCGCACGACTCACCGCTTGCTGAAGAAGCTCCAGCGTGTCGACCGTCGTATAGTTGACCAGCTGTTTCGGCTTCTCCTCGGAAGCTGGAGCCTGCACGGCACTGTCCTTTGCCAGACCGTGAAATTCCAGCTCTATGAATAGATCGCGAAGGCGAAGGTGGTCCGGAGATTTTATCCTGAGCGACTCGAGATCGAACGGAACATCGAGATCGGTGCGAATTGTTACTAATTCCTTCGAGAGCCGGGCATTGTCGGCGTGCTCGAGAAGGGCTTCGCGCGGACGCTTCTTGGTAAGCTCTCCCGCGTGCGCGAGAATCGACTCGAGGTGCCCATACTGCTTTACCAGCTCGAGGGCGGTCTTGTCGCCTATTCCCCGCACCCCGGGCACATTGTCCGACGAATCACCAACCAGCGCGAGATAATCGGTGACAAACTCGGGAGAGATGCCGAGACGCTCGTCTGCGTTTTCGACTCCCACCCAATGCTCCTCGACATTTGCCGGGCCGCCACGTCCTGGATTCAACAGCCAGACTCCGGGCTTCACGAGCTGCTGAAAGTCCTTGTCACCCGATATCACGACAACGTTGACTCCCGCTTCGACGCTTCTTGCAACGAGCGTCCCGATTACATCGTCGGCTTCGTAGCCGGGCAGGGTCAGGATCGGAATCCGGTAGGCATCCAGTATCTGCTTGATGCGCTCCATTCCACGATCGAAGTCGGACTGGAGCTCTTCCGTCAGTTTCTCACGGGTGGCTTTGTAGGCAGGATAACGCTCGTGCCGAAACGAGAGACCCGAGTCATGCACCCAGCCGAGGTAGTCCGGCTGATGCTTGGTAATCAGGCGCTGCAGGAAATTGGCGATCCCCCAGCTGGCTGAAGTATTCTCGCCTTTGCTTGTAGTCAGGGGGCGCGAAATCAGCGCGAAAAAAGCGCGATATATGAGGGCGTAACCATCGACCAGGAACAGTCGCGGGCTCTCTGGACTCTTCATGGAGTCAATATAAACGCCCTCGTTTTAGCAGGGGCACGAGAGCGTTTCTGGAGATGAGTCGACACCTGTCCGCAAACTCGTGCTATCGCTGCCGCCGAGCGTTGAGTGCCAGAAATTCGGTCTCACTCGGTCTATCCAGCCTCCACCTTCCGGTCTCTTCGTAGAAGACCAGCTGCGAGCTGTAGTTGCGATACTGCCAGATCTGTAGGCGCGTCGTATTTCCCATCTGGGCGGTCGAGATCCTTCCATTCACATTCCGCTCCACGACCTGATCGGGCTCTCCCAACGACACGAAGACCATTCCGCGATCGGACAGCCAACCGGGATTCCTGTCCATTCTGAATTCAGCATTCGCCACCTGAATCCGGCCAAAATAGCCCTGCATGTCCTCATTGATGGCTGTTTCCGGGATCGGATCCGTCACGCGGAGGAATTCTGCCCACATGGTTGCGCGTTTCTCGGGCGCAGCATTTCGAAGCCCGCTGAGACGGCCAGGGCTTGCAAAGAATCGCAGGTAGCCCAGCATATCCTCGAACGACATGAGGGGAATGTCCTCACCGAAGCTCACGAACAATGGAGCTTTTGCGCTGTCGGATGCGTCTCGCCGGGTGAACAACACCTGGGCGATGCCGACACCCACGGTGGAGATAGGCACGTTTACGACGCCACTGAACAGAGCGCCCCGGCGCGCCAGTGTAGTCGAGTCACGCCACAGCTGCACCCCCTTGCCACTGCGAACGACAAGATTGACCGGCAGCCGAGTTCCCTGTCCATAAGCTTCGATGTAGATCGCCACTGTGCTATCCCGACCGAAGACGGCACTGGAGCGAGGGCTGGCAAGCAGGCCAGGCGCGGAGTCGAGGGTCGATCTCCCCGTCGCCTCGTAGACGAGGACGGGAGTGGAAAGGCGGCCCGTTCCAAGCGCGGGGACGGTGATCGTTGCCTGCTGGGTCGCACCTCGCGAGCCGCCCACATCACGCACCATCGCCGAAATCGCATAAACCCCGGGCGCGACATGGAAATAGTGCTGGAAAATGATGCTCTCGTCGGTTCGGTTTACTTCCCGGAATGATCCGACACGAACGATCTCCATGGCATTGACGCTCGCTGCTTCTATGTCACCCCGGTTGAGGCTGAGCTTCACCTCGTAAGGAGCCCGATACCGATCGCCTTCGCGGGTAAACGTGAGTGCATGGTTGGGAATCGAGATGCTCACCAGAACGAGGGTCGTGTCGGGAAACGCGCTCGCAAAGGACGAGATCTTTCCCACGAACGCCACGGGGCTGGGAGCAGCCAGCAATCCGATCTCCCGATAGAGCTCACTGACATCCTGTGGTGGAGCTCCCGCCGGGGGGATTATCCTCGGATTTGGCGTCGTGTTCCCACGCGAAGCCGAGGAACTGCAGCTACTGAGGATGGTGGTCCCAAGGAAAAGCAGCCCTAAACAATATTTGGAAGAAATCAGCATGTGGCGATAATACCCTATCCGGTGTTGCCGGTTTCTATTAGTTTCGCGGCGTGTCTCGAGAACAGATGGTAGGTGCTTCGGTCGCTGGCTACGCAATCAAGAAAGAGGTCGGTGAAGGCGGTACATCCGCCGTGTATCTTGCCGAGCATCCCAATCATGGCACCGTCGCACTCAAAGTGCTACGGGAAAAGCTACGTCAGGACAAGACGGCGGTAGCTCGGTTCGTCCGCGAGGCGAAGTATGGTGCCCGCGTCAAACACCCCAATGTCGTCGAGACAATCGAGATAGGAGAAGCCGAAAACGGCCTCCACTTTCTCGCGATCGAGTGGGCCGAGGGTGATATCCTTGAGCGCTATGCGAAGCAAAACGCGCCTCTTCCAGCAGACGAAGTCGCAACCATCGTCTCACAGATAGCCGCAGGTGTGCAGGCGGCCCACGATGCTAATATCGTGCATCGCGATCTGAAGCCGGAAAATGTGATGTACGACCCGAAGACCAGACGCGTGAAGCTTCTTGACTTTGGAATTGCGACCGACACACAGGCTTCGAATGACGAGCGTCTGACCCGAGCGGGATTCTTTGTCGGCACGCTCATGTACATCGCCCCCGAAGCTCTGTCAGGCGAAATCGTGACAGCCGCGGCTGATCAGTACAGTCTCGCCACTATCGCCTATTTTCTGCTGACACGTTGTTTGCCGTACACCGCGAAGGCGCCGCGCGAAATGTTCACTCAGCTCCTTACGATGCCTCCCATTCCGCTCAAAGACGCAGGAGAGGGGGGACTCGAGTTCTCGCCGGAGCTGGACGCTGTAGTCATGCGTGCTCTCTCGCGGGCGCCTGTCGCCCGATATCCGAGCGTGATGGCTTTTGCAAACGCTTTCTCGGAAGCCGCGAGCATCCCACCGGACCAGCCAAAGATTCTGGACAAGTTCAAGGGATTACTTAGGCGTAACCGGTAAGTCGTCAGGGTCGACCGGCAGCCAGAGCGTAAAAGTCGATCCCTTTCCGAGCTCGCTTTCCAGCTCCACCATTCCGCCGATCAACGCAGCAAGCCGGCGAGAAATTGCGAGCCCAAGTCCAGTGCCGCGCTCTGCGGATTTGCCCCGAGGACCGGCGTCTATCTGCTCGAACTCCTCGAAAATTCGACTCTGGTCCGCGGAGTCGATCCCAATTCCGGTATCAACTACCTGAATGCCGATCCAGGGGTTCGTCGGGTAGGAGCTACGGTCGGCGGATCCAGGTCCACCCTCCGGGAGAGCGTCGACGAGGCGAGTGCGAATGATGATTCCGCCCTCCTCGGTGTACTTCACCGCATTTCCCAGGAGATTCACGAGTATCTGTCGCAAATGCGTCGGGTCGGTCCTGATGCGCGGTAGAGCCGCCCCCATCACGAGCGACAAGTGCAGATTTTTCTCATTCACAAGGGATTCTATCTCGCTCGCCACATCGAGAACGAACGGCCGCAAGTCAATACTCTCCGTATGAATCT
>Ga0193726_1002514_pt1 | contig 12353 bp, 14 predicted proteins | sample H2c1metaG_FD_144928 | JGI IMG/M metagenome (GOLD analysis project Ga0193726, IMG submission 144928) | Soil microbial communities from a riparian zone of the East river system, Colorado, United States - H2c1 | ecosystem: Environmental > Terrestrial > Soil > Riparian zone | place: USA: East River... | reverse complement strand
GGCCTTCTTCGCTGACTCCCTTATAATAGAAAGGCGGCAGCATCAGAACGCCGGCGCAACCATGCTCCACCGCTTGCGCGGTAAGCTTGACGGTTTCCGTGAGCGAGCAGCAACCGGTGCCCGGCATCATGCGCGCCGGATCCACCCCGGCCGCGACCAGCGCATCAAGCAGGTCCGACCGTTCCTCGGCCGCGAGCGAGTTCCCTTCGCTGTTAGTGCCGAACACCGCCAGCCCGCAGTTCTGAGAAACCAGCCATTTGCAATGCGCGATAAGTCGTTCCGAGTCCGCAGAGAGGTCCGCCTTAAACGGCGTAACGACCGGAGCGAGCACCCCGCGATTGCGATTCAGTGTCATTCCACCGGCACTTAACCACGAATGGACACGAATAAACACGAATTCCGGCCAAAGGATCCTGGCAACCTTTTGCGCCTCCGCGTGAATCCCAATCCGTCCGTAACGCGGGTGAAGGAGCGGCCGGGCTTTCCATCCGAAATTTCCGCTTTCCCCCTCCCCCTTTGCGCCTTCGAGTCTTGCTTTAAGCCTTTAACCAATAACAGTTAACCGATAACCCGCAGCAAAGCTGCGTCCCTTCTGATCTCCGGAACTGACATCGCCGTTTGGACAATCTCCGCCCTGCTGGCCATTGGCATCGGCGGGAGTCGTTATGCCAAATGGAAGACGCGCCACAAACTCGTGCGCGAACTCGCAGCCATGGACCCGGTTGTTCGCGAAAAAATGCTCAGCCGCCTCAACCCGAAACTCGCTCTCGAAGTCCGCGAACAGCTCATGGAACGTTTCCGGATCATGAGCTGATCTCTTTCCAACGTTCAGCACTTGTCCCGCTGCGGTTTAGGGCAGCGGGAGGTGAGTGATGGCGACAGAGCCTTAACAGAGCGCTTTCGGATCATGAGCTGATCCGCGCTGTCGCACGTGAAGCGGCCGGGCTTTCAAACTCTGTCGAGCCGTCGCTTTTAGCCTTTGGCGTTCTTGTCGCGCAGAAGCCTTGCGCGAAGGCGGAACCGATAGCCGATAGCCGATAGCCGATAGCCGATAGCCGATAGCCGATAGCCGATAACCGATAACCGATAACCGATAACCGATAGCCGATAGCCGATAACCGATAACCGATAACCCGCGCCGCGCGCGCCGCGCCCCCTACGGTCGATGCGATAGCGCGACGCGATTCAAACCGCTGATCGCTGATGCGCCTTCGGCCGGATCAACAATCGTCAGGTGCGGGCGCCCGACGAAAAGACCCATCTCCACGTCGCCGTGCAGGTAATATGTCTTCCCGGCTACGACGTCGAGGGTTCGGCGCGCGGTCGACTCCGTCGAAGCCGCGAAGCTATGACTTCCCGGCGTCGCGTGATCACTGCCCAACCTTGAAGATGCTTCTCACGATAAAAGATCACCAACGCCTTGCCTTTTTGCGGCCGATCAGGGCCGGACGGCGCGGCTTCGTGCTGAACCGTGGCACAGCCAGCGAATGACAAACTAATCGCGAACAAAACAATCCAGCGGGTCGGCAGTTTGAACAGCTTCATCGTTAGTCAATATTCAAGCCGCTAGAAAACGCAAACGGTTTGCGTAATGAAGGCGGAAATGTGCTTTTCTATAGTCTGTTGTCAGGAGTCTGTTGTCTCGTAGTCTGCGCGCCCCGCCCTAATCAACTACTTCGATGAACGCCGGATCGCCTTCGCAGACGACTCGTTCGGTGTAGGTAAACCCATCGACGTCCACGGCAACCCAGCAGCCGTCCAGGAACACAAAGTAGGTATTCCCGATCAAACGGAAATGCCTCTCTCCATATCTCTGGATGAAGAAATCCTTCGGATGCCGGCCAAGACTGAACACTTCGCTGTGGCGCGACCTGTACTCTTGCACGTTTACCTTTGTCTTGGTTGTGCTCGAGCTCGAACGCGTTGTCGCTTCGGTTTTGTTCACGTCCCGAGTGCGATCGACGTCCTTTTGTACTGGTTTGTCGTTCGTTGACTCCGCACGCGCTTCAGTTTTGCTCTTGTTTAGATTCCGAGTGCGGTCGACGTCCGTTTGTTTTCGTTCGTCGGCGGCCCTCGGAGGTTTTGCCGTCTGCGGTTGCGTCGCTGGCTGCGCGGGCTGCTCCTTCTCGGTTGTCGCCGGCGCTTCGTTTGTCGGTACCTGCGGTGGTGCTTGCTGCTGCTGCTGTTGTTCCTCTTTCTGGCCGAAAGCCATAAGCGGTAATGCAGCGATCACGGTCAATATTAGTATACTCATAATCCCTTTCCTTTTTCCATAGATACGTATTTGCCAAAGTCTCCGGTCTTCTTTACTCGACGTTGAGTGTTGCCGTTCTACCGGCTCAGCCCTGAGCAAACCCCGACTGCCGGCCACTCCCTTTCATGCTCACGCTCGTGCTCATGATCGATGCTGGATGCTCGCTCCTGGATCCACGTGATTCGCCACCATTCACTCCTCACTTCTTACCCTTGCGCCGACTCCCGATTTCCGATTTCCGATTTCTCTGTAGAAATGTGGGAGGGGCTTATAGCCGCGACTTCATGCTCATGCTCATGCTCAATCGCCCGCAGCGGTCCGCTGCGTCCCAATAACAACTAACCGATACCTGACAACCCGCAGCAAAGCTGCGCCCTACTGCTGCCCTTTGCCCGCTTTTCTTACGGTGATAGTGGCCTCTTTCCCGCCGCGGGGATCCTTGGCCGCGTTCAGATCTCTCACTTTTAGTTGCGGTTTCTTGCTCGTTGCTGTTTTGGATTTTGTGCTCATCTTATTTCCTTCATTTTTCCCGTTTTTTTTGCCGCTGTTTCGCCAGACAATTCGCAGCAGGCGAACTTATTCTCTTCTCAATCGAGAGCTGGGTCAAACGTCACGGCGTCAGCGCCCTCAGTTGCCCCCGACCGCCGCTTTCCGCCTTCCCGTCCTCAGCCGCGTGAGCGCAGCTTTCTTGACACGCCGAAGCCTCGGCGAAGGAGGTTACGCGGCAGCATTCCGCTTAGTCTGGCGTGAAATGACCGGTCCACCGCAGCGGAGCCGGCGGCATAACGAACATTTTGCCGGTATACGGGCACTTCACGAGGGTACCTGAAGGGAGCATGCCGACTTTGAACGCGGACTTGTCGGGTGCGTACGGGCTATAGACATACCCCGGTGAACCGTTCAGCGGAATTCCGATCTTATAAGGAAGCGGTTTCCCATAACCAAGCGCAACGGCTACGCTCTGCCCGTTAACGACCTTCGTGACGCCGCGGATCGGATCGCCCGCGTGCATCTGTTGCATCGTTCCGGGCTTGCCTTCGCAGCAAAGCTCCGTGTCATGCACCACGAAGATCGCGTAATGTTTCCCTTTCACGTCCACGGCAACCATTCTGGACGCTAAATCCACGGACAAAATCTTGCCCGTGACAAAGGGGGTCCAGTTATGTTCGCTGATTTTCTTGAGGCTGAGGGAGCTTAAGCAGGTGTCGAATGGGGGTCGCTCGGTCGCAGCCGCGGGCGCCATCTGAAACAGCCCGAAGAGGACGAATGCCAAAACAGCGGAGTAAACGAACGCCTTCATGTGATCGGTAAAACCCTGGAAGGAGGATAATGAATATTATCGAAAACATTACGAGCCGAAAACGTAAGATCTCCCTTCTTTAAGGCCGCGTCCGACATCTCGTTTCTGATCTCCGCTCGTCACGCCAAAGCCTTGCCTGCCTCGCCGTAGCTTCAGCGTAGGCGGGTGCGTCGGCGGAAGCCTTGCGCGAAGGCGGGACACCCCATGCTCATGCTCATGCTCATGCTCATGCTCATGCTCATGCTCATGCTCATGCTCATGCTCATGCTCATGCTCATGCTCATGCTCATGCTCATGCTCATGCTCATGATCGAACCCCTCTGACCTCTGACCTCTGACCTCCGGCGCCGCTAGCGCCGTTCCATTGTTAGGGCTCTGCGCCAGCACTCACCCTCCCGCTGCTCTAAGCCACACCGGGACATTAGCTGAACGTTGGAGAGTTATGGAACGGCGCCCTAGCGCCGTTCCATCTTTCTCTCCACCGCGTAGGCGCGATCGATCGTTTGTCGCAACACGTTGCTACGATTAGCCCACTGCTTCACCGCGGCACGCGAAGGTCGCGCCCGCGCGCTCTTGTGATGCGCTTCGTTGATCGCTTTCTCGCGTTCATCCATCGCTCCGATGATCAGCTCCAGGACAATCACAGCCTGTTTGTAAGGAGGCTTTTCTGGCTCCGAAACCATCTCCATTTCATCCGCGAATTTCTCCCGCAGTTCGACTGCTTGTTGGCGGGGCGCACTCGTGTCGTGATCAAGAGGCGCCAGGACCGCGCCTAACTGGTCACTCATGAATGGACCGAGCTGCGTCGATGGCAGCGGCGCAGTGGATGGATACGACCTCGCCACGTCGGCCGCGTTGAGCCCTGAGGACATAACGACTAACAAAACCAGGCAAAAAATACGGACGTCCGCTCTCACTGCTCACCGATATGCACAGGCGGACGAATCCCTGTCTAGTCCAATACCAAGCGCGTCTGACCTCTGACCTCAATGTGGGAGGCGCCTCAGTGCGGCGATCACCTAAGCCGGTGGGGCGCCGTAACGCGGGTGAAGGAGCGGCCGGGCTTTCAAACTCCGTCGAGCCGTCGCTTCCTATTCCGCGGTCCGTCTTCCAGCCGCGTGAGCGCAGCTTTTTACGCGGTCTTCTTCCCTGTAGGGCGTCGATTCCCTTGGCGCGCCGTAGCTTCAGCGTAGGAGGCTCGGCGCCGTCTTATGAATGGAGGGACGAACTCGTCTCGTCCGCCTCGTCCCAATCACAATTACAAGTCAGATTCGTTCAGTTCTGCGATCTTCATCAACGAGCGAAGCAAGCCTATTTTCAACGGGTGATTACCGTGAATCGGGATCACAATCCGTTCTCGCCGACCGGACTTCGTGAAAATATGGTGACTGCCGTGGGCGCGGACCAATGTCCATCCTTGCTGTTGCACCAGGCGCGCGAGATCGCGTCCCGACACTTGCTTCAAACAGTAACCTCTATGATTTGATCTGCAGCTTTGGTATCAGCGTTCGAGTCTTCCGCGAGAAGCCACCCTTCTATCGCCTCACGAACGTTTACACGTACTTCATCGATCGTTTCGCCTTGCGAAACGCAACCTGGCAGCGCCGGAACTTCGGCCCAGAATCCGCCTTCGTCGGCCGTATGAAGCAAGACCTTAAGGATCACGCCGCGAGCATAGATGGACAGTTCAGTTGCGGCAAGCTCGCGAACGTAGCAAAGCCATCTAACCTATCCAGCCGCGTGAGCGCAGCTTTCTTGACACGCCGTAGCCTCGGCGAAGGAGGTTACGCGGACTTCCGTCCTCTGACTACCGCCTGGCACGCCGTAGCCCTGGCGAAGGCGGGACTTCTGACCTCTGCCCTCTCATGCTCATGCTCATGCTCATGATCGAGTGAAAGCCCAGCCTTCTAGTAAAGACGATAATCAGATACCTTCCATGTTCCGGTCTCACTCGTTAGGACGACCATCTCGTTGGCGGCCGGCTTGTGCTCGAAGCTTGTCTTAAAACTAATGAGTTCGTAATTACCGTCCGGAGAACCGACAACAGCGTGGGTGTGCTTTACCTCGCGAAACTCGCGCGTCCGAGCTTTCCCCAATGGCGCCCGTGTCGCGCGCATCCACTCCAGGAAATGTTCATGCAGCTGGTCGGTGGTAATACGAGGGACTCTCGCCTTGTAGGCGGCTTCATATTGTCCCGAATCGAGCAGGCTAACCCATTTCAACGCGGCTGCGCGCGCGTCGGCATCCGTCGGCGCCGGCGCGGCGGGAACGTAGATCTGCGTAAGAAAAAGAACGGCCAGACAGAGACAGCAGAACTTCATTCTATGAACCTATAAATTCGCTCGACGCCTTGTCACGTCAAAGCCTTGCGGCGACGACGAAAGCTTCAACGCAGGAGGCTCGCCGCGGCAGCGGAGCCGGGACGACCTCGCCTGCCGCGCCGTGCATCGCGGAGTAGGGTCCCGGTCTTCTCCCAATGTGGGAGGCGCCTCTGTGCGGCGATTCCTAAACGATAATTGGCACAGCCTCAGAAACTGGCCTTGCCCCTGCTCTCTCGAGCGGAGTGAACCCGAACGATCCAGGCAATCCCGAAGGACCAACCATTCCTTCGAGCGACCTTCGCATCAACAGGGGCACGATCTTCGTTAGCGGAGTCATTACTTTGTTTGTCACTGTCGCGATTGTTGTGGGAATCGGTTATCTGACAGCAACCATCAAGACGCAGGTGGCCACGTTTCAGGCGGCACCCACGCGGACTGTTACAACTTCACAAGGGACGAGCCTACCTATCGCGCCGGAGCAGAAACAAGAAGGCTCGCGACCGTCCTCCACGCCATGGACACGGGCAGCCGCACAGGCTTATGCCACCGAACAAGCCAACCGCGCGGCCCGATTAAGGCAGGAAGAACACACACGACAACTCGAACAGACAAGGCGCACTAATCAGCAGATCATTGATGAGCGAACCCGCGCGCAACAGCAAAGGCAACAAGGCTCACATCGACCAGCCGAACAAGAATTCACCGTACCGTTAGGCGCCTTTACGCGAGTTACTCTCAGTGGAAAATCCTATCGGGTAGCGATACACGATGACGGGCCGGACGAGGTTCGTGTTCTAGTCGACTATCGCCCGGTCGCGAGATTCCAGAAACGCAATGGATTCGACGCTCGAGATCTGGAGACCTTGATTCTCTCCAACGGCAGCAGTCATCTTTATTACGTAAACGAGATTTCCGATCACGTGGGCCACTGCAACTTGCGCATTCGGGACGAGTAACCGCCGGTTTCCCCTCGCGGAACCTCCGACCTCCGTCTTCCCAACAACCGATAACGAATACTTGTCACGCCATAGCCTCTCGACTCGCCGAAGCTTTATGCGAAGGCTGGTTGCGCGAAGGCGGAACCGTTAACCCACGGCCAAGCTGCGCCCGCATTCCGCAATCCCCAATCCGACTTCCACCCTCCGCGTGCCAACTACCGCCCGCTACCATGGGTACATGAGATGCTCGACTCCACCGCAATGGAAGCGCTTGCTGGCTTGTTCATCCTTATCTTCGTAGCCGGTCTCATCCTGGCTGGAATCGTGGGACTCGTTATCAGGTCGCAATCACGCCCCGCTCTATCGTCACGAACGGTTGACCCCAACTGGCAGCCTCCGAAAGCAGATCCGCTCCCGTACCGAAAGAAAAACTACTTCTTCTCAGCCGCTGAACGATCCTTTTACGAGATCCTGTTACGCCTTGTTCCCGAACACACGGTGTTCGCCAAAGTTAGGCTTGCTGATCTCGTTTACGTTAGGAAAAACAGCGGCGCATACCAGTCGCACTTCAACCGCATCTCTGCCAAGCATGTTGATTTTGCAGTGTGCGACAAAGACCTCGCCCCGATCGTCGTCATCGAGTTAGACGATTCATCTCACCATTCAGAGAAACGGAAAATGCGAGACGCCTTTGTAGATGAAGCCTTGAGTGCGGCGTCGGTGCCGATCGTCCACGTACCCGCCCAACGAAGCTACGTCCTGGAAGACCTTCGCAAGTTACTTCGTGTTCACCTTCCGCCGCCTACTTGTTAGTGGTCGATCGGAACTCTGTTACCGCTTCACCAACGCATAAACACCCGGCGGATGTTTCACCAGCGTCTTGCCCAATCGCTGTTCCACCGCCTGACCGCGCAGCAGTCCGCGGATATCTTCGAAAAGCTGCGGGCCATCATACGAATGCCCTACCAAGTCGGTATTCGCCGCCGAAGCATCAACCACATCGATTTTCTTGAGTAACCCCTGACTACCGAGTTCGCCTTCGCGTGTGTCGTCATGGAGCCACTGCGACAGCCGCAGGGCGTTATCGTGGTTCGACGCGTAAACTGTCACGTGGCCGCAAACTGCGCGGAGTCGCGGGATGTTGATCCGGAAAAATTCCCTATCGACATCCGGCTCGATCAGGATCAGCTGCGCAAAAACCGGGTGGCCAATCTTAGGCGGATCCCCTTTGTGATCGATCAGTTGAATGTCGCGCAGCGCGAAGGTCAGGACGCGACATCCCATGCTATGTCCGATGAGAACCACCGAGCTCGCGGAGTTGGAGTCGCGGCTTGCCCGCAAGACTCCCAGGACCTGCCGAGCCCGATCCTCGTTAACAAGTACAACGTCTTCGTCATGCTGATATCCGAAAAGGCTTTCCTTTGAAGGCCAGCTGAAGATCGCGGCTTTGGTCGAAACATCTGGCTGCAAATCACAGGAGAACATTGCAGCCCGATCAGCGGCGGTTTCGAAGTCGTTGTTAAACCCATGAACGAATACAACCAGCGGCTTCTTTGGATTGCTCCTCGCCGCCGCGGTGCGATCGTGAAAATCCTTCGTCCCGTCTTTTGGAGGGGGGTCGATCTTCGTAACCCTGATCCCTTTCTGAACTCCTTCGCTGTGCGGCAAAGGGATGCCTACGTCCGCCGCGCCGAAATTGATAAACTCGTTCTTCGTCTGCGTATTTGTGAAAGCACGACCGACCGGTGCAGTGGGATCATACTGCTGGGTCGTCGCGTAATAGAGGGTCACGTGATCGTATCCGGTCACGGCGTGCTGCTGCAATCCGGCGCAACCAGTTAGCGAAAGGAAAGCGGTGCCAGCAATCCACTTTGTGCCTCGGAAGACGTGCGTCATCACCACGGTGGTAGCGACAGTGTCAATAAAGCCTCTCTTTCCCCTCCTCACGGGCGAAAAACCTTGTTAGCGTTTCGCCTCACAAATGACCGCCGAAACCCACTCGCAGCTCGCGAGTTTTATCTGGAGCATCTGCAATCTGCTCCGAGGCCCGTACAAGCGGAACGAATACCGAAAAGTGATTCTACCGCTGACAGTTCTCCGTCGTTTCGATTGTCTCCTCGAATCGACTAAGGCCGCAGTCCTCGAGGAATATCCCGCGATCAAGAAAAAGCCGGAGACGGTCGTTCGCAGCCTGCTTCAGAAAATCACCAAGCGGCCCTTCTACAATCTTTCGAAGCTCGATTTCAAGAAGCTGCTCGATGATCCGAACCAGCTCGCGCCGAACCTCAACAGCTACATCAACAAGTTCTCGCTCAACGTTCGCGACATCATGGATCGCTTCGGCTTCGACGAGCAGATCGCCCGGATGTCCGAGAAGAATCTTCTCTACGAGGTCATCAAAGCCTTTGCCAAGATCGACCTCTCCTCTGCCAAGATCGACAACGTCCAGATGGGTTACATCTTCGAGGAGCTAATCCGCATCGGTGCGGAGCAAGCGAACGAAGAGGCGGGCGAACACTTCACTCCGCGCGAGGTCATCAAGCTGATGGTGAATCTGCTTCTCTCACCGGAGAAAGATCTCACTCACAGCCACGTCGTGAAGACAATTTACGATCCGGCCTGCGGCACGGGCGGCATGCTTTCAGTCTCGGAGCATTACATTCGCGAGCTCAACAACGAAGCGAAGCCGATGCTTTACGGCCAGGATTGGAATGACGACGCCTGGGCGGTCTGCAAATCCGACATGCTCATCAAAGGCGAGGACGCCGATAACATCATCCTCGGCGACACGTTCTCGAAAGACGGCTTCCCCGACGAAAAGTTCGATTACATGCTCGCGAACCCGCCCTTTGGTGTCGAGTGGAAACAGCAACAGCGCGCGATCGAGCAGGAGCGCGATTCGTTAGGATTCCAGGGCCGGTTCGGGGCTGGGACGCCGCGCGTGAACGATGGAGCGCTTCTTTTCCTCCAGCACATGCTCTCGAAGATGCGCAACCCGAAGAAGGGAGGTAGCCGCCTTAGCATTGTCTTCAATGGCTCGCCTCTTTTCACCGGCGATGCGGGCGGCGGCGAGAGCGAAATCCGCCGCTGGATTATCGAGAACGATTGGCTGGAGGCCATCGTCGCCCTACCCGAGCAACTCTTTTATAACACCGGTATCTCCACCTACCTCTGGGTGCTCACGAACCGGAAGGGAAAAGCGCGCAAGGGCAGGGTGCAGCTTATCGACGCGCGCAATTTCTGGGTGCAGATGGAGAAAAGTCTAGGCAACAAACGCCGCCGCATCGGCGACCCATCGGACAAGGGAAAAGACCCTGACCACATTGGCGAACTCACGAAAATCGTCGGCAACTTTCGCGACGGCGAGACGCGTACCTTCACCGAGGAAGACCCGATCACCCACCAGCCAGTCCAGCGCCAGCGCGTCGTCAGCAAGATTTTCGACAACGAAGACTTCGGCTACCACAAAATCACAGTCGAACGTCCTTTGCGCCTCGCATTCGAGATCCAAGATGAAAAACTGGATGCGCTTGAGAGCGGGCTAACGACCGTTCCAAAACTCGACAAGCTGCCAGCGGAGACGCGTGAGCACGTTGTCGAGCAACTTCGCGGAAAAGCGCGGCCCGGCGTTTTGAAGAACCGCGATGCCTTCGATGAGTGGCTAAGACACGCACTTCCGGGCGATCAATACGTCACTAAGTCATTGCGCATTGTTTTGCGCGATGCCTTCAGCGAGCGCGACGAAACTGCTGAGATTTGCACTGATGCACGCGGACAGCCTGAGCCTGATCCCGACCTGCGCGACACCGAGACCGTGCCGCTTAAGGAAAAAATCGAGGAATACTTCAAACGCGAAGTGCTGCCCCATGTGCCCGATGCGTGGATTGACACCACTAGGACCAAGGTTGGCTACGAAATCCCGCTCAACCGCCACTTCTACCGCTACGAGCCACCGCGTCCTTTGGAAGTCATCGAGACCGACATCAAGCGCCTCGAAGACGACATCATGAAAATGCTCAAGGAGGTCACGGCGTGAAAGAGCTGCGAGATGAAACCCGGTTTCCGGTCGTGCCTTTGAAGCATGCAGTGAGTCCGACAAGACCCATCACTTATGGAATCGTTCAGTGTGGCCCGGATTTCCCCGGCGGTGTGCCATACATCCGTCCAGCGGATATGGAGGACGAGGAGGGCATCACCGAGCCGGAGAGTCTTCTTCGGACGGACCCTGAAATTGCGTTCAGCTATCGCCGCTCCACCGTCCGACCGAAAGACATTGTGCTCTCCATTGGCCCCAGTTTCGGAAAGGTGATGATAGTTCCGACCGAACTCGATGGGGCAAACCTAACGCAAGGCACGGCCCGCGTTGCTTCAAACGCAGACCACGATTCAAGGTTCATTTTCTGGTCACTGCGTTCATCGTTCTGCAAACAGCAGTGGGAAGCGCGTGTCTCCGGTGCGACTTTTCGAGCCCTGAATCTCGGCCCGCTGGCTGAAACCCTCCTTCCAGACCCTCCGCCCGCCGAGCAACGGGCCATCGCGGCGTTTTTAGACCGGGAGACAGCGCGAGTGGACCGGTTGATGGCGAAGAAGCGGGAGTTGATAGAGCGGCTGAAGGAGAAGCGCACCGCGCTAATCTCCCGTACAGTCACCCGTGGCCTGCCGCCCGCCGCCGCCCGCGCCTCCGGCCTCCCCGCCAACCCGCCCCTCAAACCCTCCGGCGTCGAATGGATCGGCGATATTCCGAAGCAATGGGCCGTGATGAAGGTCAAGTTCGTCGCGAAAATGGAAAGCGGTCACACGCCAAGTAGGTCGGAGCCATCAAACTGGGTAGACGATGAGTGCGTGATTCCGTGGGTATCCCTGAACGACACAAAACACCTCAAGGAGCACGACTACATCGAAGACACGGCGATTAGAATTAGTGAGGAAGGAATGAAGAACTCCTCCGCGCACCTTTTACCGGCCGGAGTCGTAGTCTTCACTCGCGATGCCACAATCGGTCTAACGGCGATAACAACCCGTCCCGCCGCCGTCTCTCAGCACATTATCGCCTGGGTGCCGGGCCCCAAGATTACGCCCAAATATCTGCTGCTCTCTTTTAAGGTGATGCAGCAATACCTTGAGAGTTTCACCTTCGGCTCAACTTTGAAAACCATCGGGATGACGGACGTTCGTAAACTCGTCACGCCCGTCCCACCCCTCCCCGAACAAGCCGCCATCGCCGCGTATCTGGACGAGGAGACGGCCAAACTGGGCGCGCTGGTGGGGAAAGTGGAAGAGGCGGTGGAGCGGTTGCAGGAATACCGCATCGCTCTCATCACTGCCGCCGTGACAGGGAAGATTGATGTAAGAAAGGAATCGCGTGGCTAAAAAATTCCGAGGAACAATCGAAGAACTAAAGGCTCTTATTAATAGCGCAGGCATTCGTGGTGACTGGGATGAGGACGAGCAAGGAAAGCATTCGTTTCGTAGCAAGGAAGCAGGTGTCCTTAATTGGTGGCCATCTACCGGCACGTTAAATGTGCAGGGCCCGGCCGAAG
>Ga0193726_1002513_pt1 | contig 12354 bp, 10 predicted proteins | sample H2c1metaG_FD_144928 | JGI IMG/M metagenome (GOLD analysis project Ga0193726, IMG submission 144928) | Soil microbial communities from a riparian zone of the East river system, Colorado, United States - H2c1 | ecosystem: Environmental > Terrestrial > Soil > Riparian zone | place: USA: East River... | reverse complement strand
TACCGGCCGGTACTCCCACCGCACGACAGCGCTTCCCCTGAATTGCTTGATGTTGAAGCTCGCGTCGTCCGTTGCGAGATCGTACGCGCGGTACCTGTCCTCGTACCGCGGCGCGCGCGGATCGGCGAGCTCGCGGAGCCTGAAGTACTGGCCGGTGGTCAGGAACGGTTCGGCGTAGAGCTGGAGTGACAGCGCCGTCGTCGCCGTGTAGTCGAGGCGACTGGTGAAGCTCAGAAGCTCCTGATCGAGATGCGCGAAGAGGTAGTGCGTCGTGTCGCTGCCGATCGCTCCCAGAGTGGCGAACCATTGTGCGTCGTTGCGGTTCCGCTGGTAACGGGTGCCGAGCTCCCAGCTCAGGTTGCTTCGCGCTCGCACTGTCACGTAGGGCCGCACCCGCCACAGCGTTGAGTTTCCGTAATCGCCGACGGTGTAGATCGCCGCGAAAGTGGGCACAACGGTTCGTCTCGGATCGCCACCGACGTTGAACAGAAGATTCCAGTCGGGGGTCGCGCGGACGGCCGGACCACCGAACGCGCATCGGTCGCAGTACGCGGTCATGGGATTGTCGACCCACAGGTTTGCCGAGAACGTCATGCGATTGCGAAACTCGGTGAACACGTCGAGCTCGCTGAAGTTGTATGCCGGCAATCCGTTTGCCGTGAATTGATTGAACTGGTACAACGAAGCGGATGCGTTGCGCCAGAATGCCCGGGGCTTGCTGCTTTGGAGCGTCGCGTAGACCTGCGCGGTCTGTTGATCCGCCTGAGAGAGAAATCCCAGGTCGTTCGTCTCGAAGCCGGGCGACAGACGCTCGTATGACGCTCCATAGAGCAGTGTCCCGGCGACTTTGTCCGCTTTTAGTGATAAGTCCGTTCCGGCGAGCGAAGTCCTCGTGGAATCGTAAGGCAGTCCAGCATCCGGACGATTGTAATAGTGAACCGCGTTGCGCTGCGTCCGGTCGATTGCAGCAGCCGTGCCTCGCACCACGCTCGTCGCAAAGGCGGCGGAAACACTGTAGCGTCCGCTCGCAAAGCGATGTCGCGCATCCACGCCGCCGGTCAACGCTTCGCGACGCAAACGCAGTGCGGCCTCGTCATCGAGCTGCCGATTCACCACGGTGAAGATCGCTCCGACGCCCGACTCTCCCTTCCTGAAATCCTGCGACGCGCGAAAGACGCCGTACTCAGTCTGCGGCTCGATCATCGTCGGGCCGACGGACTCGCGGCCGGTGACGGCGAAGAGAGTTCCGAGCGATGTGCCATGTGTGAGCCGCCCAGTGAGCTTCGCCGCGCCGAGGATTGGAGTCGACGCCGCGATGTCGGCAGTGGGATCGCTCACCAGACCCGCGAGCTGTGGCGCCCGGCCAATGCGCCGCGAATAGAACAGACGAGACGCGTCGCCGGCGAAGCTGAAGATTCCCGTACCCTCGAGGAAGAACGGCCGCTGCTCGGCGAGAAATGTCTCGAATGCGGTGAGATTGAGCTGTGCCGGATCGGCTTCCACCTGGCCGAAATCGGGATTGACCGTCGCGTCGAGCGTGAGATTCGATGTCAGCCCGTACTTTAGATCGCCGCCAATGGTCTGCTTCTGCGCGCGCGCAAATCCGTCTGGTCGCGGCGAGCTGACGTTTTTCTCGACGACGTACGGCGCCACTTCGAGACGATGCGGTGAGCCGAGTCCGCGCAGATCGGTCAGCTCGCCGAACTGGGACGCGATTCCCTGCTGGGACCGGCGGTACACTGGCCAGCTGTCACGCTCCGCCGTCCGTACGATGTCGCGCATGATCATCAGCCCGAACGTGTGCTCGGCCGCTCTCGGATACCGGAGCTGGCCGAGAGGAATGCGGAACTCGGCGGTCCACCCGACGGAATCGATCCGGGTTGCCACGTCCCACACCGCATCCCACGTGAGGTCTTCGCGCGCATCATCGTACAGGTAGTAGTCGCGCTTCACACCGGCGGGATTGACGGCGAACTCGTACCCCGTTCTCCGATCATGATAGGAGTCGATCATGATCTTGATCTGATCGCTCTGCGTCTTCACATCGCGGCGGGAGAGTAACGACAGAATGCTGTCCGGGTGCGGATCGAACATTCGGGTGAAGACGTACAGGTTCTGAGCATCGTATGCGACCCTCGCTTCGGTCGGATAGCTCGGCTCGCCGTCTTCCTTCGGATCGAACACACGGAAGCCCGTAATAGGGGTAGCGGTCTTCCAGATGGCGTCGTCGTCGCGTCCGTCCAGAACCGGCGGGCGTTCGGCACGGGACGCGCTCGCCCGCGCGAGAATCGACTTTGTTCCCTGAGGCGCATCGTTTCCGTGACTCAAAGTGACCTGGGCCGGCGCGCTCTGCGCGATGGCGCAGACAGATAGCAGAGTGAGTGCTGTTTTTCTAGCACTCCCAAGCGCATTCACAGCTGCAATGTATGACATGACCTCCTCCGCTCGATCCGCCGGTGGAGGCGGACGCTATGTAATGGTTCGAACTCCGGCTGCGCGCTCTCGCGCAGCCGGATTAATCAGCTCACTCTCGCCTTGCCGCCGACGCAAGGACGTTCGCCCGGTCACCATCTGACGGCAGCGCAAGCGCGGCCTTTGTGAAAGCGTCGCGCACGTCCGGTGTCGACAGAAGATTGGCGGACGCTAATGAAATCAGCACGTTCGCCCTGTCGCCGCTGGACGCCATCGTCAGCGTCCGCTCGATCGCCGCGAGATTGGCGCGAGTCATGTTGGGCGTCAGCACTCGCTGTGAGATAAGAGAGATCAGGACGTTCGATGCATCTCCACTCGAGGCCACCCCTTTCGATGTCTCGATCACAAGAAGCGCGATCCCCGGATTGGCGTGTCCAAAGGGCACGGCCGAGATCAAGACGTTCGCCTTGTCTCCGCTCGATTGCAGTGTCGCTGCCGTCCGAAAGTACGCGGTCTTCAGCGATTCGTTCGAGTTGGCGAGGTACTCTGAGGCCGTCGTGATCAGGAAGTTCGCCTTGTCGCCGGACGATTGGATGTCCTCCGCTGCCTTTGCCAGCATGAGCAGCATCGCTGGGTCAGCGTTCGGAGCCATCACCTGGAGCGTGGTGGACTTGTCGCCGCTCGAGGCGATGCGCGAGAGTGCGTCCGCGATCGCGTCGCGAGTGCGCGGGTTTTGTACGGCCCTGATCGGGAGCATCTGCAGGACGGCGCTCAGATCTCCCGAGCTCTTGAGGTCGCCGGCAACCTGTTGCGCGATTCTTTCGGCGTCGGCTTCGCTGAGCGTCGGACCGTTTTTGATCAGCTCCTCGTAGTGAGCCCTCTTGGCCGACGAGCTCTGAATCTGACTGATCTCGCGAAGGACTGCGGGCACTCCACCCTGCGCGCGATAACGCGCAACGCGCTCGGGTACATTGATAGCTGCTTCGCGCAATACTACGGGTAGCAGATGGCCGAGCCAGGCTACCATCGGCGCGTCGAACGCGACGGTGCGCCCGTCGCTCAACGCCGTGTACCTGAGCGAACCATCGCCGACTGGAACAACGGAAACAGCTCGGTCGAAAGCGCTCGTGCGCTCACGAAATCTGGCGAAGCCGCCCGGAGGCAACTGCGCGATGTGCGTTTCGTCGTCCGAGTACACGGCCTTGCCGCTGATGGCGGCCTCTGTGCACCGGCCCTGCGTGCTGATGAGCAAGTTCAAAATCTGGCTGCTGCCGCTGTTGTGGGAATCGATGTGCGTCGATGTGCCCTGAAGTGTGGTTCCCGGCGGATAAGCGTCGCATGACCATCTCGTCGCCTGCGAGATCGTCGTTGCGGGTTGCGCGACAACCGGTGGCTTCGGGGCCGGTACAGCCGGCGTGGGGGACGCGTCGCTGATGGAAACCTTGAACGACGCGGGGAGCCCGTCGGACTGCACGCTCAGCTTCTGCGCTTCGCTCGTAGGCTGCTGGAACGGACGCAATGCCGCAAGCGGCAGCGTCAGGAGTGCAACTATGACTGCGGTCATGAGCGTGCCTCTTTTTTTCATTGTTTGACGGTCGAGACGTGGATCGAGAATCGCCAGCATCCTTCCCTCGAACTCGGACCTGCGCGCCATCGCGAGTGCGGCGAACGCGGGCGCGGCTCTGTCGTGAGTTGGCGATCCGATCGAGCGAACCATCTCGAGCAGCTCGCCTGCGTACAGCGATGGAGCAGTTCCGTCGCGCAGCACGTAGTCGTCGCATGCGTGCTCGCGCTCAACGCGCATCTGGTGCGCGGCGATCCAGACGAGCGGATCGAACCAGAACACCGCGAGCGCCAATTGCGCGAGCAGCTGGGTGAGCGCGTCGAAGCGCTTCACGTGCGCCATCTCGTGAACAAGGACGAAGCGCTTCCGCTCCTCGGTCCAGGAGTCGGAATCCTCCGGCAGGAGAACCGCCGGATAGACGATTCCCCACGTCACCGGAACCGCGAGCCGATCGCCCCGCAAAAGAATCAATGGACGTGTCACGCCCAGCCGGTTAGCGAGCCGCTGTGCGAGCGACAACCACATCCCGTCTTCGACGCGCGCGCCTTCGCGGGCGAGCTGACCGACTCTCCACGTCCCGATCGCGAGGCGGAGTAGAACCAGGAGCGCGCCCGCGAGCCAGATCGCAGCCAGAATGGAAACGATGCCCGGTCGACCTCGGGGAGCGACGGTCGTTGATGGAACGGATGTCGACGGGGCAAATATTGAGGAAGCGGAGGTCGACGGGGACGACCCATTCGAATTTTTCAATTCGAGTTTGGTCGCCGGAGATAAAGGCGCGGCTCCGCTCGCGTTCTTCGTAGCTTCGGGCACGGCAGTCTGGATAGCGCCGACAACTGGAGCTCCGCTATTCACGTCGTTCGACGCGCTTGTCGCCCAGGGCGCTGGAGGCAGCACGGGAATCCGCCACGCCGGCAAGATCAGAACGAGCGCGGGAATCGCGAGGTGTCCGATGACAGCCGCCGTCCACACCGCGTGGCGGGATGAGGCCGAGCGCCTCCGTAGGAGATACGCCGCAACTGCGGCCACGAGGACGAGCACGGCCCCCTTGAGCACCGCATCCATGAGAATCGGCAGCGTTCTCTGAATCGAGGAATCACCGGCGAGGAATTGAGATATCATGTCAACGTCCCTCCTTCTTGGCCTGGTCGACGATGCGGGCAACTCTCTCGAGCTCGGCTTCAGTGAGCCTTGGTCCCTTCAGCTCGAGCAGCGCGGCCACAGCTTGCTCGGCGGAATTGTCGAAGAACGTCTTGAGCACGTGCGTGAGAGCGGAGCGGCGCGCAGCTTCTCGTCGGAGCGTCGGGCGATACACATATGCGCGTCCATCTTCTTCGTGCGCCACGCGGCCCTTCTGCTCGAGCGTGCGAAGTGTCGCTCGCACCGCGGAATAGCCGGGCGGATTTGGAATTCCATCCATCACTTCACCGACGGATGCCTTTCCGCGTTGAAAAAGAAAATCCATGATCTGTCGCTCTCGTCGGCTGAGGCCGGAGAGCTCGTCGTCGTGAGGCATTGTGAAAACCCGAAAGGAGACTCGGTGATCGCGCCAGAATCGGCTAACTGCTGCAAATCTAGCACATGCTAGAAACTTAGCAATAGCCTGATTTTGGACACAAGAAAGCCCGCCGGAGCGGGCTTAAGCGGGGCTTGGTCGGGCTAACGCCAACTTGGGCTTGATGTCGTCCTCTCAGGGCGGGGACGCCGAAAGGCTAGATGCCCAAGCGCCTCTAATGCGGCTGATCCCCTGCCCCGTCCTTCTGGTTTTGGTCCGTTGGGGCGTTCGATGAAGATCCGGCCATCGCCGCCGCGCGCTCACGCTCTTTTCTCTCCCGAATGCCGCGGACGGCTTTCATGAAATCCGCATCGCTGATCGCCTGCTGCGCGTGGAAGCTGATGTCGCGGTTCATCGCCGAGAATGTGCGATCCCTCTCCATCGTTGTCGGATTCCCCTGGAGGTTGATCGGCAGCAGTGCCAGCAGCGCCGTCGGAATCGAGAAGGGGCCGAGCCGTATCGCGCTCCTGTCCATTCCCCACTTGTAGCCGCCCTTCTTGATCGTCCAATCGGTCGGATCGCGTCCCGCCGCCACCCGCGCGACAGAATCGTTGTAGGGCGCAATCGCGTCGACTATCAGGCTGTCGATGGTTTGCGCGACCGTCTTCGGAGGCATGACGATTGGCTGCGGTGGAGTCCAGAGCCGCCCGTCCGAATAGTTCGGACGAACTCCACGCACCGGTCCGCCGCCCCCAACGAGCGGACCCGTTCCGCCCTCGTCCGTCGGCTTCGTAATCGCGGCAGAGGGAGCAGGAATCGCGTTGGGAACCGAAGTCGGCGCCGTAACGTGAATCTCGCGCGATCTCTCGGGACGACCGTCTCCCCCACTCTTTCCGGGCGTTGGCTTCTCCCCGGGGTGAGCCAATCTCACGAACCCGACGCGCTGCTGCGGAACTATTTGGCGTTTCGGGTTCTGCGAGAAATCGGCATTCAGAATCAGCATCCGCGCGAACGCGATGATGACTACCACGTGCACGCCGAGCGAAACGAGGAAGGCGGTGGATACCTTCTTCCTCGGTGCTTCCGGCTCGGTCGCGACGCGGCGGAAAATCATCAGGCTCGCGCCATTCCCTGAGGTACTTCCTGGCGCCGGCCCGATGACCGGGCGTCGTCTCCGGCGCCCAGCTGCGCTTGTAGCTTCTTGAGCACTCGTCCCGCGCGCGTCGCTGCTTCGCGCAGGCGCTCGGGCGAAGTGATGAACGAGACGCGGAAGAATCCTTCGCCTCCCGGACCGAAGAGCGAGCCAGGGAGCACGATCACGCCTTCATCCTGAAGCAGACGCTCGCCGAATACGGCGCTCGGAATGTTCTTGGGAAGCGGGCACCAGATGTACATCGTTGCCTTGGGGCGTGCGACGGGGAATCCCGCCTCGGTGAAAGCGTCGGCGGCGGCATCGCGGCGCCGCTGGAACTCCGCCACGTTCCCCGGAATCCAATCAGCGCACTTGTCCAGCGCGGTTGCCGCGGCTGCCTGAATTCCCATGAAGGTCCCGGTATCGATGAATGATTTCACTTTCGCCAGTCCGCCAACGAACTCCTGCTTTCCGCACGCCCACCCGCAACGCCAGCCCGTCATGTTGTACGTCTTGGACATCGAGTGAAACTCGATCGCGACGTCGCGCGCGCCCTCGATCTCGAAGATGCTCGGCGGCACGTACCCGTCGAAGGCGAGCTCGGAGTAGGCATTGTCATACACCAGCAGGATATCCAGTTCCTTGCAGCGCCGAACTATGCCTTCAAGGTACTCCGTGGGCGCGGTGGCAGAGGTCGGATTATTCGGATAGTTGAGGTAGAGGATCTTCGTCTTCTTGAGCACCTCAGCCGGGATCTTGTCGAGGTCTACCAGAAATCCGTTCTCGGGCCGCAGCGGATACTTGTAGGGCGTCGCCTCGGCGAGCAGAGTCCCACCGAGATACGAGTTGTAGCCGGGCTCGGGCACAATCGCGTAGTCGCCCTTCGTCATATACGCGAAGGCGAGGTGGGAGATACCCTCCTTCGACCCGATCAGCGGAATGATCTCCTTGAGCGGATTGAAATCCTGGTTAAATCGCCGCTTCATGAATCTCGCGACCGCTTCGCGGTACTCGACCAGGCCGAGGGCGAATCCATAGCGGCTCATGGTAGGAATACGCACGGCTTCGGTGATTCGCTCGAGCACCGCGGGAGGCGGCGAGAGATCAGCGTCGCCGGCGCCAAGATCGATGACATCCACGCCGCGAGCGATGAGCTCGCGCTTCTGCTCGGGGATCTTGGCGAGAGGATATTCCGGAAGACTGAGGAGTCGGGCTGTGTAGGCAGGCACTATCGGCTCTCCTGAACTGGGTTGCTCACGCGACTGACACCGGGAATCTCGATCTCAACGACGTCACCAGGGGCGAGCGGTCCGACACCCGATGGCGTTCCAGTTGCGACCAGATCCCCTGGCTCCAATGTCATGATGCGCGAGATGTATGCGAGGAGGGATGGGATCGAGAAGACCATCTCGCTGCTTTTCCCCCGCTGTCGCTCGACGCCGTTCACCCGCGTGACGACGGTGAGACTGTCGAGGTCCGGAAGCTTTGATGACTCCTCTCCCAGAGGACAAAAGGTATCAAATCCCTTGGCTCTAGTCCATTGTGAATCTGCCTTCTGGAGATCGCGAGCCGTCACATCGTTGACCGCGATGATCGATCGGATGCCTCGAGCCGCATCGCCTTCAGACACCCGCTTGAGCGTCTTCCCTACCACTACGCCAATCTCGCCCTCGTATTCGACTTTCGACGAAGCGGCCGGCAGCGCGATCGCCTCACCTTCCCAGACGACGCTGGAAGGCGGCTTCAGGAAGATGAGCGGCTCCTTCGGAACTTCATTCCCGAGCTCCTTTGCGTGCTCGCGGTAGTTGCGTCCAACGCAGACGATCTTGCCGGGGCGAAATTTTGTGGCGGGCATCTCAGTTGGTCACCTGTGGTGGTCGGTTGGTTGCTGAATTCCCTTCACGTACGCACTCATGTTTCGTCCTCGTGCGCAACTCGGTACGCCGCGTTCCGCGACGCGCCAAGCGACGACACGAGGTAATCCATCACATCACGCGGCGCTTTGCCGGAAGCACGTAGTGTCCTCGCCGCATCGGCGAGCTCGCTCTCACTGACTGTGCGCCGCTCCGTTCCTCCGATCACGAGCACAACCTCGCCCTTGGGATCGGCTTTGCCGTAAATGGCAGCGAGCTCCGCGATCGTGCCGCGCCTGAACTCCTCGAACTTCTTGGTCAGCTCTCGCGCGACGACCGCGGGTCGTTCGCCGGCTCCGGCTTCGATCAGCGCATCGAGCGTGGCGGCAACGCGATTCGGCGCTTCGAACAAGACAACGGTCACACGGGACTCGACGATCTCGCCCAGCATCTCCCCCCGCTCCTTTCCCTTCCGCGGCAGGAATCCGAAGAACGCGAATCGCTCGAGCGACATCCCGGATGCAACGAGCGCTGCCATGACCGATGATGCTCCGGGGATGGGGACGACAGGCATGCCTGCCTCGAGCGCGGCCTGAACGAGACGTGAGCCTGGATCGGAGATGAGGGGCGTGCCCGCATCAGATATCAGCGCGATCGAATCACCCGAGCGAAGTCGCGCGATGAGCCGTGGCGTCTCCTTCGCTTCGTTGTGCTCGTGATACGAGCTGAGTGGAGTCGCGATGCGGTAGTGGTCGAGCAGCCGCCGCGAGTGGCGCGTGTCCTCCGCAATGACAAGCGCGGCCGAGGATAGAACCTCGACCGCGCGATGTGTCATGTCTCCCAGATTGCCGATGGGAGTGCTCACCAGATAGAGCGCTCCTGACTCGGCATTCGCCCCGTCCTTCGCGGAGCTCACGGATCGTCTGGCGACGGACTCCGCTGCTTACGCCGCGGCGTGCTGCTTGAACTTCTCGGCGAGCGCGGGCTTGCCCATGAATCCGATCATCTGATCGACGAGCTTGCCGTCCTTGAAAAACAGAATCGCGGGTATGGACCGCACGTTGAACTTGGTCATGGTCTTTATGTTCACGTCGACATCGACTTTGGCGACTTTCGCTTTGCCTTCGTATTCAATCGCGAGCTGATCCAGGACGGGACCGACCATGCGGCACGGCGCGCACCAGGTCGCCCAGAAATCGACGACCGCGAGGCCCTTGTGCTGCTCGATCTGCATCTCGAAATCGGCATCGTTCACGTCAACTGCATTCGACATTTTGTAATCTCCAGCCGCAGGATACCCCACGGGACTTCGTCAGTTAGTTTAGTGCGGGGACGCTTGCGGTTATCTCCTTGCAGTGAGTGCAGACCGCCGGCGGTTCTCTCCCTGCAGCGAAGGCGGACCGCCTCCCTATCATCTTTAAACTTAATGACCCCATCAAGCCCGCGTGGCACGCGCGTAGCCCATATTGGCATCGCGGTTGAGGCCCTCGCCAGGAGCGTTCCTTTTTTCCGGGACGTGCTGGAATTGGGCGAGGTCGCGCTCGACGACGCCGATGGCGCCAACATAGCGGGCTTCAGCGCCGGAGAGGCCGTGGTAGAGCTTCTCGAGGCGGACGAGCCGAGCTCGCCCATCGGGAGATTTGTCGCGAACCGCGGGCCGGGAATCCATCACATCTGCTTTTCAGTCGATGATCTCGACGCCACGCTGGAGCGTTGCCGGCGAGCCGGCATTGAGCTGATAGACGAGGAGCCGCGCATTGGAGCAGAGGGCAAGCGCATCGCCTTTCTGCACCCCAAATCCACCGGCGGGGTGCTAGTCGAGCTGTCAGATCACTGACGGCGCGTCGAAGTCCCGGGATTGCCGCAGAAATCGCGTACGGACGCGATGTCCATGTTGTCGACGTACCATCTGCCGCCCGGACCCTTGATCGTATAGAAAGTCGTCTCGCGTGTCAGGTTTCCCTTTCGCAGCTCGATGCGAATCTCGCGGTGTCCACCCGTACCCGCGGCCTCGCCGAGCGTGCGCGCGCTGTCGTGGGCGAAGTAGCAGGCGAGGATGACCTCACGCTTCTCGAGCTCGGTGCGGTCCATCGTCTCGCGAGCGGGTCCATCCTTGGTGCCGAAAACGATGGACATTGCCTGGAGGTCCTTGGCATTCACGGCCTTCAGGAACGCATCGACGGCGAGCTGCGCGGAGGACCCGCCCGTAATCTGTCCGGTCGGGCCCATCTTCTGGGTGGCGCTCGAGCAGGCGGCGAGAAGAACTAGACCCGCAACTTTTCTAAATGACACGATAGAATTCTCCACTGGATAGAGCTGCGACCTAGGGACTGTGACAATGCGAGCAAAGCAACAACGGCTGTATATCAATATCGATCACGTGGCCACCTTGCGGCAGGCTCGACGCGGAGCTGAGCCGGACCCCGTCGCGGCCGCAGTTGCGTGCGAAGCGGCTGGAGCTGACGGCATCACCGCGCATCTGCGCGAGGATCGGCGCCACATTCAGGACGCCGACATCACGGGGCTCAAGAAGAAAGTTCGCACATACTTCAACCTCGAGATGGCGTGCGTGAGCGAGATGGTGGACCTCGCGCGTCGCATCAAGCCGGAGCAGGTGACGCTCGTGCCGGAGCGCCGCGAAGAGATCACGACCGAGGGCGGGCTGGACATCATGAGCGATCCGGCGCGCATCAGGAAGGCAATCGACGCCCTCAGCAGCGTGGGCATTAGAGTAAGTCTCTTCATCGATCCTACCGTCGCCGCCGTCGAGCAGTCGAAGAAGCTCGGCGTCCCCGCGATCGAGCTCCATACGGGGACGTATTCACTCCACCCCGAGTCCGCAAAGACAATCGACGCGCTTCGCGACTCGGCGCGGCGGGGCGCTGACCTGGGCCTCGCTGTCCACGCTGGACACGGCCTCACAGTGAACAATGTCGGGCCGGTCGCCGCGATTCCCGAGATCGAGGAGCTGAACATCGGCCACTCGATCATCAGCCGGGCTGTATTCATCGGCCTCGACCGGGCGGTTAAGGAAATGCGAAAAGCCATGCGCGCGGCTCGATCGTCATAACAGGGAATGTTTTGACTGCGACGCCAAAACAGTCCACCTTTCGGGAGTAATTGGAGAATGCGCTGATGACGATGCCGGGCCGGCTGCTGGATTTCTTTTCTCTCGAGGCGAGTGAGTATCTCACACGCCTCGAGGCGCTGGCCGCGAAAAGCGGAATGGATTCGTCTGACGCGACGCAGTTCGCCGCCGCCGCTCGCGGACTGCGGGGAAGCGCGACCATGGCAAAGGCTGGTGGGATCGTCCAGGTTGCGATGACGGTCGAGCGAATAGGCTCGGGTGTCGTGAATGGCGGGACGAAGTGGGAGCCCGAGCTTCAGCGCGCACTGGTCAGTGCCGTCGAGGACCTGAAGCTCCTCGTCCGATCCGTACGTACATGGGGCGCCGATCAGGACGCGCGGGTGGAGGAGAGCCTGCGGCGCCTCGCGCGGTTCGCCCCCGCCCGAAAGGAGCGGACTGAGGATCTGATCATTCCCATCTCGCAGCTTTTTTACAACGACAACGGGCAGCACGTCATCTTCGTCGCACCGAATCCCAAGACGCATTACGAGCAGCAGCTTCGGGAGCAGAACGTGGGCATCGGCCCCGGCACGCTGTCTCCGGAGGTGAAGCGCGTGCCGACTCCGTCGCGCGAGGTGCCGTCCGCGGCACCGCGCACGCCGCCGCGCGGCCAGGAGCTGCGCGACGTCCTGAACTCGAGCCTTGCGACGATGCGCGGGCTCGAGACCCGTCACTCGGGACCACAGCCGCCGGGAGCCGAGCTCGTCCCCATTCAGGAGCTGCTGTACCGCGGCCAGACCGCGATCGATCGCGCCGCCGAGATTCGCCGCG